>Ga0310834_100088_pt1 | contig 176490 bp, 158 predicted proteins | sample SM_ome_2_FD_201314 | JGI IMG/M metagenome (GOLD analysis project Ga0310834, IMG submission 201314) | Sorghum-adapted microbial communities enriched on stacked mutant (SM) sorghum from Joint BioEnergy Institute, Emeryville, California... ... | reverse complement strand
AACCCTGCCGACCCGGCCCCGGACGCCCACCCGGCAGCCGCAACCAGCACCCCACCCCCCGACACCAAGTGATCACTAAAGGCCGTCGACGACGCAAACGTTAAATCCCCAGCGGGTTCCAACACCGCGACTTCCTGCATGTCGTGAGCGCCGGACCCCGCGATATCCGGGATCTCGTATCGATCTTGGCGGGCAGCCCGTGCGGGGCAGCGAACCACGCGGGATGGGCGGGCGGACGCGGGGCCGGGCGCAGACGGATGGACGGAGCTACCGAAAGGCGGCCCCGTCGTCGGTCACCGTCAGATCACCACGCTGACCATCCGGCCGGGCACGACGATCACCTTGCGCGGCTCGGCGCCGCCGGTGTGCTCGGCGACCGCCGCCAGCGCCGCGGCGCGTACCTCATCCTCCGAGGCGTCCGCGGCGACCTCGATCCGGGCGCGGACCTTGCCGCCGACCTGGATCGGGTAGGTCACCGTCTCGGCGACCAGCCAGGCCGGATCGGCCTCCGGGAAGTCGGCGTACGCCAGCGAGCCCTCGTGGCCCAGCCGTTGCCACAGCTCCTCGGCGATGTGCGGGGCGATCGGGGCGAGCATCAGCACCAGCGGCTCGACGACCTCGCGGGGCGCGCCGTCGCGGGACGCGACCGCGGTCGCCCGGTTGGTCAGCTCGATCAGTTTGGCCACCGCCGTGTTGAACCGCAGCGACTCCATGTCCTCGCGCACGCCGGCGATCACCCGGTGCAGCAGCCGACGGGTCTCGTCGTCGGCCGGGGTGTCGACGACCCGCGTCTGCCCGGTCTGCTCGTCCACGACCAGCCGCCAGACCCGCTGCAGGAACCGGTACGCGCCCACGACCGCCCGGGTCTCCCACGGCCGCGACACGTCCAGCGGGCCCATCGACATCTCGTAGACCCGGAACGTGTCCGCGCCGTACGTCGCGCACATCTCGTCGGGCGTCACCACGTTGCGCAGCGACTTGCCCATCTTGCCGTACTCGCGCTTGACCTCGATGTCGCGGTAGAAGTAGCGGCCGTCCCGTTCGACGACCTCGGCCGCCGGGACGTAGACCCCGCGCGAGTCGGTGTACGCGTACGCCTGGATGTAGCCCTGGTTGAACAGCCTGCGGAACGGCTCGTGCGACGACAGGTAACCCAGGTCGTACAGGACCTTGTGCCAGAACCGGGCGTACAGCAGGTGCAGCACGGCGTGCTCCACGCCGCCCACGTACAGGTCCACCCCGCCGCAGTCCCCGTCGAACTGCGGGCCCATCCAGTACCGCTCGTTGGTCGGGTCGACCATCGCCTCGCTGTTGCGCGGGTCCAGGTAGCGCAGCTCGTACCAGGACGAGCCGGCCCACTGCGGCATCACGTTCGTCTCGCGGCGGTAGCGCTTGGGCCCGTCCCCCAGGTCCAGCGTGACCTCGACCCAGTCCGTCGCGCGGGCCAGCGGCGCCTCCGGCTCGGACTGCGCGTCGTTCGGGTCGAACGTCTTTGGCGAGAAGTCCGCCACATCCGGCAGCTCGACCGGCAGCATCTCCTCCGGCAGGGCCACCGGCAGGCCGTGCTCGTCGTACACGATCGGGAACGGCTCGCCCCAGTAGCGCTGCCGGCTGAACAGCCAGTCCCGCAGCCGGTAGGTGACCGCCCGCTGGCCGTGCCCGGTGGCCTCCAGCCACTCGATCACGCGTTCCTTGGCCTCGGCGACGCCCAGGCCGTCCAGACTCAGCCCGACTTCCGGATTGCTGCTGTTGATCGCCGGGCCCTCGCCGGTGTACGCCTTGCCCTCGAAGTCGGCCGGCGGCTGCACGGTACGGATGATCGGCAGGTCGAACGCCTCGGCGAACTCCCAGTCCCGCTCGTCCTGTGCGGGCACCGCCATGATCGCCCCGGTGCCGTACCCGGCCAGCACGTAGTCGGCGATGAAGACCGGGATACGGGCCCCGTTGACCGGGTTGCGGGCGTACGCGCCGACGAACACCCCGGTCTTCTCGCGCGCGTCCGCCTCGCGCTCCACGTCGGTCTTGCTCGCCGCGAACTTGCGGTACGCGTCGACCGCCTCGCGCGGGGTGGCGTGCCCGCCGGTCCACGCGGGATTGGTGCCCTCCGGCCAGGCGTCCGGGACCAGCCGGTCCACCAGGTCGTGCTCGGGCGCCAGCACCATGTACGTCGCGCCGAAGACGGTGTCCGGCCGGGTGGTGAAGACGCGGATCGGGCCGGCGTCGGTGGGGAAGTCGATGTGCGCGCCGACCGACCGGCCGATCCAGTTGCGCTGCATCGCCTTGACCTTCTCCGGCCAGTCCAGCGTGTCCAGGTCCTCCAGCAGCCGGTCCGCGTACGCGGTGATGCGCAGCATCCACTGCTTCAGGTTGCGCTTGAAGACCGGGAAGTTGCCCCGCTCGGACCGGCCCTCGGCGGTGACCTCCTCGTTGGCCAGCACGGTCCCCAGCCCGGGGCACCAGTTGACCGGGGCCTCGCTGATGTACGCCAGCCGGTGGTCGTCGACGATCCGCCGACGCTCCACCTCGGACAGCTCGGACCAGGGCCGGCCGTCGGGCGTCGGGCGCTCACCGCGCTCGAACTCGCCGATCAGCTCCTCGATCGGGCGGGCCTTGCGCGCCTTCGGGTCGTACCAGGAGTTGAAGATCTTCAGGAAGATCCACTGGGTCCAGCGGTAGAACTCGGGGTCGGTGGTGGCCAGCCACCGCCGGTCGTCGTACGCCAGGCCCAGCCGACGCAGCTGGGCACGGTACCGCGCGATGTTCTGCTCGGTGGTCTTGCGCGGGTGCTGGCCGGTCTGCACCGCGTACTGCTCGGCGGGCAGGCCGAAGGCGTCGAAGCCCATCGGGTGCAGCACGTTGCGCCCGACCATGCGGAAGTAGCGGGTGTAGCAGTCCGTGCCGATGTAGCCCAGCGGGTGTCCGACGTGCAGCCCTTCCCCCGAGGGGTAGGGGAACATGTCCATCACGTACAGCTTCGGCGCGCCGGCACGGGGGTGATCCGGATCGGAGAGCGGGCCGGTCGGGTTCGGCGCGCGGAAGGTCCCGTGCTTCTCCCAGTAGTCCTGCCACCGGGCCTCGATCTGGCCGGCCATCTCCGCCGTGTAGCGGAACGGCGGAATGTCCGCCTCGACCGTCTCGCTCATCGGCGTCACCTCTCGCTCATCGTCGGAACCCCGGGGCACGAAAAAACCCCTCACGCAGGAGGGGTTGCCGTGCTGTCGCTGCCTCAGCGCGTCAGCACGGCGTGGTAAGGAGCAGGAAGCCCCGGGTCATACGTGCAGTGTACCCCTCCCCCGGCGGGCCGGACCACCGGTCTCCACCATCCAAGATCATGCTATGCCCGACTGGTTGTCCGGCCGTCGGCATCGACGTCACACAATCGGTACCGATGTCGCACAACGGACGTTCTCTCGTGCCACGCCGAGTTCGGACGTTCGGCCACGGCTGAGCGACAACGACCAGAGAAGACCCGACTCCGGTTAGCCTGTGAGGAAGCAGACAGTGGGTGCCGGGGAGGCCGGGATTCCTCGCGAACCTTCCGGCGGGCTCGCCGCGTCTAACCCAGCGACCCGCGACGACGAGGAGGAGGCACGTGACCACCACCCAACGCTCCATCGGCGACATCGGCCAGCCGCTGCCGAGCGAGGAGTTCCGAACCACCACGGATTCGATCGTCGCCAACATCGAGCAGGTCATCGAGGGCAAGACCGCCACGGTCCGGCTGGCACTCGCCGTCCTCCTCGCCGAGGGTCACCTGCTCATCGAGGACGTGCCCGGCGTCGGCAAGACCAAGCTCGCCAAGGCGCTGGCCCGCTCGATCGACTGCTCGGTGCGGCGCATCCAGTTCACCCCGGACCTGCTGCCCAGCGACGTGACCGGGGTCAGCGTCTACAACCAGGAGACCCGCGACTTCGAGTTCAAGCCGGGGGCCGTCTTCGCCAACCTGGTCGTCGGCGACGAGATCAACCGCGCCTCGCCCAAGACCCAGTCGGCGCTGCTGGAGTGCATGGAGGAGCGGCAGGTCACGGTCGACGGCACCACCTACGAGCTGCAGGTGCCGTTCATGGTGATCGCTACGCAGAACCCGATCGAGATGGAGGGCACCTACCCGCTGCCGGAGGCGCAGCGGGACCGGTTCACCGCCCGCATCGCGATGGGCTACCCGGACGCCGGTGCCGAGCTCGCGATGCTCGACGTGCACGGCGCCAACGACCCACTGCACGACCTGCGCCCGGTGGCCGACGCCGCCGTGGTGCGCCGGCTCATCGCCACCGTGCGCGAAGTGCACGTCGCCGACGCGGTCAAGCAGTACGCGGTGAACCTGGTCAACGCCACCCGCGAATCGCCGGACCTGCGGCTCGGCGCGTCGCCGCGGGCCACCCTGCACCTGCTGCGCACCGCCCGGGCCGTCGCCGCACTCGAGGGGCGCGACTACGTCGTCCCCGACGACCTGCAGGCCCTCGCCGTGCCGGTGCTCGCGCACCGGATCATCCCGACCGCCGAGGCGCAGCTGTCCCGGCGCACCACCGACGCGATCGTCGCCGACCTGGTGCACCGGCTGCCGGTCCCCGGGGAGCGCCAGCCGCGCTCGCCGTACGACACCCGGCCCGCGGCGCCGCGGGCCAACGACTACCGGAGGCGCTGACGTGCGCGAGGCGCTGCGCGGCCTGACCACGCGCGGCCGGTCGTTCTTCGCCGCTGCGGGCGCCGCCGCGCTGTCCGCGCTGATCCTCGGCGAGAAGGACCTGCTGCGGGTCGCCATCCTGCTGGCGGTCCTGCCCCTGCTCGCCGCGGCCTACGTCGGGCGCAGCCGCTACAAGCTGGCGTGCAGCCGAAGCCTGCAGCCGCACCGGGTGCAGGTGGGCGCAAGCGCCCGGGTGGTGCTGCGGCTGCAGAACCTGTCCCGCCTGCCCACCGGCACGCTGCTGCTGGAGGACCGCCTGCCGTACGCGCTCGGCAGCCGGCCCCGCCTCGTGCTCGAGCGCCTGGGCGCCGGACAGGCGAGCTCGGTGACGTACACCGTGCGCGCCGACGTGCGCGGACGTTACGACGTGGGGCCGCTGGCGGTCCGGCTCACCGACCCGTTCGGGCTGTGTGAGCTGGTGCGCTCCTTCCCGAGCGTGGACCGGCTCACCGTCATCCCCCAGGTCGTGCCGCTGCCGCTGGTGCGCCTCGCCGGGGAGTACGCCGGCACCGGTGACAGCCGCGCCCGGTCGGTGGCCGTGCACGGCGAGGACGACGCGGCCACCCGCGAGTACCGCCACGGCGACGATCTGCGCCGGGTGCACTGGCGGTCCACGGCCCGCGTCGGCGAGCTCATGGTGCGCCGGGAGGAGCAGCCGTGGGAGAGCCGCGCGACGGTCGTGCTGGACACCCGCGCGTCCGCGCACCGGGGCGAGGGCCCCACCGCCAGCTTCGAATGGGCGGTCTCGGCGGCCGCCAGCATCGCCAGCCACCTGCGCCAGGCCGGTTACCGGGTCCGGCTGGTCACCCACGGTGGCGTCGACGTCGACGCCACCGACTCCGTCGGGGACGGCGAGCTGCTCGACCACCTCGCGGAGGTCAAGCCCACCCAGCGGGGCGAGATCTCCACGCTGGTGGACCTCGTCCGCCGCCGCTCCGACGGCGGCCTGATCATCGCGGTGCTCGGCGCGCTGGACCTGGCGGAGGCCGAGATACTCGGCGCGCTGCGCGCCAACAACGCCACCTGCATCGCCTTCCTCATCGACGCGAGCACCTGGCTCGCCCTGCCGACCGCGGCCCGCGAGGAGGCCGACCGGGCCCACGCGACGGCCGCGCTCGGCCTGCTGGGCACCGGGTGGCGCGTGGTCGGCGTCGAGCACGGCGCGAAGCTGGCCGCACTGTGGCCGCAGGCCGCTCGCGGCTCGCAGGGGTTCGCGTGGCGGGCGGCGCTGGCCGAGACCGTGGCCGGAGGCGTGCGGTGACCCATCGTGACGGAAGGCGTACCACGACCCGTGAGGTGAGACCGTGAGCAGCCGCAGACACCTGGGACTCGTGGCGGGCGGGGCGACGCTGCTCGCGGCGCTGCCGCTCGCCACGGTCTTCGAGGAGTGGACGTGGTTTGTCCGCTGCGTGTTCGCGGTCGTGGGTGTGACGGGCGCGGCGATCGGTGCCCGCTCGCTGCGCGCCCCGGTGTGGGCTCAGGCGGCCGCGATGGTGGGCGCGCTGCTGGTCATGCTCACGTTCCTGACCCCGGACAGCAAGGCGGTGCTCGGCCTCCTGCCCACGACCGAGACCTTCGCCCGCTTCCGTGAACTGCTCGAGCAGGCCAGCATCGCGACCCGGGAGATGGGCGTTCCGGTCAGCGACCACGACGGACTGCTGTTCTTGTCGACGCTCGGCGTGGGGGGCGTGGCGATCTGCGTCGACCTGTGCGCCGTCGTCCTGCGCCGGCCGGCCGTCGCCGGACTACCCATGCTGGCGATCTACTCGGTACCGGTCGCGGTCCACCAGGACAGCGTGTCGATCCTCCCGTTCGTCGCGGGGGCCGCCGGTTTCCTCTGGTTGCTGATGGCCGACAACGTCGATCGGGTCCGGCGGTTCGGGCGCCGCTTCACCGGAGACGGCCGCGACATCGACGTGTGGGAGCCCTCGCCCCTGGCCGCCGCCGGCCGGCGGATGGCGATCGTCGGCGTGCTGGTCGCCGTGACCCTGCCGCTCGCCGTGCCCGGCATGACCACCGGCCTGCTCGACCGGTTCGGGACCGGCGGCAACGGGCCGGGCAGCGGCCCGGGCCGAGGCGGCCGGGTCAACCTGTGGGCGATGCTCGAGGGCACGCTGAAGCAGGACGAGGAGGTGGAGATGCTCCGGGTCTCCACCGACGACCCGGCCCCGGGTTACCTGCGTTTCGGTGTGGCCGACGAGCTGAGCAGGGACGGGTTCCGCAACCGGCCGCCGTCGGGGCGGCAGACCGCGACCAGCCTGCCCGATCCGCGCCGTGACGCCCGCGAGGGGATGCAGCTGCACGAGGCCAGGGCCAGGGTCGAGGTCGTGAACCTCACGATGAACCTGCTGCCGGTCTACAGCGAGCCGGTCGAGATCACCGAGGGGATCGACGCCAAGTGGTTCTACGACCGCCGCACACAGGTCATCTTCTCGCCGAGCACCACGACCGACGGCAGGAAATACGAGTTCACCTTCGTGCGGCGCGCGTACGACGTCGAGGCGCTGCGCAAGGCGCCGCCGCTGCCGGCCGACCACGAGATCCGGCTGCGCAACACACAGGTGCCCGAAGGGGTGACCGCGGTGGAGACCGAGGTCGCCAGGCTGACCGCCGGGAAGACGAACGACTACGACAAGGTCCGGGCACTCTACGACTTCTTCTCCAGCAAGAACGGCTTCACGTACTCCCTGGACGCGGAGTCGGACACCGGTGGCGAGGCGATCGTCGACTTCCTCACCCGCCGCAGCGGGTACTGCGTGCAGTACGCGGCCGCGCTCGCCTGGATGGTGCGGGAGGCGGGTATCCCCGCCCGGGTGGCGTTCGGTTTCACCCGCGGCACGCGCGTCGAGGGCGACGTCTACCGGCTGACCAACCGCAACCTGCATGCCTGGACCGAGGTGTACTTCGACGGCTTCGGCTGGGTGCCGTTCGACGCCACGCCGTCGACCTACGTCACGGGCTCGGTGGATCCCGCGTGGGCGCCCAATCCCGATGCACCCGAGGTGACACCGACCGCCCCCGGCGCCACGCCCGCCCCCGGCTCCCCCACCGATCCCAACCTGAACGACCCCGGGCAGACCGACGGCAGCCTGCTGCCGGAGGACGACGACCTCGGCTTCACCCCGGTCGCCCCGGCGGAGCCCGTCTGGCCCAGGTACCTCGCGCTCGCGGCGGCGGTCGTGGTGGTCCTGCTCGCCCTGCCGGCCGTGCGGCGCGCGCTGCTGCGGCGACGGCGGCGGCCCCGGGCGCGGAAGGGCGGCGCCGCGGTGGCCGTCGGCGCGGAGAGATCCGGGGAGCCGCACGTGCTCGTGCCCGGCGGGCCCGCCGCGGCGAAGGCCCGCCACGAGGCGCACGCCGCGTGGGACGAGCTGATGGACATCCTCATCGACTACCGGTTGCCCGTCGATGCGGCCGAGACGCCGCGAACGACAGCGGAACGGCTGGTCCGCGACGTCAACCTGCCCGACGACGCCGCACGGGGCGCGCGGCTGCTCGGATACGCCGAGGAGCGGGCGCGGTACGCCCGATCACCGCTGCAGACCGACGAACTCGGGGCGTCGCTGTCGACGGTACGGCGGGCGGTGGCGCGCCAGGCGCCGCGGGGGGTGCGACTGCGCGCCCTGCTGCTGCCGCCGTCCGTGCTGCTGGCGTGGCGGCAGGCGGTCGTGTCGGGGGCCACAGCAGTGGCGACCACGACCGGCCGGTGGCGGGACGCCGTGGTGAGGGCAGTCAATCCGCGCCGACTGCTGGCGGCCCGGGTCAGCCGCTGACCGATTCCGGGTCACCAGGGTGGCGCCGGATCGACGGTCCTGTGACGTAGCCGAGAGTCGTCCTGTGATGGAGCCGAGTGCCGGCGGTAGCCGACGGGGAACTAGGGGATCATCGGTGGCCGACGGGGCGCGGTGATCACCGGCGGGGTGCGGTGATCACCGACGGGGTGCGCTGATCAGAAGCCGCCCTCGGGGCGCCGCCGCCAGCGCTCCTCGAGCCGATCAATGATCGCGAAGCGCCGGGTCCGTAGGCGTCGGGTGGCGGTCCCGCCGACGATGTGCAGGTCGCCGCCCTGCGCCCTGCGGCGGGATTGGAGGCCGAACGCCGCCGCACCCAGCATGACCACGAAACCGGCCACGCCGAGGAGCGGGCTCTGCTGGACGGTGCCGTAGACGACCAGTGCGAGGCCGACGAGGACGACACCGGCGGCGACGAGGAGGCGGCGCCGCGCGTGGAAGCGCGGGTCGTGTGCGCGTACCGCCGAGGCGAACTTGGGATCCTCGGCAAGCGACCGCTCGATCTGCTCGAACAGCCGCTGTTCGTGCTCGGAGAGCGGCACGGTACTCCTCCCCGGTCAGCGAGGCCGACCCCGGTAGGGGTGGCGGACCGTGACAGCCAGGTAGCTGCCTACCTGCCAGTCTACGAGGGGGTCTGCGGGTCGGAAAGCGGGACGATGGGCGGGCCGCGCAATTTTTCTCGTGTTCCCGGACCGCTCGGGCCGAGCAGGCTGGCGGGACGCACAGCAGTTCTCCCAAAACGGTCCGTAGCGGCATCGGCGGCCCGCTCGGCGTCCCGCCACCCGCGCTCGGGCGCTCCGAGCACGAGCTGCTGGGGAGCCTTCTCCACCGGGACCAGTCCTTCGATCCGTACCCCGACCAGCCGGATCCGGTCGCCCGGCCGCAACGCCTCGAACAGCGCCCAGGCGACCTGGAAGATCTCCCGGGACACGTCGGTCGGAGCGGACAGCGTGCGGGAGCGGTTGACCGTCCGGAAGTCGGCCAGGCGCACCTTGATCGCTACCGTCCGGCCCAGCTGTCCAGCGTCGCGCAGCCGCCGGGCCACCGTGCCGGCCAGCGCCAGCAGCGTGCGGCGGATCACCTCCGGCTCGGCGACGTCGCTCTCGAAGGTCGTCTCCGCGCCGATCGACTTCTCGACGCGCTCGGGGGTCACCCGCCGCGGATCCCGCCCCCAGGCCAGCTCGTGCAGGTGGGTCGCGGCCGCGTCCCCGAGCGCCCGGCGCAGCATCCCGACCGGAGCGTGGGCGACGTCGCGCACCCGACGCAGCCCGAGCCGGCGCAGCACCTGCGCGGTGCGCTCGCCGACGCCCCACAGCGCGTCGACCGGCAGCGGATGCAGGAACTCCAGCGTGAGATCGGCGGGGACGACCAGCAGACCGTCGGGCTTGGCCCGGGTCGAGGCGAGCTTCGCCAGGAACTTCGTGGGCGCCACCCCGACCGAGCAGGGCAGGTGCTGCTCGGTGGCGATGCGCCGGCGGATCAGCCGGGCGATCTCGGCCGGCCGGCCGAACAGCCGCACCGCTCCCGCGACGTCGAGGAACGCCTCGTCCAGGGAGAGCGGCTCGACCAGCGGCGTCACGTCGCGGAAGATCGCCATGATCGCGCGGGAAGCCTCGGCGTACGCGGCGAAGTCGGGCGGCAGGAACACGGCGTGCGGGCACAGGCGCCGGGCCAGCGCCCCGGGCATCGCGCTGCGCACGCCGTACCGGCGAGCCTCGTAGCTCGCGGAGGAGACGACCGCGCGGTTCCCCGGACCGCCCACGATCACCGACTTGCCGCGCAACTCCGGCCGGCGGCGCACCTCGACGGAGGCGTAGAAGGCGTCCATGTCCACATGCAGGACCGTGCAGCCGGTGTCGTCGGCCTCCGGCCCGAACCGCCCGTCCCCGGCGCCACCGGCACGCGGCACCGCCTGGCTGCGCCCCACGGCCGCAGCGTAATCCCACCGGCCGACACTCCCGCGCGGCCGAGGCCGCCGGTCGGCGGCGCGTGGGGCCGCACGGTCAGCTGCGCACGAGCAGCAGCGGCACCTCCATCTCGGCGGCCGTGGAGGAGCCGTGGTAGGCGACCAGACGCGACTCCATCAACGGCGGGGTGCGCGAGGCGACGACCACGAACCGGTTGTGGCAGGCGACCACGACATCACCGACGCGCTGCAGGTGGGCCTCCGGGACCGGGCCGAACCACCCCGCGGCCACCGCCTCGTCCCGCTCGGCCACCCAGGCCGCGTCGCCCAGCACTGCGCGCCAGGCGGCCACCACGTCGGCCGTCGCGCCCGGCTCGGTGTACAGGTACCGCACCCGCGGCTCCCCGGCGACCAGCCGCACGCCCTGACGCAGACGCGGGTCGGCGTCGATGTCGAACCGGTGGTCCGCGGGCACGTTGAGCTGGCCGTGGTCGGCGGTGACCAGCAGCGCCGCGCCGGCCGGCAGGCCCTCGACGAGCCGGGTCAGCAGGCGGTCCACCTCGGTCGCCGCCGCCCGCCAGGCGTCCGAGTCGACGCCGCAGAGGTGCCCGGCACGGTCGAGGTCGGCGTGGTAGCCGTACACCAGGGCCGGCGGCGTGGCCCCCGCCAGGGCCGCGAGCATCACGTCGGCGATCTCGTCGGCGCCCGTGGCCCCCCGGTACACGCCGCCGCGATAGGCGGCAAGCGTGAGTCCGCTGGTGGCGAACTCGGGCTGGCTGACGACGGTGACCTGCACCCCGGCCGTGACGGCGAGGTCGAACTGGGTGTGCAGCGGCTGCCAGCGCAGCGGGTCCGGCTCGCCGTCCCAGTGGATGTGGCAGAGCATCCGGTCGGTGCCGGGCACCCGGACGGTGAACCCGAGGATGCCGTGCGCTCCGGGCGGAGCCCCGGTCCCGACGCTGGCCAGGCTCGTCGGGGTGGTGGACGGGAACCCGGCGGTGAGCGTGCGCAGCGTGGGCGCCCCGGGGCCGACGAACCCGGCCAGGGTCGGCGCGTGCGGCGCGGCCAACGGCAGCAGGTGCGCGCCGAGCCCGTCGACGAGCAGCAGCCCGACGCTGCGCACCCCGTCCAGCGCAGCCCGCAGGCCGAGCCGGTCCGTGACGCCGGGCACGCCGAGCGCGGCGAGCACACTCGGGACCAGGTCCGGGAGGCTGTTCGCGCCGTACGCCGGCGGCACGGTGGCGAACGGATCGGGTGTGATGCCCGCGCCGACGCTCACGCCGCATCCGCGGTGTCGGTGGGGCGCGCGGCGTCGGTGGGACGGGCCACGGCGTCCGGCCGGCGGGCGAGGAGGTGCAGTTGGGCGGCGATGTCCCGGTACGGCGCGCGGTCGGAGACGGCCACCTCGAAGGCGGTCAGCGCCTGCGGGTCGGCGTCGGCGACGCTGCCGGGCACGAGGTCGGCGACCACACGTACGCCGTGGATCTCCTCGACCACCAGGCCCGCCGCGCGCAGCAGGGCGCTGGCGGAGGCCGCGTCGAAGCGGCGGCGCAGGCCGCCCGCCGGTTGGTGGGGCGCAGTGGAACCCTCGCCGTCCGGGGCGGCGAGCAGCGCGGCCGCGGCACCGAACTGTCCGCTGATCGCGCGGGCGAGCACGGCCGCGGCCCGGTTGGCGACGAGCACGCTCGCGACACCGCCGGGTCGCAGCGCCGTGGCGAGCGCCTCGACCACGTCGTCCGGGGACTCGACCACCTCGAGCAGGCTGTGACACAGCACCAGGTCGACGCTCGCCGGGTCGACCAGGTCGGCGATCCGGTCGGCATCGCCCTGCAGGGCGGTGACCCGGCCGGCGACACCGGCCTCGGCGGCCCGCCGGGTCAGCGCCGCGAGCGCGTCCGGGCTGGCGTCGACCACGGTGACCAGGTGCCCGGACCGGGCCAGCGGCACGGCGAACCCGCCCGTGCCGCCCCCGACGTCGAGCACCCGCAACGTGCGCTCGCCTGCCCGGTCGAGCTCCCGGCGCAGCGCGGCCCAGACGACGGCGGTACGCGCGTCCTGCGTTCGGTCCACGTCGCAAGGTTAGGGCACGCCCGGGACGGGCGGTCGGCGGCACGTTGCCAGCACAGCGGCCGAGCGCAGGGATCGACCGTTTCACCGCCTCGTCGTCGAGCATGCCGAACGCTGCTCGGAGGTCCGGTCATCCGGGCGGCTCGGCGAACCATCCGGAGGAGGGGCGAGGCGGCGGCAGCGGCGCCGGGGGCTCCGGGTCCGGTTGTGGCGGCCAGAGCACCTGGCTGCCACCGCCACCGTTCGAGGCGAGTACCAGGCGCTGACCGCTCGCCGCCGCGCCCGGGCCCAGCGCCCGCCAATCATCCAATGTGGATGCCTGGTGGCCGTCGGGGTACTCGAGGGGCGGAGAAACGTCCGCGATGACGTCGACGAGCAGGTCCTGGGTCGCTGCTGAGTGGGGTCCGCCAGGGTCAGCGGAAGTCGCGGGAGGTCGAGCGGACCGGCAGGTCGACCGGGTCGAGCCGGTCGGCGAGCAGGTTGGTCACGCCGTCGTGGCGCTCCAGCCGGCCGCGTATCAGCAGCGCAGGGCTGGTCCGGGCGACCTTGCGGTAGCGCAGCCACAGCCCCGGCGAGCAGATGACGTTGAGCATGCCGGTCTCGTCCTCCAGGTTCAGGAACGTGACCCCGCCTGCCGTCCCCGGCCGCTGCCGGTGGGTGACGATCCCGCCCACGACGATCCGCCGGCCCGGCTCGACGCGGGGCAGCGCGGCGATCGGCACTGCGCCGAACCGCTCCAGCACCGGCCGGATGAACTGCGCCGGATGGCTGTCCGGCGACAGGCCGGTCGCCCACACGTCGGCGACCAGGCGGTCCAGGTCGTCCATGCCGGGCAGGGCCGGGGCGGTCACCCCGGTGGCCGTACCGGGCAGCCGGTCCGGGCGTTCCTGGGCCGCGGCGCCGGCCGCCCACAGCGCCTCGCGGCGACTGAGCCCGAAGCATGCGAAGGCGTCCGCGGTGGCCAGGGCCTCCAGCTGTGCGGTGGTCAGCCCGGTCCGCCGGGCGACGTCGACCATGTCCCGGTACGGGCCGCCGCGGTCCCGTTCCGCCTCGATCCGCTCGGCCACCGCGTCGCCCAGGGTGCGCACGCTCGACAGGCCCAGCCGGACCACCGGCCCGCCGATCCCCCACTGGCTGGGCGGCTGCCCCGGGCCGGTCCGCGGACCGCCCGCCACCACGGGCGGTTCGAGGGTGGCCTTGGCCCGGCTGGCGTTGATGTCCGGCCGCCGCACCACCACCCCGTGCCGACGCGCGTCATCGACAAGGGACTGTGGAGAGTAGAAGCCCATCGGCTGCGCGTTGAGCAGCGCCGCGCAGAACGCCGCCGGGTGGTGGCGCTTGAGCCAGGCGCTGGCGTAGACCAGGTACGCGAAGCTGATCGCGTGGCTCTCCGGGAAGCCGTAGTTGGCGAACGCGGCGAGCTTGCGGTAGATGTCGTCGGCAAGTTCGCCGGTGATGCCGTTGCGCGCCATGCCCGCGTAGAGCCGGTCGCGCAGCCGGGCCATCTTCTCCGCGGAGCGCTTGGCCCCCATCGCCCGGCGCAGCTGGTCGGCCTCGTCCGGGCTGAACCCGGCCACGTCGATCGCGAGCTGCATGAGCTGCTCCTGGAACAGCGGCACCCCCAGGGTCCGGGCCAGCGCCTTGGCCATCAGCGGGTGCGGGATGGTCGCCGGCTCCAGGCCGTTCTTGCGTCGGATGTACGGGTGCACCGAGCCGCCCTGGATCGGGCCGGGCCGGATCAGCGCCACCTCGACGACCAGGTCGTAGAAGCGGCGCGGCTTGAGCCGGGGCAGGGTGGCCATCTGCGCCCGCGACTCCACCTGGAACACCCCCACCGAGTCGGCCCGGCACAGCATCTCGTAGACCTCCGGGTCCTCCTGCGGGATGGTGTGCAGCTCGTAGCGCCGGCCCTCGTGCTCGGCGATCAGGTCGAACGCGTACCGCAGCGCGGAGAGCATGCCGAGCCCCAGCAGGTCGAACTTGGCCAGGCTGATGGCCGCGCAGTCGTCCTTGTCCCACTGCAGCACGGTGCGCCCCGGCATCCGGGCGTGCTCGACCGGGCACACCTCCACGATCGGCCGGTCGCAGATCACCATGCCGCCGGAGTGGATGCCCAGGTGCCGGGGGAAGGTCTGCACCTCGTTGGCGTACGCGATCACCTGCTCGGGGATGTCGTCGTACTCCACCGTGGCCATATCGCCCCAGCGGTCGATCTGCTTGCTCCACGCGTCCTGTTGCCCGGGTGAGAACCCGAACGCCTTGGCGATGTCGCGCACCGCCGAACGGGGCCGGTACGAGATGACGTTGGCGACCTGGGCGGTGTGCTCACGGCCGTACTTGGCGTAGACGTGCTGGATGACCTCCTCGCGGCGGTCGGATTCGATGTCGAGGTCGATGTCCGGCGGCCCGTCCCGCTCCGGGGCGAGGAACCGCTCGAAGAGCAGCTCGTGCTTGACCGCGTCGACGTTGGTGATGCCGAGCGCGTAGCAGACCGCGGAGTTCGCCGCCGAGCCCCGGCCCTGGCAGTAGATGCCGTTCTCCTTGCAGAACTTGACGATGTCGTAGACGACGAGGAAGTACCCGGGGAAGTCCAGCCGCTCGATCATGTCGAGCTCGTACTGGATCTGTTTGATCGCCCTGGGGTCGTCGCCGTACCGCTCCCGGGCGCCGTCCAGGGCGAGCTTGCGCAGCCAGCTCATCTCGGTGTGGCCGGGCGGGACGGGGTACGCCGGCAGCTTCGGCGCGACCAGCCGCAGATCGAAGGCGAGTTCGGCGCCGAGCCGGGCAGCCCGGGCGACCGCGCCGTCGTAGGCGGCGAACCGGCGGGCCATCTCCGCCCCGCTGCGCAGGTGCGCGGTGGCGCCCGCGGGCAGCCAGCCGTCCATCTCATCCAGGCTGCGCCGGGCCCGCACGGCCGCGAGCGCGGTGGCGAGCCGGTGCCGTGCCGGGGCGTGGTAGTGCGCGTTGGTGGTGGCGACCGTGGGCAGGCCGGCGGCGTGGGCGAGGGCGGCGAGCGCGTCGTTGCGGTCGTGGTCGAGCGGGTCACCGCGGTCGGTGAGCTCGACCGCCACCCCGTCGCGGCCGAACAGCGCCACCAGCCGGTCCAGCTCCGCCCGCGCAGCGTCCTCGCCGCCCGCCGCCAGGGCCGCGGGGACGTGCCCCTTGCGGCAGCCGGTCAGGATCAGCACGTGGTCGCGCAGGGCCTCGGCCACCCGCTCCAGGTCGCCGTAGTCCGGCTTGCCCTTCTCCCCGCCGCGCAGGTGCGCCTCGGAGATCACGCGGGCCAGCCGGGCGTACCCCTGGGGGCCGCGGGCCAGCGCGAGCAGGTGACGACCGACCGGGTCGGGTTCGCCGTTCTGGGGTGCCGGCAGGCCGAGCGACAGCTCGGCGCCGAACAGCGTGGGCAGGCCGAGTTCCCGGGCCGCCTCGGAGAAGCGCACCACGCCGTAGAACCCGTCGTGGTCCGTGATCGCGAGCGCGGTCAGGCCCAGCCGTACCGCCTCCTCCACCAGCTCCTCCGGGTGGCTGGCCCCGTCGAGGAAGCTGAAGTTGGAGTGGCAGTGCAGTTCGGCGTACGGCACGGTGTCGGCGCGACGCTCGAGACGGGCCGGCGGCCGGTACGGCTCGCGGCGTTCGCCGTCGACGGCGAGCGGGTCGACGACGATCGGCCGGCCGGAGAGCACCGCCTCCATCTGCGACCAGGGCAGGGCCGGATTGTTCCACCCCACGTCAGGGGTCACCTCCCGTCCCGGCTTGCGGAAAGTCCGTCCCGGCTTGCGGAAAGTCGCGGCCTCGGGCGGCCCGAACGGTCCACGCAGCCACGCCAACCGCGGCGGCCCATCGCCCGGCGGCGCCCGCTCCGCGAGCCCCGGAGGGGCTAGTCATAGACCGCCTCCACGACCCACGCGCCAGCCCGCAGAGCAAGGAGCAGGGCGCGGCCGTCGACCAGGCACATCTGGAACCACACCTGCCGTCGTGCCTCCTCCGGCGCCCACCAGCGCTCGTCGAGCGGCCACGGCCCCGCCCACCCCCGGATGCCCACCGGCTCGCCCGGCTGGCCGACGACCACTCGGGCCGGCGGCGCGCTGACCTCCAGCCGGCCGGTGACCGAGACCGGTGCGCCGTCGGCGGCGTAGACGGCCGCGGGCAGCGGTTCGGTCAGCACGGTCGCGGGCGCCGGCGGCGGCAGCGCCCCCGGCCACGGCTGCGCCGGATCCCGCTCGGGCGTCCGGTCCTCGCCCCAGGGCACCAGGCGTACCCGGTCGGCCGGGGACCGCCCGCCGCAGAGCACGGCGGTGACCACGGCGTCCGGCCCGAGCAGGCCCTGCACCCGGGTCAGCGCCCGGTGCGCCCGGTCCTGCCGCTCCCCCGTCTCGCCCCACAGCCCGGGCTGCAGAGCGGTGTGCGCCACCACCCCGTCGGGCGCCAGCCGTAGCCGCAGGATCCCCCCGGTCGGCCGCGCCGATCCGGTGCCGGTCAGCCACCCCTCCAGCTGCCAGCGCACCCGGTCGGCCACCGCCGCGGCGGTGAGCAGCCCCTCGTGCCGCCAGGTGCGGCACAGCTCCTGGCCGGTGGCGGTCACCGCCTCGACCACCACCCGGGTGCACGCCAGGCCGTGCGCCGCCAGTCGCTCGTGCAGGCGACCGGCGAGCGCACGCGCCGCGAACGCCGCCGCGTCCACCCGGTCCAGCGGCTCGTCGAACGTCTCGACCACGTCGAGGTCGGGCGGCGGGCGCCGCACCGCCAGGGGCGCGTCGTCGCGCCCGGCGGCGAGCCGGTGCGCGTACGCCGCGTCGAACCCGAACCGGGCCAGCACGTCCGACGCGGGCAGGGCCGCGAAGTCCCCGAGGGTACGCAGGCCGAGCCGGCGCAGCAGGTCAGTCAACTGTGGACGGTCCAGGACGGAGACGTCGAGCCCGGCGAGGAACCGCGGTGTCCCGCCCGGGGGCACGAGCCGGCCGGCCCGGGCGGCCAGGACCGCAGCGAACACCCCGTCAGCCACCCCGACCTGGCTCTCCACCGCGCACGCCTGGGCGACGTGCTCGACGATGCGCTCGGCGGCCCGCTCCTCCCCGCCGAAGTAGCCGGCCGGCCCGCGGGCCGCCACCGCGCAGACCCCGGGGCGGGTCACCTCGACGCCGGGCGCCACCTCCTCGACCGCGGCGACCACGGGCTCGAAGGCACGGGCGTCCCGGGCCGGGTCGTGCGCGACGACGGTCAGCCCAGGGCAGCGGCTCTGCGCCTCCCGCTTGCGCAGCCCGCGGCGGACCCCCTCGGCGCGGGCCGCCGGCGAGCAGGCGACCACCCGGTTCGCGGCGAACACCGCGACCGGGGTGTGCGCGGGCACCCCCTCGACGATCTCAGCGGCCACCACGGGCCAGTCGGGGCACCACAGCGCGAGGACGCGGACCGGGGCCATCAGACCGCCTCCTGCCGGGGCGGTTCGGCGAGCCCGGGCACAGCTGGCTCGGCGAGCCCGGGCACGGGCGTGAGCACGGGTGGATCGCCGGCGTTGCCGGCGCCCGGCGGCCCGCCGCCGGGCGCCGGCAACCAGATCCGAAGCTGCTTGGGTCGAACGGCCGCCCCCCGCCCCCGCGCGGCGACGGTCAACTGGCGGGCGCGGAGCCGGCCGTGACCCTGCCCCACCCCGTACCACACCCCGCGGACCGCCTCGAGGGTCACGTCCGCCCCCTCCCACCGGCCGTACGGCACGAGCACGCTGCCGCGCTGACGGGCCCGCGCGGCGAGCCGGCTCGCGACCGAGGGCGCGACGTGGCCGGGTGGGGCGGCGGCCACGATGTCCATACCGTCGAGCAGCGCCGCCACCACAGCCGTCCACTCCGGACCCGGATTCGGCACCAGCGCGAGCCGCCCGAGGTCCACGCCGAACTCGGCGGCGGCGACCCCGCCGAGGGTCGGCACGCCCACCACCGCGCACCAGGAACCGGCCCGCGAGGCGGCGGCGAGCAGCGCCAGCAGCAGCGAGGTCCCGCCGTGGGACGCCAGCGGACGCGGCGGGGCGGGGCCGACCGGCGGGCGGCCGGAGGGATCGCCCGGGGCGGGCGCGACGGCGACCGTGGCCCCCCGGCGCAGGCCACCGCCGGGCAGCAGGGGTCGCAGCAGCGGCAGCACCGGAAGCGTCCGGCTGGAGTCCGCGACCTCGTCGGCCGTGCGTACCAGCCCGTGGAGCGCCGTGGAGGCCGGCGCCACCGTGACGCGTCGGCGTAGCGCGACGATGTCCGCCACTGTCCGTGCTTCCCTTGCTGTCCGTGGCGCCGCCCTGGCTAGGCGACCAGCTCGGCCTCGTGGAGCCTTGGCTGACGGGCCAGCCCCAGCGCAACCTCGACGAGGGCGACGAACTGCTCGGCCGCCCGCAGCAGGTCGTCGGCCTCCCGCGCGGTGACCACCCGGGGAATGCCGGCCTCGGCGGCGGCACGCTTCGCCGCGCCCGCCGCGAAGAAGGTGGCCCACTCGGCGAACTCCGGGGCGACCAGCACCAGCAGCGACCAGACGCTGGTGATCCGTCCACGGCGGCTGCCGGGCGCCGGCTTGGCCCGGGTGGCGAGCACCGCCGCGGCGGCCCGCAGGGCGGCGAGGTGCGCGGTGGCGAACCGCAGGCCGTCGGGGCGCGTCTCCGCCGCCTCGGCCAGGCCGCGCCGGGCGAGCACGAGCAGCTCGACCGGGCTGCGCTGCGGCAGCGCGTACCTCGGGATGGCCTGGGTGGTGCGCATGGACGCCTTCTGCATGACGTCTTCTCCCTCCGCGCGTGCAAAGCCCTGAACTGGTGTCGGGCCAGCCAGGCCGAGCCCGACAGGGTTGGGCGAAGCCCCGACGGGCCGGGCGTCGCCCGCCGCCGCTGCGGAGGAAGGCACAGCGGCAGCGCCGGCCGGGTGTGCCGCTTCCCCACACCACGCCCGGCCGGCTGGACCGCTGCCCACCGCCCGGGGGTCGGGGGTGGTGAGCAGCGGTCCCTCCCGGAGGCCCCGGACCCGCGAATGCCCGGCGCTTCCCGGTGGTGCCCCACCGTGACAGCCGTTCGAACAGCTGATTCGAACAATAGTTCGAATCGCTCCTACAGTAAACCCCGGGTACGACAAGACCGCAACGGAGTCGCCCCGGGTAAGGACTGGCCTAGGTACGTGAGCCTGACGACGGGTAACCTCGACGCCCGTGACCCCTGCCCGCCCCCGCGCCGCTGTCGGCGTCGTCCTGGTGCTCGCCAGCAGCCTCCTGTTCGCAGTCAACGGCACCGTCTCCAAACTGGTGCTCAGCGCCGGCCTGGACGCCCCGCGGCTGACCGCGCTGCGCGCGACCGGGGCGTTCCTCGGTCTGCTCGTCGCCTGCCTGGCGCTGCGCCCGGGCTCTCTGCGGCTCACCCGCCGCGAGCTGCCGCTGCTCATCGGGTACGGCCTGTCGGGCTTCTTCCTGGTGCCCATGCTGTACTTCGTGGCGATCAGCCGCCTGCCGGTCGGCATCGCGCTGCTGTTCGAGTACACCGCGCCGCTGTTCGTGGCGCTGTGGGCCCGGTTCGCGCAGCAGGCCCGGGTACGGCCCCGGCTGTGGGCCGGGCTCGCGCTCAGCCTCGCCGGCCTGGCCTGCGTGGCCGAGATCTGGCGGTCCGCCGCATCCGGCGAGGGCGGCAGTCGGCTCGACGGACTCGGGGTGGCGGCCGGCCTGGGCGCCGCCGTCCTGCTCGCCGGCTACTACATCCTCGGCGCCCGCGGGGTCAGCCGGCGCGACTCCCTGTCGCTGACCTGCTGGGCGTACGGGTTCTCCGCCCTGGCGGGCATGATCGTCCGGCCGTGGTGGAGCTTCCCGGTCGAGTCGCTCGGCCGCACCTTTGGCGGGGTGCCGGTCTGGCTGCTGTGCGGCTACGTCGTCGTGCTCGGCTCGATCCTGCCGTACCTGCTGCTCGCCACGGCGCTGCGCGTGCTACCGGCCACCTCGGTCGGCATCCTCGGCATGCTCGAACCGGTCGCGGCCGGCGCGGTGGCCTGGCTCGCGCTGGGCGAGGTGCTCAACCCCGCCCAACTCGCCGGGGGCGCGCTCGTGCTGCTCGGGGTGGCGCTCGCCGAGACCGCCCGGGCCAGCGGCGGCCGCACTCCGCTCCCCGGCCCGGACACCGCGCCGCCGGTCCCCGCCTCCGACGACGCCGTGCCGGGCCGGGATAAGGCTGGCGAGATCACAGGGACCTAGCAAGATAGGACCCATGTCGCAGCTTCATCCCAACGTGCAGGCGGTGCAGGACGCGCTCGAGTCGGCGGGCGCTACCGACGCCTCGGGCCGGTCCTGCCAGGTCCGGATGCTGCCCGACGCCGTGCACACCGCGGTCGCCGCGGCGGCCGCCCTGAACGCCCAGGTCGGACAGATCGTCAAGTCCCTGGTCTTCGACGCCGACGGCGAGCCGCTGCTCGTCCTCACCTCCGGCGCCCACCAGGTGGACACCGCCAAGGTCGCCGCGATGGTCAACGCCACCACGGTCCGCCGGGCCAGCCCGGAGTTCGTCCGCGAGCACACCGGCCAGCCGATCGGTGGGGTGGCGCCGCTCGGCCACCCCAAGCCGATCCGCACCCTGGTCGACACGGCGCTCGGCGAGTACGACGAGATCTGGGCCGCCGGCGGCGTGCCGCGCGCGGTCTTCCCCATCACGTACCGGGAACTCGTGCGGATCACCGCCGGCACCCCTGCCGACGTCGCATGAGACTGCTGCTGTGGACCCCTGACGACCTCGCCCGGCGGCTCGACGATGTGCTCACCGTGTACAGCGAGGCGATGGGGTACCCCGCCGACCTGCTCGCGGCCCGGCGCGGCTACATCGCCACCCACCTGCGGCGGCCGGGTTTCCGGGCGGTGGCGACGCTGGCGACCGACGGCGCGCTCGTCGGTTTCGGCTACGGCTACTCGTCGGCTCCCGGCCAGTGGTGGCACGACCAGGTGCGCGGCGCGCTCGACCCGCAGGCCCGCGAGACCTGGCTCACCGACTGCTTCGAAGTGGTCGAACTGCACGTACGCCCGGCGGCGCAGGGGCACGGTGTCGGCGCGCGCCAGTTGACGGCGCTGCTGAGAGCCGCGCCCGGGAGCAGGACCCTGCTGTCCACGCCGGAGGCCGACGAGGCGACCTCGCGGGCCTGGCGACTGTACCGCAGGTTCAACTTCGTCGACGTGCTGCGCAACTTCTACTTCCCCGGTGACGCCCGGGCCTTCGCGATCCTGGGCCGCGAACTGCCGCTGCGCTAGCCGGCCGCCCCGAGTCAGCCAAAGGTGCGGCGCCGGACCCCTCAGCGCACCCTGCCGATGCTCGAGAGCAGCTCCACGAAGCCGAACACGCCAAGGAAGATCCATACGACCGCGGCGATCGTCACCGTGCCGGCCTGGAGGTTGGTGCTCAGCTGACCGGCGAGACCGGCCACGGCGAGGCCGGCGATCGTCGTCGACACCCGCATCGAGCGCTCGCCCACGGTCATCGCGCCGATGACCGGCAGCCCCACCGCCGCCGCCCTCGCCCGCATGTACTCGTGCAGCCAGGCCACCGCGCCGCAGATCACCAGCAGCCAGCCCGGGGCGCCGAACACCCAGAACGCACCCAGCCAGCTCGCCTCGGCGAGCCGGTGCACGAGCGCGTCGTAGACCGTGCCCAGACGCGTGGCCCGCGCGGTGAGCAGCGCCACCGCGCCGTCGACGGTGTCGACCATCGCGGCGGCGAAGACGAGCGCCGCCGCCGCCCACGGCCCCCGGAACGCGGCCACCACGGGGACGCCGAGGTTGAGCAGGAGCCCGAACCCGGTCACCGCCCGCGCGCTCACCCGGATCCGGGCCAACACGCGGCCGATGCCGTACGCTACGCGCAGCCAGCCACGGATCAGCGGCGAGGCGTGGCGCACGTCGTAACCGTCGTGCAGCCGCCCCCACGCGACGGTGTACGCGTCCCAGGTCAGTCGTGGCGCGGCCACCGGCCCTCAGACACGGGATCCGACCCGCAGCTGCTGCCAGATCTCACGGGTCGCGGTGGAGCGGTTGAGCGTGATGAAGTGGATGCCCGGAGCGCCCTCGGCGAGCAGCCGGTTGCACAGCTCGGTGGCGACCTCCACCCCGATCGCCCGCACGGCCGCGGGGTCGTCGGCCACCTTCCACAGCCGCTCCGCGAGGTCGCGCGGGAACTCCGCGCCGGAGAGCTGGGCCATCCGTTCGATCTGCCGCACGTTGGTCACCGGCATCACCCCCGGCACGATCGGTACGTCGCAGCCGTGCGCGGCGACCGCGTCGCGCAGCCGCGCCCAGTCCTCCCACCGGAAGAAGAACTGCGTGATCGCGAAGTCCGCGCCGGCCCGGCACTTGCGCACAAAGTAGCGCACGTCGGTCTCGAAGTCCGGGGAACGGGGGTGCTTCTCGGGGAACGCCGCGACCCCGACGCAGAAGTCTCCACTGTCGCGCAGCAGCCGGACCAGCTCCTCGGCGTACGTGAACCCCCGCGGGTGCGGAATCCACTCCGCCTGGGGGTTGCCCGGCGGGTCGCCGCGCAGGGCGAGCACGTTGCGTACGCCCACCGACGCGTACCGCCCGATGATGTGGCGCAGTTCGGCCACGGAGTGGTTCACCGCGGTGAGGTGCGCCATCGCGAGCAGCGTGGTCTCGGTGGCGATCCGTTCGGTGACGTCGATGGTCTTGTCCCGGGTCGATCCGCCGGCGCCGTAGGTGATCGAGACGAACGAGGGCCGCAACGGCTCCAACTCCCGGATCGTCTGCCAGAGCAGCCGCTCACCCTCGGCGGTCTTCGGTGGGAAGAACTCGAAGGAGAAGGTCGGTGCCGGGCCACGGATCAGATCCCCGATCGACGGCTGCCTGTCGGGGAAGACGGAGGGGAGTCCAAGCGCCACGCGTCGACTCTAGACCGTTCCTCGAGACCGGGCCGCCGCCCGATGCGGCTTTTCCGCCCGTTCGAGGGCATCCGCTACCGGTCCCGCCGCATGCTCCGGCGTTGTTGGCCGCGCGGGGGCAGCCACGCCTCGGCGAGGCCGAGCTGTGCCAGCCGCCGGCCGCGGCAGGGCCAGGGCTGGCGGCACAGGGAGCAGGCGAGCACGCCTCGGGCGTCGCGGACCACGCCGCCGTGGTCGCGGTACAGCCGCATCGCCAGCCGCCAGAGCACCGGCTGGGCCACCCCCGGCGGCGGATCGTCGGGCGGGTGGCCGACATCTCCTCCCCCTGCTGTGCGCATGCGACGAGGCAACCGGGACCGACGGCTCTCGGGAGGAGCCAGCACAGGGGGCCAATCAGGGCGGCCCCGGGGGCGCGAGGGCCCCAGGGGGCCGTTCGCGGGGGCCGGGAGCCGAGGGCGTGGGGAGGGCCCGCGGCCAGCGGAGCCGCCCGGCAGGGTGCCGGTGCGCGTGACCACGGAGGGGCTCGTCTGCCGTCTCGTCGTACCCGCGGCATAGAACTGGTGTACGAACGGCGGTGGCGAAAGGAGGTCGGATGCCAGCCCCGTCGACCCAGCCGACGCCGTTGACCCGCCGCCCGGCCGACCACGCCGAGCCGATCGGTGGGCTGCTCGCCCGGGCGCGGTTGGCTCGGGGCCTGTCCCAGGGCCGGTTGGCCGAGGTGCTGTGCGTGGCCGCCGGGCGGTCCACGGTCACCAGGCACGAGATCTCCCGGTGGGAGCGGGGCGTCCGGGTCCCGGGCGGGTACTGGCTGCACTGGCTCGCCGTGGTGCTGCGCGTGCCGACCGACGAACTGGAGGCGGCCGCAACCGTGGCCCGGGCCGCCCGGCGCCCGGGGCGCGGGCCGCGGCCGGGGCCCCGGAGGTCGGCGCCCAGGGAAGCAACGCCCGGGAAGGCGCCGCCCAGGCGGACGGCGCGCCACAGGACACTGCCCCCGGTGCCGCCAAGGACCATGCCGCTGGAGCTGGGGCCGCGCTACCTCCCCGCACCCGTCCCGACGTCCCCGCATCCGCCGGCGCCAGGTCCGCACACCCTCGCCGACCGCCTGCGAGACCTGCGGCGGATGGACGACCTGGTCGGCGGGGCCGACCTCGCCGACGTCGTGGAGCGCGACCTGCGCGCCGCGCTCGCGCTGCTGCGCGACCGCCCCACCCCGCCCCTGCTGGACGTGGTTGCGCAGCTCGCCCAGCTCGCCGGCTGGACGGCCGCCGACGCCGGCCGCATCCGGGCCGCCCGGCAGGCGTACCGGATCGGGCTGTCCCTGGCGGACGCGGCCGGCGACCGTACCTTCGGCGCGTACCTGCTCGGCTGCCTGAGCCACCTTCTCGCGCCACGCGATCCGTCCCGGGCGCTCCTGGTCGCGCACGCCGCGTACGACCACGCCCGGCTCGCCGCTCCGGCCGGGGTACGGGTGCTGCTGCTGCACCGGATCGCGTTCGCCGCGGCGTTGACCGGGCGGCGAGGCACCAGCGAGCAGGCGCTGGCGACGGCGGAGCGGCTGGCGGACCGGCGGGCGACCGACCGCGAGCCGGGCTGGCTGTACTGGCTGGACGAGGCGGAGCTCGCCGGGCTCGCCGGCCGGTGCTTCGCCGCGCTGCGCCGACCGCTGCGCGCCGAGCCCCTGCTGCGCCGGAGCCTGAACCGGCCCGGCGCCGCCCACCCGCGCACCGCCGCGCTCGACGCCGGCTGGCTGGCGCAGACCTACCTGGACGCGGGCGAGGTCGAGCAGGCGTGCCACGCGGCACGGACCGCGCTGGTGGCCGCCGTACGCAGCGGATCGCCGCGTGCCGCGGCCCGCGCGCTCGCGCCCGCGGCGCGGCTGACCCGCGCCCGCACCGGCCGACCGGGCCGCGACTACGCACACCTGCTGGCCGCCGCCCGGCCGTACCTGCCCGTCGCCACCCGCCACCCGGGGCCGCCTGGGCGGGCCGGGCGGGCAGCGGCTAGCGTTCACGCGTGGCACTGACCCCGGTCGACCGCGCCGATCTGCGCACGCGCGTCGAACAGGCGCTCGACGCGTTCCTCGCCGCGCGGCGGCAGCAGCTGGGCGCGATCGACGACGGGTTGCTGCCGGTCGCCGACGCGATCCGCGCCTTCGTGCTCGGCGGCGGCAAGCGGCTGCGCCCGGCGTTCGCCTACTGGGGCTACCGGGGCGCCGGCGGAGCCGACTCCGATGCCGTGGTGGCCACCCTGGCGGCGCTCGAACTCGTGCAGGCCAGCGCGCTGATCCACGACGACGTGATGGACGCTTCCGACACCCGGCGCGGCGAGCCGGCGATCCACCGCCGCTTCGCCGATCGGCACGCCGCGGCCGGGTGGCACGGCGCGGCCGAGCGCTTCGGCGTCGCCTCGGCGATCCTCCTCGGCGACCTGTGCCTGATCTGGTCCGACGAGATGTGGTACGGCGGCGGCCTCGACGCGGCCACGCTCGCCCGGGCCCGGCCGGTCTTCGACGAGATGCGCACCGAGGTGACCGCGGGCCAGTACCTGGACATCCTCGCCCAGGCCAGCCGGGACACCTCTCTGGAGCGGGCAAGCAAGATCGCGCGGTACAAGTCGGCGAAGTACACGGTGGAGCGCCCACTGCTCGTCGGGGCCGCGCTCGCCGACGCTCCGCCGCAGGTGCTGCGGGCCTACTCGGCGTACGGTCTGCCGCTCGGCGAGGCGTTCCAGTTGCGCGACGACATCCTCGGGGTCTTCGGCGATCCGACGCAGACCGGCAAACCGGCCGGGGACGACCTGCGGGAGGGCAAGCGCACCTACCTGGTGGCGGCGGCGTTCGAACGCGCCGAGCCCGCCGAGCGCGCTGTGCTCGCCAAGCGGCTCGGAGACCCGTCCCTCGACGACGCGGGCGTGGCGCAGCTGCGCGAGATCATCACCCGCACCGGGGCGCTGGCGCGCACCGAGGCCCGCATCGCGGAACTCGCCGATGCCGCGCTCGCCGCGCTGGCCACGGTGGACCTCGATCCGCAGGGGGCCGCGGTGCTGACCGCGCTGGCGTCGGCGGCGACACGGCGCGAGATCTGACGGCGCCGGGGGCCGGACCGGGCGCAGCCGGTGGGATCATGGGCCCGTGCCCGCATCCTCGCCGCTCGGACAGCGGCAGGCCCTCGACCGGCACCCGATCCTCGGCGGGCGCCCGTCGTGGCCGCGCAACCTCGGGCTGCTCGCCACGGCGCTGCTGGCCGTCGGCGCCCTTCTCGCCGGCGCCCTGCCCTGGCGTGACCCGGCTGCGGCGGTGGCCCGGGCCGAGCCGGTGCCGCTCGCCGGGCTCGCCGCGTGGCTGGCCGGCACGGTCCTGCTCGCCGCCGCGTGGTGGCGGCTGCGCGACCGACCGCCACCGGTGCGCCGGCTGCTCGCCACCGGCGCGCTGTGGGCGCTGCCGCTGCTGACCGCGCCGCCGCTCGGCAGCCGCGACGTCTACGCGTACGCCTGTCAGGGAGCGGTCTACCTCGACGGGCACGACCCGTACGCGGTCGGCCCGGCGGCGGGCGGGTGCCCGTGGGTCGGCGCGGTGCCCGCGCTGTGGCACGACACCCCGGCGCCGTACGGCCCGCTTGCCGTTCTCGTCTCCGCCGCCGCGGCGGCGGTGGCCCGGGCGGTGCCGCTCGCCGAGGACGGCCGCCTGCTCGTCGCGGTCGGCGTGCTGCGGGCGGTCGCGGTGGTCGGCGTCGCCCTTCTGGCCTGGTCCGCGGTGCGGCTGGCGCGAGCGCTCAGGGTGGATCCGGCGGCTGCCGCGTGGCTGGCCGTCGTCACGCCGCTCGTGCTGGTGCACGCCGTCTCGGGCGCGCACAACGACGCGCTGCTCGCCGGGCTGCTCGTCGCCGGACTGCTCCTCGCCGCGCTGGCCAGCGCCCCGGGGCGCGCAGGCGCACAACCCGAGGCCGTGGGCCGCGCCGCCGCACATGCGCAGTCGCAGGCGGCGCACCCCTGGCGGGCAGCGCTCGGGGCGGGAGCGCTGCTCGGGCTCGCGGCCGCCGTGAAGGTGACCGCGCTGGTCGCGCTGCCCTTCGCCGCGCTGCTCGTGGCCGGTGCCGCCACCTGGCGGCCGGTGCTGCGCGGGGCGGCGCTCGTCGGCGGCGCCGCGGCGGCCGTCTTCGCCGCGCTGTCCGCGGTCGCCGGCCTGGGCCTCGGCTGGATCGGGGCGCTGCGCGGCACCGGGTCGCTCGTGCAGTGGACGTCGCTGCCGAGCGGGGTCGGCATGGCGGCCGGCTACCTGCTGCGCGTGCTCGGGGCACCCGAGGCGTTCGACGAGGCGGTGGCGGTCGCCCGCGCGCTCGGACTCGCCGTACTCGCCGGCCTCCTCGTGGCTCTGTGGCTGCGGGCCCGGCGCCGCGCCGCGGCATCGCCCCGGGCGGTGGTGCTCGCCTGCGGTGCGGCGCTGGCGGCCACCGCGGTGCTGTCGCCGGTCTTCTACCCCTGGTACGCGTTGGCGCCGCTGGCCGTGCTCGCCGTCTCCGCCGTGGCCGACCAGGTACGGCGCTGGCTCGCGGTCGCCACGGTGGCGCTGTCGTTCCTGGTGCTGCCCTACGGCCTGGGGATCGCGGTGCGCACCAAGCTGCCGGGTGCGCTGCTGGACGTGGCCGTCCTCGTCGCAGCCGCCTGGTGGTGGCGCCGCCACCGCCGAGAGGGCCGGGCCCGGCCGGTGGGATGACGCTACCCGCCCGCCGGGCACGCCGGTCCCGCCCGCGCTAGAACCCGAGCGCCTGTGCGCGCCGCTTCACCTCGGTGGCCTGGTCACCGGCGAGCGCCGCGGCCGGGGTGCCGGGCAGTGTCTCGTCGTAGTCGTAGAGCCACCGCAGGGCCTCCTCGTCGGTGTACCCGGCGTCGTGCAGCAGCGTCAGCACGCCGGGCAGGTGCTTGAGCACGGTCCGGTTCGCCACGAGTTCGGCGGGTACGCACAGGACGCCGTCGCGCCGTACCGCGAGCAGGGCCTTGTCCCGCAGCATCTGGTGCACCCGGTTGACCGGCACACCCAGCCGCTCGGCGACATCGGGCACCGTGAGCCACTCCGCCGGTTCAGTATCGGTCACGCTCCCACCCTGCCACGTTCCCCGGCCGGGCGTACCACACCTGAATGCTGTGACCGCGCGGCGGGACCGGGCGAGGCGGCCGGCGGCGACGCCCGGTGACACGCCGCCAGTCTCGGCGCGGCAGGGTCGGCGGCCGTAGACTCCCTGCCGATGGATACACAGGTCGCCGACCCGCTCGTGGGCACGCTGATCGACGGACGCTACCGGGTCCGCGGTCGGGTGGCACGTGGCGGCATGGCGACGGTCTACACGGCGACCGACGAACGTCTCGAGCGCACCGTCGCCGTCAAGATCATTCATCCCGGGCACGCGCGGGACTCCCGGTTCGTCGAGCGGTTCGACGACGAAGCCAAGACGATCGCCCGGCTCACCCACCCCAACGTGGTCGCCGTCTACGACCAGGGCAGCCACCTGGGCATGCCGTACCTGGTGATGGAGTACGTGCGCGGGCGCACGCTGCGGGAGGTCCTGACCCGGCGGCGACGGCTGACCCCGGCCGAGGCGCTGGCGATCCTGGAGCAGATGCTCGCGGCGGTGGCCGCCGCGCACCGGGCCGGGCTCGTGCACCGCGACGTCAAGCCGGAGAACGTGCTCATCGCCGAGGCGCCCAGCGGCGGCCCGGACAACCTCATCGACGCCGTCGTCAAGGTGACGGACTTCGGCCTGGCCCGGGCGGTCGCGGCCAGCTCCCCCGACTCCTCGGAGACACAGGTCATGGCCACGGTCGCGTACGTGGCGCCGGAGCTGGTCACCAGCGGCCACGCCGACCCGCGCACCGACGTGTACTCGGCCGGCATCGTGCTGTTCGAGATGCTCACCGGCCAGGTGCCCTACCAGGGCCGGCAGCCCGCGGAGATCGCCTGGCAGCACGTGGACCGGGATGTGCCCCCGCCGTCCATGTACGCCCCGGGGTTGCCGCCCGTCCTGGACGAGCTGGTCGCCCGCGCCACGCGGCGTGACCCGGGCGCCCGCCCCACCGACGCCGGCGCCATGCTCGCCGAGGTGCAGGTCGCGCGCGAGGACCTGGGGGCGGTGAACACGCCCACCACGGTCATGCGTCAGATCGCCGAGCCGACGGTCGTCGTGTCGCCCGTGTCGCCCGGAACTCCGGTGTCACCCGCTTCGCCCACCCAGCGACCCTCGTGGGCGCGACTGCCGGACCAGCGCCCGGCGCGAGCGGCGCGGGCGGCGCCGCGGCGGGCGGCGGCGACCCGGCCGAGCGGCCCTTCGTGGCGGGAGCGGGCCCGCGACCTGCACCGACGGCTGGTCGCGCATCCCCAGGGGCGCATCGCGCTGATGGCCTCGTTCGTGGCCGTCGTCCTGCTCGTCGCTTTCGGCGCCTGGTGGTTCGGGTTCGGCCGGTACACCGTGACCCCGGACTTCGTGAACCTGACGAAGGCGCAAGCGGATCAAAAAGCGCAGGAGGCCGGATTCACGCTGCGCTACGACACCGGGCGCTACCACGAGGAGATCGCCAAGGACACCGTGATAGGACAGCAGCCGGCGCCCAGGGCACGGATCGTCAAGGGCGGGACCATCACCCTGACGCTGTCGCTCGGCCCCGAGCGGTACCAGGTGCCCGACGTCGTGGGCAAGTCCTACGAGTTGGCGGTGGTCGACCTCGAGCAGCGCAAGCTGGTGCCCGAGCGCCGGGAGCGCTACGACGACAACATGCCGGCCGGCAACGTGCTCGCCGTGGAGCCGGCGGTGAACACCGAGGTCAAGCCCGGCGACAAGATCGTCGTCTGGGTCAGCCGGGGCAAGGCGCCGATCACCGTCCCCAATGTCATCGGCCGCAACGTCGACGAGGCGAAGACGGTCCTGCAGAACATGGGCCTGTTCGTCACCGTCGAGGAGCGCCAGAGCGACAAGCCCAAGGGGCAGGTCATCGAGCAGTCGCCGAACGACGGGGCCGGAGTCGAGCCGGGCGCGACCATCACGCTCGTGGTCAGCAGCGGTCCCCCGCAGGTCCAGGTGCCGGACGTGACGAGCACGCACAGCCTGCCGTGCGCCGAGGCGGATGCGGCGCTCAGGGGCGCCGGGCTCACGCCGAAGCTGCTCGGGAACCCCGCCGGGATCGCGGTCGCCCAGCAGCCCCCGCCAGGGACCATGGTCGACCCTGGCGCCGAGGTGAACATCTGGTGCCAGTGACGCGGCGGCCGATCGGGGCGCACGCGCCCACGGCCGGCGGGCTGGCCACCACCGCGCTGCCCTACCTGGACTCGGCCGGGGCCGAGGCGGTGCAGGTCTTCGTCTCCAACCCCCGGGGCTGGCGGCTGTCCGCGGGGAACCCGGTCCAGGACGAGGCGTTCCTAGCCGGCTGCGCCGAGCGCGGCATCCCGGTCTACATCCACGCGTCGCTGCTGGTCAACCTCGGATCGCCCACGGAGCAGACGGTCGACCTGTCGACCGCGACGCTGGCGCACGCGCTGGAGCGCGGGATCGCCATCGGTGCCCGCGGCGTCGTCTTCCACGCCGGCAGCGCGGTGGACGCCGAACACACCGCACAGGCGATGCGCCAGGTCCGCTCGTCGCTCGTGCCGCTGCTGGACCGGGCGGCCGAACTCGGCGGCCCGCGGCTGCTGGTGGAGCCGAGCGCGGGCGGGGGCCGGTCGCTCGCCGCGCGGGTCGAGCAGTTGGGCCCGTACCTGGAGGCGGTCGACGGCCACCCGTGGCTCGGCGTCTGCTTCGACACCTGCCACGCCTGGGCCGCCGGTCACGACGTGGCCGAGCCGGGCGGGATGACGCGGACGCTGGACGCACTCGTCGCGGCGGTGGGCCCGGACCGGCTGCAGCTCGTCCATGCCAACGACTCGCGCGACCCGGTCGGGTCCACGCGGGACCGGCACGAGAACATCGGCCGGGGCACGATCGGGCAGGCGGCCTTCGCCGAGCTGCTCGCCCACCCGGCCACGGCCGGTGTGCCGGTCATCGTGGAGACCCCGACGAAAGGCGTCGCAGGCCACGCGGCCGACATCGCTATCCTCAAGGGTCTGCGCAGCGGGCCCGAAGCCGCACGCTGACCCGGCCGGGAAGCCGGTGACCCGGGACGACATCCTCGCCTCCTGGCCGCGCACCGAACTCATCACACGGCCCGAGTTCGGCAGTTCCGCGCATACAGGCGGGCGTTGGCCCGCGCCAACTGGGTGCGGCGGTATTCGCGCTGCACCTCTCGCCCGAGGACACCGCTGAACGGCGGTGTCGTCGTCGTACATCAACTCGCCGATCACGACCGATGACGTGGCGCGGTAGCGTGACCCGCCGCGCGAGGCGCCGCCTCCGGCGCGGGCGTCAGGTGTCCGAGCCTCTGGGCAGTCCGAGGGTGGCGAGCAGGTCCTCGTGGAACTGTATCCACACCATGTGGCACGAGTCCCGGTCGGAGGCGTCCACCCAGGCCCGTTGCCCATGCTCCACCTTCCGCCGCGCAGACGAATACAGGTCCGCGTAGCCGTCGAATCGCGCCAGGCACTCCGAGAGCTGGTCGCACAGACGCCGGAAGGCGTCGTCCAGGGACGCGAGCGCATCCAGCACACGCTCGTCCCAGCGCCAGTCGGTGTGGTCGTTGAACGCCAGCGGGTCGGCCCGGGTCGGCCGGACCTGCCAGTCGGTGCAGGCCCTGCTGAATCGTCGGTTCAACGGCAGGAAGGCCCGGTGCGCATCCACGACGGCGTCCCGGAAGCCGGTCCGGTCGAGCTCGGCGGCCAGTCTCCGCTCGTTCTCGATGCGGCCCTCGTCGGTCAGTGACCACCTCGAGCTGCCGGTGAAGCTCAGCTGGCGGACCCACCCGCTGGCCTCGAAGTCCAGCAGCAGCTCGTTGACCGTGTCGACATCGAGGGCGTAGCGACCGGCGATCCGGGCCGCGGTCGGAAAGCCGAGCACCCGCACGCCGTGCAGCGCCAGGACGTCAGGAGCGGACTGGTACGCCATGCCGCTGGTCCGCGATGTCACTGGTACACCATGTCACGAAGCCCCCCGCTCGTCGACGCGGTCCGTGATCCGGTCGAACCGCTGCTACGCCGCCTGGGCCGAACCCAGCCTCAGGACTCCCCACGCTGTGCGTCAGTGTACAAGCGCTGACCCGCTCGGCCGTGGCCTCGGCGGCCACCGCTCGTCATCCGTGGGCGATGTGCTCGAGTTGGAATCGGGTCCGCCCGCCCGGCTCCGCGAAGAGGCGGACCCTCGATCCAGCTCACCTCCTTTGGTTCACGGCGTACAACCGCCGGTCCCCTCGGCCCGGACGGTCGTGAAGCCACTTTCGGGCAGCACCCGCAGGTGCTGCGACACCGCCGGCTGCGAAATCCCGAACTCGTCCTGGATGACCTCGCGCACTGACCCCGAACTCAGCTCACCCTCGGCGAGCAGCTCGAGGACCCGCCGCCGCACCGGGTCGCCGAGCACATCGAACGCATAGCGGAGCGTGTCGGCAATGCCGCTGAGCCGGAACGGCGGCCGGGCCGCTCAGCTCTGCCGGAACAGGCCGGTGAGCACCTCGATGGCCCGGTCGATCCCGGCGTCGTCCACGTCGAGGTGGGTGACCAGACGCGCCGCCCTCGGACCCAGGACCGAGACGAGCACGCCCTGCTCCCGCGCCGCCGCCCCGAGCGCCGGGGCATCCAGAGTGGACTTGGTGAGGTCCAGTGGCACGATGTTGGTGCGCACCTTCGTGGCGTCCACGATGCCGAACGGGGCGAGCGCCTCGGCGAGTCGCCGCGCCCGGGCGTGGTCGTCGGCGAGGCGGTCGATGTGGTGGCGCAGCGCGTAGAGCCCGGCCGCGGCGAGGATGCCGGCCTGCCGCATGCCGCCGCCCATCCGCTTGCGGATCCACCGCGCCTTCTCGATGCGCTCCGCGCTGCCCACCACCACCGAGCCGACCGGGGCGCCCAGCCCCTTGGACAGGCACACCGACATCGTGTCGAAGAGTCGCCCGTACACGTGCAGCGGCACCCCGTCGGCGACGTGGGCGTGCCAGATGCGCGCTCCGTCGCAGTGCAGCCCCACCCCGGCCGTGTCCGCCACCTCCCGCAGACGCTCCAACGTGGACAGCGGGATCACCGCGCCGCCGGCACGGTTGTGGGTCTGCTCCACGGCGATCGCCCGCGTCGGCACCGCGAAGAACCCGTCGGGCCGGATCATCGCGGCGACCACGTCCGGGTCGATGTCGGCGCCGCACGCCGGCCAGGTGCGCGAGGAGATGCCGCCGTACGCCGCCGCCGCGCCGATCTCGTACGTGAGCACGTGCGCGTCGGCGTCGCACAACAGCTCCGTGGCGGGCGGCACGAGCACCTGCATGGCGATCTGGTTGGCCATCGAGCCGGACGGCGCGAACAGCGCCGCCTCGTGCCCGAACAGCTCGGCGACGTAGGCCTCGAGCTCGTTGACCGTCGGGTCCTCGCCGTACACGTCGTCGCCGACCTCGGCGGTCGCCATCGCCTCCCGCATCGCGGCGGTGGGCTTGGTCACCGTGTCGCTGCGCAGATCCACCACACCGGTCACGCAGGCGATCCTACGTCGCCGGACCGGACACCTCACCCTCGTGGATCACCAGCTTCGTCTCGCCCCCGCCGACCGCCTGCAGGGCGCGCAGGCGCAGCAGCGCCGGGTGCTCCTCCAGCAGCCGGGCGGTGTTCGCCAGCGACCGCAGGCTCGCGGCCTCCGCCCGGGCCTTCTCCAGCTCGGCCCGCCCGCGCTGCCGGGCGAGCAGCACCTCGGCGTACGCCCGGCGCAGCTCACCGGGCAGCATGACGTCGCGCACCACGAGGTCGTCGACGCCGAGGCCCACCCGCTCGCCCGCGACCCGGACCGGCTCGAGCAGCTCGCTGCCGAGCCCGGTACGGCCCTCCACGAGCGCGTCCAGTTCCAGCCGCGCGACCGCCTGCCGCAGCGCGTGCTGCGCCGCCGCGTACACCTCGGCGTACGCGTCCTGGCTCGCCGTCACGAACGCGGCCGCGTCGGTGACAGTGACCCGCAGCACCACGGTGACCCGTACCGCGATGCCGTCGCTGGTAAGCACCTCCTGGCCGGGCACCGTGACCAGGCGCGGGCGCACGTCGACCCGCTGCAGCGTGGTGCCGCGCCGCCGGTAGCGGTGCCGGCCCGGGCCCAGCACGTCCGCCACACGCCCGTCGACGAAGCGCACCGCGCGCTCGTACTCCATGACAATGATCTTTGCCATGTGCCCCTCGCATCGTGCCCCCGGGACGGGTCCGCTCCGGCGCCCCCGGCGGGCCGGCGGGGGCGTCCACCGGGCGGCGGGTGCCGCCGGGTGAGCCCGCAGGGCCGGCCGACCGGTGCGCGGGCACCGGAGCGGACCGATCTGGATTCGAACCAGAGGGCCTTGCCCTTTACCAGAGGTGAAAGCCGGCGGCGGAACGCGTGCCAGCGATGCCGGTGCGCCGCACGGTTGCCGGCACACACGACGGTACGGCGTGCCGCGCGCACGCGCACGCCGATAAATCGCGACTGCGGGCGCCTTGTGACGAGAGCGTTATCCGCGCAGCATCTCGGCGACGAGGAAGGCCAGCTCCAGCGACTGCTGGGTGTTCAGTCGGGGATCGCACGCCGTCTCGTAGCGGCCCGGCAGGTCCGCGTCCTCGATCGCCTGCGCGCCGCCGAGGCACTCGGTGACGTCCTCGCCGGTCAGTTCGACGTGCAGCCCTCCGGGGTGCGTGCCGAGGTGCCGGTGCACCTCGAAGTAGCCGAGCACCTCGTCAACGATGCGGTCGAAGTGCCGCGTCTTGTAGCCGTTGGACGACTCGATGGTGTTGCCGTGCATCGGGTCGCACTGCCAGACCACCTTGTGCCCGGCCGCGGTCACCTTCTCCACGATCGGCGCCAGCACGTCGCGCACCTTGGTGTTGCCCATCCGGCTGATCAGCGTGAGCCGACCGGGGACGTTCTCCGGATTGAGCTTCTCGCACAGTTCGATCGCCTGCTCGGGCGTGGCGGTCGGGCCGAGCTTCACCCCGATCGGGTTGGCCAGCCGGGACACGAAGTCGATGTGCGCGCCGTCGATCTGGCGGGTGCGCTCGCCGACCCACAGGAAGTGCCCGGACAGGCCGTACGCCGTGCCGCCCACCACGCGGGTGAGCGCACGCTCGTACTCGAGGGCGAGGGCCTCGTGCGAGCAGTACAGGGTGACGGTGCGCAGTGCCTCGTCGTCGGTCATCCCGCACGCCCGGATGAACGCCAGCGCCCGGTCGATCTCCCGGGCGATCGCCTCGTACCGCTCGCCGGCGGGGGACGTGCGCACGAAGCCCTTGTTCCAGTCATGGACCGCGTGCAGGTCGGCCATGCCGCCGCCGAGATAGGCGCGCAGCATGTTCATCGCCGAGGAGGCGTTGGCGTACGCCCGGATCATCCGCCGCGGGTCGGCGACCCGCGCCTCGGGCGTGGGCTCCAGGGAGTTGATCATGTCTCCGCGGTACACCGGAAGCCCGAGCGCGTCGGTGTCGTTGGACCGGGGCTTGGTGTACTGCCCGGCGACCCGGGCCACCTTCACCACGGGCAGGGACGCGCCGTAGGTGAGCACCACCGCCATCTGCAGCAGCGTGCGGGCGTTGGCCAGCAGGTGGGCCTCGGTGTTGTCCGCGAACGTCTCGGCGCAGTCCCCGCCCTGCAGCAGGAACGCCTCGCCCTCGCAGACCAGCGCCAACCGCTCCCGCAACTGGTCGACCTCGTACGGCGCGACGATGGACGGCACGGTGCTGAGCACGGCGCACACCTCGTCGACGACGGCGGGGTCGGGCCACGGCGGCATCTGGGCGCGCGGCAGCGTCCTCCAGTGGTCCAGGCCGAGGGCCTGCACCTCGGCGGAGTCCTGCGCCGGCCGTCCGATCTCCAGGCCGGGGTTACCCAGGTGATGCCACTCGTGGCGCATGGCTTCAAGGGTACGGCGGCGGTCGGAGGCAGCGGTCGCCAGGCGTCTTCTCGTCCCATGGGGCGGAAGGTGACGATCGGGCGGCGCGGGCGCGAAATCGGATAGCGTGCCCGCGACGCAGACGGAATGGGGGCACGTGTGGCCAGGCTCGCACCCACCTTCCGCCGGGCGGTGGCGGCGCACCGCGCGGCGCTGGCGCACCTCGCCACCGCACGGCAGGGCGCACCGGACGGCACCGTCGTCCCGGCGGTCGAGCACCTCGCGCGGCGGCTCGCCGCGCAGCACGAGCGGCTCGCCCACCTCGGTCGCCTGCTCGGCCAGCACGTCGGCAGCCGGCCCGTCCCGGCCAGCGGCCACGGGGATCCGGAGCGCGCGCTGGGGCTCGCCGGTCAGGAGGCCGACGCCGCGGACGCCGCGATCGCCGAGGTTGAGCGGCTCGCCGAGCGGCCGGCGCTGCTGCCCGGTCTGGCCCCGGTGGTCCGCAACACCGTGGTCTACGCCGCCTGCGCCGCCGTCGCGGTCGCCGTCCAGTACAGCCTGATCGAACTCGGCGACATCGGCCGCGTCGACACGTTCTCGGTGATCGCCTGGGCGTGCGCGGGCCTGCCGGTGCTGGCCTTCCTCGCCGGCTACCTGGTGATCGCCGCATGGGGCACGCCCCGCCTGCGCGCCGAACCGGTGGCGCGCCACCCGGCGCTCGGTCTGGCGGTCTGCTTCCTCGCCGCGCCTGCCGTCTACTGTGGATACAAGCTGGTCGCCGCGCTCACCTAATCTGGTTTGTCGACAGCGGCCGGGCCACTAGCATCGGGCGCCATGACCACCACACGACCCGCTCCCCGTGACGAGGCGGAGGCCGTCAGCGCCGCCGGCGAGCGCGAGACGCTCGAGGCGTTCCTCGACTACCACCGCCGGCGCATCCGCAACCGGTTGACCGGGCTGACCGAGGAGCAGGCGCGCCGGCGCCTGGTGCCGTCGGCCACGACGCTGATCGGTCTGGTCAAGCACCTCGCCGCGGTCGAGCGGGCCTGGTTCCACCGCATCCTGGCGCAGCGGCCGGAGGAGGAGATCGAGGGCAACTCGCGGGGCGACGAGCCGAGCTGGCACGTCGGCCCACACGAGACGATCGCCGACGTGATCGCCGAGTACGACGAGGCGTGCGCCCGGTCACGGGAGATCGCCGCCGGCTTCGCCCTCGACGACACGGTGCCCCATCACCGGCTGGGCCGGGTCTCGCTGCGCTGGATCTACGTCCACATGATCGAGGAGACCGCCCAGCACGCCGGGCACGCCGACATCCTGCGCGAGCAGATCGACGGCGCGACGGGACTGGGCTGAGCCGCGCCCGCCGTCGGCCGCGGCTCAGCCGTTCTGTTCGGCGATCTCCTGAGCCCGGTTCCGCGCCGCCTCCAGCGCGGCGAGCAGGGCCGCCCGTACCCCGTGCTTCTCCAGCTCCCGGATGGCGTTGATGGTGGTACCGGCCGGGGAGGTGACTGCCTCGCGCAGCTTGACCGGGTGCTCCCCCGAGTCGCGCAGCATGATCGCCGAGCCGATCGCGGTCTGCACGATCAGGTCGTGGGCGACCTGGCGCGGCAGTCCGAGCAGGATGCCGGCGTCGGTCATCGCCTCGACCAGGTAGTAGAAGTACGCCGGCCCGGAGCCGGAGAGGGCGGTGACCGCGTCCTGCTGCGATTCGGGGATCCGGATCGTCCGGCCCAGCGGAGCGAACATCTCCTCGGCCAGCGCCAGATGCTCGGCGGTGGCGAACGCGCCGGCCGAGATGGCGGTCATCGCCTGGTCCACGAGCGCCGGAGTGTTGGTCATCACCCGCACGACCGGCGTGCCGTCCGGCAGCCACTTCGCGAAGAACGAGGTGGGCAGCCCGGCGCACAGTGACACGATGAGCTTCTCCGCCGGCACCTTCGGGCCGATCTCCGCCATCAGCGCCCCGGCGTCCTGGGGTTTGACCGCGATCGCGAGCACCTCGGCCTCGCGCAGCGCGCCCTCGTTGTCCACGACCCGGATGCCGTACCGGGTGCGCAGCTCCTCGGCGCGCTCCGCCCGCCGGGTCGTGGCGAGCAGCCGCTGGGCCGGCCAGCCGGAGCGCAGCAGGCCGGCGAGCAGCACCTCGCCGATCTTGCCGGCCCCGATGACCGCGATCGTGCGCATCCGTCCTCCCGGGATCATCCCCGTGCCCGGCTGGTCAGCCGAAGAACACCTCCGCTTCGGCGTACCTGTCCAGCGGCACGGTCTTCAGCTCGCGCGTCGCCTCCGCCAGCGGCACCCGCACGATGTCGGTGCCGCGCAGCGCGACCATCTTGCCCCAGTCCTGTTCGTGCGCCGCGTCGATGGCGTGCAGGCCGAAGCGGGTGGCGAGCACACGGTCGAAGGCGGTGGGGGTGCCGCCGCGCTGGATGTGGCCGAGGACGACCGCGCGCGCCTCCTTGCCCGTGCGCTTCTCGATCTGCTCGGCCAACCAGGCGCCGATGCCGCCGAGGCGCACGTGCCCGAACTCGTCGAGCCTCGAGTCCTGCGTGATCAGGCCCCGGTCGCTGGGGACCGCGCCCTCGGCCACCACGACGATCGGCGAGTACCGCGTCTGGAAGCGCTTCTCCACGTGCGCGACGACCGCGTCCAGGTCGAACGGGCGCTCCGGCAGCAGGATCACGTTGGCGCCCCCGGCGAGCCCGGCGTGCAGCGCGATCCAGCCCGCGTGCCGGCCCATCACCTCGACGACCACGGTGCGGTGGTGGGACTCGGCCGTCGTGTGCAGCCGGTCGATCGCCTCCATGGCGATGTTGACCGCCGTGTCGAAGCCGAAGGTGTAGTCGGTGGCGCCGAGGTCGTTGTCGATCGTCTTCGGCACGCCGACCACGCAGACGCCCAGCTCGTGCAGCTTCGCCGCGACGCCGAGGGTGTCCTCGCCGCCGATCGCGATGAGCGCGTCGACGCCCTGCTCGGCGAGGTTCGACTTGATCTTCTCAACCCCGTTTTCGATTTTGAATGGGTTGGTCCGGGACGAGCCGAGGATGGTCCCGCCGCGGGGCAGGATGCCCCGCACGTCGGAGATCCCGAGCGGCGCGGCGTCCCCGGTCAGCGGCCCCCGCCACCCGTCGCGGAAGCCGACGAACTCGTGACCGTAGACGCCCACACCCTTGCGGACCACGGCCCGGATCACCGCGTTCAGGCCGGGGCAGTCGCCACCTCCGGTGAGCACACCTACTCGCATCCGCACTCGTCCTTCTCTGTCGCGTCCGAGGGCCCTGCGGGGGCGGTCGGCGCCGTTGCCGGCCTGCGCAGGCCGCACCTGGGCAACTGTAGTCGGGTGGTTCGGGACCCAACCAGGTCACCCAGCACGGTTCACGCCAACTATAATCCAGACATATCCGGTATATCGGGTGTCTGTGTCCGGTGGAAGCTCTGTGCCCGGTGCAGTCTCCTCGGCCGCTCAGCCGGACATCGCCCTCCAGCGCGCCAGGTTGTGCCGGGCGTCGACGAGCGCGTCGTGGCGCTCCGTCTCGGGGCCGGGCAGCGGCGGGCGCCCGCAGTCGTCCCACCGCTGGCGCAGATCCTTGGTGAACCGGGGGATCTCCCGGGGCAGCGCCGGCATCGCGCCCCACAGTTGGGCGAGTGCGACGTGGTCATACGCCGCGTACCAGGCCCACAGCTCGATCTCCTCGCCGGGCGGCAGCGGCGCGACGAGGAAGGCGAACAGGTCGTCGCGGATCTGCTCACGCGAACGCCAGGCGGGATCGCCCGGGGACGGCAGCTTGTCGAGCACGTTGCGCCGCACCCAGGGCAACGCCTTGGCCGCGTCGAACTCCGTCGACACCGCGTAGAACTCGCGCCCGTGCTCGTCGACCACGCCGATGGAGACGAGGTCGATGACGCGCCCGTCCTCGATGAACTCGCAGTCGTAGAAGTAGCGGTACACCATTTGCCGCCCATCCTCGCACCCGGCGCGGCTTACGGGCACAACGTGCGGCTTACGGGCACAACATTGACGGGCACAACATCGCGACTTACGGGCACACCATCGCGGCCGAGGCGTCCGGGGCGGGGCGCGTCGGGCGGCCGCACCACGGCGAGGCGTCAGGCGGTGCCGGCCGGCGACCGAGTCGGTCGCCGGCCGGCGCCCCCCGCCCCTCGACCGCAAAGCGGCCCCTGTGCACGTCCCCCCACCCACCGAACGGTTCAGCGCCCCCTGTGGATACGCCCGATCCTGACCGGATCGGACGGGGTCCACTGTCGGCGAAGCGATGCCAGGGGTGTACAGAGAGCGACAGGCAGGACATGATCTGAAGTTGTCCGTCGTCTCACACGGCTGGGACACGGCGAAACGGCGACGGACCGTGCCAAGGATGACGACGTCTTCCTAACCGGGAGGGAATGGGCCGTGGAGGTTCGGCTGCCCGAGCCCGGCGACGCGCTGAGTGGGCTGGAGATGTTCGCTGGTCTCGAGCCCGAGGTGCGCCAGCGGGTGATCGCCGCGGCGGTGCCGCGCACCTACCGCAAAGGCCAGCTGCTGTTCATGGAGAACGACCCCGGGGAGTCACTTATCGTGCTCCGGCGGGGTGCGGTGGCGGTCTTCCGCACCGCGCCCACCGGCGAACGCGCCGTGCTCACCGTCGTACGCCCGCCCGAGGTGCTGGGCGAGGTGTCCCTTCTGGACGGCTCGCCGCGCTCGGCGTCGGCGGAGGCGATCGAGGACTGCTCGGCCCTGGCCCTGTCCCGCAGCGCCTTCCTCGAACTGGTGCACTCCAACCCGCGCATCCTCGACGCCGTGATGCGTTCGCTCGGGATGCTCATCCGCAGGTTGACCGAGCAGACGGCCGACCACGTGTTCCTGGATCTGCCCGGGCGGGTCGCCAAGACGCTGGTCCGGCTCGCCGGGGACAACCAGGCCCCCATGATCACTATCGAGCTGAACCAGAGCCAGCTCGCCGAGATGGCCGGCGGCTCCCGCCAGAGCGTCAACCAGGCCATCGGCTCGTTCGCCTCGCGAGGCTGGCTGAGGACCGAGGGGCGGCGCATCGTCGTGACGGATCTCGCCGCGCTGCGCCGCCGCGCCGGCATGGAGCGGTGAGCCCGGGCCGATGGAGGGCGTAGCGCAGGCGACGCCCTCCATTCAGGCGACCCGAGTCGGGATCAGACAGTCGGGCCTGGCCAGGCGTCGGTGTCGCCGCCGGTCGGCCCAGGCCACGCCTCCGTCGACCCGCCCGGACCCTCGACAATGCCCGACGCCTCCAGCTCGGCGAGCGTCGCCGCGTCGACGTCGACCATGTCGCCGGCCGAGTGCTTCGTTCCGTTGCCGTCGGTCCAGTCCTTGGCCAACCGCACATACACCATGCGAGCCTCCTGTTCGCCGGGAAAGGTCGGCCCACTGTACCGATTTACGGGCGCGCCGTACTGTCTGCTAACTAACAGGCGGGTTCCCGACACACGGCGTCACCGCGATACTCAGCAACGACCACACCGACGCGATCCACCCTGGAGGTCCGTATCCCCTCGCCCTGCCCCCGCTGCGGTCGGGTCGCGGCCGACGACGACCGATTCTGCGGCGGCTGCGGCACCGAGCTCAGTCGCGCCTGCCCGCGCTGCCAACGACCCTTCGCGCCCGACGCGGCGTTCTGCACCGGCTGCGGTGCGCCGCGCGACGGCGACAGACGGGCCAGCCCCGCGTTGGAGGACCGCCGCCGGGTCAGTGTCCTCTTTGTGGACCTCGTCGACTCCACGCCGTACGCCGAGCGCACCGACCCGGAGCTGGTCCGTCGCGTACAGACCAGCTTCTTCTCATCCGTACGAAAGGTCATCGCCCAGTACGGCGGGGTGGTGGAGAAGTACATCGGCGATGCGGTGATGGCCCTGTTCGGCGCGCCGGTGGCGACCGAGACGGACCCGCTGCGGTGCGTGCGCGCCGGGCTGGAGCTGCAGCGGGTGCTGGCCCGGTTCGCGCCCGAGGACGCCGGCGCGCTGCGGTTCCGGGTGGGCGTGGCGACCGGAGAGGCCATCGTGGACCTGGTCGCCGCGCGCGACGGTGGACAGGCCATCGTCGCCGGCGACGTGGTGAACGTGGCCTCCCGGCTGCAGTCCCTGGCACCGCCCGGCGGCGTGCTGGTCTGCGGCACCACGTACGCCGCGACCAAGAACTCGATCCGGTACGCCGAGATGCAGTCGGTGGTGCTGCGCGGACGCAGCACCCCGACGGAGGTGTGGCAGGCGCTGGCGCCGGTGCAGCGCCAGCAGCCCGAGCGGGAAGCCGACCGCACCCCGCTCGTCAACCGTGTCCACGAACTGGGTCTGCTGGTCAACGCCCTGCACCGGTGCCTGCGCGACCGGGTGCCCCAGCTCGTCACGGTGTTCGGCCGCGCCGGCATCGGCAAGAGCCGGCTGGTGCGTGAGCTGTACCGGCACGCCGAGCAGCTCATCGACGAGCCGCTGACCTGGCGCACCGGGCGCTGCCCGCCGTTCGGGGAGAACGTCACGTTCGCGGCGCTCGCCGACATCGTCAAGGCCGAAGCGGGGATCCTCGAGACCGACTCCGCCGCGACCGCCGCCGACCGCCTCGAGGCCGCCGTGCGGGATCTCGTGCGCGGTCCCGAGGCGGCGCGGCTCATCGACGCGCTCGGGCCGCTCGTCGGCCTGCCCGGTGGGACCTTGCCCGCGGAGGAGGCCGAGTCGGCGTGGCGGCGCTTCCTCGTCGCGCTGGCCGCCCGTCGCCCGACCGTGCTCGTGTTCGAGGACGTGCACTGGGCCGACGAACCGATGCGCCGGTTCATCGAACTGCTGGGCACCTCCGCCCGGGACGTGCCCCTGCTGCTGCTGTGCACCTCCCGCCCCGAGCTGGTCGAACGCGATCCGAGCTGGGCGGGCACGATCACCGGATCGCTGACCATCACCCTGCCTCCGCTGCGCGAGCCGGAGATCGCCACCCTCTACGCGCAGCTGTTCGGGCAGGCGGCGTTCACCCCCGACGTGCTCACGCCGCTCGTCGAGCTGGCCGGGGGCAACCCGCTCTACGCCCACGAGTACGTGCGGATGCTCATCGAGCGCGGCGCCCTGCGCCGATCGGGCCACGGCTGGGCGCTCGACGTGAACCGCGACGACCTGCCGATGCCGGAGAGCGTGCACGCCGTCATCGCCAACCGCGTCGACCTGCTCGACCCGGTGGACCGGACGGTGCTGCAGGCCGCCGCGGTCGTCGGCGTGCAGTTCTGGCCCGGCGCGGTCGCCGCGGCGCTCGGTCGGCCCGTGGAGGCCGTCGAGCGCTCGCTGCGCCGCCTCGAACAGCGTGACTTCGTCCACGAGCAGCCCGACTCGACGATGGCCGGGCAGAGCGAGTACCGCTTCCGGCACGTGCTCGTGCGCGACGTCTGCTACCAGCGGCTGCCCCGCACCGAACGGGTCGCCCGCCACGAGCGCACCGCCGACTGGCTCGACGCGGTCTCCGGCGGGCGCGACACCGACCTGGCCGAGGTGCTCGCCCACCACCGCTGGGCGGCGCACGAGATCGCCCGCACGCTCGGCCTCGACGCCGCCCGGTACGCGCCGGCCGCGCGCGACGCGCTGCGCCGGGCGGCCCAGCGCGCCTATGCCCTGCGGGCCCTCGACGCCGCCGGCACGCACGTCAATCGCGCACTGGCGCTGTTCTCCGGTGACGAGGATCCGCGCGAGCGGCTGGGGCTGGAGCTGTTCGCCACCGAGATCGACTTCTACCGCGACAGCGAGGCGTTCCTGTCCGGCGGTGGGGTCGAGCGGTTGACCGCGCTCGCCGAGCGGCTGCACGCGCACGGGGACGAGGCAGGCGCTGCCCGGGCGTGGACGCTGCTGGGTCAAGCGGCGTGGCTGCGGGCGGACCGGGCCGCCGCGGTCTCCTGCCTCGGCCGCGCGGTCGCGCTGTTCGAGACCCTGCCCGACGGCGCGGCCAAGGCCGAGGCGTACGCCGAACTGGGCCGGCTGCACATGCTCAACTACGAGCGCGACGAGGCGGTGGCGGCCGCGGGCACCGCGGCAGAGATCGCGTGGCGGCTGGGGTTGGTCGAGGTGCAGGCCGAGGCGCGGATCACCGTGGGCACGGCGCTGTACCAGTCCGGCGACCCGCGCGGACTGGAGGAGCTGCAGGCGGTCGTCGACTTCTGCCGCGCCAACCAACTGCTCGCGTTGACCCGGGCGAGCCAGAACCTGGCCTACGCGCTGCGCGAGGAGGGCGACTACGACGCCGCGGAGGCGGTGCTGGCCGACGCACGCCCGCCGGGCGGCGGCCCCACCCTGGCCACCGGTTACTCCCACGAGGCGATGCGCGCCTACTTCGCCGGCGACTTCGCCCGCCAGATCGAGGCCGCCGACGCCTTCGTGGACACCCCTGGCGGACGGTGGGACATGCAGGTCCGCGGGCTGCGCAACTGCCTGCGGGTGCTGCGCGACGAGCCCGTGCCCGGCCCGTCGTCGACGCCTGCGGGGAAGCAGCCACCGTCCTCGGCCCGGGAGGACGCCGACGATGTGGCCGACGCGCTGGCCACCGCGCGCAGCGGTGGTTTCCACCGGCCACTGTGGACGGCGCTCGCACTCGGGGCGCTATGCCGGGCGCTGCAGGGCCGCACCGACGATGCGGCGGCGCTCCTCACCGAACTGGCCGAGGCGGTGCGCCCGGTACCCACGCTGGCGAGCGGGGAGTGGGTCGGCTTCGCCGCGCACGCCGCGGCGCTGGCCGGCCCCGAGGCGGCCGGAACGATCCAGGAGCTGATCCGCGGCACGCCGCACCAGACGTACTGGTCGCGGGCCGCGATGTCCACGGTGACCGGGGCGCTGGCCGGGGCTCAGGGCGAGCACGGTCGGGCGGCCGAATGCCACGAGACGGCGGCCGGCATCTACGCCCACCTGCGCAGCACCACCGACCGGATGCTGTCGCTGGCGTTGGCCGTCCCGGCGCTCACGCGCGCCGGGTCCACACGCCGGGCCGCGGCGGTGCTGGCCGAGGTGCGCGAGTTCGCGCTCGCGAACAAGGCGCCGGGCCTGCTGCGCCTGGCCGGGGCGGCGCCGCCGGCCGACGGGTGAAACCGGCCCCGGCCGCGCACGTGCGCCCGCGGTGTCGGCGCGCCGCAGGACCGCCGGATCACTGGGTGAGCTGCAGGTCCTCGGCGGCGGCCTTCGCGAGCTGGTTCTTGACCTTCTGCGCGTACACGTCCACGTACTCGCGGCCGGACAGCTCCATCAACCGGTACATGATCTCGTCGGTGACCGCCCGTTCGATGAACCGGTCGCCGGCCATGCCGTGGTAGCGGGAGAAGTCCATCGGCGCGCCGAACCTGATCCGCACCCGCTTGACCTTGGGGATGATCTTGCCCGGTGGCTGGATCTCGTCCGCGTTCAGCATCACCACCGGGATAACCGGCGCTCCGCTCTCCAGGGCCAGCCGCGCCACCCCGGTCTTGCCCCGGTAGAGCCGACCGTCCGGGGACCGGGTGCCTTCGGGGTAGATGCCGAAGAGCTTGCCTTCACGGAGGATCCGCAGTCCGGTGTCGAGCGCGGCCTGCGCCGCGCGCCCGCCGGAGCGGTCGACCGGGATGGTCCCGGTGCCGACAAAGAACATCCGGACCAGGAAGCCCTTCAGGCCGCGCCCGGTGAAGTACTCCGCCTTCGCGACGAAGGTCACCTTCCGCTTCACGACGAGCGGCATGAAGATCGAGTCCGAGAACGACAGATGGTTGCTCGCGATGATGGCGGGCCCCTCGTCCGGCACGTGCTCCAGACCCTCGACCTGCGGGCGGAAGATGATCCGCAGCCACGGCCCCAGGAGTACGTACTTGAGCAGCCAGTAGAGCACCTGCGTCCTTCCCACGGCAGAGTCGGTTCGAGCCTACGGAGCCGTCATCCCGCCCACAACGCACTCCCCCAAGCAGTGCCGGCCATGTCACGATTCACCGGTGGGTACGGGCGGCACGCAGCGCGGACGGCGCGACAACGGCCTGGTGGCCGCGGAGTACGCGGTCGCCGGGGACGTGGACCCTCGGATCGGTGAGCACCTGCTGGACGTGCTGGCGGCGGGCGGGATAGCCGCCTATCTGCAGCCGGCCGCGGACCTGCACCCGGTGACCCGGACCACCACCGTGCCGGCCCGGCCGACGGACCGGCTGTACGTCGACCGCGAACACCTCGACACCGCCCGCGAGTACCTGCGGCAACTCACCGCGCCGGCCGGGCAGGGCGACGGGGAGCCGGGCGAGCGGGCGGGCGGCGACGCGGAACGGGGCGACGGACAGCGGATCGGCCGAGGCGGGGGCGACCGGGATCTGGACGAGGAGTTCGCGCGGATCGTGGCGGGCCTGGAGGCCGAACTGGACCAGGCGGCGGGGGCGTGGCCGAGCGCCGACGACGAGCACCCGCCGCGTGGCCGAACGGCACGGGAGGGCCGCAACGAGGAGCCGTCGCTGCTCGACGCGCTGGACACCTTCGGCGCCGACCTGCCCGACGACGAGGACTCCTACACGCCTCCCCCGCCGCCACCGATCCCCCGCCCGTCCGGGGCGGCGGTGCTCTCGCTGATCGCCATCGTCGCCGGCTTCCTGCTGTTCGTCTGGCCCGGCATCGTCCCGGTCCACCAGGACCTCGGCCGGTTGATCGGGCTCGCCGTCTGCGCCGGCGGCGTCATCGGACTGATCTGGCGGCTGCGCCCCGGTGATGAGGACGACGAGGACTGGGACCCGGACGACGGCGCGCGGGTGTGACCGTCACCCCGATGCCGGTCCACGGTCGCCCGGCAGCTTGTCCAACCAGTCCAGGATCGCGTCGAGCGGTTCCCGCCAGCGGGCGTCGAGCATCAGATCGTGGCCCATACCGGGGAACAGCAGTGGCGCGCCGCCGTAGCGGCGGGCCGCCCGCTCCAGCGCGGCCCGCGACACCACCCGGTCGTGCGGGCTGCCCACGACCAGCACCGGCGGGTCCCCGACCGGGGGCTCGGGGTCGCGGCGCACCAGCAACTGCCACTGCGCGCGGGGCGCGGCGCGCCCCAGTCGCCGGACGTACCCGGCGGCGACCGACGTCGGCAGCTCCCGGCTGAACAGCTGGCCACGGCGCAGCCGCAGCGGGCCGCCGACCACCGCCGGCAGGGTGCCCACCGGGTTGCGCAGCAGCGCGGTGCCCAGGGCGCCGAGACCGCTGCGCCAGCCGCCGAGGACCGGGGAGAGGAGCACCCCGGCCCGGGCCGGGTATCGGGCCAGCGCGCGCGCCACCACGAGCGCGGAGGCCCCGTGCCCCACCAGCACCGCCCGCCGTGGCAGGCTGGCCGCGACCTGGACCACGTCGTGGGTGTACGCCCGCAGGCTCGCCCCGCGGGCCGTGCCGCTGTCGCCGTGGCCGCGCAGGCTCATCGCGTACGCGGGGAACCCGCGCGCGGCGGTGTGGTCGAGCCAGTGCTCGGCGAAGGCCCAGGCGCCGTGACCGAACCCGGGCACGAAGAGCACGGGTGGGCGCCCCTCGTCGTGCTCCGGCATGGCGCTGAGCACCTCCCGGCGTACCGGGGGGATCGGGAAGGCCCACTCCACCGGGCGCAGGATGCGCAGCCGCGTCATGAGGTCACCGCCAACTCGTCGAGCGTCTTCTGCAGCGCCCGCAGGTACCGGGTGTGGCTGATCTCGAACCAGTGCCGGCTGGAGTCGCGGACCTTCGCGTCCGTCCACGGGCGGTCCGGCTCGCGGCGGATCCGCTCCCGGAACGCCTCGGCCTTCGCCGGCGCCGTGGCGCGCAGGCGCAGCCAGCGCGCCACGGCGACGGTCTGCCAGTGCACCAGCGTGAACAGCCCGGAGTCGGGCTGCAGCAGCCCGGCGACCGCGAGCGTGGGCTCGGCGCGTGAGAACAGGTGCAGGTACAGACGGGGCCGCCCGACGCCCTCCTCGCTCGGATCCATGCCGAGCACCTCGGGCGCGAGGAACTCGAACCGCGGCAGGTAGCCGGTGGCGAGGATGACGAGATCGGGGTCGATGACCCGCCCGTCGACCAGCTCGACCGCGGTGCGGTGGAAACGGGCCACGTCGGGCACCGGGGTGATGGCCCCGTGGCCGATGTAGTACACGAGCTGGCTGTTGGCGATGGGGTGGGTCTCGTACACCTTGTGGTCGGGCTTGGGCAGCCCGAAGCGGGTGAGGTCCCCGACGGTCATCCTCATCGTCCGGTGGAACAGCCACTGGCGCAGCCGCAACGGCAGGCGCAGCGCGAGCACCAGGTCGTTGACCTGGTCGGCGGGCCTGCCGAAGGCGTACTTCGGGGCGTACCAGTAGCCGCGGCGCGCGGAGTGCCAGCAGCGCGTCGCCTGCTGGGCCGCCTCCACCGCGATGTCGCAGCCGGTGTTGCCCGCGCCCACGACCAGGACCCGCCGGCCCCGCAGCTGCGCGGCGTCCTTGTACGCCGACGCGTGGATCACCTCGCCGGCGAAGCCCTCGATTCCTTCGTAGGTGGGCCGCTTCGGCCACCAGTTGTGCCCGTTCGCGACGACCAGGCCGGCGTAGCGCTGGGTCCGCTCCGCCCCGCCCCGGGCACCGCGCGTCGTCACGTCCCATCGGCCGTCGTGGGTCGGGACCGCCCGTACGACCTCGGTGCCGAACCAGATGTGCCGACGCAGGTCGAAGTGGTCGGCGTAACGCTCCAGGTAGGCCAGGACCTGACTGTGGTGCGGGTAGTCCGGCCACGAGTCCGGCATCGGGAAGTCCGGGAACTGGGTGAATGGCTTCGACGAGATCAGATGCGTGCTGGCGTAGACCGGGCTGCGGTCGTGGCGCCAGTTCCACGCGCCGCCGACGCCGGTCTCCCGCTCGAAGCAGTCGACCCCGAAGCCGTGCTCGGTCAGGTTCTTGATCGCGACCAGGCCGCTCGCGCCCGCGCCGACCACGCAGACGGTCTCGCCGCGGTCGTGCACCGGCCGGCCGGCCCAGCTCGTCGCCGTGGCCGTCGACTCGTACCCCAGGTCCATCACCGCAGGAATCCTCGCCGCAGCGAGCGGCCTTGTCCACCCCTGTGATTGCGGGGAGGCCGCGTGCCACGACGCCGCCGCGCCCGGCGACCCCGGGGACTATCGTGTGGGCGTGCCGGCACACATCGAGGCGGTGACCACCGGGCAATGATCCATCTTCCCCGGGCCCGGAGCAGTCCTTCCCGGGCGCTGACCGCCCGCCTGCTGGCCGCCGCGGGACTCGTCGTGCTGGTCGCCCTGCTGGTCTACGTCGACCGCGACGGCTACCGGGACAACAACGACCCGGGCATGACCCTGCTGGACTGCTTCTACTACACGGTGGTCACCCTCTCCACGACCGGCTACGGCGACATCACGCCGGTCTCCCCCTCCGCGCGTGCCCTCAACGTCCTGGTCGTCACGCCGGCGCGGGTGCTGTTCCTGATCATCCTGGTCGGCACCACGCTGGAGGTGCTCACCGAGCAGTACCGCACGACCCTGCGCCTGACCCGATGGAGAAGGACCGTGAAGGACCACGTGATCGTCTGCGGCTACGGCACCAAGGGCCGGGGCGCGGTCAGCGCCATGCTCGAAAACGGCTTCGAGAGGTCGCGCATCGTCGTCGTCGAGCGCGATCCGACGGCGGTGCGCCAGGCGACCGAGGCCGGGCTGGTCACGGTCGAGGGGTCGTCGACCCAGGCCCGCGTGCTCGAACGGGCGCGGGTACGGCAGGCCAAAGCGGTGATCATCGCGACGAAGACGGACGACAGCGCGGTGCTCACCGCCCTGGTCGTCCGCCAGCTCACCGCCGGCCGGGTGCGCATCATCGCGGCCGCCCGGGAGGCCGACAACGCCCCACTGCTCAAGCAGAGCGGTGCCCACCACGTGATCGTCTCCTCCTCGACGGCCGGCCGGCTGCTCGGCCTGTCGACCACGGCGCCGCCACTCATCGATGTCGTCGACGACCTGCTCACCCCCGGGCGGGGCATGGCGTTGGCGATGCGCTCGGCCACCCGCGACGAGGTGGGCAGGTCGCCGCGGGAGGCGAACAACCTGGTCATCGCGCTCGTGCGCCGCGGTCAGGTGGTCCCGCTCGCCGAACCGGACGCCGTCACGATCGAGGTCGGCGACCTGCTCGTGTACGTGCGCGACGACCGCCACGACCACGTACCGGCGCCCTGACCGTGTCCACGGCACGATCGCCCGGGCCGCGTGCCATTCGACAACCCGGTCGAGCCGAACCTCGCACGGCGGTCATTGCGCGGCGAGCGAGGAGCAGTCGCGAACCGGGCGCGTGGCGAGGGCGCTCGGGGCCCGACGGCCGGGAGCTCAGCGGGCACGGCGGGTGCTGGTCACGCGGTGAGCTTGCCGGCGATCTCGATGACCCGCCGGGTCATGTGATCGAGGGCGGCGTACTGGACATCGGTCAGCGGGTCGGTGTTGTTGCCGCCAGTGACATGTGAGACGCCGTACGGGTTACCGTCGGCGAACTTCACGGGGTCCGTGTAGCCGGGCGGCACGATGATGCCGCCGAAGTGGTACATGGTGTTGTAGAGCGCCAGCAGGGTCGTCTCCTGGCCGCCGTGGGCCGTCTGCGAGGCGGTGAAACCCGCGTACACCTTGTTGGCCAGCAGGCCCTGCGCCCACTGCGGCCCGAGGGTGTCGAGGAACTGCTTGAGCTGGCTGGCGATGTTGCCGTACCGGGTGGGAGAGCCGAACAGCACGGCGTCGGCCCAGACGATGTCGTCCGCCGTCGCCTTCGGCTCATCCTTGGTGCTGTCGAAGTGCTGGCTCCACGCTGCGTTCGACGCGATCGCCTCGGCGGGCGCGAGTTCCGGAACCTGACGCAGCCGGACCTCCCCACCCGCCTGTCGCCCGGCCTCGGCGATCCGCTTCGCCATGGCGTGGACGGTGCCCGTGGCCGAGTAGTAGATGACGGACAGCTTGACCGGTGCCATCGGTGCATTCCTTCGTCTTTCCCGGGGAAACCCGCGGGTCTGCCTGATCGACCATCTCGGGTCACGTTATCAGGGCAATAGCTGATAAAAACTGCATTTCGGATGAATCACTCACCTGCCGTGGAGCGCTGCCGGCTTCGGACACGACAGCCGATCAGACGTCGACGAGGGCGAGGCACCCCGGGTGGGGGAGCGCAGGCGTCAGCCCACGGGCAGCTCCAGGTCGGCGACGACCGGGAAGTGGTCGCTGGCCCGCCGCGTCACCGGCGTGTCCAGCACGTCGTACGTTCGCACGGCGATCCCGCCCCCGACGAACAGGGCGTCGATGCGGTGCTGCGGGGCGTAGCTCGGGAACGTCGGCGCGTCGGTGCGCCGCGCCGACACCGCGGCGTCGGTCATCCCGTCGACCAGTGTGCGCCACGCCGCGCTGCCCGAGTAGTCGTTGAGGTCCGCGCCGAGCACCAGCGGTACGTCGACATCGGACATGGCCGCCTTGAGCTGGGCCGCCTGCCCCGGCCGTTCCGCCGGGTCGGTGGACAGGTGCGAGCCGACCACCACGAACGGCGTGCGCGCCACCGAGCAGCGGGCGAACGCCGCGCCGCGCATGTGCCGGCCGGGGGTGAGCGGGAACTGCAGACACCACGTGTCGTGCACCCGCACCCGCAGGTTGGTCAGGATCAGGTTGCCCAGCGCGGGCAGGCCGCCGACCGCGTACACCAGGCCGACATCGCGGGCCAGCCTGGCGCAGCGGGCCCGCCAGCGGAAGCGGCGCGGCGCCTCCTGCAGCACCAGGACGTCCGGATTCAGCTCACGGATTACCGCGACGAGCGCGCCGAGATCGTCGCGCAGGCCGTGCACGTTGTAGGAGACGACCCGCAGGCCCGCCACCGTCACCTCCCCATGTCCGCATCCGCGACCACCTCCCCGAGGCCGCGCGTTGCCCGGGCCGGTCACCGCCGACGGTTGCCCGGGCCGGTCACCGCCGACGGGCCAGATCGGCCGCGCCGACCACCCCGGCCAGCACGCCCATCTTGGCCGGCCGGATCTCGGCCACCGGCAGCTGCGACCGCTGCGCCAGCGCCTCGACGAACGCCTTCCGGGTCGGGCCGAGCAGCAGGTCGTCCGCCTCGATCACCCCGCCGCCGAGCACGAGGACCTGCGGGTCCAGGATCTGCACGAGGTTCGCCAGGCCGGCGCCGAGCCACGTGCCGATCTCCACGAACGCGGCCCGGGCTTGCTCGTCGCCCTCCTTCGCGGCGGCGGTGACCATCGGACCGGTGATGGCGCCCGCGCTGCCGCCGGCCAGCTCGAGCAGCCGGGCCGCGCGCGCCGGATCCTCCTTCGCCGCCGCCTGAGCGTAACGGACGAGCGCATTGCCGCTCGCGTACTGCTCCAGGCAGCCCCGCCGGCCGCAGCCGCAGCGGTGCCCGTCCTGCACGGCCACCATGTGGCCGAGCTCCGCGGCCATGCCGTGCGCGCCGCGCACCAGCTCCCCGCCGAGCACGATGCCGCTGCCGATCCCGGTACCGATGGTGAACATGACCATCGAGTCCGTCGCGTCCCGCGCCGCCCCGAACCGGAACTCCGCCCAGGCCGCCGCGTTCGCGTCGTTCTCCACCACGATCGGCAGGTCCACCTCGGCGGCGAGGTGGTCACGCAGCGGCTCCTCGCGCCACGCCAGGTTCGGCGCGAAGAGCACCCGCGACCGGGTCTCGTCGATCCATCCGGCGGCCCCGACACCCACCGCCTCCACGGGATGGCGGTCGGCCAGCTCGGTCACCACCTCGACGATCATGCGCAGGGTCTGCGCCACGTCGTCCGCGGGCGTGTCGCGCCGGGTCTGCGCGATGACCCGCCCGTCCGGGTCGACCACCCCGCCGAGCACCTTGGTTCCGCCGATGTCGACGCCGATGGTCAGCGACACGGCCTTCTCGCTCCCCTCATCCTCGTCCGAGCCCGCCCGGTCCGCCTGTGTCGATGGTGAGCCAGCGCGCGGGCACGCCAGGGCTGTTTGCCGACACGTCACGCCCCGCCGGCCAGGGACTCCACGCGGCGCTTGAGCTCGCGCAGGGCGGTATCCATGATGACCTTCTCCGCCTTGCGCCTGAACATGCCGAGCATGGCGATCGCGGGTTCGACCGTCAGCGAGTAGGTGACGGTCGAGGTGCCGTCGCCGTTGTCGACGATGTCGTACGAGCCGTGCTGGGCACGCTGCAGGCGCGAGGGTGACACCAGCCGCCACTCGATGCGCGAGAGGTCCTCGGCGTACTCGTACGCGAGCGTGTACTCGTCGGTGAGCACTCCGGCGTCGAGCACGAAGCGCACCTGGCTGGCGTACCCGTCGGTGTACTCCTCGACCACCTCGGCCGAGCGGTACGCCGGCACCCACTCCGGGTAGCGCTCGAAGTCGCAGATGACCTCCGCGACCCGCTCGGGGGGCGCGTCGATCACGATCGACTGCGTGGAGCTCTCCGGCATGGGGGCAGGGTACCCGCTCAGTGTCGGACCGTTCGGCCCGCGGGCACTCACGCCTCGCCGTACACGGGGATGTGCGCCCCGCTGACCGCGAAGGAGGCGTCGGAGCACAGGTAGGCGATGACGTCGGCGACGTCCGAGGGCGCCACCCAGCGGCTGACGTCGGCGTCCGGCTGCGCGGCCCGGTTGGCCGGGGTGTCGATGATGCTCGGCAGGACCGCGTTGGCCCGGATGCCCGAGCTGCGGTACTCCACGGCGAGCGCGTCGACCAGCCCGAGCACCGCGGCCTTCGCGGTCACGTAGCCGGCCGCTCCGGGGAACGGCTGGACCGCCGCCCGGCTGCTCACGCACACGATCGATCCCCGGCCGAGGCCCAGCAGGTGGGGCACCGCGAAGTGGCAGACGAGGTACGCGGCGCGCAGGTTCAGCCGTAGTTGCTCCTCGAACTGGTCGACCGAGGTCTGATGGACCAGGCCACCGGCGGCGAACCCCCCGACGAGGTTGACCACGGCGCCGAGCGGGCTGTCCGGCTCCCCCGCCGCGACCTCGACCGCGCTCGCCGCCGCGTCCGGGTCGAACAGGTCGGCGATCACGTACTGCGCGTCGCGCGACATCTCCGCCGAGCCGGCCCGCCGGTCCGCCACCACGACCCGCCACCCGTCGGCGGCGAGCCGGGCGACGACCGCGCCGCCCAGTCCACCGCTGCCACCTGCGACGAGTACGCTCCGTGCCACATCTGACACGGTAGCGTTTGCCACATGCGCGAGTTCTCCGTACCGCCCGTCGCAGTGATCGGCGAGGACGTGAACCTCGCCGACCCGGTGTGGGACAACGCCCGGGAAGCGCCGGACGCGGTGCAGTTCGTCCGGCGGACCGACGCGGGCTGGCGAGAGGTGGTCACCTGCCGGCAGTTCCGCGACGAGGTGGTCGGGGTGGCGCGGGGCCTGATCGCCGCGGGGATCACACCTGGCATGCGGGTCGGGCTGATGAGCAGCACCCGCTACGAGTGGACGCTGGTGGACTACGCGATCTGGGCGTGCGGCGCGGTGACCGTGCCGGTGTACGAGACCTCCAGCGCCGACCAGCTGGAGTGGATCCTGTCCGACTCGCAGGCGACCGCCTGCGTGGTCGAGACCGCGGCGCACGAATCGATGCTGGCGGGCATCCGCGACCGACTTCCGGAGCTGCGCCACGCGTGGGGGATCGAGTCCGGCGGCATCGACGCGCTCGTCGCCGCTGGCGCCTCGGTCGACCCCGCCGAGGTCGAGATCCGTCGCCGGAGCGTGAAGTCCGACGATCTGGCGACGATCATCTACACCAGCGGCACGACCGGGCGGCCCAAAGGCTGCATGCTGACGCACCGCAACATGTACACCGACATCGCCAACGCCGTGCCCGGCCTGCCCCACCTGTTCCAGCCGGGCGCCGCCACGCTGCTCTTCCTCCCGCTCGCCCACGCGTTCGCCCGGCTCATCCAGATCGGCGTCGTGCACACCCGCACCCGGATGGGGCACACCGCCGAGATCAAGAACCTGGTCGACCAACTCAAGCAGTTCCGCCCGACGTTCGTGCTCGCCGTGCCGCGCATGTTCGAGAAGATCCACGACGACGCGAAGCAGCGCGCCCACAGCGGCCGGGCGGGCGCCGTCTTCGACCGCGCCGAGCGGACCGCCGTCGCGTACAGCCGGGCGCTGGACACCCCCAAGGGTCCGACCCTGCCGCTGCGGCTGCGGCACGCGCTGTTCGACCGGCTCGTCTACCGCAAGCTGCGCGCGGCGATGGGCGGGCGGTGCACCGCGGCCATCTCCGGCGGCGCTCCCCTCGCCGAGCACCTGGCGCACTTCTTCCGCGGCGTCGGGGTCACCGTCTACGAGGGGTACGGGCTCACCGAGACGTCGCCCACGGTCGCGGTCAACCTGGAACACGACATCCGGATCGGAACCGTCGGTCGGCCGCTGCCCGGCGTCACCATCCGCATCGCGGACACCCGGGACACCGGCCAGGGCGAGGTGCTGATCAAGGGTGCCGTGGTGTTCCCCGGCTACTGGCGGAAGCCGGAGTTGACCGCGGAGGCAATCGACCCGGACGGCTGGCTGCACAGCGGGGACCTCGGCGAGCTGGACGACGACGGCTACCTGCGGATCACCGGCCGGATCAAGGAGATCATCGTGACGGCGGGCGGCAAGAACGTCGCCCCCCAGGACCTGGAGAACCGGCTGCGCGCGCACCCGCTGATCAGTCAGGTCATGCTCGTCGGGGACCGACGCCCGTTCATCGGGGCGCTGGTGACCCTCGACGAGGGCGCGGTGCGGGCCTGGCTGGAGCGCCACGGCAGGCCGGCCGGGACCCCGGTCGCCGACCTGCGCGAGGACCCCGAGCTTCGCAGGGAGATCCAGGCGGCGGTCGACGACGCCAACCGGACGGTGTCGCACGCCGAGCAGATCAGAAAGTTCCGTATCCTTCCGGCGGACTTCACCGAGGCCAACGGCCTGCTCACCCCGACCCTTAAGGTGAAACGGGACGCCGTGCAGAAGGAGTACGCCGACGAGATCGACGCGATCTACCGCGCCTGACGCCATCCCGGGGCACGAAGGCGGCCAGGACCGCTGGGCGTGGCCCCGCCCGTACCAGGTGGGGGCCCGTGCCGCGCTGCTCGCGCTGGTCGCGGGGCTGACCCTGCTGGCCACCCGCGACCCGGCCAGCCTGCGCTGGATCGGCCTGCTCGCGCTGGCCGGGCTGCCGTCGGTGCTGGTCCCGCACCACCCGACGCTCGCCGCGCTCGGGCGGTACGCCGAGGTGGTGACGGTCGCCGTCGCGGCGAGCGCGGTCGCGGCCACGGCGGACGCGGCGGGAGTCGTGCCGGCGGGGTACGGCGCGGCGTTCATCCTGCCGTACCTCGTCGTGCCGTTCAGCGCGGCCGTGGTGTCCCGGCGCCACGCGCAGGCGGCAGGGCTTCTGGTGGCGGCCACGGCGGTGCTGGTGCTCGCCGGCCTGCTCACGGCCACGCCCGAGGGCCCGCAACTGACCACGCCCGGGTACGTCGCCGCCGTCGTCCAGTGGCTGGTGCTCGCCGGCGTGGGCACGGTCGTCGCCGCCGCGCTGCAGCGCTCGGCACTCGCCCACACCGACCGCCCCCAGCCGTACGCCGAGGCGACCCGCCTGCTCACCCAGCTGCGCAGCGTGGCTCGACAACTACCCGGCGCCACGCTCGACCCCGGCGGCCTCGCCGAGGCGATCCTCGAGGAGGTGCGCGCGGCGGCACCGGCCGACCGCGCGGCCGTGCTGTCCGCGAGCGGCGGCGGCCGCCTGGTGGTGCTCGCCCAGAGCGCGAGCGAGCGGGTGGACTGGGAGACCTCGCTGGACTCCGATTCGGCGATCGCCGACGCGTGGGCCAGCCAGCAGCCGCAGACCTCCAGCCGGTCGCAGTCGCGCTCACGCGGGGACGGAGAGGTCTCCGCGCTCGTGGTGCCACTGGTGGCCGGTGTCCGCACCGTTGGACTGATCATCGCCGAATCCGACACGCCCGGTGCCTACCCGCCGAGCACCGTCCGCAAGGTGACGGCGCTCGCGGCGCCGGCCGCGCTGCGGCTGGAGGCGGCGCTGCTCTTCGACGAAGTGCGTTCGCTCGCGACCAACGAGGAGCGCCAGCGGCTCGCCCGGGAGATCCACGACGGCATCGCGCAGGAGCTGGTGATGGTCGGGTACGGGATCGACAACGCGCTCGCCACGCTGCCCGAGCAGGCCACCGCGACCGCCGAGGAGCTGCGCGCGCTGCGCGCGGAGGTGACCCGCGTGATCACCGAACTGCGACTGTCGCTTTTCGAACTCCGCAGCGAGGTGGACCGCCACGGCGGGTTGACCGCCGCGATCGCCGAGTACGCCCGGACGGTGGGTGCCTCGGCAGGCCTGCGCGTGCACCTGTCGCTGGACGAGTCGACCGCCCGGCTACCCGCCGCCATCGAGGCTGAGCTGCTGCGCATCGCGCAGGAGGCGATCACGAACGCGCGCAAACACGCCGGCGCCACGAACCTCTGGGTGACGTGTGAGGTGGATCCGCCCTATGCTCGCATCACCATCGTCGATGACGGCACCGGCATCGGTGACCAGCGCGTAGACGGCCGCTACGGTCTTGCGATCATGGCGGAGAGGGCGGAACGTATCCGTGGCCGGCTGGAGATACGACCACGACATCCAGCAGGCACCTCGGTAGCGGTCGTCCTCGGCACTCCACCGAAGCGCGCTGCCGAGCACAGATCAGAAGGAGAAGGCACCGGGCATGTCCACCACGACCACGACGACGGCGCGCACCAGGGTACTGCTCGTCGATGACCATGACCTGATCAGGAAAGGACTCCGGCACGCCTTCGAGCGGGACAGCCAGTTCGAGGTGGTCGGCGAGGCGGCCACGGCGGCGGAGGCGGTGCGCCAGGCGGGGGCGCTCCAGCCCGATGTCGTGATCATGGACCTGCGCCTGCCCGACGGCAGCGGACTGGAGGCCACCCGGGCGCTGCGCAAGTCCAGCTCCACCATGGGCATCGTGGTGCTGACCATGTACGCCGGCGACGACCAGCTCTTCGGCGCGCTCGAAGCCGGCGCAAGCGCGTTCGTGCCCAAGACCGCCCCCGCCGACGAGGTCGTCGCCGCCGCCCGGCACGCCGCGTCCGCCCCGTCCGCGTTCACGGCCGCCGACCTCGCCGAGGCGATGAAGCGCCGCCTGACCCCGACCGGCCCGCAACTCTCCCCGCGGGAGAGCCAGGTGCTGCGCCTGCTGGCCGACGGGATGAGCGTCGCGGGGATCGCGAAGCAGCTGTTCGTCAGCGAGTCGACCGCGAAGACGCACATCTCGAAGCTGTACGAGAAGCTGGGCGCGGCCAACCGCGCGCAGGCCCTGATGACGGCGCTGCGCCTCGGCCTGCTGGAGGCCCCCGACGCCCCCAAGTTCTGACACCCGCCCGCCCAGCGGCGGTTGATCATGGCGTTGCGGGCACGACACGCCGACGATGTGCGGTCAACTTCATGATCAACCGGAGGGATCGGTGGCGCCCCGCAGCAGGCGCGTCATCCGGCCGGCCAGCGTGTCCCAGCGCCACTCGGCCTCGACCCACGCGCGCCCCGCGGCGCCCATCCGCCGCGCGAGATCCCGGTCGGCCAGCAGGTCCGTCACCCGCGACGCGACCGCGGCCACGTCCCGCCCCGACACCACGTACCCGGTCTCGCCGTCGCGGACCGCGTCCGGTGCGCCGCCCGAGTCACCGGCCACCACCGGCAGCCCGGTGGCGGACGCCTCCAGGTAGACGATGCCGAGGCCCTCGACGTCGAGGCCGCCCGCGCGGGTGCGGCACGGCATCGCGAACACGTCCCCGGCCGCGTAGTGCGCGGGCAGCTCCGCCCAGGGCACCGAGCCGGTGAACACCACGTCGCCGGCCACGCCGACCTCCCGGGCCAGCCGCTGCAGCGTCGAGCGGTACGGCCCACCGCCGACGAGCAGCAGCGCGGCGTCCGGCACGCGGCGCTGGACGAGCGGCAGCGCCCGGATCAGCGTGTCCTGCCCCTTGCGCGGCACGAGCCGGGAGACGCAGACGACGACCGGCCGGTCGCCGAGCCCGTACCGCACCCGCACCGGGCCGCCGTCCACGCCAGGGTGGTAGGCGGCGGTGTCCACCCCGGGGGCGAGGCGCTCAAGCGACGTGAGGTGGCCGATCGCCCGGTCGAGCCGGACCCGCTGGTACTCGCCGAGGTAGGTGACCACGTCCACGCCCCGGCCGATGCGCCGCAGCAGGCTACGCGCGCCCGGCAGCGCCGCCCAGCCCACCTCGTGGCCGTGGGTCTGGGCCACCACGCGGGTGATCCCGGCCCGGCGGCGCAGGCCGGCGGCGAGCAGCCCGAGCGGCGCGGCGGCGCCGAACCACACCGTGTCGCACCCGCGGGAGCGGGCCAACCGGGCGGCCCGCCGGGCGACCGCCGGGGTGGGCAGCAGCACGGTCGTGGGCTCGCGGACCACCTCGAACGGCTGCTCCGCGTCGAACTTCTCCGCACCGCGCCACGTGGACGCGTAGACGACCACGGAGCCGGAGGGCTGCCGGACCGCGAGATTGTGCACGAACGACTGGATGCCGCCCGGCCGGGGCGGGAAGTCGTTGGTCACCAGCAGGGTCCGGGTCATCGCCGGCCCCTGGCGTAGGCGCGGGCGGCGGCGATGCGCTCCACTGTGGACAGATGGCTGGCGAACAGCGCGTACTCGACGGGGTGCGGATCCACGTCGGCGAGGTTGACCAGCGCGAGACGCCGCTGCATCGCCTCGAACGTGACCGGGTCGTCGGTGAGCGCCAGGGCGTGCTGGTCGGCGCGTGCCTCGATGCGCCGGGAGACGAGGCTCTGCAGCGGGGTCGCCACCAGACCGACCAGCGTGGCGACCGCGACCAGCAGTGCGATGCCGCGCGGGTCGGCGAGCGACTCCACCCCGGCGCGGCGCAGCAGGCCCGTCCACCCGCCGAGCAGGTACAGCCCGCACACCGCCGCGGCGGCCCCGAGCGCGGCGAGCAGGGTGCCCGTGCCGACGTCGTTGTCCTTGGCGTGCCCGAGTTCGTGCGCGACCACCGACGCGATCTCGTCCTCGCTGGCCTCGCGCAGCAGGGTGTCGTAGACGACGATCCGCCGGGTGGGCCCCAGCCCCGAGACGTACGCGTTGACCGCGCGGGTGCGCCGGGACGCGTCGGCGACGAGCACGTCGCGCACGGGCAGCCCGTCACGCTCGGCCAGCGCGACGAGCCGGTCCCGAAGCGGTCCGGGCTGCATCGGCGTGAACCTGTTGAACACCGGCTCGACGAGCACCGGCAGCACGAACGACAGCAGCACCACGAGCGCGGCGGCGCCGGCCGCGCCCCACGCCCACCACCAGCGCGGCGTCGCCCGGGCGATCGCGTAGAAGCCCAGCAGCGCCACCGCGCCGATCACCGCGGTCACCGCGTACGCCTTGAGCACGTCGACGGCCCATCCGGACCAGGTCTGGGTGGACAGGCCGTAGCGGACCAGCACCGTGTGCCGCCAGGCCGCCAGCGGCAGCGTCACCAGTTCACCGACGAGCACGACGGCGAGCCCGCCGAGCACGGCCCGCGCGATCCAGTGGTCGCCGAATGGCCGCCCGACCGCCGTGACCAGCGCGGCGCCCAGCGGGGTCAGCCCGAGCGCGAGCGCCACGAGCAGGCCCAGCGCGAGCGCGCCGTACGAGACGGGGCGCAGCTCGGCGTGCAGCGCCTTGCCCCGGGCCACCCGGTCGACCGGCAGGTCGCGCAGCGCGGCCACCTGGTCGGCCCGTGGGGCCGGCGGGCGGGCCCACGGCACGAGCAGCGCGGCCGCCAGCAGCAGCGCGACCACCAGCACGCCGAACGTCACGGCGGCCCACAGTCGAGGGGACATCCACTCTCCTCACCTCGCCGCCGGGTCCCGGCGGCACCACCACTCGGCGGTACCGTACCCGCCTGCCCCGCCGAGGGGCGGCCACGCGGTCGGCGATCAGGCGGCGCGCGGCCGCGTGGACCGGTGGCGGCGTGATTCGGCCGTCACCAGCCGCAGCCGGGGCACCATCCCCGCGTCGGCGAGCACCCGCAGCGCCCGCTCCTCCGCCTCGTCGAGCTCCACGGCGTCCGGTGGCGCGCCGAGCATCACGCTCACCACACACCCGGCGCACGCCGCGCCGCGGAGCAGGCATGCGTCACAGTCGATCACCATGCCGTGACGGTACGAACGGGGTACGACACAACGCGGGCGACCACCGGGCTCGCCGCCCGGGCACGTCAGGAGCGGGCCAGGCGGCGCAGCAGGGCGTCGGAACTCAGGGGGTAGGCCCCGTGGCGGCGTACCCCTTCGGCGACCTCGCGATCCGAGGAGACCACCACGAGCGGCCGGCCGGAGGGCTCGGCGCGCGCCAGCCGGCGGATCAGGTCGTCGGCGGTCTCGCCCTTGCGGGAGAACAGCACCCGCACGCCACGCGGCGTCGGCGGCAGCCCGTGCACCCGCTCGGCACCGTCGAAGACCACGGTCACCTCGGCCCCGGTCTGCGCCGCCAGGCCGCCCAGTCCGGTGACGAGCCGGCTGCGCTGCTGCTCCAGCGAGATCTCGCCGTACCCGCGCTTGGTCACGTTGTACCCGTCGACGATCAGGTGCACCTTCGGCAGCCGCAGGTACTGGTCGAGGCGGGCCGGGTCGTCCTCGGCGAGCCCTCGCGCCCGGGCGCCCAGCGTCTCCGGCCGATCCGCCGCACTGTCCGCGACCACGTCGGCCGGCAGCCGGTCGGCCGGTCGGAGGGCGAGCTCCCGCCGCAGGCCGACCGCGGCCTGGCCGATCGTCTCCAGCAACAGCCACAGGCGCGCCTCGTCCACCTGCCGCGCCTCTCTGGCCGTCTGCCGGGCGGCCTCGATGGCGTTCTCCGCCTCGGCCAGCCGGGCCCGCAGCCGGCGTACCTCGGCCTCGTGCTCGGCCGCCGCGCGGGCGGCCCGGCCCTTCTCGGCGGCGAGCATGTCGGTCGCCTTCTTCTCCCGCGCCCGTGCCTGGCGCAGCTCCCGGCCCAGCGCGCGCACCTCGTCGCGCATGCCGGACGCTTCGTCGCGCAGCTTCGCCACCTCGTCGCGCAGCTTCTCGACCTCGATCCTGGCCACGGCCAGGTCGTGCTCGGCCCGGGCGGCGCGGCTCTCCACCTCGCGGACCAGATCCGCGACGGCCGCCCGGTCCGCCTCGGCGCGCAGTGCGGCGCTCGCCGTCTCGACCAGGTCGGTCCAGCCCGCCGGCCGGGCCAGGTACGCGAGTGCGGCCACCTCGACCGGATCCGCGGCGGCCGGCACCGTGCCCGCCAGCACCGCCGCCCCTAAATCGCCCGCCTCCGCCAGTGCATGCTCGGCCACCTGCCCACGGAAGGACGGGTCCGCCGCGAGTGCGGTGGCGATGGCCGGGCCGCCGAGCCTGGCGCGCCGCTGCGGGGCGAACTTCGCGATCCGGCGCAGCGGGGCCGGCAGCCTGTCGAGGGGCAGCCTGGGCAGCGCGGCGGCGGCCAGGGTGATCAACCGCTGCCGGACAGGCTCGGGGAGTGAGGGCTCCACCTCGGCAACGCTCGGCTGATCCTCCGGCGCGGACATCTTCCCAGTGTCGCACCGCACGCACCGGCGAGCGGCCGGTGGCCGGCGGCCCCGGGGGTTTTCGGACGGAAGATCCCCGCACGTCCACATGCTCCGCCAACGGCGCACCGCGCAAGCGGCCCGAACCCGTCCGCGGGAGCACGCGCAACCCCGCCCGAACCGGTGTCGTACCCGCCACCTACCGTGCCAGCCGTGCCGCAGCCGTACGTGCAGACCACCCTGGACGACGTGCTCGCCGGTACGGCGGGTGCCGGGGACCTCGCCACGAGCCTGCGCGACACCACCTTCGTGGTCGTGGATCTGGAGACCACCGGCCGGGCGCCCGACGGCAGCGGGATCACGGAGATCGGCGCCGTGAAGGTCGCCGGGGGCGAGCGGCTCGGTGAGTTCGCGACGCTGGTCAATCCGGGCGAGCGCATCCCGCCGTACATCTCGGTGCTGACCGGGATCACCGAGGCCATGGTCGCCCCCGCGCCGCCGATCGAGTCCGTGCTGCCGTCCTTCCTGGAGTTCGCCCGGGGTGCCGTGCTGGTCGCGCACAACGCGCCGTTCGACGTCGGGCACCTCAAGGCGGCCTGTGCGCGGCTCGGCTACCCGTGGCCCAACCCGCGGGTGCTGGACACCGCCGCGCTGGCCCGCCGGGTGCTGGCCCGCGACGAGGTGCCCAACCACCGGCTCGCCACGCTCGCCGGCTACTGGCGCACCCCCAACCAGCCGTGTCACCGGGCGCTGGCCGACGCGCGCGCCACCGTGGACGTGCTGCACGCCCTGCTCGACCGGCTGGGCAGCTACCGGGTGTTCACGCTCGGCGACGCCCTGGAGTTCGTCAAGGCGGTGTCGCCGGAGCAGCGGCGCAAGCACCACCTCGCCGACGGTCTGCCCGCCGTACCCGGCGTCTACATCTTCCGCGGCCGCGACGACCGCCCGCTCTACGTCGGCACCTCCGGCAACATCGCCGCGCGCGTGCGCAGCTACTTCACGGCCGCGGAGAGACGGGCCCGGATCAGCGAGATGCTCGCCGCGGCCGAGCGGGTGGAGGCGATCGAATGCGCGCACGCCCTCGAGGCCGAGGTCCGCGAGCTGCGGCTGATCGCCGCGCACGCGCCGCCGTACAACCGCCGGTCCAAGTTCCCGGAGCGGACGGTGTGGCTCAAGCTCACCGCCGAGCCGTACCCGCGACTGTCGCTCGTGCGCGCGGTCGCCGCCGACGGCGCGGTGTATCTCGGGCCGTTCGGCGGCCGTCGCGCCGCCGAACTCGCCGCCGCCGGCCTGTACGACGCGGTGCCCCTGCGCCAGTGCGCGCGCCGCCTCTCGCCGCGCACCCCCACGCCCGCGTGCGCCCTGGCCGAACTGGGCCGCTGCCTGGCCCCCTGCGAGCTGCGGGTGAGCCCCGAGGAGTACGCCCATCGCGCGGCGGGCCCGGTGGCCGGGGCGCTCGCGGGCGACCCCGGACCCGTCGTCGACCGCCTGATGGCGCGCATCGACACGCTGGCCGGCGCGCAGCGCTACGAGGAGGCCGCGGTGGTGCGCACCCGGCTGGCCGCGCTGCTGCGCGCGTCCGTGCGCATGCAGCGGCTCGCGGCGCTGACCCGGGTGGCCGAGCTGGTCGCCGCCCGGCCCACCGAGCGGCGGACCGGGTGGGAGATCGCCGTGGTGCGCCACGGGCGGCTGGTCGCCGCCGGGGTGTCGCCACCGGGTGCCCACCCCCGGCGCACCATCGAGGTGCTGCTCGCGACCGCGGAGACCGTGCGGCCCGGCCCCGGCCCGACCCCGTGCGCCACGCCCGCCGAGACCGAGCGCATCCTCGTGTGGCTCGAGCGCCCGGAGACCCGGCTCGTCCAAATGTCCGAGGGCTGGATGTCGCCGGTGAACGGGGCCGGGCGCTACCGTGACCTGCTGCGCCGCGCCGAGGAGGCGGCGACGGCGGATCTGCACGCATTCGGCGTCCGATGACACGCGGAAAGTAGCACCTTAGGCAAATAGCACTCTATTGGTGGAATTTTCCGTACGCTGGAAACCACCGCCTTTCCGGGAGGCGCCCGGTGGATCCGGTCGACGTCGGCACGACCCGGCCCGCGGCCTTCGCCCACGGGCCCGGACCGGCCGCGCCGCCCGCCGGGCGCGAGGGCGGTGTCGGTCTCACCCACCGGTTGCGGGCCCTGGTCCGGGGCGTCGCCTCAGCGGGCACCACCGACCCGGTCGCCGACCTCATCCGCGAGCACCGCGCGATCCATTCGCACGCCGACGGCGACGTTCTGCGCCGGGCGTACGCGTTCGCCGAGCGGGCGCACCGCGGGCAGTACCGCAAGACCGGTGAGCCCTACATCACCCACCCGCTGGCCGTCGCGCGGATCCTGGCGGTGCTCGGCATGGACACCACCACGCTGGTCGCGGCGCTGCTGCACGACACCGTCGAGGACACCAGCTACACCCTGCAGGCGCTCTACGAGGACTTCGGCCCGGAGGTGGCGGCCCTGGTCGACGGCGTGACCAAGGTCGAGCGGGTGTCCTACGGGGACGACGCCGAGGCCGAGACCATCCGCAAGATGATCATCGCAGCGGGCCGGGACGTGCGGGTTCTGGTGGTCAAGCTCGCCGACCGGCTGCACAACATGCAGACCCTGGACGTGCGCTCCCCCGCCTCGCGGCTGCGGGTGGCCCGCGCCACCCGGGACGTGCTGATCCCGCTGGCCGACCGGCTCGGCATCCAGGCGCTCAAGCGGGAGCTCGAGGACCTCGTCCTGCGCCACCTCGAGCCCGAGGCGTACGCGCGCATCGAGCGCTATCTCCAGGAACGTCCACAGTGGGAGGAGTACCTGGAGGCGGTCTGCGCGGCGGCGCGGGCCGCGCTCAAGCGGCACCAGGTGACCGCCGAGGTCGGGCCGCGGCCCCGTCACCACTACTCCATCTGGAAGGACACGGTTGCCGGTGGATACCGCGAGCCGTTCGACCTGCCACGCATCGTGGTCATCGTGGCCGGCCCGGACACCGACTGCTACGCGGCGCTCGGCGCCATGCACGCGACCTGGCGCCCGGTGCCCGGCCGGTTCAAGGACTTCATCGCCTCACCGAAGAACAACCTCTACCGATCCCTGCACACCACCGTCATCGGTCCCGACCACCGCAGCGTGGAGATCCTCATCCGCACGGAGGCGATGCACCGCGACGCCGAGTACGGGATCGTCGCGGGCTTCCGGTTCGGTACACCAGGCCGGCGGCCGGAGGGTGAGCAACTGCCCTGGCTGCGCCGCGTGCTGGAGTGGGAGCGCCAGGCCAAGGACCCGGCCCAGTTCCTCGACGCGCTGCACAGCGACCTGGTCGAGAACCAGATCCAGGTCTTCACGCCCTCCGGCCGGCGGGTGCAGCTTCCGGCCGAGTCCACCCCCGTCGACCTGGCGTACGAACTCGACACCCGCCTCGGCGACCAGTGCGTCGCGGCGCTGGTGAACGGGCGGCTCGCGCCGCTCTCCTCGCCGCTGGCCGACGGCGACGTGGTGGACATCCTCACCCGCCACGACGAGCTGCCCGGGGACACGCGAGAGCCCGACCGGGAGACGCCCGACGACGACCCGGGCGACGACCGGCCGGCCGGCCCCTCGCGGGACTGGCTCGCGTTCGTGAAGACGCCGTACGCGCGGCTGCAGATCAGCCGTTGGTTCGACGGGTACGACCGGGCGACACCGGCGAGCCCGGCGCAGAAGGTACGGCTCGGCCTGGCCGCCATCGGCCTCGCGCTGCGCCGGCGCGACCGCCGCCTGGCCACCGAGGTGCCTCTGCGCCGCCTCGCCGGTCTCCTCGGCTACCCCGATCCGGAGGCCCTGCTGGTCGCGGTCGCAGACCACCTCGTTCCCGCGGAACAGATCGTCGAGAAGCTCATCGCGCTGGTCGACCACGGACCCGGCGTCGCGTCGGGTGCTCAGCCGCCCGCCACCCCGTAGCCTGAAGCGGTGATCCGTCGTCTGCGCAGCCACGCCACCGCCACTGCGTACGCCCTGTTCTACCGGCTCCCCCAGCGGGTGCGGCTGCGGCTGGTGCGGCTGGCCACCCCCACGTATACGGTCGGCGCCGTCACGCTCGTCCGCGACGCGGGCGCGCCCGCTCCGGGCCGCCTGCTGCTGCTGCGGCAGCCGCCGAACCGCGGCTGGTCGCTGCCCGGCGGGCTGCTGGGCCACCGCGAGCGGCCGGCCGACGGCGCCCGGCGCGAACTGTACGAGGAGACGGGCATCCTCGTCGACGCCGAGGCGCTGCGACCGGCGATACCCAACGCGATCGTGCACAGCGACGGTCGCTGGGTCGACCTAGTCTTCGAGGTGGACGTGCCGGCCGAGTCCGTCACGTTGAGCGTCGACGGTGCCGAGGTGTTCGAGGCGGCCTGGCACCCGCTCGACGACCTTCCGCTGCTGACCAAGGCCACCGCTCGGCTGCTCGCCCACTACGGCATCGGCCCGGCCAAGTCATGAGTGTGGACGTGTGCGCCGTCGTGCTCGCCGCCGGCGAGGGGCGGCGGTTGCGGCCGTTGACCGAGGTACGGCCGAAGCCGCTCTGCCCCGTCGGCAACGTGCCCCTGCTGGACCGGCTGCTGTCCCTTGTGAACGCCGTCGGGTTCGCCGGCCCGGGCTCGGTCGCGGTCAACGCCAGCTGGCTCGCCGACCAGGTCGTGGCGCACGTCGGCGACCGGGCGCACCTGTCGGTCGAGCGCGACGGCCCGCTCGGGACCGCCGGGGCGCTCGGCCGGTTGCGGGACTGGATCGACGGCCGGGCCGTGCTCGTCGGCAACGCGGACGCCTACCTCGCCGGGCCGCCACCGGCCCTGCTCGACGGGTGGGACGGCCAGGTCGTCCGGCTGCTCGGCGTGCCCACGTCGCCGGAGGATCCGGAGCGGTTCGGCGGGCACCGGTTCGCCGGCTTCTCCCTGCTGCCCTGGTCGTGGGTGGCTTCGCTGCGCCCGGAGCCGTCCGACCTGACCAGCCGGGTGTGGCGGCCGGCCGAGCGGGCCGGCCGGCTGGAGGTCGTGCCGTACCCGGGGACCTACCTGGACACCGGCACGCCGGCCCGGTACCTGGCGGCGAACCTGCACGCGGCTGGCGACGGCAACCTGGTCGCCGACGGTGCGCGGATCACCGGGCGGCTGGAGCGGGCCGTGGTCGGCGCGGGCGCGGTGGTGGACGGCACGGTCATCCGGACGGTCGTCTGGCCGGGCGGGTACGTCGGACCGGACGAGCACCTCGTGGACGCGATCCGGGTGGGTCGGGACCTGACCGTGCCGGCGGCGTGACCCGTGGCCGGGATCCGCCCGGTGGTGCGGGCCGTACGATGTTCTGGTCCGCGACCCCGCCCCGCCGGAGGAGACCAACGGTGATCACCGCGATCGTGCTCATCGACTGCGCCACCGACTCGATCCCCGAGGTCGCGGAGGCCCTGGCCAATCTGCCCGGGGTGAGCGAGGTCTACTCGGTCGCCGGGCACGTGGACCTCATCGCCATCGTCCGCGTGCGCGAGTTCGACCAGATCGCCGACGTCATCGCCGGCGGCATTTCCAAGATGCCGGGCGTGCTCAACACCGAGACGCACATCGCCTTCCGCGCCTACTCCAAGCACGACCTGGAGGAGGCGTTCTCCATCGGCTTCGCCGACGCGGACTGAGCCACGCGGCGGCCCGGCTGCCCTTCGTCGGCGGCGGCGAGCCCGCCCGCGCCGGCGCTGCACGTCAGGCCCCGCGCCGATCACCTCTCGGACGGTCACTCGCCACCGCGCCGCCCCAACGGCCACAAGGCCCGCTAGCCCAGCGGAGACCGCAAGGTCGACTCGGGATTCCGGATATCGCGCTGTCCAGGCCGGTCCCGGGGGCGCGAGTTCACGACTCGCGGTGTCCGCTGCCATGATCGACTCGGCTTTCGCCGCCGTGCAGCAGACTGCCGATCACTCCTGGCTGAGGGCGCTGATCGAGTCGGTGTCTGCATGAGACAAGAAGAACTGAGATAACACATACTTGTGTTATCTCAGTTTTAAGTGCTAGCTTTGCGACGTGCCGACCGACGAGCAACTGACCTTCGCCGACCACCTGGGACGCCGCTACGTGCAGGAGCAGAACATCCCGCCGGTGGCCGGCCGCCTGCTGGGCTATCTGGCGGTGTGTGATCCCGCCGCGCAGACCATCAACGAACTGGCCGACGCGCTGCTGGCCAGCCGCAGCGCCATCACCCAAGCGGTCGTGCTGCTAGAGGGCCGAGGCCTGGTGCAACGGTCCCGTGCTCGCGGCGAGCGTGTGGATCGGGTCTCGGCACGATTGGACCGCTTGGTTTCCGAGCAGGACTACGATCCAAGCGGCTACCTCGATACCGCCGCGCTACTGAGGCGCGGAGCCGCCCTGGTGCGCGATGACGGCTCAGGGCGCCGCGAGGCCTTGGAGGAGTACGCCGCACTCTACGACTTCCTGGCAGAGAGGATGCCGCGGCTGAAGGAGGAGTGGCTCGCCCACCGCGCCAGCGTCCGCGGCGCTGACCCGAAGGAGGCATCGGACACCTGACACCGCCGAGCCTCGCCCGACCGCCCATCACGCAGGTCTGACCATTCATATCGCCAACGACGTCTTCGCCAGCACGCGAGACGCGGGGATCGAGTGCGCCCTCGAACGCCCCGAACGACACCGATGCGATGAGGCGCGCCCCGAATCGACGCATCCGCCAGTGCCTGTCGACCCATTCACCGCAAAGGAAGCCCATGCCAACCACCCGTCCTCCGGCGATCCAGATCGCCGGACTCCACAAGTCGTTCAAGGGCAACCACGTCCTGCGCGGCATCGACCTCGACATCCCGTCCGGCACTGTGTTCGCCCTGCTCGGGGCCAACGGTGCCGGCAAGACGACCATGATCAACATCCTCACCACGCTGCTCGCCCCCGATGCCGGCACCGTCCGCGTCGCCGGCCACGACGTGGTGACCGAACCGGACGAGGTCCGCGCCTCGATCGGCGTCACCGGACAGTTCGCCGCCGTCGACGGCCTCCTCACCGGCGAGGAGAACCTGCGCATGATGGCCCGGCTCGCCCACCTCGACAAGCTGCGCGCCAAGGCTCGAGTCGCCGAACTGCTCGACCAGTTCGGCCTCGCCGAAGCGACGTACCCGGTCGCTGGCTACTCGGGCGGCATGCGACGCCGGCTGGACCTGGCCATGTCGCTGATGCTGGACCCCGACATCGTCTTCCTCGACGAGCCGACCACCGGCGTCGACCCACGCGGACGCGCCGTGATGTGGGACATCGTGCGCGGACTAGTCGAGCGGGGCACGACGATCTTCCTCACGACCCAATACCTCGAAGAAGCCGATCAGCTCGCCACCCGCGTCGCCGTCCTTGCCGACGGCCGCATCGTCGCGGACGACACCCCGGCCGCCTTGAAGCGTCGCGTCGGCAGCGGTCACCTCGTCCTGGAATTGCCCACGCCCGACGCGCTTGCCGATGCCGCACGCATCCTCCCCACGGCGACAGCGGACCCCGACGCGCTGAGCATGCGCGTGCGCGAGGGTACGGACCCGAACACCATCAAAGACCTCCTCACCCGCCTCGATGACGCGCGCGTCCCCGTCGCGAACCTGCAGATCGTCACCCCCGACCTCGATGACGTCTTCTTCGCCCTCACCGGCTCACCTCGTAACCGGACCGACGCAGAGACCGCAACCCAGGAGAACCAGGCATGAGCACCCCACACCCCCGACCGTTCAGCGACACGCTGACCATGTTGTGGCGCAACCTCCTGCATAACCTGCGCTATCCCAGCGGACCCATCATCGTCATCGCCATTCCGCTGGTCTTCCTGCTGCTGTTCGTCTACGTCCTCGGTCAGACCCTCGGCGCCGGCATCGCTACCGGCGGTACCCGCGAGCAGTACCTCGCCTACATCACCCCCGCGATCCTGCTGATGGCCGCCGCCTCGGCGCCACAGATGATCGCGGTATGGATCTCGATGGACATGACCGAGGGCATCATCGCCCGCTTCCGCACCATGCCCATCTTCCGCGGCTCCGTGCTCGCCGGCCACGCCCTGAACGGCACCATCCTCATCACCGTCGCCATCACCGTCCTCGTCGGCGTCACGCTCCTGCTCGGTTACCGGCCCCAAGCCGATCCCCTGGGCTGGCTGGCGCTTGCCGGCCTCATCGTCCTCGTCGGCTTCGCACTCTCTTGGCTGGCCGTTGCCTTCGGGCTCGCCGCCAAGAGACCGGACACCGCCAGCAACATGCCCCTGCTGCTGCTGATCCTGCCCCTGCTCAGCGGTGGATTCGTGCCCATCGAATCGCTTCCTGGCTGGCTACAAGGATTCGCCGAGTACCAGCCTTTCACGCCCATCATCAGCACCATCCGCGGCCTCCTCACGGGCGGCGCCGAGGCCAGCGATGCGGCACGGACGGTCGGCTGGTGCGTCGTCATCACAGTCATCGGCTACGTCTGGTCACTGTGGCTCTACCGCCGCCACACCGCCCCGTCGACGAGCCGCGCCACAGGTGGCCGATGACCAGACATCGGCATTTCACGAGTGAGCGTAGACCGCCTCGCGCGTCGAACCCGCAGCTCCGCGCCCAGACTGACGGACACCAGCGTAAGCCGTCAGGGACGAGCCCAACGCGATTCGCTGGGCCGAGCGACTCATCCGGTCCGAGGCCGGACCTGGCTTACCGGTCACGGAGGGTCGCCTGAAACTCACGCCGATCAGCGACGGCCCGACCTAGGGCTCGACGGTAAGCGGCACGCGTTCGCGGACGGCCGGCGCACGAAGCGGGGGGTCGCCCCGCTTCGTGCGCGCTCTGGGTAGCCGGCCGCTACTCGCCGCCCTGCCGCTCTCGGCCGACGCGCTCCAGCTCCGCGCCACGCGGCGGCTTCGGCTCGATCTCGACGCGCCCCGGCTCCTCGATCGGGCGGAAGAAGCCGCGCACGGTCGGCACGAGCGCGCCGAGCCGGTTCATCTTCTTCGGCACAGCCCAGCCGCCGTACTCCAGCTTCGTGTGGCCGTGCTCGTCGACCGGCCCGAGCGGCTGGTGCACCTCGATGAACCGCCCGTCGGGCAGCCGCTTGATGATGCCGGTCTCCACGCCGTGGGCCAGGACCTCCCGGTCGTGCTGCTGGAGACCGAGGCAGACCCGGTAGGTGATGTAGTAGGCGATCGGCGGCACGATCAGCAGCCCGATCCGGCCCGCCCACGTCATCGCGTTCAGCGAGATGTGGAACTTGTCCGCGATGACGTCGTTGGCACCCGACAGCAGCAGGATGAGGTAGAAGCTCACACCCATCGCGGCCAGGGCGGTGCGGAAGGGCACGTCCCGCGGCCGCTGCAGCAGGTGGTGGCTCTGCCTGTCCCTGGTGAACCGGGCCTCCAGGAACGGATAGAGGATCGGCACGATCGTGATGATGCCGGGCAGCAGCACCGCCGGCCAGAACGGCGCCGGCAGCGTGTAGCCGAAGGCGCGGATCTCCCAGGCCGGGAAGAGCCGGGCGGCGCCGTCGAGGAACATCACGTACCAGTCCGGTTGGCTGGCGGCGGAGACCACCGCGGCGTTGTAGGGCCCGAACAGCCACATCGGGTTGATCTGGAACAGCCCGCCCAGCAGCGCGATGGCCGCGGCGACGAGGAGGAAGAAGCCGGCCATCTTCAACCCGTACCGCGGCACCATCCGCTCGCCGACGACGTTCTGGTTGGTCCGCCCAGGCCCCGGCCACTGCGTGTGCTTCTGCAGCACGAGCAGCGCCAGGTGCAGGCTCACCAGCGCGACCAGGACCGCCGGGAGGATGAGCACGTGCAGGCCGTAGAACCGCGGGATGATCACGCCCCCGCCCGGGAACTCCCCGCCGAAGAGCGACTCGGCCAGCCAGGTGCCGACCACCGGCACCGACAGCATGATCGCGTGCCCGATGCGCAGGCCGGTGCCGGACAGGGCGTCGTCGGGCAGCGAGTAGCCGAGGAAGCCCTCCAGGAAGCCCACCCAGAACAGCAGCACGCCGATGATCCAGTTCAGCTCACGCGGCTTGCGGAACGCGCCGGTGACGAACGTGCGCAGCATGTGGGCGATGATCGCGGCCATGAACAGCAGCGCGGCCCAGTGGTGCATCTGGCGCATGATCAGGCCGCCGCGCACCTCGAATGAGATCTCCAGAGCCGACTCGTACGCCCGGGACATCTCCACGCCGCGCAGCGGCGTGTAGGGGCCGTTGTACGTCACCTCCTCCATCGACGGGTCGAAGAAGAGGGTGAGGAACGTGCCGGTCAGCAGCAGGACGACGAACGACCAGAGCGCGATCTCCCCGAGCAGGAAGGACCAGTGATCGGGAAAGACCTTGTTCATCAGCTTGCGCAGCGGGCTCGCGATGTGCATCCGCTCGTCGATCCCGCCGGCCGTGGCGCCCGGCAGCGCCTTCAGGTCGAATCTGCGTCGCTTCATGACACTATGGCCTTTCCCAGAAGGAGGGGCCGATCGCGACCTTGTAGTCGCTCTTCGCGATGAAGTAGCCCTCGTCGTCGACGCCGATCGGCAGCATCGGCAGCGCCCGGGCCGCCGGGCCGAAGATCGGCTTGGCGTTGTCGGTGATCAGGAACTGCGACTGGTGGCACGGGCACAGCAGCCGGTTGGTCTGCTGCTCGTACAGGCTCGCCGGGCAGCCCAGGTGGGTGCAGATCTTCGAGTACGCGACGAAGTTCTCGTACATCGACCCCTCGTTCAAGGGGTTGAGCTTCTCGCGGGCCACCGCCGCGTCGGCGGGGCGCAGGTGGATCAGCAGCGTCGGCGAGTCCGCGTACTTGTTGCTCACGCCCTCGGGGATGCCGGGGAAGACCGTGATCTGCCCGCCGGCGCTGATGTCCTCCGGCCGCACCGGCGAGTAGTCCTCGCGCACCAGCCGCACCGGCTTGCCGCCGTTGTTGGCCGGGTCGAACCCGGTGCGGAACAACTGGTTGTCCTTGTGCGGGTCCCGGATGAGGCCGCCGACGATCGGAGCGGCGACCGCGACGCCGATCGGCGCTATGCCGAGCGCCAGCGCGCCCTTGAGCAGCGGGCGGCGCGCCACCCCGGTCTCGTCGACCGCGTACAGCATGCTCGCCGCGGTCATCTTCCGCTCGTCGCTCGGCGACTCGCCGACGTGGCGCTTCTCGACCGCCACCTCCTCGGGCAGCAGCTTCTTGACCCACGTGACGATGCCGATGCCGACGCAGGCCAGGGAGGTGCCGAGCGTGAGGCCGAGCAACGGGGTGTACAGCTTGCTCGCGTGGGTCCCCGGTCGGTACTCCCACGGCCACGCGATGTAGATGACCACGAAGGCGAGCGCGGACAGTCCCGCGAGCACGAACAGCAGCGAGATGAAGCGCTCGATACGCCGTTCGGCCCTGGTGCCCGGCCGCGGGAACCGGGGCGCGTAGTAGACGATCTCCACGCCGTCGCGGTGGGCCCCCTCGCGGACCAGGTCGAAGCGGGTCGCGTTCGGGTCGTCCGGATCGACGTGGCTCGGGCCGTGCCCGTTCTTCTCTGTGCTCATGACTTCCCTGCAATCCAGAGCGTGGTGAAGACCAACGCCACCATGCCGACCAGGAAGATGACGACCATCTCGCTCACCGGACCGTACCGGGCCAGCCCCCAGCCGCCGGGGTCCGGGTCAGTGGTCATGTAGCGGATGTACGCGATGATGTCCCGCTTCTCCTGCGGGGTGAGCTGGTTGTCCCCGAAGACGGGCATGTTCTGCGGACCCGTGAGCATGGCGGCGTAGATCTGCCGTTCGGTGGGCCGCGCCAGGCTGGGCGCGAACTTGCCCGAGGACAGCGCGCCGCCGTTGGCGGAGAAGGCGTGGCAGCTGGAGCAGTTGAGGCGGTACAGCTCGCCGCCGCGGGCCACGTCGCCGCCGTCGCCGAGGTTCTCGCCGGGCGGCAGCTGCGGCCCGCCGCCGATCTCCTGGATGTACTGAGCGAGCTGGCGGATCTGCTCGTCGGTGAACTTCACCGGCTTGCGCTCCGCCTGAGCCTCCTGGCGCGCCATCGGCATCCGCCCGGTGCCCACCTGGAACTCGACGGCCGCGGACCCGACACCGATGAGGCTCGGGCCTCTGCCCTCGACGCCCTGGGCGTTGTTGCCGTGGCAGCTGATGCAGCTCGTCTCGTAGATCGCCTTGCCGTCCTTCGCGGCCTGGCTCAGCTCGGGGGTCTCCTGGGCGGACAGCCCGGGCGCGAAGACGGTGTAGATGCCGCCTGCGATGGTGAGCGCGGCGAGCAGCCGCAGCGCGGCACCCACGCGGCGGCGGGCCCGGCTGCGCGGCCGTCGCCGGGAGGTTTCAGATGTCATGGCCATAACCTTCAGGAAGTCGCCTTCGGGACGTGTGATTTCTGGACGGGGCAACCGCGCGCGGTGTGACAGCCCGTTACATCACCAGGTGTTCAAGCAGGTAGATGACGAAGAACAGCGCGATCCACACGACGTCCACGAAGTGCCAGTAGTAGGAGATGACGATCGCCGCGGTCGCCTGGGCCGGGGTGAACCGGCCCATCGTCGTGCGAATCATGAAGAGGATGAAGGCGATCAGGCCGCCGGTGACGTGCAGCCCGTGGAAGCCGGTGGTCAGGTAGAACACCGACCCGTACCCGTCCTCATTGATCTTGATGCCTTCCGTGACCAGCGTCCGGTACTCGTTGACCTGGCCGAGCACGAAGATCAGGCCCATCACGAAGGTCAGGGCGAACCACCGGCGCAGGCCGTACACGTCGCCCCGCTCCGCGGCGAACACGCCGAGCTGGCAGGTCACCGAGGAGAGCACCAGGATGGTCGTGAAGGTCAGCGCGTACGGCAGGTTCAGGTTGGGGAAGTGCTTCTCCCACAGGCTGTAGTCCGCCGCGCGGATCGCGAAGAACATGGCGAACAGGCCGGCGAAGAACATCAACTCGCTCGACAGCCAGACGATGGTGCCGACGCTGACCATGTTGGGCCTCGTCAGCGAATGGATCTGGCGCTTGGCGATCGTCGGGGCCACACTCACGCGGTCATTATTGCCGTGCGATCAGCCGGCCGGGGCACGGGGGTCACCGAAGCCTCCGATGTCGTGACCCGAACGTGTCACCAGCCGGGTTCGGCCTAGGCTGGAGCGCATGCCGATCGCTGTGCTGACCTCGCCGGACGTGCCGCCGTGGACGCCCGCGACGCTGGTCACGCAGACGCGGTTCGACTCGTGGCTGACCCTCGTCCTGGTCGTCGCCGCCGGGCTCTATGTGTACGGCGTGCACCGGCTGCGGCTGCGTGGGGACCGCTGGCCGGCCTGGCGCACGGTCGCGTTCCTCGGCCCCGGCCTCGGCGGGATCGCCGCGGCGACGCTCTCCGGGCTCGGCGCCTACGACACGGTCCTGCTCAGCGCGCACATGGTCCAGCACATGGTGCTGTCGATGATCGCGCCGATCTTCCTGGCCCTCGGGGCGCCGGTGACGCTGGCGCTGCGCACCCTGCCGGCGCGTCCCCGGCGCTGGCTGATGGCCGTCCTGCACAGTCGCCCGGTGCGGGTGCTGTCGTTCCCGCTCGTGTCGTACGGGATCTTCGTGGCGAACCCGTTCGTGCTCTACTTCACCGGGCTGTACCGGCTGACGCTGGAGAACGCCCTGCTGCACGAGTGGGCGCACGCGCACTTCATCGTGACCGGTTGCCTGTTCTTCTGGCCGCTGGTCGGCCTCGACCCGCTGCCCGGCCGCTGGCCGTACCCGGGGCGGCTGGTGCTCATGCTGCTGTCCGCGCCGTTCCACGCGATCCTGGGTTTGACGATCATGCAGAGCGCGACGCTGCTCGCCGGCGACTGGTACCCCTCGCTCGGGCTGAGCTGGGCCGACCCGTGGGCGGACCAGGAGGTGGCCGGCGGCATCCTGTGGGCCGGGGGTGAGCTGGTCTCCGTCACCATGATCGCGGTGCTGTTCGTCCAGTGGGTCCGCCACTCCGAACGGGAGGCGGCGCGCATCGACCGCGCGCTGGACCGGGCGGAGGAGCAGGAGGCGCAGGCCCGTGCCGGTCAGCCCGTCCCCGGGGAGAGCTTGTAGCATCTACAGGCGTGACGAACGAGCGCGAGCACACGGTCCTCCTCTACAGCGACGACCCGCGGGTGCGCGAGCACATGCGCCTGGCGATCGGCACCCGCCCCACCAAGGACCTGGCGGTCACGTTCGTCGAGGCGGACACGTACGACGCGTGCGTGCGCCTGGTGGACGACCTGGACATCTCGGTGATCGTCCTGGACGGCGAGGCCGCCCCCGCCGGCGGCATCGGCATCGCCCGCCAGCTCAAGGACGAGGTCCCCGACTGCCCGCCCACCTGCCTGGTGATCGCTCGCGCCGCCGACCGGTGGCTCGCGGCGTACGCCCGTGTCGACGCCACCCTGATGCACCCGCTCGACCCGGTGACCACCGGCCGGACCGTGGCTGCGTTGCTGCGGTCCCGGCTGGCCGGTCAGCGCAGCAACGCAGCTCTGCCGCCGGCCGCGTAGCCGGTGGCCTGACCCGGAGCCGGCGGCACAGCCGGCACCCCGACCCTTCCCGCCCGTCCGGAGGCCGCCATGGGTGACCGCACCTGGCCGTACCTGATCAACACGCTGCTGCGCGGCGAGGAGTTGTCCAGCGAGGATACGGCGTGGGCGATGGGCGAGATCATGTCCGAGTCGGCGACGCCCGCGCAGATCGCCGGCTTCGCCGTGGCGCTCGGCGCCAAGGGCGAGACACCGGGCGAGATCACCGGCCTGGTCGAGGTGATGCTCGAGAAGGCCGTCACGGTCGACCTGCCCGACGACGTGCGTCGCGACACGGTCGACGTGGTCGGCACGGGCGGTGACCGGGCCCACACCGTCAACATCTCCACCATGGCCGCCCTGGTCGTCGCCGGTGCGGGCGTGCGCGTGGTCAAGCACGGCAACCGTGCCGCCTCCTCCAGCTGCGGGGCGGCCGACCTCCTCGAAGCGCTGGGCATCCCGCTGGACCTGGAGCCGGCGGCTGTCGCGCGGTGCGTCACCGAGGCCGGCATCGGATTCTGCTTCGCCCCCAGGTTCCACCCGGGCCTGCGCCACGCCGGCGCGACCCGCCGGGAGCTCGGGGTGCCCACCTTCTTCAACTTCCTCGGCCCGCTGACCAACCCGGCCCGCCCGCGGGCGGGCGCGATCGGCTGCGCCGACATCCGCATGGCCCCGGTGATGGCGCAGGTCTTCGCCGACCGGGGCGACTCGGTCCTGGTCATGCGGGGCGAGGACGGCCTCGACGAGTTCACCACCACCGGACCGACGCGGGTATGGGCGGTCAGCGGCGGCACGGTCACCGAGACCGTGCTCGACGCCGCCGACTTCGGGATCGCCCGCGCCAAGCCGGGCGACCTGCGCGGCGCCGACGCGTCGTACAACCGCGAGGTCGCGCTGCGGGTGCTCGCCGGCGCGAGCGGTCCCGTGCGCGACGCCGTGCTCGTCAACGCCGCCGCGGCGCTCGCGGCCCACAGCGGTGACCTGGCCGACCTGCCCGGGGCACTGCGCCGGGGTCTGGACCGCGCCACCGCGGCGCTGGACTCGGGTGCCGCGGCCCGGGTCCTCGACCGTTGGATCGAGGTCGCGACCGCCGCCAAGCTCAGCGGGCGGCAGTAGCCATCAGGCGAGGGCCCGCAGCGGCCAGCGACAACGGCCGCGGGTCGACCGCCCGCAACGGGGGTGACATTCCCGGACCCCGGCCCACCCGTTAGGGTGCGATCATGAAGCCCTCTCACCTCTCCCGCATGCGGCTGGTCGGCACCCCGACCATCAGCCCGGACGGACGCCACGCGGTCGTGGCGCTCACCCGCATCGACCTCGAGGCGAACGACTACACGGCGCAGCTCTGGCTCGTACCGACCGACGGCTCGGCCCCGGCGCGGCAGCTCACCCATGGCTGGCGGGACACGGCGCCGACCTACTCGCCGGACGGACAGTGGCTGGCCTTCCTGCGGGCCTCCCGCGGCGGGAACGGCACGGCCGGTCCGGAGACGAAGCCGCAGGTGTACATCATGCCGACGGCCGGGGGCGAACCCCGGCGGCTGACCGAGCACCCACTCGGGGCCGGGGCGCCGGTGTGGAGCCCCGACTCGGCGCACCTGGCCTACGTCGCCCGCGTGCCCGAGCCCGGACGGTACGGCACGGACGAGAAGGTCACCCCGGACAAGGAGCCGCCCCGGCGCATCACCCGGCTGCGCTACCGCCTCGACGACCTCGGCTTCACTCTGGACCGCCGGGCGCACGTGTTCATCGTGGACGCCACCGCCGGGTCCCCGCCGGTCCAGGTCACCGAGGGCGACTACGACCACAGGCATGTGCGCTGGAGCCCGGACGGGCGACTGCTCACGTTCGTCAGCGCCCGGCATGAGAGCCGCGACGACGACCTGCGCTCCGACGTGTTCGTATGCGCGCCGGACGGCTCCGGGCTGCGGGCGCTCACCGACGGCGGGCTCAGCGTCGACAACCCCGCCTTCAGCCCCGACGGGCGGTTGGTGTGCTTCACCGCCGGTCCGCTCGGGCCCGGCGACCGGTTCGCCGTGTGCCGCAACGAGGGGCTGTGGTGCGCGCCCACGGACGGCTCCGCTCCGCCACGACGGCTCACCGACCAGGAGCGGTACAACCTGATGTCGCCCGGCGGCATGATCGTCCCGACCGACGAGGGCGTGCTCTTCCTCAACGAACACCGGGGCGCGGTGCAGCTGCTGCGGGTGCCGTACTCCGGCGACGAGCCGGCGGTGCTCGTGGACGGGCACCGTCAGGTCACCGGCGTGGCCACGGCCGGCGGCACGACCGTGGTGAGCGTCACCGACCCGCACACCTGGGGCGAGGTGGCGGTGGTCGGGCCGGACGGCGAGCTGCGGACGCTGACCGACTTCAACGCGGCGTTCGGGCCGGTCCTGCCGCAGCTGGAGGTCAACGCCACGGCCCCGGACGGGTATCCGGTGCACGGGTGGGTGGTGAAGCCGCACGGGGACGGGCCGCACCCGGTGCTGCTGATGATCCACGGTGGACCGTTCACGCAGTACGGCTGGCGCCTGTTCGACGAGGCCCAGGTGTACGCGGGCGCAGGGTACGCGGTGGTGATGGGGAACCCGCGCGGATCGTCGGGGTACGGCGAGGCGCACGGGCGGGCGGTGATCGGCAACGTCGGCGAGGTGTCGGCGACCGACCTGCTGGCCCTGCTCGACGCCGCGCTGGCGCAGCACCCCTCGCTCGACGGGTCCCGGGTGGGCGTGCTCGGCGGCTCACACGGCGGTTTCATGACCACCTGGCTCGCCGCGCACCACGGCGAGCGCTTCAAGGCGGCGATCAGCGAGCGGGCCCTCAACGCCATCGACAGCTTCACCGGCTCGTCGGACATCGGCTGGTTCTTCGCCGACGACCTCTACGGGACCGATGTGGAGCAGCAGGCGAAGCAGAGCCCGCTCACGCACGCGGACCGGATCTCGATCCCGTTCATGATCATCCACTCGGAGCACGACTGGCGCTGCCCGGTCGAGCAGGCGCAGCGGCTCTTCGTGATCCTCAAGCGGCGGGGCGTTCCGGTGGAGTTCCTGCTCTTCCCCGGCGAGGGGCACGAGCTGTCCCGCTCGGGCCTGCCGTCGCACCGGGTGGCCCGGTTCGAGGCCATCCTCGACTGGTGGGCGCGTCACCTGTAGCGCCCACCCCCGGCTCACAGCGATCGAGGGGGTCAGGGCCTGCCGCCCTGACCCCCTCGATCGCAGCCGACTCGACTACTACTGCTCGGCGCCGCGGCGGGACCCGGTGTAATACTCGAAGACCAGACCGGCGGTGGCCATGAGCACGGCGGCCGCGCCGGCGATGATCAGCCACCAGCGCCAGTAGGCCAGCCCGATCCCGGCGACGAGCACGGCCAGCCCGAGACCGAACGGCCAGTAGCTGCCGGGGCTGAAGAAGCCGATCTCACCCGCGCCCTCCGCGATCTCCGCGTTGTCCCGGTCCTCCGGGCGCAGCTCGATGCGCCGCGACACGAACCAGAAGTAGCCGCCGAGCATCAGGGTCAGCGTGCCGGACAGCAGGAGCGCGAGCGTGCCGATCCAGTCGGTCCCCCCGAGCGCCGTGGTGGTCCACCAGTAGTAGACGCCCGTGACGGCGTAGAGGAAGACGCTCACGACACCGAAGATCTTGTACTCGGTCTTCATCGGCTCACGCCCTAGATGCGCTTGGTCGGGAACGGCTTGGTCTTCGTCGCGTACGGCTGCTCGCCGATCGCGGTCAGCGCCTCCGGCGTGGACTTACCGGCCCGCCGCTCGGCGACGAACTGCTCGTACTTCTCCGGCGAGACCGCGCGCAGCTCGAAGTTCATCATCGAGTGGTAGGTGCCGCACAGCTCGGCGCAGCGGCCGACGAACGCGCCCTCCTCGTGGATCGTGATCTCAAAGGAGTTGCGCGCGGGAGGGTCCGGGAACTGGTCGCGCTTGAACAGCAGGTCGGGCACCCAGAACGAGTGGACCACGTCCCGGCTGGTCTGCTCGAGGCGCACGGTGCGGTTCGTCGGCACCACCAGCACCGGGATGTAGTCGCTGGTGCCCAGCTCGCTGAAGAGCGTGGGCGACGATCCGTCGTCGCTCGCGCCCTCCTTGTAGTTGAACTGCCAGTTCCACTGGAACGAGACAACCTCGACGGTGACGTCGGGGTTGGGCGACTGCCTGTTCACGTCGGTCTGGATCACCGCGGTGTAGTAGAAGAGCACCGCGATGATGAGGAACGGCACGATCGTGTAGATGACCTCGATCGGCAGGTTGTAGCGGGTCTGCGGAGGCAGTTCGTCGGTCTTCTTCCGGTACTTGACGACGCACCAGAAGATGAGTCCCCAGACGAAGAAGCCGACCGCGAGCGCCGCGACCACCGACCCGATCCACAGGTCGTACATGCGGCTGGCCTGTGCCGTGATCCCGCTCGGCCAGCCGAAGCCGACCGCACGACCAACGTCGCACCCGGCCAGCAGCGTCACCACGGCGGCGGCACCAACGCCGAGGCCGAACGCTCTCCGTACCACCGCAGCTGCCTCCTTAACCCCTTGATCGGTCGCAGAGTACTCGACCCCGCCGTCGCCCGCGGTCCGGGGGTGGGCCTATCCAACTCGGGGACTACCGGCGTCCTCGCCCGGCTCGGCGCGGCTGAGCTCCGCGGTCGCCTCCCGCTGCGCCCGCGCGGCCCTGCGCAGGAAGTCGAGGATCAGAGCCAACTGCTCGTCGGTGTAGCCGGCGTAGAGCTCGTTGAGCCTGGTCACCAGTCCGGTGAAGAGCTCGTCGAACGCGCCCACCCGATCCCGGTCGATCTCGACGATCACCCGCCGCCGGTCGGCCGGGTCCCGCACCCGGCGGACGAAGCCCTTGTGCTCCAGCCGGTCGAGCAGGCCGCTGACGGATGCCGGGGCCAGCCCGGTGCGCTTGACGATCTCGCCCGCGGTCAGCGGACCCTCCCGCTCGAGCAGGTCGAGCGTCTTCTCCTCCGTCATCCCCAGGCCCATCGACGCGCTGAGGGCGCTGTGGTACATGACCGCGGCGTTGCTGAGTGCCCGACCCGCCTCGTGCAGCTCGGTGAGCAATCTCTCACGGTCCTCGCTTGCCATGCCCGGGTACGCTCCCTAATTATTTCGTTCGGACGAACTAAATAATCTCGTCTGCTCACGCTAACACGTCGAAGGGTTGCGACATGAAGGCGCTGATCGTGGGCGGAGGCATCGCCGGGCTCACTACCGCGATGGCCCTGCAGCGCGCCGGCATCGATCCGGTGGTGTTCGAGGCGTACCCGCCCGACGACTACAAGGGGCTGTTCCTCAACCTGGCCTCCAACGGCCTCGACGCGCTGCGGGCCGTCGGCGTGGACGCCGCTCGCGCCGCCGACGGCGTCCCCATCCCCCGCATGGTGATGTCCAGCGGCACGGGCAAGCGGCTCGGCGAGGTCACCAACGGGGTCCGGCTGCCCGACGGCACGGTCAGCGTCTGCGTGCGGCGCGGCATGCTGCAGCGGGTGCTCCGCGAGGCGGCGCTGCGCCGGGGTATCCCGGTCACCTTCGGGGCGCGCCTGGAGTCGTACGAGGTGACCCCCGACGGGATCGCCGCCCGGTTCGCCGACGGCACCCGCGCAAGCGGCGACATCCTCGTCGGCGCCGACGGCATCCACTCCCGGACCCGGCGCATCCTGGATCCCACCGCGCCCCGGCCCCGCTTCACCGGCCTGCTCAGCGTCGGCGGGTACGCCCGCGGCACCGGGCTGGCCCCCACGCCGGACACCCAGCACTTCATGTTCGGCAAGCGGGCGTTCTTCGGCCACCTGGTCCGCGCCGACGGCGAGGTCTACTGGTTCGCCAACCTGTACCGGCCCACCGAGCCGTCCCGGGCGGAGCTCGCCGCCATCTCCGCCGAGGGCTGGCGGCGCCACCTGCGCGAGGTGTTCGCCGACGACGCCCCGGTCGTCCGCACGATCCTCGAGCACAGCACCGCCGAGATCGGGGCCTACCTGGTGCACGACATCCCGACCAGCCGGGTGTGGCACCGCGGCCCGGTCGTCCTCGTCGGCGACGCCATCCACGCCACGTCACCGAGCGCCGGCCAGGGTGCGTCGATGGCCTGCGAGGACGCCGTCGTGCTCGCCAAGTGCCTGCGCGACCTCCCCGACCCCGCCCGCGCCTTCGCCGCCTTTGAGGGGCTGCGGCGCGAGCGGGTCGAGCGGGTGGTCTCCTACTCCCGGCGGCTCAGCGACGCCAAGGCGGCCGGTCCGGTGGCGCGCGTCGTCCGCGACCTGCTCATGCCGCTGGCGCTGAAGCTGTTCGCCAACGACAAGGCGCACGCGTGGATGTACACGCACCACATCGACTGGGACGAGAAGATCGAGTGGCGCGGGTAGCGCTACCCGGCGCGGGTAGCGCTACCCCTTGACCGCCCCCTGGGTGAAGCCGGCGATGAACCGGTCGAGGAACAGGTTGAACACCAGCGCGATGGGCAGTGCGACGACCACAGTGGCGGCCTGCAGGGACTGCCAGAAGAACACGTCACCGCGGACGAGCTCGGTCGGCACCCCCGTGGAGATCACCTTCTCGGCGGTGGGTGACACGAAGGCGAGCGCGTAGATGAACTCGCTCGCCGTCAGCGTGAAGGCGAACACCACCACCGCGACGATGCCGGGGAAGGTCAGCGGCACCACGGCACGCCAGAACGCGGCCAGCCGGCTGTAGCCGTCCACCATCGCCTGCTCCTCGATGTCGCGCGGCACGGCCTTCAGGAAGCCGATGAGCAGCCAGATCGACACCGGGATCGTGATCGTCGGGTAGATGAGCACCAGGGACCAGGTGGAGTCCTGCAGCCCCAGCGCGACAACCACCCGCGACAGCGACAGGAACAGCAGGCTCGGTGGCACCAGGTAGACCAGGAAGATCACCACACCGAACCAGCCGGCCCACGGCCGGTCCAGCCTGGCCAGGGCGTACGCGGCCGGCAGCCCGAGCAGCAGGGTGAGCGCCACGACCAGCACGCCCACCCAGAGCGTGTTCCAGGCGAACGTACCGAACGACGTGTTCTGGAACAGGTACAGCACGTGGTCCGGCGTCGCCGGCCGGTTGAACACGAACGGGTTGTTGTCCGCGTTGTACAGGTCGCGGTTCTGCTTGAACGCCGTGATCAGGCTCCACAGGAACGGCGCCGCGCACGCGAACGCGGCGAGCACCGCGGCGCAGTAGACCCCGATGCGCGCCAGGACGTGGCGCCGGCGGTAGTGGCGGCGCAGCCGTGCCGCCTCTACCGCCCCGGGGAGCGCTTCGGCCGTGCCGCTGGGCTGGCTCAACTCGGCGACGGTCTTCGTGCTCACCGTAAGTTCCTCTCAATCCTCGCGCTCACCGGACCTCCATCCGCTTGACCGCCTGCAGGATCGCGATCGCGGCGGCGAGCAGCAGGGGGAACAGGAACAGCGCGATCGCCGCGCCCTGCCCCACGTCGCCGCCGTCGATGCCCCGGAAGAACGCCCAACTCGTCAGCACCTGGGTGGCGTTGTTCGGGCCGCCGTTGGTGAGCACGTCCACGACCGCCATGTCAGTGAACGTGAAGATCGCTCCGAACAGCGCGGCCACCGCCGCCACCGGCAGCACCATCGGGATGGTCACCTCGAACATCCGCCGCCAGTAGCCGGCGCCGTCGACCCTGGCCGCCTCGTCGAGGTCGCGCGGGATGGCGACCAGCCCGGCCACCATGATCACCGCGGCCAGCGGGGTGAGCCGCCACACGTGCACGGCGATCACGCTCGCCATCGCCAAGCCGGGCTCGCCGAGCCAGTACATGTTGCGGTCCGGCTTGATCAACGCATCCTGGGAGCCGAGCATGCCGATCTGCCGCATCACCCAGTCGATCGGCGAGAAGATCGAGTCGAGCAGCCACAGCCACGAGATCGACGACAGCGCGACCGGGGTCGTCCACGGCAGCAGCACCAGGAACCGGACGATCCACTTGCCCTTGAACTGGGCGACGAGGATGTTCGCGAGCACCTTCCCGAGCAGCACGACCAACACCATCGAGACGATGGTGAAGATGAACGTGTTGCCCAGCGACCGCCAGAAGACCGGGTCGTCGAAGGCGCGCTCGAAGTTGCGCAGGCCCACCCAGTCGAAGGAGGGATCACCGGCGGTCACGTCCGAGAGCGCGAAGCCGATGGCGAGGAAGAACGGCACCGCCACCAGCGCGATGATGTAGACGACGCTCGGCATCAGAAAGATCCAGGCCAGCGCGCCTGGACGGTCGGCCAGGCGCACCTTCATGGCCGCTCCACCGCCTCGGTCCGTTTCCCCGTGTCGGTCGCGAAGAAGCGCAGCCGCTCGCGAGCCACCGCGAACTCGTGCTCCTCACCGACCGGCACGGCGACGTCGAGCGTGGCGGGCAGGCGGGCCACCACCCGGGTCGGCTCACCGATGCCGAGCGCCGTGCCGTAGACGTGTCGGTCGCCGGAGAGGAACTCGACCCGGTCGACCGCGAGCCGGATGGTGACCGCTTGGTCCTCCGGCACCGCCGAAGCCGGCAGCAGGTGCTCCGGTCGGAACCCCACGATGACGTCGTCACGCGGTACGAGGTTCATCGGCGGCGAGCCGATGAACGTGGCGACGAAGGTGTCCGCCGGGTTGTCGTACACCTCGCTCGGCGGGCCCACTTGCCGGATCCGGCCCTGCGACAGGACCGCGATCCGGTCCCCCAGCCCCATCGCCTCGACCTGGTCGTGCGTGACGTAGATCGTCGTGGTGCCGACCTCCTGCTGGAACCGCTTGAGCTCGTCGCGCGCGCTGGCCCGCAGCTTGGCGTCCAGGTTGGACAGAGGCTCGTCGAGCAGGAACACCTTGGGCTCCCTGACGAGGGCGCGGGCGAGCGCGACCCGCTGCCGCTCGCCGCCCGAGAGCTGGCGCGGCTTGCGCCCCAACAGGTGCCCGATGTCCAGCAGCGCCGCCGCCCACTGCACCTTGCGGTCCCGCTCCTCCTTCGGCACCTTCGCCGCGCGCAGCGGGAAGACGATGTTGGCGTACACGCTCTTGTGCGGATAGAGCGCGTAGCTCTGGAACACCATCGCCACCTGCCGGGCGCGTGGCGGCAACCCGGTGACGATGTGCCCGTCGATCAGCACATCCCCGGACGTGGGCTGCTCCAGGCCGGCAATCGTGCGCAGCAGCGTGGTCTTGCCGCAGCCCGACGGCCCGAGGAGGACGAGGTACTCGCCCTCCTCGGTGGCCAGGTCGATGCCGTCGACCGCGCGCACCGCGCCGCGATCGTGTGGGCGGCGCCGGCCGGCGCCGCCCGGGTACTCCTTGATGAGGTTCTTGACCTCAACGACCGCCACTAACTCCTCCGCTCTCGGTCGCTCGGTGACACGCCGTCAGCTCTGGCCGCCGACCAGGCCCTGCCGCCGCCACTTGTCGAAGATCGCCTTGATCTGGGCCTCCGCCATCTCCACCGATTCCTTGGGGGTTTGCTCGCCGCGCGCGACCCGGGCGAACATGTTCGGAATGACGAAGGTGTTGAAGACCTCACCCTCGGCCGTGTTGGCCGGGCCGGGGTGACCGATGTTCGTGCTCCACTTCGTGGACTCGCTGAGCAGCTTCAGCTTGTCGGCCGGCTTGGAGCCGAACGGGTCGTTGGCCAGCCACGCGTCCAGGTTCGGCGTGCGGTCGGCGAACGCGCAGAAGTCGTAGAGCTTGCTCGCGTACGTCGCGGCGGCGAAGTTCTCCGTGTAGTGCAGCAGGAACTCCTTGGCCGCGTCCGGGTTCTTCGCGTGCTTGGGGACGATCCAGTTGTACATGACGTGCTGCGCGGCGAGCTGGGCCACCGGCCCCTTCATCGCTGGGGTGAAGAAGACGTCATCGGCCACGTCGGGGTTGGTGCCCTGCGCCGTGCGCCACGCCGAGATCGAGTTGACGATGTAGGACATCTTGCCGGCGACGAGGCCCTGATTGTTGCTGGCCGCGTTCCAGGAGAAGACCTCGTTGGTCATCGTCTCCTTGAACAGCTTGGCCATGTACTCCAGGGCCGCGATGGTCTCCGGCGAGTTGATGACGACGTTCTCGTTCTCATCCTGAATGGAGGCGCCGAAGGACCACATGAGCCCGCGCAGCACCATGTTGGAGTCGATCTCCTGGGACATGCCCAGGCCCATCTGCACGCCCTTCGACTTCTTGATCTCCGCACCGCCCTGGAGCAGCTCGTCCCACGTGCTCGGCCCGTTCGGGAAGCCCACCGGCTCCCACAGCGACTTGCGGTAATTGCCCGGGTCCGGCACCCAGCCCGGCGAGTACGCGTAGAACCTGCCGGTCGTCGGGTTGAAGCTGGACTTGCGGCACAGCTCGAGCTGCGTGCCGTAGCGGTTGACGGCCTCGTCGGTCACGTCCTTCATGTCGAGCACGCTCGGCTCGAACTGCGACAGGGTCGCGATGTACTGGATCAGGTCATGCCCCTGCCCGGCCGCGATCTCCGCCGCGATGCGGGTGGGGATCTGCGCCTGGTCGACGTGGTCGACGGTGACCTTGACGCCGACCTTGTCACCCCACTCCTTGGCGAACCTGTCGAACCAGGTGTCGTGGCTGGGCACGAAGTGGCTCCACAGCAGGATGCTCAGCTCGCCGGAGAGCTTCCTGGTCGGTTCCTTGAACGTCTCCTCGGGAGCCCCGGTCGGCGGCGCGGCGGGGCCACCCGGGCCCGCGTCCTCCTCCCGCGCGCACGCGGCCAGTGGCCCGGCGAACGCGGCCCCGAGGGCGAGGGCGCCGGTCGCGCGCAGGAGATCCCGCCGACTGCGCGGGGTACCTAGGAAGCCGGGTCGTGATGGGTATTCGGTCATCGATGGCTCCTCCCTAGGGGGGTACCTCGATGACATTACGCAGCCGTGACGGGCGTCACCAGATGGCGACGCCGGTCGTCGCCGAACTGCTGCAGATCATCGCCGAACGGCACCGAAAACCCGTGTCGCCGGTGCTGATCGCGTACATAGCATGGCCGCCATGCGGATCGAGGTGACCCGGCGCGACGCGCTCGACCCGACAGCGCTCGCCGAGATCGGTGCATTCGTCGGCGCGGCCAACGCCGACCCCACGCAGCACATCGGCTACGTCGACACGTCGGCCGCCGAGGCCACCGCGACCCTGTCGGAACTCGACGCCGAGGCGGTGTTCGCGCTCGGGCGCGACGCCGACGGGGTGCTCGTCGGGGTGCTCGCCGCCGAGTGGGACACCGGGCTCGGGCGGACCTGGCTCTACGGCCCCTGGGGCGCCGCCCCCGATGACCTCTACGCCGCCGTCCGTGCGCACCTGCCGCCCGACGCCGCCGAGCACGAACTGTTCTGCCACGCCGCCAACACCTCGGTCGCCGGCTTCGCCGCCCGGCACGGGTTCACCCTGCAGGGCGAGCACGTGATCCTCGAACTGTCCCGGGCTGCGGCGGCCGGACTGCCGCCCGCGGCCACGCCGGCCGGTCCGATCCCCGCGGACCAGCGGACAGCGTTCACCGCGCTGCACGAGACCTGTTTTCCCAACACGCACACCGGCGCCGCGGCGATCCTCGCCGGCGAGCAGCACTATCTGCCGCCGCTGGGCGTGCTCACCGACGGCGCGCTCGTCGGTTATGTGGCGCTGACGGCGGAGCCGGAGTTCGGCCGGGCGCAGGTGGAGTACCTCGGGGTGGCGCCTGGTCACCGCGGCCGGGGTCTGGCGACAGACCTCGTGCGTTCCGCGGTGCACGCCGCGTTCCGCGACCCCCGCGTCGAGGTGGTCTCCCTGACCGTGAGCGCGACCAACCCGGCCGCGTTGCGCGTCTACCAGAAGGCCGGTTTCGTCGTCGAGCGCACGATGCGCTGCTACCGCGTCGTCTGGCCACAGCCGACGGGGTGAGTCCGCTCGCCGGCAGGGCGACGCGCTCGCCCGGTCAGGTGGGCGGCGATCAGGCGGGCAGGTGCGGGCGCACCTCGGCCGCCGCGTCGTCGCCGTACGAGTCGGCGAGCCGCTTGACGAACTCGTCGGGGCGCACCACGTACTCCTGGGTGCCGACGGTCTCCAGCACCAGGGCGGCGAGCAGCGAGCCCACCTGGGCGGCGCGCTCCAGCGACAGCCCCCAGGACAGCCCCGAGAAGAACCCGGCCCGGAACCCGTCGCCGACGCCGGTCGGGTCGTACGCCTGGACATCGCTGACGGCGGGCACCCGGACAGGATCGATCCCGTTGCCGGTGATGACGACACCGTCCTTGCCCAGCGTGGTGACCCGGATGCCCACCCGGTCGAGGACATCGGCGTCGCTCAGCCCGGTCTTGGACTCCAGCAGCTCCTTCTCGTACTCGTTGGTGAGCAGGTACGCCGCGCCGTCGATCAGCTGGCGCACCTCCTCGCCGGACATCCGGGCGAGCTGCTGGGACGGGTCGGCGACGAACGCGTAGCCGCGCTCCCGGCACTCCTCGGTGTGCCGGACCATGGCCACCGGGTCGTTCGGGCTGATCAGCACGAGATCCAGCCCGCCGACGCGCTCGGCCACCGGAGCCAGCTCGATGTTGCGCGCCTCGGCCATCGCGCCCGCGTAGAACGACGCGATCTGGCACAGATCATCATCCGTGGTGCAGACGAACCGGGCGGTGTGCGCGAGCTCGCTGACGTGCACCGAGTCGCAGTCCACGCCGTGGCGCTCCAGCCAGGAGCGGTAGTCGTCGAAGTCGGTGCCGACCGCCCCGACCAGCACGGGGCGCAGGCCGAGCTGGGCCATGCCGAAGGCGATGTTCGCGGCGATGCCACCTCGGCGCACGACGAGGTCGTCGACGAGGAACGACAGGGACACCTTGTGCAACTGGTCCGGCAACAGCTGCTCGGCGAACCGTCCCGGGAAGTGCATGAGATGGTCGGTCGCGATCGAGCCGGTCACGGCGATCTTCATGGCTGCGGCCCCCGGTCGTGTCGGCGATCGTGCGCCGGTCAGCGTAACAGCGCAGGGAGCCGGACATCCCCCAGACCGGCCGAAACGGCGAGCAGGTTTCGTCGTCGCGCCCGGCCCGGCGGCGATCGCGTCCCGCCCACGCGCTCGACGGGACGACCGCCGATCACGACGCGGACGGCGAGGGGCGGCGAGGCATCGCCTCGCCGCCCCTCGGGACTCTGGCGGGGGCCGGTGTGGAACCGCGGGTCGGTCAGTGGAAAGAGTCGCCGCACGCGCAGGAGCCCTGCGCGTTGGGGTTGTCGATCGTGAACCCCTGGGCGTCGATGCGGTCCGCGTAGTCGATGGTGGCCCCCGCGAGGTACGGGGCGCTCATCCGGTCGACGACCACCTCGACCCCGTTGTATTCGGTAACCGTGTCGCCGTCGAGCGAGCGCTCGTCGAAGAACAGCTGGTAGCGCAGGCCCGAGCAGCCGCCGGGCTGGACGGCGACCCGCAGCCGCAGGTCGTCGCGGCCCTCCTGCTCAAGCAGCGCTTTGACCTTCGCCGCGGCCACGTCGGTGAGGATGACGGTGCTCGGGGCGGTCTTCGCCGAGTCTGCGGTGGAAGTACTCACGAATGCTCCTGACGCCGGTAGGTGCCGTTCAACTCGTCAACTCCCAACGCTAGCCGGGCGTACGCCGATTCCCAACCGCAACGCCACCGGTTCCACTGCCATCTCCGGGAAACCGCCGTTCACCGGCTCCACCGGGCCGCGAGCCGCGCCCCGATCGCCCGCAGGCCCTCGGCCGTCCGCGACATCGCGGCCTCCACGCTGCCGAAGTGCTCCACCAGCGAGTGCGCCTCCGTCACTCCGGCGGCCGCCGCCTCCTGTCCGTCCGCCGTCACCCGGCCCGCCACGACCACGCACGGCAGACCCCGCTCGCGGGCCGCCCCGGCCACCCCGGCCACCACCTTCCCACGCAGCGACTGGTGGTCGAACGAGCCCTCGCCCGTGATCACGAGATCGGCGTCGTCGAGGGCGGCGTCCAGCCCCGTGACCGCCCGCACCAGGCCGATGCCGGACTCGCAGCGCCCGCCGAGCGCGAGGATCGCCGCGCCCAGCCCGCCGGCCGCGCCGCCACCGGGCAGCTCCGCCAGGTGCGGCGGACAGGTGGGCAACGCGCGTTCGAGGACGCCGGCGAAGCGTCGCAGCGCCGCGTCCAGCAGCGCCACGTCCTCCGGGCTGGCACCCTTCTGCGGCCCGTAGACGGCGGACGCCCCGTGCGGCCCGACCAGGGGGTTGTCCACGTCGGTGGCGGCCACGAGGGTGACATCGCGCAGTCGCGGCACTCCACCCAGTGACGCGCAGCCGAGCAGCGCCGCACCGCCGTACGGCAGGGCGTAGCCGGCCGCGTCCAGCGGCGCGGCGCCGAGCGCGGCGAGCATCCCCGCCCCGGCGTCGTTGGTCGCCGAGCCGCCCAGGCCGATCACGATCCGGCGTACCCCCGTCTCGACGGCGGCCGCCACCAGCGTGCCCAGGCCGTACGACGTGGCGCCTAGGGGATCCCGCTCGTCCGGCGCGACCAGGTGCAGGCCACAGGCGTGGGCGCTCTCCACGTACGCGGTCGCCCCGTCGCCGGCGATGAGCACCGATCCGGTGACCGGACGGCCCAGCGGATCGACGGTGGGCACCGCGAACCGCTGGCCGCCAAGCGCCGCCTCGAGAACCTCCAGGAAACCCGGTCCGCCGTCGGACAGCGGCCTGGTCGCCACGGTGTCGCCCGGCGCCACCTCCCGCCAGCCGGCGGCGATCTCCGCGGCCACCTGCACCGCGCTGCACGTTCCGGCGAACTTGTCTGGACAGATCAGTACCCGCACCGGCGGAGTGTGCCACGGCCCGCCGGTGCGGGCGGGCGGCACCGCCCGTACGGTGGGACACCGTGGCCGGTGGCTCGTCCGGGGCGCTCCGGGTACGGACCCGAGGGTGTGGGCGTGTGCCCCGTCACGGACGTTCGGCGGATATGCTGCCCGACGGCCCGTCGATTTCACGCACCGGGAGGCTGACCTTGACCGACGACGTGCTGACCGTGCACGGGGGCTCTCCGCTCAGGGGCGTGATCCGGGTCCGCGGCGCGAAGAACCTGGTGACCAAGGCGATGGTCGCCGCCGCGCTCGGGGACGCGCCGAGCCACCTGTACGACGTCCCGCGCATCCGCGACGTGGAGATCGTGCGCGGGCTCCTCGAACTGCACGGCGTGCGCGTCAGCGACGGCGCCGGGGGCGAACTGGTCCTCGACCCCGCCAACGTGGAGAGCGCGAAGGTTGACGAGATCAACGTGCACGCGGGCTCAAGCCGCATCCCGATCCTGTTCTGCGGCCCGCTGCTGCACAAGCTCGGCCGTGCCTTCATCCCGGACCTCGGCGGCTGCAACATCGGCGGGCGCCCCATCGACTTTCACCTGCAGGCCCTGCGTGGCTTCGGCGCGGTGGTGGACAAGACGCCCCAGGGCCTGGAGATCAACGCGCCGAAAGGGCTGCGCGGGACGAAGATCGCCCTCCCCTACCCGAGCGTGGGCGCCACGGAGCAGGTCCTGCTCACCGCGGTGATGGCGGAGGGGACCACGGAACTGCGCAACGCGGCGGTCGAGCCGGAGATCATCGACCTGATCTGCGTGCTGCAGAAGATGGGCGCGATCATCAAGGTGCACACCGACCGGGTCATCGAGATCGAGGGGGTCGACCGGCTCGGCGGGTACGTGCACCGGCCCATCCCCGACCGCATCGAGGCCGCGAGCTGGGCCGCCGCGGCGCTCGCCACCCGCGGGGACGTGACCGTGCTCGGCGCCAAGCAGGTCGACATGATGACGTTCCTGAACGTGTACCGGTCGGTCGGCGGCGCGTTCGAGATCACCGACGAGGGCATCCGGTTCTGGCACCAGGGCGGCGACCTGCGCTCGGTCGTCCTGGAGACCGACGTCCACCCCGGGTTCATGACCGACTGGCAGCAGCCGATGGTGGTCGCCCTGACCCAGGCGCGCGGCCTGTCGATCGTGCACGAGACCGTGTACGAGCGGCGGTTCGGCTACGTCGAGGCGCTGAACAAGATGGGCGCGACGATCCAGGTCTACCGCGAGTGCCTGGGCGGCACCCCGTGCCGCTGGGGACGCCGTGACTTCCGCCACTCGGCGGTGATCGCCGGCCCCAGCAAGCTGCACGGCACCGAGCTGGTCGTGCCCGATCTGCGGGCCGGGTTCAGCCACTTCATCGCCGCGCTCGCCGCCGAGGGCACCTCGCGGGTGCACGGGGTCAACCTGATCCGGCGCGGCTACGAGGACTTCGAGGACAAGCTGACCGCGCTGGGCGCGCACATCGAGCGCGGCTAGGCAGCGGCTACCCTTCATACGTGCCACTGTTCCGCCGCAAGTCCACTGATCTCGCCGAGGGCGCGACGACGGTCGAGGACGCCGCTACGGAGGGCGTCACCGTCGTCGAGGTGCCCACGTCCCGGGCGTACACGCCGCCGAAGGGCCGCCAGACGCCCCGGCGCGGCCCCACCCAACGTCGTCGCCCCATTGCGCCGCCGCCGGCGGACCGGAAGGAGGCGGCCCGCCAGCGCCGCGAGCGGCTGCGGGCGGAGCGGGCCGAGATGATGGAGGGCATGCGCCGCGGCGACGAGCGGTACCTGCCGCCGCGGGACAAGGGTCCGGAGCGGGCGCTGGTGCGCGACATCGTGGACTCCCGGCGCACCGTCGGCACCTGGTTCTTCGCCGGCGCGATCCCCGTGGTGATCGGCTCCTCAAGGGCCATGCCGGCCGAGGTTCAGCTCGCCTCGAACATCCTGTGGATCACCCTCGTCCTCGCGGTGATCTTCGATAGTGTCCTGATCAGCCGCCGGATCAAGCGGTTGGTGCGCGAGCGCTTCCCCAAGACCGACCAGCGGATGGGCTCGCTCTACCTGTACGGGATCATGCGCGCCATGACGTTCCGGCGCATGCGCATCCCCAACCCGAGGGTCAAGATCGGCGACAAGGTCTGACGGCGGCCAGGGCACGACGGCCCGACGAGGAGGCCGGCGGCCAGCTCGTACCCGGTGACCTCGCCAAGCCGACACCCCCGCCCTGTTGATCGACTCCGTGAGCGCGTGGCCTTGGACCCGGAGCCCGGTCAACCCGGCCGGGATCGCTTCTACGATCGCCTCGTCGACGAGCTGCTCGCGGAGGAGATCGACCCGTGGGTGACCCTCTACCACTGGGATCTGCCCCAGGAGTTGGAGGACGCCGGCGGCTGGCCGGCGCGCGACACCGCCGAACGCTTCGCCGACTACGCGATGCTCGTCTTCGACCGGCTCGCCGACCGGGTACGGACATGGACCACGCTCAACGAGCCGTGGTGCTCGGCGATGCTCGGCTACGCGTACGGGAAACACGCGCCCGGCCGACGGGACTTCACCGCCGCCCTGCACGCCGTACACCATCTGCTGCTCGGGCACGGACTGGCCACGGCGCGGATGCGGGAGGCGGCGCGCCGGCCCGTCGAGCTCGGCATCACCCTCAATCCGACCGTCGCCGTCCCGGCCAGCGACCGTGCCGTCGACCGCGCGGCCGCTCGCCGTTCCGACGGACTCGGGACCCGTATCTACCTGGATCCGATCGTGCACGGCCGCTACCCGGCCGACGTGGTCGAGGACCTGGCGGCGCGGGGGATCCGGCTCCCGGTGCAGGAGGGCGACCTCGAGATCATTTCCACACCAATCGATGTGCTCGGCGTCAACTACTACTTCACGGTGCACCTGTCCGGACTGGATGAGCAGGGGCGGACCGAGGATGCCGACGGCAACCCGGTCGAGCGGGTGGTGCCGATGGGCCGGCCGACCACCGCGATGGGGTGGGAGATCGAGCCGGCGGGCTTGACCGACCTGCTGGTACGGATCAGCCGCGACTATCCAGGGCTGCCGATGGTGGTCACCGAGAACGGGGCCGCGTTCGACGACCGCCCCGACGAGTCCGGTGTGGTGGACGACGCCGACCGCATCGACTATCTGGCCACTCACATCGCCGCGGTGGCCGCCGCCCGGCAGCGCGGCGCGGACGTGCGCGGTTACCTCGCCTGGTCGCTGCTGGACAACTTCGAATGGGCGTACGGCTACGCCAGGCGTTTCGGACTGGTCCGCGTCGACTACGACACGCAGGCGCGCATTCCGAAGCGCAGCGCACTGTGGTACCGCGACACCATCCGGAGAGCGCGCGCCATGTCGGGCCGGGGCGGCGGCCGTTAGGGCACGCCGAGCAGGCGCAGGGTGGCGGTGGTGGTGGCTGCGGCGACCACCACGACCAGGAACGGTGCCCGTCGCCAGGCGAGCAGCAGCCCGACGAGGACACCGGCGGGCCGGGCGAGACCCGCGATCCGCCCCGCCTCGGTGAGCGCCGCCGTGGCGGCCAGGGCCACCAGGAGCGTGACGGCCGCCATCGGCAGCAGCCGACGCAACGCCTCGGGCAGGGTGAGCCGGTCGCGCAGCACGACCCCGGCGAGCCGGGTGGCGTAGGTGCCGGCGGCCAGGAGCAGGATGACGGCGATCAGCATGGCCGCGCCCCGCCGACGGGCCGCACCGCGAGCACGAGGCCGAGCAGCGCGAGCAGGATGGGCAACCCGGCAGGCAGGAACGGGGTGGTGGCGACGGCAAGCGCTGCGCCGGCGAGCGCGGCGCGGCGCGTCTGGCGGTCGCGCAACGAGGGCAGGGTCAGGGCGAGCAGACCGGCCGGGAACGCCGCGTCCAGACCGAGCGTGGCCGGGTCGCCCGCGGCGGATCCGAGCACCACTCCGACCACCGTGCCGATCTGCCACAGCACGAACAGCATGCCGCCGGTCAGCCAGTAGGCCGCCCGGCGGCGCGCCGGCTCGGTCTCGGCCATGGCGAACGCCACCGCCTCGTCGACGAGCAGGTGGCTGCCGATGAACCGGGCGATTTTGCCGGAGCCGACCGCGTCGGCGACGGCCATGCCGAACGGCAGGTGCCGGGCGTTGAGCAGCAGGCCGGCGAGCACCGCGGCGACCGGGTTGCCGGCGCTCAGCACACCGACCGCCATGAACTGCGACCCGCCGGCGAACACCAGCAGCGACATCGCGATCGCCGCCCAGGCGGGCAGACCGCTCGCGACCGCGATCGCGCCGAACGACACGCCGATGACGCCGACGGCGGCGGCGATGGCGAAGGCGTCGCGGACGAGGGCAGGATCGACGGTTCGTGTTGTCGCCCTCACAGTCCAGAATAATGAACACGCGCCCTGTGTTCGTCAAGCCGAACGGAACGACCGAGGGAGTGAACGTGACACAGGTCCCAGCCGCTCCGATCGCGGCCACCATCGCCACGGCCCTGCGCCGTGAACGGGAACGGGCGCAGCTCTCGCTCACCGAACTCGCCCGCCGGGCCGGGATCGCAAAGTCCACGCTCTCGCAGCTCGAGGCGGGCCTCGGCAACCCGAGCGTGGAGACGCTGTGGGCGCTGGCCGTGGCGCTGGAGGTTCCGTTCAGCCGGCTCGTCGAGCCTCCCACCCCGCTCGTACGGGTCGTGCGGGCCGGCGAGGGGCCACGGATCCCGTCCGACCACGCGTTGTTCGACGCCACCCTGCTCTCGGCCGGCGCACCGAACGCCCGCCGGGACGTGTACGTGCTCGAACTCGAGCCCGGTCCCGCGCGCTCGGCGCAGCCGCACATCACCGGCTCGGTGGAACACCTCGTGGTGGCCCGGGGCCGGATCCGCTGCGGCCCGGTCGACGCCCCGGTCGAGTTGGGCCCGGGTGACTACGCCGCCTTCCCGGGCGATGTGCCGCACATGTACGAGGCGCTCGAACCGGGCACCTGGGCGGTGCTGGTCATGGAGCACCGCTGACGCGCTGGGGCCGGGGTGTGGTGTACAGCCGCGTCACCACCTCCTCGATGCCCGGCTCCAGCACCGACAGGTCGCGCAGGGCGGCTGTGGTGGCCAGGCGCGCGACCAGCTCCCCGGCGGTCACCCCGCTGCCGTCCAGCGTGTACGTCACCCGTGACCCCTCGACCGACTCCACCGACACCCCGGCCAGGTCCGGCGGAGGCGGTGGCGTCTCGTCGAAGTCCACGACCACGCGCCGGCGCGAGCCGTACCGCGCGTGCAGTGAGTCCAGGGAACCGTCGTGCACCACCCGGCCGTGGTCGATCACCACCAGGCGGCGGCACAGCCGCTCGATGTCGGCGAGATCGTGCGTGGTGAGCACCAGCGTGGTGTCGCCCCGAGCGCCGAGTTCGGCGAGGAATCCCCGCACCGCCTGCTTGCTCACCACGTCCAGGCCGATCGTCGGCTCGTCGAGGAAGAGGACCTCGGGGCCGTGCAGCAGCGCTGCGGTGAGCTCCCCGCGCATCCGCTGGCCGAGCGAGAGCTGGCGCACCGGCGTGTCCAGGAAGGCGTCGAGGTCGAGCAGCCGGCGGCACTCGCGCAGCCGGGCCGCGTGGTCGGCCGCCGGCACCCGATAGATGTGGCGCAGCAACTCGAACGAGTCCCGCAGCGGCAGGTCCCACCACAGCTGCGAGCGCTGACCGAAGACCACCCCGATGCGCCGGGCAAGCCGGGTGCGCTGCGGCACGGGCGCCAGGCCGCACACCCGCGCCGTACCGGCCGAGGGCATCAGGACGCCGGTGAGCATCTTCAGCGTGGTGGACTTGCCCGCCCCGTTGGGACCGATGTAGCCGAGCATCTCGCCGCGCTCGACCGTCAGGTCCACCCCGTCGACCGCGGCCACCACCGTGCGGGTACGGCGCAACCACCCGGCCTTGATCCGTACCGTGAACTCCTTGCGCAGACCCGCGACCTCGATGACGTTCATGACCCGGTGCTCCGGTAGTGACGGACCCCGATACGCCAGATGACCGCGGCCACCCCCACGGCGGCGGCCGAGACCGCCGGGGACGCCCAGCCGGTGGCCGCCGGCAGCCCGAGCGGGTCCGGCCGCCCGAGCAGGTACAGGGCCGGGTAGTAGGCGACGAAGCCGAAGCCGAGACCGTAGGCGAACAGGCGGCGGAACCAGCCACTATAGACGGTGACCGGGTACGAGGTGACGTTCTGCCCGCCGTAGGTCAGCGTGTTGGCCAGCTCGCCCGAGTCGATCCACCAGAACGCGACCGTGGCGGTCGCGACGAAGATCGCGCCGAACAACACCGCGCCGGCCAGCGGGGCGACCACCGCGAGCGCTGCCCGGCCCGGCGTCCAGGTGATGCCGGCGTAACCCAGGACCGCGCCGTACAGGATCACCGCGTAGGCCGCCCGGCCGACCCTGCGCAGGGCGAAGTCGACGGCCAGCAACTGCGGCAGCACCCTGAGCGGGCGTATCAGCACCGCGTCGAGCAGCCCGGTGCGCACGTACCGCCGCAGTCTCTCGATGTTGCCCACCGCCAGGTCGGCGAGCGCGAAGGCGGTCGCCGACAGGGTGAACATCAGGAGCACCTCGGGCAGCGTGAATCCGCCGAACGCCGGGGTGACCCGGAACAGCACCAGCACGGCCAGGAGGTCGACGGCGAGCCCGAGGACGCTGCCGAGCACGTCCATCGCGAACGACGCACGGTAGGCGGCCTGGCTGCGGGCCTGCGCACGCAGCAAATGCAGGTACGCGTTGGTCGCGAGCCAATCAGCCACCCTGGATCACCAGCCGGCGTTCGGCGCGGCGCTGGACCAGCCGGCACAGCCCGAGGAGGGCGACCACCCAGACCGCCTGCAGCCCGACCAGGCCGACCTGCGTGGCCGCCGGGTCGCGCTCGACGATCACGTCGAGCGGTGTCTGCAGGATCGACGGGAATGGCGTGGCCACCCACAGCGCGACCGCGAACCACTCCGGCAGGAACCGCAGCGGGAAGTACAGGCCGGACAGCACACCGCCGACCAGCGACCACAGGATCTGCACGCCGCGGATGTCGAGCAGCCAGAACCCCGCCGCGTTGACCAGGTACCGGCAGCCGAAGCTGGCCACCACGGCGAGCAGCACGGACGCGGTGAAGAGCGGGTACGTCAGCGGGCGCGTCGGGACGGAGAGGTCGAAGACGAGCGCGCCGAGCGCCACGGGGATGACGAAGCGGGTGAGCAGGGCGTGCCCGGCCCGCCCCAGGTCCGCAGCGAGGTAGCTCGTCACCGGGTGGACGGGACGCAGCAGATCGGTGACGACCTCCCCCGTACGGATCCGGTCGGCCAGGTCGGTCCAGCCCCACACCGCGACCACGCCGAGCAACCCCTGCCCAATCCATACGTAAGTGAGCAGTTGCGCAGCGTCGTAGCCGGCGGCGACGCCCGCCGCGCCGGCCACGGCGAGCAGCAGGTACGACCGGATGAAGCCGAACATCGAGTTGGTCGCCGCAGCGGCCACAGTAGCCTGACGGTAGGTGGCGTGGCGATGGAAGCCGGATCGGCTGATTGAGAGGAAGGTGCGGATATGCCTGATCAGATGGGGCTCGCCCGGCCTGGCCGCACTAGCGGTGATGAAGCCCACGCCGCTACCCTCCATCCGCAACCCCATTCGAATCAGCCGGGTGACTGTACCGGTCGACCGCGGCTTCGCACCGCTACTTTTCGGGCGAGGTGACTCCCACGTGACCCAGCGAGGTGACTGGACCCATCGCCCCGGCGACGACGCTGGGGACCGGCGCGCTCAGCCGCCGGCATGGGCCGGGCCCACCCAGGGCTGGTCACCCGTCGCGCCCGAACACGAGGCGGCCGCACGGGCTGAGGGCCGCCCCAATGCTCCGGGCCCGAGCGGTCCGCAGGCGACGCATCCGCAGGCCGGCGAGCGGGGCGGGCCGCCCGCGCCGGGGCCGCAGATGCCCGTCCATCCTGGACAACCACGCCCGCTCGCCCCTTCCGGGCCAGCACGTCAGGGGCCCGCCCGTCCGCCCCTGCACGGGACTCCACCCCCGCACGGGAACCTGTCCCCGCACGCCGGTGCGCCGGGGCACCCAGGCCGCCCTGCGCAGCCGGGGCGGGCCCCGCACGGCGGCGCACCCGGGGTACCTCAGCACGAGACCGGGCCGGGCGCGTCGGGACACGGCAGCGTGCCTCGCGCCCCGCGCCAAGGGCCGAGGCCGCCGCAGGTGCCCGGGTACCCCCAGCCGGGAGCACAGCCGTACCCGCCGGGCTCACCGGGCGTGCCGCCGCAGGCCGGCCCTCGGCCGCCGGCCGCACCGCAGGGCACGCCGCACTCACCGAAGCCACCGCACACGACCGGAGTACCGCCCCGGCCCCGGCAGCCGCAGCCCGCCGGACAACCACCACACCAGTCCGAACGACCCCAGCCGTGGCAGGCTGACACGCCTCAGCGTGGCGCGGGTCCCGTGTCCCCGGCACCGGGTCGTCCCCGTCCGGACCAGCACCCACGGCAATCGATACCCGCTCCGCGGCAGCCCGGCGCACCGGTGTCGAGCGTGCCGGTGTCACCACCACCGACGCCCGTCTCGCCACCACCAGTGCCGGTCTCGCCGCCACCCGTACCGGTCTCGCCGCCGAGGCCGGTCTCGCCGCCACCGGTGCCCGCGGCGCCACCGCCGGGGCCGGTCCCGCCGCCACCGACCGGGCGTCCCGCACCGACGCCCGCCCCGCGCACCCCACCGCCCGGCGTCGCGCCACCACCCGAGCCCGTGGCGGCCGGGACCGCGGCCGCCCTGGCCGCGCCCACCATGCTCGCGCCGGTCGTCCGTCCCGACCAGGCACTGACCGAGACGCCGGAGCCGGCGGAGCCCGCCGGGCCGGACCCGGAGCAGGTGCTCGCGTCGTACCAGTGGCGCTTCCACCACGAGACGCTGCGCGAGCTGGTCGACGATCCCGACGAGTTGCGCGAGATCCGCGACGGCCTGACCCGCAAGCTGGAGCGCGCCGAGGACAACGCCACCCGTGCCCGGCTGCTCAGCCTGCGGGCCGTGGTGAGCCGCATCCTCGGCGATCTCGGCAAGGCACTCGCCGACGGGAAGCTGGCGCTGGTGCACGCGGAGGCCACCGGCGAGCTGCGCCGCATCGCGATCGCCAAGGCGCGGCTGGCCCACGTGCTGCAGTGGCGCGGCGACTTCGCCGAGGCGGACCGGCTCTTCGCCGAGGCCAACTCGCCGGAGCTGCCCGATCGGCTGCGCGCCACCATGCACCAGCACGCCGGCAAGTCCGCGTACGACCAGGGCCGTTACATCGAGGCGTGCAACCATTTCGAGAAGGCCCTCGAACTGCGCAAGGTCGAGGACCCGGACCTGGTCGCCCAGACCGAACTCGCGCTCGACGCGGTGTTCCGCAAGGTCGCCGAGAACGGCTGGGGCCCGTACCCGCGCAGCCCGGAGGAGATCCTGCAACTGCGCAAGCCGCCGGTCCCCGCGTACGACGAGCGGGCGCACCGGTGGGGCTACACCGACGCGTCCGGCGCGATGGTGATCGCACCGACGTACGCCGACGCGCAGCCGTTCCGCGACGGCGTCGCCTGGGTGCGCCGACCGGAGCACGAAAGCTGGGAGCTGATCGACGAGAGCGGGGCGACGCTCGTGCCGGCGGAGTTCGGCCTGCTCGGGGTCTCCAGCTTCTCCGACGGCCTGGCCTGGGTGTCGCGCGATGGCGTGGGTGCCTGGATGGCGATCGACAAGAGCGGGCGCGTGGTGATCTCAACCGGCTTCGAGGACGTGCGTCCGTTCCGGCGCGGGCTGGCTGCCGTACGCCGCCAGGGGCGGTGGGGAGCCGTGGACAAGATGGGCCGGGTCATCGTGAAGTTCCAGTACGACGGCTTCGCCACGGCGCTGACCGACGGCCGCTACATCGACGGGTTCACCGAGGAAGGGCTCGGCATCGTCGAACTGGGCGGGCGCAAGGGTGTGGTCGACCGCACCGGCAAGGTGATCGTGGCGCCGATGCACCCGACCATCGTCATCCACCCGGTCGCGTTCCTGATCAACGACGGGGCCGGCCGGTGGGGTGCGCTGGACCGCTCCGGGCAGCCGCTCATCGACCCGGTGCACCCGAGCCGTACCGCGGTCATCGACGAGATCGACCGCTTGCTCGCCGACACCAAGCCGGTGCTGTAGACCGCCGATAGGCCGACGCTTACGACGACCGGCGCGGCATCGGGGGCCCGGCGGTCGGTAGGGTCGGCTCCATGGAGTTCAGGCATCTCGGCCGGTCCGGCCTCATGGTCAGCGAGATCTCATACGGCAACTGGATCACCCACGGTTCGCAGATCGAGGAGGAGCAGGCGATAGCCTGCGTGCGCGCCGCCCTCGACTGCGGGATCACCACCTTCGACACGGCGGACGTGTACGCGAACACCCGCGCGGAGTCCGTCCTCGGCCGCGCGCTCGCCGGCGAGCGCCGCGAAGGGCTGGAGATCTTCACCAAGGTCTTCTGGCCGACGGGCCCGGGCCCGAACGACCGCGGCCTGTCGCGCAAGCACATCATGGAGTCCATCAACGGCTCGCTGCGCCGGCTGGGCACCGACTACGTCGACCTCTACCAACTGCACCGGTACGACTACTCGACCCCGCTCGAGGAGACGATGGTCGCGCTCGCCGACATCGTGCGTGCCGGCAAGGCCCTCTACGTCGGCGTCTCGGAGTGGCGCGCGGAGCAGATCCGGGCCGCGCACGCGCTCGCCCAGGAGCTGAAGATCCCGTTCGTCTCCAACCAGCCGCAGTACTCCATGTTGTGGCGGGTCATCGAGGCGGAGGTCGTGCCGACCTGCGAGGAGCTCGGGATCAGCCAGATCGTGTGGTCACCGATCGCGCAGGGCGTGCTCACCGGCAAGTACCTGCCCGGGCAGCCGCCGCCGGCGGGGTCCCGCGCCACCGACGAGAAGTCCGGCGCGAACTTCATCAAGCAGTTCCTGACCGACGAGGTGCTCACCACGGTGCAGCGGCTCAGGCCGCTGGCCGAGCAGGCCGGCCTGACCATGGCACAGCTCGCGGTCGCCTGGGTGCTGCAGAACTCCAACGTGGCGTCCGCGATCATCGGGGCCACCCGTCCCGAGCAGGTGCGCGAGAACGCCGCGGCGTCGGGCGTGCGCCTCAGCGCCGATCTGCTCAAGGCGATCGACGAGATCCTCGAGCCGATCGTGGAGCGCGACCCGGCGAAGACCCAGTCCCCGACCCGGCGTCCCTGACCGGGCGGGTGCGGCTGGGCGGCGTGTGCCACGCCGCCCAGCGGCACCCCCGGCACCGCGTCAGGACCAGAACCGCAGGGTGTCGAAGCCCTCGCGGTACAGCAGGGCGGGCAGGCCGAGCAGGTCGCCGATGGCGAACACGACGCCGAAGAAGAACCGGTTCACCGTCGGGTTCCACAGCAGCGCGAAGAGCAGCAGCATCCCGTACGGCGCGACGTGGTCGAACCCGCGCTGCCACTGCGGCGACAGCCACGGGTAGACCGCGTTCCCGCCGTCCACGCCGGGAATCGGCATCAGGTTGAGCAGGCTCGCGGTCAGCTGCAGGAACGCCAGGAACGCCACGGCCACCCAGAACTGGCGGTGCGCGCCGATGTCGGTCACGAACGCGAACGGCACCACGAGCAGCAGGGTGAACAGCACGTTCGTCGCCGGTCCGGCCAGGCTGATCAGGCTGTGGGTGCCCCGGCCGCCCCGGACGGCGTGGCGGTCCACCCAGACCGCGCCGCCCGGCAGGCCGATCCCGCCGAGGACGATGAACAGCACCGGCAGCACGATCGACAGCACGGGATGGGTGTACTTGAGCGGGTTGAGCGTGAGGTATCCGCGGTGGGCGACGTCGACGTCCCCGGCCCGGTAGGCGACGACCGCGTGGGCGAACTCGTGCAGGCACAGCGACACGATCCAGCCGGAGACGACGAACAGGATCAGGTTGACGGTCGCGTTGCCGTATTCCCGCCACGCCATGACGCCGCTGGTGGCGAAGACGGCGAGCACGCACAGGAAGACCGTGCTGGGGCGGAACGCCTCCCGGGGCACGCCCATGACCAGGTGACCGCGTGGGTGGTGGCCGAAACCCATCGGCTCAGTCTCCGGCCGGACCCAGGCTCATCCGGTACTCGACACGCTCGTCCTCGACGAGGATCACCCGCGCCACACCCCGGCTTGCGAGCTCGCGCCACGTCTGGCCGATCCAGGACTCCGCGTCCGCCTGGCTGGAGAACGTCTCCTCCGGCCCGGGCAGCGGCGCCCCGTCAGCGTCCTCGTACCGCCAGCTCCACGGCATAACCGCCCTCCCTCACGCCGCGCATCGACCGCGCCGCACACGCCTCGCCAGCGTAGTCGGCGCGCCACAGCGTACGGGACGCCCATCGACGCGTCGCCGTCCCGCGTCGACTCGCACGCGGCTCAGGCGTCGGTGGCGGGCATGGGTACGGCCGTGCCCGTCACCCGGACGGCGCGGTCGCCGGGGACGACCTCGGCCCGGATCAGGCTGGGACGGCCCATGTCCTCGCCTTGGTGGATCACGATGGGGGCGGGCGGTGTGACGAACCCGAGGTCGCGCAGGTACCCGGCGAACGCGGCGGCCGCCGCTCCGGTCGCGGGGTCCTCGATCTGACCGCCGGGCGGGAACGGGTCGCGGGCGTGGAAGATCGTCGCGGTCTCGGCCCAGAACAGGTGCACCGTGATCCATCCCCGCTCACGCATGAGCGCCGCGAGCCGGTCGTAGTCGTAGTCCAGGGCGGCCAGGCGCTCGCGGCTGACGCACGCCAGCAGCAGGTGGTCGTTGCCCGCGTTGGCGACGTGCGGCGGGTACCGCCGGTCGAGGTCGGTGTCCGCCCAGCGCAGGGCGGCGAGCGCGGACCGCAGTTCGTCGGCGGTCGCCGGCCGGGTGGCGGTGGGGACGCTGGTGAAGGTCGCGGTGATCCGGCCGTCGGCCCGACGGCCGGTGTCGACGACGACCTCGCCGACCGGGGTCTCGAAGTGAATGAGCCCTGTGCCGTGCCGTTCGGCCAGGGCGACGGCGGTGGCCACGGTCGCGTGGCCGCAGAACGGCACCTCGGCCTGCGGGCTGAAGTAGCGCAGGCGCCACCGCCGCCCTTCGAGGGGCACGGCGAACGCGGTCTCGGAGAAGCCGACGTCGGCGGCGACGCGCTGCATGGCGGCGTCGTCGAGGCCGCGCGCGTCGAGGACCACGCCGGCCGGGTTGCCGCCGCCGGGGACCTCCGCGAACGCCGCGTACCGCAGGACCGCCGTCGCTGGGAGCTGCGAAACATCCATGCCGCCATCCTGCGCCGCTCGGGCCATCGAGTCCAATGAACATCTTCGCAGGCTGCCATCGGAAAAACCGATAGCCTCCGGCGCATGGACACTCGCCTGCTACGCACCTTCGTGTCGGTGCACGACACCGGCAGCTTCACCGCCACCGCCCAGGTGTTGGCGTTCGCCCAGTCCACGATCACCGCGCACATCCAGGCACTGGAGCAACGGCTCGGGGTGCGGCTGTTCGACCGCCTGCCCAACCGTGCGGTGCTCACCGCGCACGGCCGGCGGCTCCTGCCGCTCGCCCGCCAGATCCTGGACCTCGCCGCGCAGGCCGAGCGGGTCGCCGACCCCGTGGAGGAACAGGTGGTCCGGCTGGTCGCCCCGGACACCCTGTGCGGGCACCGGCTGCCCCGGGCGGCCGTTCTGCTGCGGCGTACGCACCCACAGGTGCGGATCTCGCTCGCCGCCGCCGGTACCGCGGCCGCGCTGGACGCGCTGGACACCGGGTCGGCCGACCTGGCGCTGGTGTTCGAGAGCGAACTGCCCGACGCCGGCCGCCGCGGCGAGCGGCTCGGCGTGGAGCGCCTCGCGGTCATCTGCCCACCCGGGCACCCGCTGGCGGGTCGGCGGGCGATCTGGCAGCGCCTCGCCGAGTACCCGTTCCTCCTGCTCGAGGAGGGGTGCGGCTACAGCGACGCGGTGGCGCGGCGGCTGACCACGGCCGCCGGTGGCCGGGTGACGCTCAGCCGCTTCGGCAGTGCCGACGCGGTCCGCGCCTGCGTCGCCGCCGACCTCGGGCTGAGCGTCCTCCCCCGGGTCGCCGCGGCACAGGCGCTGGCGGCCGGGACTCTGGCGACGATCGACGTGCCCGGTTTGCCGGCACCGCGGGTGCTTCTCGTCGCCCGCGCCGGCACGCGCGACAACCCGGTCACCGACACCGTGACCGCGGCGCTGCGCACGGTCTTCCGGGACTGAGTGTGCGTGCGCGACCGGCGGGTGTGGGCGTGCGGATGCGTGGACGCATGGCGGCCGGACAGGTCCACCCGGCGGCTCGTTTGGTGGGGCCCGGCGGCGCTTCACTAGGGTACGAGCATGTCGTTTGACGGTTGGCGTACCGCCCTCGTCCTCGGCGGGTCGCGGTCGGGCCGATCGGCGTTCGCCGAGTCGCTGCTCGCCGGCGCCGCCGCGCCGCACCGCCTCACGGTCGACCCCGCCGACCCGGGCCGTCTGGTCGCGCTGATCGTCGAGGCGAAGCCCGACGAGGTGCTGCTCGTCGACGACCTGGAGGGCTGGGTGCGCGCGCACCTGGAGCGCGATCCCGCCGCGCTGCCCGCCGCCGTGGCCGACCTCGCCGACGCGGTCCGCACCTGCGCCGGCCGACTGGTGATCGTGAGCCCCGAGGCCGACCTGCCCCTGCCGCCGGACGCCACCGACCCGGTCTTCGCCGACGAGATCGGCCGCGCGAACCTGGCGCTCGCCGACGCCTGCGACGGTGTGGTGCTCGTCGTCGCCGGCCAGCCGGCGTGGCTGAAGCGGCGCACGCCGGCAGGAGCGGCCCGCGCCACCCCACCGGCCGGTGGCGGCGCGGCTCAGGTCGTCGAAGCCGCGGAGCCGCCTTCTGACGAGCCGCCGCGCGCCGTTCCGCCGGCGGCGCTGCCCCCGGTCGTCACCCCGCCGCCGCGACCGGCCGAGACCGCGCCGACGCGCCCCGAGGAGCAGGGCCCGCCGCAGGTGGCGGCCGACGTGCTCACCGCGCCGACGGTGCCCCTGTCCGCGCTCACCGCCGGCCTGGTGATCCAGCCCGGTATGGACCTGCCGTTGCCGGACGAGGAGGTGGCTGAGCGCGCCCGGGCGCGGCTGCGCCGGCTCGACGTGCCGCGCGGGGGGTTGGGGGCGCTGGCCGACGTGGTCGCATTCGCCGCCGCCACGCAGGGACTGACGGTGCCGCGGCCGTGGCAGTCGGTGCGCGTGCTGCTCGTGCACGGCGACCACGACGGCGGCGCGGGCGCGGGCGACAGCCCGCAGGAGGCGGCGCGCCGTGCCCGCGAGGCGGCCGACGGCGAGGGCCCCCTCGGCACCTTGATCGCGGAGGCGGGCGCCGGCCTGCAGGTCGTGCCGGCCCCCACGGCCGGGCCGATCGAGACCGCGGACGCCCTCACCGCCGTCGAGGTCGACGAGGCGCTGCGCTACGGCTGGCGGCTCGCGGAGGACGCCGCGGACTCGGGGGTGGACCTGCTCGTCATCGCGGCCTGCGGCGCCGGAACGGACGCGGCGGCCGCGGCGGTCACCGCGGTGCTCACCGGGGCGGAGCCGGTGGCGCTGCTGTCGCGGGTGGACGCACCGGGAGGCAGGTACGACGACGCGGCCTGGATGACGCGGTGCGCCACGGTGCGCGACGCGCTGCACCGGACCCGGGGCCGGTCGCGCGGGGCGCACGACGTGCTCGCCGCGCTCGGCGGCGGCGACCTGGCGGTCGTCACCGGCGTACTGCTCGGCGCGGCGTCCCGGCGCACGCCGGTGCTGCTGGATGGTCCGGTCGGCGTCGCCGCCGCCGTGGTCAGCCGGGAACTCGGCGGCCAGGCACGGCACTGGTGCCTGCTGCCCGACCACAACGGGCATCCGACGGTGCGGTACGCGGCGGAGGTGCTCGGCCTGCGGCCCGTGCTCGACCTGCGGCTCGGGCTCGGTGAGGGGGCGAGCGCGCTGGCCGCGCTGCCGCTGCTGCGCGGCGCCCTCACCGTGGCCGCGTCCCTGCCAGAGCACCCCGCGCTTCGCGTCGGCCCGGACGCCGGCGCGGGAGCGACCGGAGACGCGGACGCGCACACCGACGGGCACACCGATTCGGACGCGGTCGCCGATACGGACGCGGTCGCCGATACGGACGTGGTCGCCGATACGGGCGCGCACGCCGAAGCCGACGCGGCCAGCGCGGAGGCGGATCCGACGCCTGGATCGCCCTGATCGGCTTCCGGCACCGTCGACGCGGGCGTCTTACGCGCATCCGGCTGCCGCCGGTCGTTGCTACAGGGTGCTCTCTCGGCGAGCCGCGCGCCGGCGGCGTCAGCGCGGCCTGGGTTGCGCGGCGGGCTGCCGCGGGCCGGGAACGGCCTCGCTGAGGGGGTCCTTGAGCGGATACGGAATGAAGGTGCTGCGGTTGACGTCCAGATCGAGGCGGCGACCGATCGGCGGCACGGCGCGTTGCGGGCAGTTCAGCCGTTCACACGTCCGACAGCCCGGGCCGATCGGAATAGCGGCATCGATGGCGTTCAGGTCCATTCCGGTCGAGTAGACGAGGCGCCCGGCGTGGCGAATCTCGCACCCCAACCCGATCGCGAAGACCTTGCCGGGCTGGCCGTATCCCCCGTAGTGGCGGGTGACCGTGCGGGCGATCCACAGGTAGCGCTGCCCGTCGGGCATCGCCGCGATCTGGGTCATCACGCGACCCGGCGCGTTGAACGCCTCGTACACGTTCCACAGCGGACAAGTGCCCCCCGTGCGGGAGAACGGGAAGCCGGTGGCCGACTGGCGTTTCGACATGTTGCCGGCGCGGTCCACGCGCACGAAGGAGAACGGCACCCCGCGGGCCTTGGGGCGCTGCAGCGTGCTCAACCGGTGGCACACGCTCTCCCACCCCATGCCGAAATGCTCGGTGAGCAGTTCGATGTCGTAGCGCATCGCCTCCGCCGCCGTCAAGAACATGGTGTACGGGAGAATGAGCGCGGCGGCGAAATAGTTGGCTAATCCGACCTTGGTCAGTATCCGCGTCTGAGGATCGTCGAAATCCTCCTCCTCGATAATCGAGTCGATGATGTCGCCGTATTCAAGAAGGGCAATTTGCGCCCCCATGCGGATCGCCTGCTGTCCGGTGCGCAGGGAATTGGAGAGGTGGAGCGTACGGGTCTCCGGCCGGTACCGGTGCAGTTCACCCGCGAGCTTCCGGGCGTCCTCGAGGGCGATCCGGACGCCGTGCCGCTCGACCAGGCGGTCGTGCAGCACCCGCCAGGTCTCGCCGCGGCGCACCTTGATCTCCCTCGCCAGCGCCTCGGCGGCCTCGTCCAGTTCGGGCACGTAGTTCTGCCGGCGGTAGAAGAAGTCGCTGACCTGGTCGTACGGGCTGCGACCGGCGATCAGCTCCCGGTCGCCGACGATCTCGGCGAGCTGGTCCTCCGCCTGCCGTTGCCGCCGGTAGAGGTCGATCACCGCCTCCGCGACCTCGGGCAGCTTCGTGGCGAGTTCGGCGAGGTCGGGCAGCGCCTGGGTGGGCAGCGCCTCGCGCAGGTCGGCGACGAGCCGCGGCGTGTCGTGGGGGGCGAAGTAGGCGGGATCGACGCCGAACACCTCGGTGACCCGCATCAGCACCGAGACGGTCAACGGCCGCGAGTCGTGCTCGATCTGGTTGAGGTAGCTCGGGGAGATCTCCAGCAGCCGGGCGAGCTCGACCTGGCTCAGGCCCCGGTCCTCGCGCAGCCGTCGCAGCCGGGCGCCGGCGAACGTCTTGACCATGCCCATTCCCTCCACCGCTGCCCGGCACATCCGCCCGGGCCAGGGTGCCACGCATATTAGCACTCCTGTTAAACCTGGCTTTCGCAAGATTCGCAAAACTGGCCCCACAGCTTTTCAATAATTGGCAGATTCCGTGTCTCGACGCGGCCATTGCGCCGTGCGATGGTGAGCGCCATATCCCGATCGCCCATTCCCGTGGCCAATAGGAGATCGCGATGAGCACAGCGGCGGAGCAATTAGAGAACGAGTGGCGCAACGACCCGCGTTGGAGCGGAGTGAAGCGGACCTACACGGCGGCCGACGTGGTGCGGCTGCGCGGCCCGGTCCAGGAGGAGCACACCCTGGCCCGGCGCGGCGCCGAGCGGCTGTGGCGGCTGCTGCACGAGGAGGACTACGTCCACGCCCTCGGCGCGTTGACCGGCAACCAGGCCGTGCAGATGGTCCGGGCCGGACTCAAGGCGATCTACCTGTCCGGGTGGCAGGTCGCGGCGGACGCGAACCTGGCCGGGCAGACCTACCCGGACCAGAGCCTCTACCCGGCCAACTCGGTGCCCGCGGTGGTGCGCCGGATCAACAACGCGCTGCTGCGGGCGGCGCAGATTAGCGCCGCGGAAGGCACCGAGCCCGAACGCGACTGGCTCGTGCCGATCGTGGCCGACGCCGAGGCCGGATTCGGTGGGGTGCTCAACGCGTACGAGCTGATGACCGCGATGATCACGGCGGGTGCGGCGGCGGTGCACTGGGAGGACCAGCTCGCCTCGGAGAAGAAGTGCGGCCACCTCGGCGGCAAGGTCCTGATCCCCACCGGCCAGCACATCCGCACGCTCAACGCGGCCCGGCTCGCCGCCGACGTGGCCGGCGTCCCGACGCTGGTCATCGCCCGCACGGACGCCGAGGCCGCCACGCTGATCACCACCGACGTCGACGAGCGCGACCGCCCGTTCCTCACCGGAGAGCGGACCGCCGAGGGCTTCTACCGGGTGCGCAACGGGCTCGAGCCGTGCATCGCCCGCGGTCTGGCGTACGCCCCGTACGCGGACCTGCTGTGGATGGAGACCAGCACACCGGACCTGGACGTGGCACGCCGGTTCGCGGAGGCGATCAAGGCCGAGTATCCGGACAAGATGCTCGCCTACAACTGCTCGCCGTCGTTCAACTGGCGCAAGCACCTCGACGACGACACCATCGCCAAGTTCCAGCGGGAGCTCGGCCACATGGGCTACAAGTTCCAGTTCATCACGCTGGCCGGCTTCCACGCGCTGAACTACTCGATGTTCGACCTGGCCCGCGGCTACGCCACCGAGGGGATGGCGGCGTACGTGGCGCTGCAGGAGAAGGAGTTCGCCGCGGAGGCCCACGGCTACACCGCCGTCAAGCACCAGCGCGAGGTGGGCACCGGCTACTTCGACCTGATCAGCACCGTGCTCAACCCTGCCGCGGAGACCGTCGCCCTGCGCGGCTCGACCGAGGAGGCGCAGTTCGCATGAGGATCCAGATCAGGGGGCCCATGCGGGAGCGGTACGACGAGATCCTCACCCCCGAGGCGCTGGAGTTCCTCGTCGCGCTCGACAGCCAGTTCGCCGCCCGCCGGGTCGCGCTGCTCGACACCCGGCGGGCCCGCCGCGACCGGTACGCCATGGGCCAGGTGCCCGAGTTCCTGCCGGAGACCGCCGCGATCCGCGAGGACCCGACGTGGCGGGTGGCGCCGCCGGCGCCCGGGCTGCTCGACCGGCGCGTGGAGATCACCGGCCCGCCGGAGCGGAAGATGACGGTCAACGCGCTGAACTCCGGCGCGAAGGTCTGGATGGCCGACTTCGAGGACGCCACGGCGCCCACCTGGGACAACGTGATCGGCGGGCAGCTCAACCTGCGCGACGCGATCGACCGGCGCATCGACTTCACCGACGAGCGGGGCAAGCGGTACGCGCTGGGTGACCAGTTGGCCACCATCATGGTGCGGCCGCGCGGCTGGCACCTGGCGGAGAAGCACATCGTGGTCGACGGGCGACCGATCTCGGGCACCCTGGTCGACTTCGGGCTGTACTTCTTCCACTGCGCCAGGCGGCAACTCGACGCGGGCAGCGGCCCGTACTTCTACCTGCCGAAGCTGGAGAACCACCGCGAGGCACGGCTGTGGAACGACGTGTTCCGCTTTGCCCAGCAGTACCTCGGGATCCCGCAGGGCACGATCCGGGCCACGGTGCTCATCGAGACCATCACGGCCGCGTTCGAGATGGAGGAGATCCTCTACGAGCTGCGCGAGCACTCCGCGGGGCTGAACGCCGGGCGGTGGGATTACATCTTCAGCGTCATCAAGAACTTCGGGCAGCGGTCGGACTTCGTCCTGCCGGACCGGTCCGACGTGACGATGACCGTGCCGTTCATGCGCGCGTACACCGAACTGCTGGTGCGCACCTGCCACCGGCGCGGGGCGCACGCGATCGGCGGCATGGCGGCGTTCATCCCGAGCCACGACCCCGAGGTCAACGAGGTGGCGCTGGCGAACGTTCGGGCGGACAAGGAGCGGGAGGCGGCCGACGGCTTCGACGGCTCGTGGGTGGCGCACCCGGGGCTGGTGCCCGTCTGCCGCGCCGCGTTCGACGCGGTGCTCGGCGACCGGCCGCACCAGATCGTCCGGCTGCGCGAGGATGTGGCGGTCACCGCGGCGGACCTGCTCGCCGTCGACAAGACCCCCGGTAAGGTCACCGCGGCCGGACTGCGCGCGAACATCGCGGTGGCGCTGCGCTACTTCGACGCCTGGCTCGGCGGCACCGGCGCGGCCGCGATCTTCAACCTGATGGAGGACGCGGCGACCGCCGAGATCGCACGCTCACAGGTGTGGCAGTGGATCCACCACGGCACGCCGCTGGCGGACGGCGGGGTCGTGACGGCGGACCTGGTGCGCTCGATCCTCGAGGAGGAGACGGCGCGGCTCGCGGCCGAGCGGCCGGCGGCGGACCGGGACCGGGTGGCGCTCGCGGCGCAGGTCTTCGAGGAGCACGCGCTGACCGAGGACCTGCCGGCGTTCTTCACCCCGAAGGCGTACGCCCGCCACCTCGTGACGCTGACGTGACCGCGCGGGGCGCCGGGGCCTGCGCCGCGGCGCCCCGCGCCGACCGGGCTACCGCACGGACGGCGTGACGAACGGCGGGTTCACCACCCGCATCCGGGACCGGCGCCCCCGCACGTCCACCTCGACCTCGTCCCCTTCGCCGAGCCCGGCGGCGGTGTCCAGCAGGGCCAGCGCGATGCCGCGCCGCAGCGTCGGGGAGAAGGTGCCGCTGGTCACCTGACCGACCACCTGCTCGGCGCGCAGCACGGCCATCTGCGGGCGGGGGATGCCCCGGTCCAGCGCCTCCAGGCCCCACAGCAGCCGGCGCGGCCCGGCCTCCTTCTCCGCCACCAGCGCGTCGCGGCCCCAGAAGGCCGGCTTGCCCCAGCCGACCGCCCACCCGAGCCGGGCCTGCACCGGGCTGATCTCCGGGGACAGGTCGCGCCCATGCAGCGGATACCCCATCTCGGTGCGCAGCGTGTCGCGGGCGGCCAGGCCACAGGGGCGCAGGCCGAACGGCTCGCCGGCGGCCAGCAGCCGGTCCCACACGGCCACCGCCGCACCGGACGGCACGACCAGTTCGTAGCCGTGCTCGCCGGTGTACCCGGTGCGGCACACGACGATTTCGGTCTCCTCCCACCGCGCGGTCACGAAGCTCATGTACTCGTGCCCGCTGGGCAGGCCCAACTCGGTCAGCAGCTGCGCCGAGCGCGGCCCCTGCACGGCCAGGACCGCGTACTCGCCGTGCTCGTCGGTCACCGCGACCGACGGTGGCGCCGCGGCGGCCAGGCGACGCGCCACCTCGGCGGCGTTCGCGGCGTTCGGGACGAGGAACACGTGGTCGTCGCCGTACAGGTAGGCGATGAGGTCGTCGACCACACCGCCGGACGGGTCACAGCACAGCGTGTACTGCGCCCGACCCGGCTTGATCCGGTCGAGGTCGTTGGTGAGGCTGGCGTTGACGAAGCTCCCGGCGCCCGGACCGCGCACCCGGAGCTTGCCGAGGTGGGAGACGTCGAACACGCCCACGGCCTCGCGTACCGCCGTGTGCTCGGCGAGCACTCCCCCGCCGGCGTACTCCAGCGGCATCTCCCAGCCGCCGAACGGAGAGAACTTGGCGCCCAGGGCGGCGTGCCGCTGGTGCAGCGGCGAGCGACGCAGCTCGGTCATGAGTGGCAAACCTACCGGGTTCCCGGTGACCGGCTAGCATCGGCGGGACCGAGATCCGGTCATCACCCCACCCGAGACCACGGAGCCGCCGCATGACCTCGCTTCGCCTCGTCGACACCGACCCGGCAGACCTGACCACCGACGCGCTCGTCATCGGCTTGTACAGCCGCGACGAGGGCGGGCCCGAGCTGGCCCCGGGCGCGGAGAGCGTGGCGGCGGCGTTCGACGGCGCGCTCCTCGACACCCTGGTGCTGCTGGGCGCGACCGGTACCGCCGGCGAGGTGACCAAGCTCGCCACGCTCGGCCGGGTGAGCGCGCCGCTGGTGGCGGCCGTGGGGCTCGGCCCCGCGCCCGAGCGCGGCGGGGGTGACGAGGCGGAGGGCGCGCAGGGCGCCGACGGCGAGGCCCGGACCGCCGAGCGCCGGCGGGCGGCGAACCGCGCGACGGAGATGCTGCGGCGGGCGAGCGGCTCGGCGGTGCGCGCGCTGGCCGGCTGCGAGTCGGTCACGCTGCTGCTGCCGCTCGGCGACGAGCCCGACCCGGCCGCCGTGCGGGCCGTCGCGGAGGGCTCGCTGCTCGGCGCGTACCGGTTCGCCGGCTACAAGACCAAGCCGCAGCCGGGCCGCCGCGACCCGGTGCGGTCGGTGGCCGTGCACGTGCCGGACGCCGACGACGCCACGGTCGTCGCGGAGATCAGCCGCGCCGAGCGGGTCGCCCGGGCGGTGACGCGCGTCCGCGACTGGGTCAACACGGCGCCGAACGACCTGCGCCCGCCGGCCTTCGCCGACGCGGTCGCCGCGGCGGCCCGCGAGGCCGGGCTCGCCGTCGAGGTGCTCGACGAGCAGGCCCTGCGCGAGGGCGGGTACGGCGGCATCACCGCGGTCGGCCAGGGGTCGTCGGCCCCGCCACGGCTGGTGCGCATCTCCTACACCCCGACGGGCACGCCGGCGAAGCGGATCGCCCTGGTCGGCAAGGGCATCACGTTCGACACCGGCGGCGTGTCGATCAAGCCGGCCCAGGGCATGTGGGAGATGAAGTCCGACATGGCCGGGGCCGCCGCGGTGGCGGCCACCATGACCGCCGTCGCCCAGCTGCGCCCCGAGGTCGCGGTCACCGCGTACGTGCCGATCGCGGAGAACATGCCCTCCGGCTCGGCGTACCGTCCGGGCGACGTCGTGCGCATCTACGGGGGCAAGCAGGTCGAGGTGCTCAACACCGACGCCGAAGGCCGGATGATCCTGGCCGATGCGATCGCGTGGGCCTGCGAGGAGGGCTGCGACTACCTGCTGGAGACGTCGACGCTGACCGGCGGGCAGGTCATCGCGCTCGGCAAGCGGATCGCCGGGGTGATGGGCACGCCGGAGCTGTGCGAGCGGGTGCGCGAAATCGGCGACCGGGTGGGCGAGCCGGCGTGGCCGATGCCCCTGCCCGACGACGTGCGCAAGGGCATGGAGTCCGACGTGGCGGACATCAGCCAGGTCAACGCCGGGATGGACCGCGCCGGGCACATGCTGCAGGGCGGGGTGTTCCTGTCGGAGTTCGTCACCGAGGGGGTGGCCTGGGCGCACATCGACATCGCCGGCCCGGCCTTCCACTCCGGTGAGCCGTTCGGCTACTGGAGCAAGGGCGGCACCGGCGTGCCCGTGCGCACGCTGCTGGCCCTGATCGAGGACATCGCCGCGCACGGGTAGGCCCGGGCGGCGGCGCCGGTGGCCGGGGTCAGCCGCCGGTGGCGAAGTGAGCGGTGACCGGTAGCGCGGGTCGTGGACGACCCGCGCTACGCCGTCCCCTCGAGGTCGCGCTTGCGGCGCTCGTTGTACTCCCGCATCCGCTTCGGGTAGCCGACGAGCGCCACGTCGTACACCGGGATTCCGAGGCGGTGCCCGAAGCGGCGCGCCCCCTCGGGCCCGTCGATGCGCCGACGCGTCCACTCGCCGTCGTGGGCGACGAGCACGATCGTGGTCTCGGTCACAGTCGTGCGGGGCTCGACGAACGCCTCGACACCGCGTCTGGTCCGAACAAACTGCTCGAGGTGCTCCAGGTCGGCGCGGTTCGCCGCGCGGTCGCTGGAGCCTCCGGTCTTGCTCCGCCGCCGAAACCAGGCCACCGGCGGTCCTCCCTCCCCGATCTCGTACGCCGTGCGAGCCGATTGCCGGCAAGGTTACGCGGTCCGAGGGTGTCCTTGGGCACCTCGCGTCGCCGCAACCGACACCGGATGACAAGATGGCCCAGGGAAACACAGCAGCGTCGCTAGAGGAGTCAGGGTGGCCGACCAGACATTCGATGTCGTCGTGCTCGGTGGCGGAAGCGGCGGATACGCCGCCGCACTGCGCGCGGCCCAGCTCAACATGAGGGTCGCGATGATCGAGAAGGACAAGGTGGGCGGCACCTGCCTGCACTGGGGGTGCATCCCCACGAAGGCGCTGCTGCACGCCGCGGAGGTGGCCGACGCCGCCCGCGACGCGGGGCAGTTCGGCGTGCAGGCGTCGTTCACCGGCATCGACATGAACGGCGTCAACGCCTACAAGGAGAGTGTGGTCTCCGGGATGTACCGGGGCCTGCAGGGGCTGATCAAGTCGCGCGGGATCACCATGGTCGCGGGGACCGGCCGCCTGGTGCCACCGGCCGGGCCCGGCCTGCCGCCGGCCGTGGAGGTGGACGGCACCCGCTACGTCGGGCGCAACCTCGTCCTCGCCACCGGCTCGTACTCCAAGACCCTCCCCGGTCTGGAGATCGACGGCGAGCGGGTGATCACCTCCGAGCACGCCCTGTCGCTGAACACGCTACCGCGATCGGTCGTGGTGCTCGGCGGGGGTGTCATCGGGTGCGAGTTCGCCAGCGTCTGGCGCTCCTTCGGCGTCGATGTCACCATCATCGAGGCGCTCCCCCGCCTGCTCGCCGTGGAGGACGAGGAGTCCTCCAAGCGGTTGGAGCGGGCGTTCCGCAAGCGCGGGATCGCGTTCAAGACCGGCAAGCCGTTCGAGAAGGTCGAGCGCACCGAGACGGGTGTGCGGGTGACGATCGCGGGCGGCGAGACCGTCGAGGGTGACCTGATGCTCGTCGCGGTCGGGCGGGGCCCGGTCACCGCGAACCTGGGCTACGAGGAGGTCGGCCTGCGGCTCGAGCGGGGCTTCGTCCCCACCGACGAGCGGCTGCGCACCAACCTGCCGAACGTCTACGCCGTCGGCGACATCGTGCCCGGTCTGCAACTCGCGCACCGCGGTTTCCAGCAGGGCATCTTCGTGGCCGAGGAGATCGCCGGACTCAACCCCGCGGTCATCGACGAGGCCGGAATCCCGCGGGTGACCTACTGCCAGCCGGAGGTCGCGTCCGTCGGACTCACCGAGGCGAAGGCCCGCGAGCAGTACGGTGACAAGGTGGAGACGGTCGTGTACGACCTGGCGGGCAACGGCAAGAGCCGGATCCTGAAGACCGGTGGCTGCGTCAAGCTGGTGCGCGTCGCAGACGGGCCGGTGGTCGGGGTCCACATCGTCGGCGACCGGGTCAGCGAGCTCGTGGGCGAGGCTCAGTTGATCTACAACTGGGAGGCGTTCCCCGAGGACGTGGCACCGCTGATCCACATGCACCCGACGCAGACCGAGGCGCTCGGCGAGGCCTTCCTCGCGCTGGCCGGCAAGCCGCTGCACGTCCACGGCTGACGGCTGCCCGACGCACGGCTGACGGCCGCACAACCACGGCCGATGGCAGTTCAGGCTGAACAGTCCTTCTAGACCACATAAGGAGTCGTACGAGATGCCGGTATCGGTCACCATGCCCCGGCTCGGCGAGAGCGTCACGGAGGGCACCGTCACCCGCTGGCTCAAGCAGGAGGGCGACCGGGTAGAGGCGGACGAGCCGCTGCTGGAGGTCTCCACCGACAAGGTCGATACCGAGATCCCGGCACCCGCCACCGGCGTGCTCACGAAGATCGTGGTCCGCGAGGACGAGACCGCCGAGGTGGGCAGTGAGCTCGCGGTGATCGCGAGCGAGCAGGAGGCCGCCGAGCAGTCCGCCGCGCCACAGCCGGCCGCAGCCGCGCAGCCGGCCGCCACCGCCGAGCAGGCCGCGCCGCCGCCGACGCCGGCCCCGCAGCCGGCCGCCGAAGCACCGGCGGCGCCGGCTCCCCAGCCGGCCGCCGCCGCACAGCCGACGCCGCCCGCCCAGCCGGCCCCCACCGGCACAACCGTGCTCAAGCTGCCCGCGCTCGGTGAGAGCGTCACCGAGGGCACGGTCACCCGCTGGCTCAAGCAGGTCGGCGACACGGTCAACGCGGACGAGCCGCTGGTGGAGATCTCCACGGACAAGGTCGACACGGAGATCCCGGCGCCGGCCAGCGGCACGCTGCTGGAGATCAAGGTGCGGGAGGACGAGACCGTCCCCGTCGGCACCGAACTGGCCGTGATCGGCGCCCCGGGACAGGCGCCGGCAGCGCCTGTGCAGCCCGCGCCGGCTGCTCCCGCGCCCGCGCCGGCTGCTCCCGCGCCCGAAGCGCCGGCACCTCAGGCGGCCGCACCGGCCCCGGCTCCCGCACCCGCGCCGGCTCCCGCACCCGCGCCGGCTCAGGCGCCCGCGCCGCGGCCCGAGGGCGGCGGCTACGTGACTCCGCTGGTGCGCAAGCTCGCCGCCGAGCACAACGTGGACCTGTCGACGGTGCGCGGCACCGGCGTCGGTGGCCGCATCCGCAAGCAGGACGTGCTCGATGCGGCGGAACGCCAGCGGCAGCAGGCCGCCGCGGCGGCGGCACCCGCCGCAGCACCCGCGGCGGCGGCACCCGCGGCTGCGGCGGCGAAGCCTGCGCCGAGCCCGATGCGGGGCCGCACTGAGAAGCTGCCCCGGATCCGGGCGGTCATCGCCAAGCGGATGCACGAGTCCCTGCACGAGATGGCCCAGCTCACCACCGTGGTCGAGGTGGACGTCACCAAGATCGCTCAACTGCGGGACCGGGCCAAGGAAGCCTTCCAGCAGCGGCACGGGGTGAAGCTTTCGTTCCTGCCGTTCTTCGCGCTGGCGGCGGTCGAGGCGCTGCAGATCTACCCGGTGATCAACGCCAGCATGGACCTGGAGGCGGGCACCATCACCTACCCGGCGGCGGAGCACCTGGGCATCGCGGTGGACACCGAGCGCGGTCTGATGGTGCCGGTCATCCACAACGCCGGCGACCTCAACCTCGCCGGGCTGGCCAAGCGCATCGCCGATCTCGCCGAGCGCACCCGCAACAACAAGATCAGCCCGGATGAGCTCGCGGGCGCGACCTTCACGCTGACCAACACCGGCAGCCGCGGCGCGCTGTTCGACACGCCGATCGTGCCGTCGCCCCAGTCGGCGATGCTCGGCACCGGCGCCGTGGTCAAGCGTCCCGTGGTCGTCGACGACCCGGACCTCGGCGAGGTGATCGTGCCGCGGTCGATGGTCTACCTCGCGCTGTCGTACGACCACCGGCTTATCGACGGCGCGGACGCGGCGCGCTTCCTCACCGCGGTCAAGGAACGCTTGGAGGGTGGCAACTTCGAGACGGAGTTGGGCCTAGTCTGAGCGTATGCGGATCGTGGTCGCCGGTTCGTCCGGTTTTCTCGGTGGGCACCTCCTCGCGGCACTGCGCACCGACGGCCACGATGTGACGCGGCTGGTGCGCCGACCGCCGACGAGCCCCGACGAAGTGCGGTGGGACCCGGGTCGAGGGGAACTCGACCCGGGTGCCCTCGCCGACGCCGACGCGGTCATCAACCTCACCGGGGTGAACATCGGCGCGCGGCGGTGGACCGACGAGTTCAAGGCGGAGCTGCGCTCCAGCCGGGTCGAGCCGACCGCGGCGCTCGCCCGTACCGCGGCCACGCTGCCCGAGCCGCACCGGCCCAAGGCGCTGTTCAACGCGTCGGCGGTCGGCTACTACGGCGACACCGACGACCGCACGGTGACCGAGGAGAGCCCGTCCGGCGAGGGCTTCTTCGCAGCCCTGTGCCGCGACTGGGAGGCCGCCACCGAACCGGCCGCGGAGGCGGGCATCCGCGTGGTGCGGCTGCGCACCGGCCTCCCGCTCGCCGCCGACGGCGGGCTGCTCAAACCGCTGCTGCTGCAGTTCCGGCTGTTCGCCGGTGGCCGGATCGGCACCGGCCGGCAGTTCATGCCGTGGATCTCGATGGCGGACTGGGTGGGGGCGATCCGGTTCCTGCTGTACCGGGTGGACATCTCCGGCCCGGTGAACGTGTGCGGCCCGAACCCGGTCCGCAACGCGGAGTTCGCCCGGGCGCTCGGTGCCGTGCTGCGCAGACCGGCGGTCCTGCCTGTCCCGTGGCTGGCGATGCGGGCGGTGCTCGGGGAGCTCGCCGACGAGGCGGTGGCGAGCGCCCGGGTCCTCCCGGGTGTCCTCACCAAGGCCGGGTACGAGTTCCAGCACTCCGACGTCAGGGCGGCGCTGCGCGCCGCACTCAGGTGAGCGCGCCGGCGGGTTCACCCCGCTGGACACGCACGATGGATTGGTAGTCTCCGCCGAATGTCTCGCGACGATCGGCCAGAGGTGGCCGTGGGATCCTCCGCGCGCCCGGGCGAGGGCACCCCGGCGCGCCCGCCGCGCCGAGTCGACCTCCTCGTCGCGGTGGCGAGCGTGGCGCTCGCGCTGCTGCTGACCGGGGGAATGTGGCGCGACCCGAACGGACGGGCCATCCTCGTCAACTCCGGCGACCAGGCGCTGTTCGAGTGGCTGCTCTCCTACGCCGCGTACACGATGGGTGGCGCGGACCCGTTCTTCACCCACCTGCTCAACGTGCCCGACGGAGCGAACCTGGCGGTCAACACGTCCGCCACGATCCTCGGGTGGGTGTTCGCGCCGGTGACCTGGCTCGCCGGGCCGTCCGTCACGTTCCTGGTGATCCTCACGCTCAACCTCATCGCCTCGGGGTACGCCTGGTACTGGCTGTTCTCCCGGCACCTCGGCGCCTCGCCGGCCGCGGCGGCGCTCGGCGGCCTGTTCAGCGGCTTCGCCCCCGGCATGGTCTCGCACGCCAACGCGCACCTGAACTGGACCGCGCAGTGGCTGATGGTCCTCATCGTGTGGGGGGTGCTGCGGCTGCGCACGCCGGGTTCGGCGTGGCGGCGTGGCCTCGTGCTCGGGCTCCTCGTGGCGGCCGGCTTCTCGGTCGCCGCCGAGGCGCTGTTCTTCACCGCGCTCGCCAGCGGGGTCGTCGTGGTCGTGTGGGCGCTCGGCCGGCGGGCCGAGGCCCGGGCGGCGGCCGGCCGTTTCGTGCGCAGCCTCGCGGTCGCCGCCGTGGTCGCGTCCGCGTTCCTGGCATATCCACTGTGGATGCACTTCTTCGGCCCCATGCGCTACCACGGCATCGGCTTCGACCAACGGGTGCACAGCGAGGACCTGCTGGCGTTCGGCGCGTATCCGGAGCGCTCGCTGGCCGGGCTGGCCGGCCTGAACGCGCGCCTGGCGCCGAATCCGACCGAGGAGACGACGTTCTACGGCGTCCCGCTGCTGCTGCTCGCCCTCGTGAGCTTCGTGCTGCTGTGGCGGGCCGCCGACCCGCCCCGGCGCGCCGCCCTGCGCGCACTGGGCGTCACCGCCGTGGTGTTCGCCGCGCTCGCGCTCGGTCCGCGCCTGCGGATCAACGGCGGACCCACCGACGTGCCGATGCCGTACGCGCTGCTGATCGACCTGCCGATGTTCGACGCGGCGCTGCCGGCCCGCCTCGCCCTCGTGATCACCCCGCTGCTGGGCCTCCTGCTCGCCTGGACCGTCGACCTCGCCCGCACGTGGTCGCCACGGTCGCGGGTCGCACTCGCCGCGGCGCTGGTCGTCGCCCTGCTGCCGATCGCGCCGACCCCGCTGCTGACCACGCCGCGCAACCCGGTGCCGGAGTTCATCACCTCCGGCGCATGGCGCGAGTACGTGCCGGAGGGCGGGACGATCGTCCCGGTGCCGCTGCCGTCGGACCTGCTCCCCGACGGGCAGCGCTGGCAGGCCGAGGTGCTGGCCGAGCGGAGCGGGCCGGTCTTCGCGATACCCGCCGGCTTCTTCCTCGGTCCCGGCCCCGACGGGCGCAGCCAGATCGGCCCGATCCCCCGGCCGACCCACGGGCTGCTGTTCACCGCGGCGCGCACCGGCCGGGTCCCCCGCATCACCGACGCCGAGCGGGCGCGGGCCCGGGCGGACCTGCGGCACTGGCGGGCGTCGATCGTGGTGCTCGCCGACGAGATCCACGGCGCGAAGTGGCCGGTGCACTACGACGCCGTCCGCAGGACCGCCACCGCGCTGTTCGGCGAGCCCGAGCGGGTCATGGACGTGTGGGTCTGGCGCGTGCCCTCGTGATCCCCGAGCGCCCGGTCGGCCACGACCGGCCGCCGACCACCTGATCACCGCCGCGAGTTGATCGACACGCTTGACAGCCGGCCCGGCGACCTCTCAACTGGTCGGGTGACCCTCGCCGGTTTGGATCTCACCGCCCTCGCCGCGTACCTGGCGGCGCACCGGCCTGAGCTCGCGCCCGGCCCGCTGACCGCGTCGCTCGTCGCCGGCGGACGCTCGAACCTCACCTACGTCGTGCGCAGCGCCCCGGCGGGGCACAGCGACCAGGAGCAGCCCGGCGGCACGGTGGAGTACGTGCTGCGCCGCCCGCCGTTGGGGCACGTGCTCGCCACCGCGCACGACATGGGCCGGGAGTTCCGGGTGATCTCCGCGCTCGCGGCGAGCCCCGTGCCCGTGCCGCAGCCGCTGCTGCTGTGCACCGACCCGGACGTGCTCGGCGCGCCGTTCTACCTCATGTCCCGTGTGCCCGGCGTGGTGTTCCGGTCCCGCGCGCAGACCGACGCGCTCTCCCCCGCCGAACGCGCCCGGCTGGCGTACGCCATGATGGACACCCTCGCCGATCTCCACCTGGTCGACCCGGCGGCGGTGGGCCTGGCCGACTTCGGGCGCCCCGAGGGCTACCTGGCCCGGCAGGTGCGCCGGTGGGGCCAGCAGTTGGACCGCTCCCGCAGCCGCGACCTGCCGGGCATCGACGAGCTGCGCGACCGGCTGGCGGCGACCGTCCCGCGAAGCGGGCCGCCGCGCATCGTGCACGGCGACTACCGGCTGGACAACCTGCTGGTCGACCCGGCCGCGATGCGGGTGACCGCGGTGCTCGACTGGGAGATGGCCACGCTCGGCGACCCCCTCGCCGACCTCGGACTGCTGCTGACGTACTGGGACGTGCTCGGTGGCGAGGCGGCGCGCGGGAACGCGGTCGCGGACGGGCTTGGCCCGGCGGCAGGATTCCCGTCCGGCGACGAGCTGATCGCCCGGTACGCGCGGCGTACCGGCACCGACGTGCCCGACCTCGGCTGGCACCGGGCGCTCGGCTGCTACAAGCTCGCCGTGATCTGCGAGGGCATCCACTACCGGTTCACCCTCGGCCAGACCGTGGGTGAGGGCTTCGACCGCATCGGACACCTGGTCCAGCCGCTGGTCCGCGCCGGTCTGTCCAGTCTGGAGGCATGATGGATTTCGGCTTCGACGACCGTACCCGCGAGCTGCACGAGGCGCTCAACGAGTTCCTCATCGAGCACGTCTACCCGGCGGAGCCGGTGTGGGCCAGACAGGTGGCGCAGGCCACCGACCCGTGGGCGCGCCCGCCGGTGCTGGAGGAGTTGAAGGCGCAGGCGCGCGCGCGTGGCCTGTGGAACCTGTTCCTGCCCGACGACGAGTACGGGGCTGGCCTGACGAACCTGCAGTACGCGCCGCTGGCCGAGCTGACCGGCCGCAGCCCGCACCTGGCGCCCGAGGCGCTCAACTGCGCGGCACCGGACACCGGCAACATGGAGCTGCTGGCCCGGTACGGCACGCCGGAGCAGCGCGAGCGGTGGCTGAGGCCGCTGCTGGACGGACAGATCCGTTCCGCCTTCTGCATGACCGAGCCGGACGTGGCCTCCTCGGACGCGACGAACATCGCCACGAGCATCGTGCGCGACGGCGACTCGTACGTGATCAACGGCCGGAAGTGGTGGTCGTCGGGCGCGATGGCGCCCGAGTGCGAGCTGCTCATCGTGATGGGCAAGACCGATCCGCACGCCGAGCGGCACCGCCAGCAGTCCATGGTGCTGGTGCCCCGGGACACGCCGGGCGTGACCATCCACAGGGGACTACAGGTGTTCGGGTACACCGACGGACCGCACGGCGGGCACGCGGAGATCACCTTCGAGGACGTCCGGGTGCCGGCGGAGAACCTGCTCGGCGGCGAGGGCGAGGGGTTCGCGATGGCGCAGGCCCGGCTGGGTCCGGGGCGCATCCACCACTGCATGCGCCTAATCGGCATGGCCGAGCGGGCGCTGGAGCTGCTCTGCGAACGGGTCACCACGCGCGTGGCGTTCGGCCGCCCGCTCGCCGAGCAGGGGGTGATCCAGCACTGGATCGCCGAGTCCCGGGTACGCATCGAGCAGGCCCGCCTGCTCGTGCTGAAGACCGCGTGGCTGATGGACACGGTCGGCAACAAGGGCGCCCACACGGAGATCCAGGCCATCAAGATCGCCACGCCGGCGATGGCGGAGTGGGTCATCGACAAGGCGATCCAGGCGTACGGCGCGGCCGGCGTCTCCCAGGACACGCCGCTCGCGCAGTTGTGGGCGGCGGCCCGCACGCTGCGGCTGGCCGACGGCCCGGACGAGGTGCACCGCGCCTCGCTGGCGCGCCGCGAGCTGCGCAAGTACACCGGGGGGTGACGGCGGAAAGGCGCGTCAGGCCGAGGCGCGGCGCACGAGGTGGGTGTCGAGCAGCACGTACGGCGGGTCCACCGGCTCGTCGCGGATCGTCGCCACGAGCAGGCGGGCCATCTGTCGACCCATCTCCTCCACAGGCTGGTGCACCGTGGTCAGGGGCGGGTCGGTCTGCCGCGCCAGTGGCGAGTCCTCGAACCCGACGACCGCCACGTCCTCGGGCACCCGCCGGCCGGCCTCGCGCAGCGCGCGCAGGGCCCCGGCGGCCATGAGGTCGGACGCCACGAACACCGCGTCCAGGTCCGGGCGGACAGCCAGCAGCGCCCGCATCGCCGTCGCCCCGCTCGCCTCGCTGAAGTCGCCGTACGCCACCAGGCCCTCGTCGGCCGGCAGTCCGGCGGCGGCGACGGCGGCGCGGTAGCCCGCGAGCCGGGCCACCCCGACCCCCATGTCCTGCGGGCCGGCGATCGTGGCGACCCGCTGTCGCCCGGTGCCGATCAGGTGTGCGACGGCCGACTCCGCGCCGCCGGCGTTGTCCACGTCGACGTAGCTGACCTGCCCCAACGGTCGCCCACCGCCCGGCCCTCGGCCCGGCTCGCCGCCCGCCAGCATGTGCGCCGGGCGGCCGCCCAGCACGACCGGCAGCCCTCGCTCGGCGACCAGCGCGGGCAGCGGGTCGTCGTCGTGCAGCGACAGCAGGAGCACCCCGTCGACGTGCTGGACGGTCAGATGGTGCTCCACGCGCCGGCGCTCCGTCGGCGACTGGGCCATCGCGAGCCACAGCTGCAGCGGGGTGTCCGCGAGCCCGGAGCTGATCCCGCGCACGATACCGGCGAAGAAGGGCTCGGTGAACACGCGCTCCTGCGACTCGGACACGACGAGGGCGACGGAGTCGGTCCGCTGGGTCACCAGCGCCCGGGCCGCCCGGTTCGGCACGTACCCCAGTTCCGCGATCGCCTTCTCGACCGCCTCGCGGGCGCGAGGGCTCACGTGCGGCGAGCCGTTGATCACCCGGGACACGGTGCCTCGCCCCACGCCCGCGCGCGCGGCGACCTGCTCCAGCGTCGGGCGCCCGGCGGACCGGTTGCGCTGGGTCGTCATCGTTCCTCGAATCTCGCGTGCGGCACCGGTGCCTACTCGCCTCGGCTCGAGGTCGGCGCGGAGGTCGACCGGATGAGGTCGGCGTACCACCGGGCGCTCGACTTCGGGATGCGCCGCTGCGTCGGGTAGTCCACGTAAATTATCCCGAACCGCTGGGAGTACCCTCGCGCCCACTCGAAGTTGTCCAGCAGCGACCACACGAAGTAGCCGCGCACGGGGACGCCGCGGGCGATGGCCTCCTGGCAGGCGAGCAGGTGGGCCCGCAGGTACGCGACCCGGTCCGGGTCGCGGACCTGCCCGTCCGCGGCGGGCTCGTCAGGGAACGCCGCCCCGTTCTCGGTGATGTAGATCGGCGGTGTCGGGTACTCGCCGGCCACACGGGTCAGCACCTCCACCAGGCCCGGCGCATCGATCTCCCAGTCCATCGCCGTGCGCGGCAGGCCCCGGTCGAGGAACCGGACGTGTTCGCTGCCCGGCCACGCCGACGGCGCCCGCCACTGCGCCGACGCCGGCTGGTCGGAATCCGGCCCCGCCACCACGTACCGGGTGTAGTAGTTGACCCCGAGGTGGTCCATCCGCGCCGCGATCACGGCGAGGTCGCCGTCGCGCACGTGCCCGAAGTCGGTGACCGGCGCCAGGTCGCCCAGCACGTCGGCCGGGTAGGCGCCGCGCAGCACGGGGTCGAGGAAGAGCCGGTTGGCCAGACCGTCGATGCGCCGGGCCGCGTCCGCGTCGCCCTTGCTGTCCGAGTACGCCGTCACCGGGTACAGGTTGAGCGTGATGCCGACCCGGGTGTCCGGGCGGGCGGCGCGGATCGCCTGCACCGCGAACCCGTGCCCGAGCAGCAGGTGGTGGACGGCCCGGACCGCCGCCACCGGGTCCCGCCGGCCCGGCGCGTGCGCCCCGGAGCCGTACCCGAGGAAGGCCGAGCACCACGGCTCGTTGAGCGTGATGATGTTGCGGACCCGGTCGCCGAGCGCCTCGTGCACCAGCGCCGCGTAGTCGGCGAACCGGTGGGCGGTGTCGCGCGCCGGCCAGCCGCCGGCGTCCTCCAGCGGCTGCGGCAGGTCCCAGTGGTACAGCGTCAGCCACGGCTCGATCCCGTTGGCGAGCAGCTCGTCGACGAGCCGGCGGTAGAAGTCCAGGCCCCGGGCGTTGGCCCGGCCCCGGCCGTCGGGCTGCACGCGCGGCCACGAGACCGAGAACCGGTACGCCGACAGGCCCAGGTCGGCCATCAGCGCCACGTCCTCGGCGTACCGGTGGTAGTGGTCGCAGGCCACGTCGCCGGTGTGTCCGTCGACGACCATGCCCGGGGTGCGGGAGTACGTGTCCCAGATGGACGGTCCACGCCCGTCGGTGTCCACCGCCCCCTCGATCTGGTACGCCGCCGTGGCCGCGCCGAGCAGGAAGTCGGCCGGCAGACGCGGCTCGGCGTCCGGGGCGGGCGCCTGCTGGGGAACGGGGCCGGTGAGTCGCGCCGTGGCTGTCTCGAGGTTCACGCCTTTACCGCACCTTCCGTGATGCCGCCGATGATCTGACGGCCGAACAGGACAACAACCAGAAGCAGCGGCACGGTCGCCACCGCCGTGGCCGCGAAGACGAGCGAGTAGTCGGTGTAGTAGGCGAAGGAGAGGAATGCGAGCGAGACCTGCAGGGTCGGGTTCTCCGGGGTGAGCACCGCGTACGGCCACAGGAAGCTGTTCCAGTGCTCCATGAAGGTGAGCAGGCCGAGCACAGCCGCGGCCGGTCGCAGCGCGGGCAGCACCACGTGCCAGTAGATGCGGGCGGTCGAGCACCCGTCGACCCGGGCGGCCTCGATGAGCTCGTCGGGCACCGCCTGGCTCGCGTACTGGCGCATCAGGAACACACCGAACGCGCTGACCAGGAACGGCACGATCACGGCCTTGAGGTCGCCGTACCAGCCCAGGTCGAACATCATTCCCCACAGCGGAATGAGACCGAGCTGGGTCGGCACCATCATGGTGAGCAGGATCACCAGCAGCAACGCGTTGCGCCCGGCGAAGCGCAGCTTGGCGAAGGCGAACCCGGCCAGCGAGCCGAAGAAGACGACGCTCACGGTCACGACGGACGAGACGATGAACGAGTTGCGCAGGCCGACGAGGAAGTTGGCCGCGTCCGCCTCGAGCACCCGACCGAAGTTGTCCACGAACGCGTCGCCGGGCGTGACCGGGGGTGGGATGTCGTTGATCGCGTCGAGGGTGCGCGTCGCGATGATGACCATGTAGTACAGCGGGTAGACCGACAGCAGGCAGGCCAGCACGAGCGCCGCGTAGGTCAGCGGGCTGGTGCGCCACAGGCGCCGGGACGCGGAGATCATGGCAGGCTCCTCAACTGCGGACCGACCGGCGGATGAGCAGGACGTTGACGAGCGAGACCAGAATGATCATGACGAACAGCACCCACGAAACGGCCGCCCCGTAGCCCGCGGTGTGCGTGTTCTCGATCGCCTTCTCGTACATGTACATCGCCACCGTCTGGAACTGCCGCTGAGTGCCGCCGAGGATGTTGCCGCTGTTGAAGACCAGCGGCTCGGTGAACAGTTGCAGGCCGCCGATGGTGGAGACGATGACGACGAAGAACAGCGTCGGGCGCAGCATCGGCAGGGTGACGCTCCAGAACTGCCGCCACGGCCCGGCCCCGTCGAGCGCGGCGGACTCGTACAGGTCGCGCGGGATCGCCTGCATCCCGGCGAGGAAGATCAGCGCGTTGTAGCCGGTCCACCGCCAGTCCACCATGATGGACAGCGCGATCCAGGAGCTCCAGCGGTAGGCGTCCCAGTCGATGTGCTCGCGCACGCCGATGAACTCCAGCGCCCAGTTGACGACCCCGAAGTCGCGGGCGAACAGCATCCCGAAGACGATCGCGACCGCGGCGACCGAGGTGACGTTGGGGATGAAGACCACGAGTCGGAAGAACGTCCGCGCGCGCAGCCTGGGCCGGTTGAGCAGGCTCGCCAGCCAGAGCGCGAGCAGGAGCTGCGGCACGGTGGCGAGCACGAACATGCCGAGCGTGTTGACCACCGCACGCCAGAAGTACTCGTCGCGCAGCAGGGCGGCGTAGTTGTCGAGCCCGATGAACGTGTGGTCCCCGATGAGGTCCCAGTCGTGCAGCGACATCCACGCGGTCCGCAGCATCGGGTACAGGCCGAAGATCGCGAAGATCACGAAGAACGGCGCGATGTAGAGGTACGGCGAGGCCTTGACGTCGAGCCGGGAGAGCCGGATCGAGAGCCGCCCGGGGACGCGGGGCGGGGCGGGTTTGGTCGGCGGCGACGCCGGCGGTGCGGTCGTGGCGGAGAGGCTCATGATGCCCTTCTACCCGAGAGGCGGACGGGGGACGGTGCGGGCGGGTCCGGTGGCGCCCCCGCAACGGGGGCGCCACCGGCTCGACCCACGGGGGCCTCAGAAGGCTCCCTGGATCTCCGCGTCCTTCAGGAACTGCTCCCAGGCCGCGTCGGCCGACAGTTGCCCGCCCTCGTACGCCTGCAGGGCCGGCTCCAGCGCCCGTTCCTTCACCGCCTGGTGCTTCGGGCCCAGGTGGATCGGCTGGATCTTCGACACGCTCTCGCCGAAGATCTTTCCGGTGGGCGCGTTGTTGAAGTAGGGGTTGGTGTAGTTCAGGAAGTCCGGGTGCTGCAGCGCCTCCAGGTTGGTCGGCAGTGGGCCCTTGAGCTTGAACGCGGCGATCTGGCTCGACGCGTTGGTCAGGAACTCGGCGAGCTTCGCGGCCTCCTCCGGGTACTTGCTCTGCGCCGGGACGGCGAGCCAGGAGCCACCCCAGTTGCCCCCGCCGCCGGGCACCGCGGCCACGTCCCACTTACCGGCGTTCTCCGGGCCGGAGTTCTGCTCGACGATGCCGAGCATCCACGAGGGGCAGAAGGTCGCGGCGAATGAGCCGTTCTTGAAACCGGCCTCCCACTCCTTCGACCAGGTCCGCACCTTCGCGGTGATGCCCGCATCCGCGATCTTCAGGGAGGTGTCCCAGGCCTGCTTCACGGCGGGGCTGGAGTCCGCGATGATGTTGTTCTCCTTGTCGTAGAACAGGTCGCCGCCGGCCTGGAACATCACCGCGCTCGCCACCGTGGTGACCGAGTCGAGCAGGGCCTGTCCGGTGGCCTGACGGTAGCGCTGGCCGACCTCGATCAGGTCGTCCCAGGTGGGCCACAGCTTCGAGACCTCGTCCCGCTCCGTGGGCAGCCCGGCGGCCTCGAACAGGTCGCGGCGGTAGCACACCGCAAGGCTGCCCACGTCCGTCGGCAGCCCCATGAGCCGGCCGTCCGGTGCGATGCCGAGCTCGTACTTCCACGCCAGGTAGTCCTTGCTGTGGTCGCCGACGAGCGGCTTCAGGTCCACCCAGTTGGCCGGGTTGGCCTTGAACTCGTTGAGGATGCCCTCCTCCAGCGCGACCACGTCGCCCGCGCCCTTGCCGGTGGCCAGGTACCGGACGAGCTTGGGCCGGTAGTCGTTCAAGTTGCCCGTCTTGCGCAGCTCGATCTTGATGCCGGTCTGCTGTTCGTACTGCTTGACGAGTTCGTCGTAGCCGAATTCGCTGAAGGTGTCGACCACGAGCTTCTCCGGCTTCCCGCCGGACGCGGGCTCATCGCTCTCGCCACAGGCCGCGGCGCCGAACGCGAGCAGCGCCGCGGTGGAGGCCGCCGCAACGACGCGCAGGCGGCGGGTGGTCACGCCCATTGATTGACCCCTCTCTACCTCCTGAAGCGGACCGCCGGCCGTGGGCTTCGCCGCGCCACGCCCACGGGCGGCCCGGTTGGCTGTCGCCATGCTTGTCGGGAGCGCTCCCAATGAGCTTCACCACAATGTTCGAGGCCTGTCAATCGCGCCGTTGGGAGCGTTCCCAAATCGTTACCGACGCCCCCCACGCGACGCGTTGATCATGAGCTTGCCAGCAGTCGGCTCGGCGTGTCGTGGCGCTTACCTCATGATCAACCCGGGATCGGTAGGGTTTGGGCATGATCTGTCGCGCGTGTCGGGAGCAGCGGCACGAGCGGTGCCGGGGCGGCACCTGGTGCGACTGCCAGCACCGGCCACCGACGCCACCGCAGCCGGTGACGGGACCGGCCGGTGAGTGACGGGGACCGGGCGGTGGGGCACGTGCGCCTGATCGAACTGGCCGACCTCGACGACGACGCGGTCGCCGCGCTCTACGAGCCAGGCGACGAGCGCTGGCTGCGGGTCAACTTCGTCACCAGCCTGGACGGGGCGGTGACCCTCAACGACTACTCCGAAGGGCTGTCCGGCCCGGCCGACAAGCGGGTCTTCGGGATCCTGCGGATGCGCTGCGACGCGCTGCTTGTCGGCGCCGGGACGCTGCGCCACGAGGGGTACGGCGCGCTGCGGCTGGACGAGCGGCGCCGGGCCTGGCGGCGGGCGCACGGGCTCGCCGAGCACCCGACGCTCGTCATCGCGTCACGGCAGCTCGCCCTGTCCGCGAACCACCCGGCGCTCGTCGACGCCCCGGTACGGCCGATCATCCTGACCTACCGGGACGCGCCGGCCGACCGGCGGCTCGCCCTCGAACCCGTCGCCGACGTGCTCGCGTACGGCGACGACGAGGTCGACCTGCGGGCGGGGGTCGGGGCTCTGCACGAGCGCGGACTGCGCCAGGTGCTCAGCGAGGGCGGCCCCCAGCTTCTCGGCGCCCTGACCGCCGCCGATCTGGTGGACGAACTGGATCTGACGCTCTCCCCGCTGCTGGTCGGTCCGGGTGCCGGGCGCATCACCGCCGGCCCCGTGCTGGGCGATGTACGGCGCCTGCGGCCTCGCCATGTGCTGCACGCCGACGGGATGCTGATGACCCGGTACGACCGGGTCCGGTGAGGATGCGCGGACACGCCCGTGGACAGCGCGGCGCGGTCGTAGGGACGGCGTAGGGTCGGTTCCCATGACGACCCCCGGTGACGCCGGCGAGCCCGTCGGCCGGGTGCTCGGCACCGCCGACGCCACCCCGCTGCAGTTCTGGACCGCGGTCTCGCCCGACAGCTACCTGCAACTCGACGACGTCGTGGTGACCACCCGCTCGCTGCCCTCCGGCGACCGAGTCACGATCTCCGGCGTGGTCACCGCGGTCAGGGCGCGGCACGAGGGCGCGCAGTTCGAGTCGGACGTGTTCGCGATCGCCGACGGCACGCTGCCCGCGCAGGTGCAGGAGGCGGCCGAGGTCACCACCACCCGGGTGGAGCCGGAGGTGTACGTGCCGCCCACGCCGGGCGCGCTCGTGCACCGCGCCGCCGCCGACCTGCGCGCGGCCGCGCTCAACTTCGACCGGATGCAGCGGCGCATCCCGATCGGCACCGGGCGCGACGGCGAGGCGGTGTACCTCAACGCCGACTTCCTCGACGGCACGCGCGGCGCCCACGTCTCCATCTCCGGAATATCGGGTGTGGCGACGAAGACGAGCTTCGCCACGTTTCTGCTCTACTCGACGCTGCGCTCCGGGGTGCTCGGCGCCGATGCGGTGAACAGCCGGGCACTGATCTTCAACGTCAAGGGCGAGGACCTGCTCTTCCTCGACCACCCCAACAGCCGGCTGGACGCCGCGACGGCCGAGGCCTACGCCCGGCTCGGGCTGGCCGCCGCGCCGTTCCCGGACGTGCGGGTCTACGCCCCGCCCCGGCCCGGCGACGCCACCGGCACACCGGACGTGAGCAGCCGCGTGTCCGGTGTGGACACCTTCTACTGGACGCTCGAGGAGTTCTGCGCCGACCGGCTGCTGCCCTTCGTCTTCGCCGACGCCGACGACGAGCGCCAGCAGTACACGATGGTCGTGCACACCGTCGCGGCGTACCTGGCCCGGGTCGCGCAGGGCGCCGACGGCGCGGTGGTCGTCGACGGCGCGCGGCTGCACTCCTACCCCGACCTGGTCGACTACATCGTGGCCGCGCTCAACGACGAGGAGACCCGGGCGCGCTGGGCCGGCTCCGCGGTGGGGCTCGGCACGGTCAACGCGTTCGCCCGTCGGCTGCTGGCCAGCAAGCGCGACCTGTCCCGCCTGGTGCGTGGCGACCTGCCCGGGCGCCGTCCGCACACGGTCAACACCGCCGACAGCGCCCAGGTCACCGTCGTCGACCTGCACAACCTGCCCGACCGGACGCAGCGCTTCGTGGTCGGCGTCACGCTGAAGACCGAGTTCGAGCGCAAGGAGAAGTCGGGCACGGCCCGCCCCCTGCTGTTCGTCGTGCTCGACGAGCTCAACCGGTACGCGCCGCGCGAGGGCTCCTCGCCGATCAAGGAGGTGCTGCTCGACATCGCCGAGCGGGGCCGCTCCCTCGGGGTGATCCTGATCGGCGCGCAGCAGACCGCCTCGGAGGTGGAGCGGCGGATCGTGGCGAACTGCGCGGTGCGGGTGGTCGGCCGCCTCGACCCCGCCGAGGCCTCCCGGCCCGAGTACGGCTTCCTGCCGCCGACCCAGCGGCAGCGGGCGCTGCTCGCCAAGCCGGGCACGATGTTCGTCAACCAGCCGGAGATCCCCGTGCCGCTGTGCGTGGAGTTCCCGTTCCCGGCCTGGGCCACCCGGCCCGGCGAGGCGGGTACCGCGCCGAGCGCGACGCTGCGCTCGATCGTGCAGTCCGCCGAGCCGTTCGCGGTCGTCGGGGCGCACGGCGGCCTGGCCGACGACGACATCCCGTTCTAGCGGAGGCGTGGCGTGAAGATCCTGCACACCTCCGACTGGCACGTCGGCAAGGTCCTCAAGGGACAGTCCCGGACCGAGGAGCAGATCGCCGTCCTCGCCGAGATCGTCGACATCGCCCGCGCGGAGCGCCCGGACCTCGTCATCGTCGCCGGGGACCTGTTCGACACGGCCGCCCCGACGCCGGACGCCACCCGGATCGTCACCCGGGCGCTGTCCGCGCTGCGCTCCACCGGTGCCGAGGTGGTCGCGATCGCCGGCAACCACGACAACGGCGCCGCGCTGCACGCCCTGCGGCCGTGGGCGCAGGCCGCCGGGGTCACCCTGCGCGGCACGTTCGGCGCCGCCGACGACCACCTGATCACCGGGACCACCGCCGGCGGCGAGGCGTGGCGACTGGTGGCGCTGCCGTTCCTGTCCCAGCGGTACGCGGTGCGCGCCGCGGAGATGTTCGACCTGACCGCGGCCGAGGCCACCCAGACCTACGCCGACCTCGTGGCCCGCCTGCTCGCCCGGCTGTGCGCCGACTTCAACGCGGACGCCGTCAACCTGGTCACCGCGCACCTGACGGTCGTCGGCGGCAGGACCGGCGGCGGCGAGCGGGAGGCGCACACCATCGAGGCGTACGCCGTGCCGGCCACGGTCTTCCCGCCCGGGGCGCACTACGTGGCGCTCGGGCACCTGCACCGCCGCCAGGCGGTCCCCGGCCCCTGTCCGGTGCACTACAGCGGCGCACCGTTCGCCGTCGACTTCGGCGAGGAGCAGAACACGCCGTCGGTCAACATCGTCGAGGTGACCGCGCAGACCCCGGCGAAGGTACGGCCGGTGAAGGTGCGTTCCGCGGTGCCGCTGCGCACCGTGCGCGGCACGCTCGCGGAACTGTCAAAGATGGACGTCGACGAGGCCGCGTGGCTGCGGGTGGTGGTCCGCGAGCAGCCCCGGGCCGGCCTGCGCGAACAGGTGCAGGAGCTGCTGCCGCGGGCGCTGGAGGTGCACATCGACCCGGACCTGCTGGTCGAGCAGGACCGGCCGGCGCGGCCGCGCCGCGCCGGCCGGTCCCCCCGCGAGCTGTTCGCCGACTACCTGGCCAGCCGGGGGCACGACGACCCGGCGGTGCGCGACCTGTTCGACCGCCTCTACGAGGAGGTCATCTCATGAGGCCGCTTCGCCTCGACCTCGCCGGGTTCACGGTCTTCCGCGACCCGACCACCATCGACTTCACCGACGCGGACTTCTTCGCGCTCGTCGGCCCCACCGGCTCGGGCAAGTCGACGGTGCTCGACGCGATCTGTTTCGCGCTCTACGGCACCGTGCCGCGCTGGGGCGACCGGCGGGCGATCGCGAGCGCGCTCGCCCCCTCCGCCACCGAGGCGCGCGTGCGCCTGGCCTTCGAGTCCGCCGGCGCACGCTACATCGCCACGAGGGTGGTGCGCCGTGACGGCAGGGGCCGGGTCACCACGGCGGCGGCCGGGCTGCAGCTCATGCCCCCCGGGTTCGACGTATCCAAACTGGACAGCGGGCTGTCGACGGAGGATCTCGGCGAGGTGCTCGCCGGCACGCCGGCCGAGATGGAGCAGGCGGTGCTCGACGCGGTCGGGCTGCCGTACGAGCAGTTCACCACGTGCGTGCTGCTGCCGCAGGGCGAGTTCGCCGAGTTCCTGCACGCAAAACCCGCCACCCGCCAGCAGATCCTGGTCAACCTGCTCGGCCTGCACGTCTACGAGCGGGTCCGCGAGCGCGCGTCCACGCTCGCCGCCACCGCCGAGGCGCAGCTCGCCGCGGTGGACCGGCTGCTCGCCGACGCCGCCGACTGCTCCGACGAGGACCTGGCGGCCGCCGCGGCCCGCGTCGACGAACTGCGGGCGCTCGCGGCCGAGGTGGACGCCGCCGCACCGAAGCTGGCCGCCGCCCGGCACGCGGGCGAGAGCGCCCGGGCGACGCTCGCCGAGATCGACGCGCAGGCCGCGCGGCTGCGCGAGGTGACCCCGCCGGCCGGGCTCGACGCCCTCACCGAGGCGGTGGCTGCGGCCCGGGCGGCGGCCAGGGACGCCCGGGCCCAGGTCACGGCGGCCGAGGAGCGCGAGGAGAAGCTGCGGGGCGAGCTCGCCGCGGCCGGGGACCCCGCCACGCTGCGCGCGCTGCTCGACGCGTACGCCGAGCGGGCGGCCCTCGCCGACCAGGAGGCCGCCTTCGACGCGGCGGTGGCCGCCGCCGAGGCAGAGCAGACCGCCGCGCTAACGGCGCTGGCGAGCGCCAGGGAGCAGGCGGACGACGCGCGCCAGGCGCTCGAGGCCGCCCGCGCGGCCTACCAGGAGGCCCAGGCCGCCGACCAGGCCGCGGCGCTGCGCGCCCACCTCGTGCCCGGCGAGCCATGTCCGGTCTGTACGCAGCCGGTGGCGTCACTGCCCGCCGTCGCCCACTCCTCCGCGCTCGCCGAGGCGGAGGCCGCCGGCAAGGCGGCACGGGCCGCGCTGCAACAAGCCGAGCGCCTCGTCGCCGAACGCGACGCCGCCGCCCGCGACCTCGACCGCGCCCTCGCGGCGGCCCGCGCGCAGCGTGATCAGGTGGCCGCGCGCCGCGCCGACCTCGACGCCCGCCTGGCCGGGGCGCCCTCGCCCGAGGCGCTGCGCGACGAGCTCGCGGCGATCGCGGCGCTCGGCGACGACCTGGCCGCCGCGGCGACCGCCGTGCGCACCGCACGGGAGGCCAGCCGGCAGGCCGAGGCCGAGGTGGCACGGGCCGAACAGCGGCTGCACGCCGCGTGGCGCGACTTCGACGCCGCCCGCGACGCGGTGGCCGCACTGGGCCCGCCCGAGGCGGACCGCGCGGATCTCGCCGCCGCCTGGGCCACGCTGGCCGCCTGGGCGGCCGACCGCATCGCGGACCGGCAGGCCGCGCGGGCCGCGCAGGTCGCCTCCGTCGACGCGGCCGAGGCGTCGGCCCGATCCATCGCCGAGGACCTGGCCGCCCGGTTCAGCGCGGCGGGCCTGGCGCCGCCGGAGGCCGATCACGCCCGCGCCGCGGCGGTCGCGCTGGAACGCGCCCGCGCCGAGCACGAACGGCTCGCCGAGCGGCGCGTTCAGGCCGAGCGGCTGCGTGCCCAGCGCGCCGAGCACGAGCGGGAGGCCCAGGTGGCCAAGGCGCTCGCCGGTCACCTGCGCGCCAACAACTTCGAGCGCTGGCTCCTCGCCGAGGCCCTCGACCTGCTCGTCGACGGCGCGTCGCGCATCCTGCGGGAGCTGTCGGGCGGGCAGTACGAGCTGGTGCACGACAGGGGCGAGTTCTTCGTCGTCGACCACCACGACGCAGGGCTGCGCCGCGGTGTGCGCACGCTGTCGGGCGGGGAGACCTTCCAGGCCTCCCTGTCGCTGGCGCTCGCGCTCTCCGAGCAGCTCTCCGGCCTGTCCAGCAGCGCAGCGAGCCTGGAGTCGATCGTGCTCGACGAGGGCTTCGGCACGCTGGACGCGGCGACCCTGGACGCCGTGGCGGCGACCCTGGAGAACCTCGCCGCCCGGGGCGACCGGATGGTCGGCGTGGTCACCCACGTGACCGCGCTCGCCGAGCGCATCCCCGTGCGCTTCGAGGTGCGCAAGGACGCGCGCACCGCCCGGGTGGAGCGGGTGGGCTGATGCGCTGGCACGTCGACGCGTGGGACCCGGGGTACGGGACGGGACTCGATCCGGACGCCGGGGCGGGGCCGGCCGCGGAGAACAGCGCCCCGCTGGACGCCGACGTCGAGATGCCGGCGGACTCGTGGCGCCCGCTGCCCGCCCCGGCCGACCTGCGCGCGCCCGACGTGGTGCTGCTCGTCGACGGAGTACGCCGCATCGACGCGCGCCTGTGGACCGAGGAGGACGACGGCACGTCGTACGCCGGGATCGCCGCCTCGTACGCCGCCGGGGTGGTGCGCTGCGACCTGCGCAACGGCGCCGCCGAGGTGGTCGGCTCGGCGCTGGACCGGGGCCTGTTCACGGCGAGCCCGTCCGCCACCGACCTGGTCGCCGGGGCGATCCGCTACCGGGTGCACCGGGTGGCCCGCGACGATCCGGCCCGGCTGCCGGTCGCCGTCCAGCCGGCCCTGACCGACCTCGAGGTGCGGGTCTCCACCGAGGCCCGCGCCGCCGCCGGCTCGACCGAGGACCTGCTCGTCGTGGACGGGCCGCTGCGCAACCGCCGGCACCTGGAGCCCGCGATCGGCTACATCAAGACGCACCGCAGCCAGTACCTGCCCGCCACCCTCTCCACTGTGGTCACCTCGCTGGCGCCCGGGCAGCGCTCCCCCGTGTTCCGGCACGGCACGATCTGGCACGCGTACTCGTGGTACCTGCGCCTGCCCGGGCCGGCGGGCGGGCCGTGGTCGGGGATCGTGCGGCTGGAGTGCCCCGCCGAGCTCACCCGCTCCGCCGCGGTCGCGCTCGCCGACCTGTCCGCCGTCACGCTGCCCCGCTTCGCCTCCAGCCCGTACAAGGATCCACGCGCCCCGCAGAACCTCGTGCCGATCGGCGGTCTGGAGAAGCGGCTGCGGGCGATGCTGGGCGATCCGCGGCTGCTGCACCGCGCGCTGCGCACGGCCGCGGCGAAGGCGGCGCGGTGACGGCCACCCGGGTGCTGCCCGTACCGCCCCGGTACGACGTCGCCGGGACGCTGGGCGGGCTCACCTTCAGCCGCTACGACCCGTGCGCCCGGTTCGCCGCCGGCGGCTTCTGGTGGGCCACCCGGACCCCCGACGGCCCGGCGACGCTGCACCTGCGCCGCGACGGCGCGGGCCTGGCGGCACAGGCGTACGGGCCAGGGGCGGCGTGGGTGCTGGACCGGGCCGACGCCGTCGCCGGGCTGCGCGACGACCTCGCCGGGTTCGACGAGGTGGCCTCGGCGCACCCCCTGGTCGCCCGGTTGGCGAAGGTCCATAGTGGACTTCGGTTGCCCGCCACCGGGCGGGTGTTCCAGCGGCTGCTGCGCGCCGTGCTGGAGCAGAAGGTCACCGGCACGGAGGCCTACCGCGCATACTCGGCGATCGTCCGTCACTTCCGCGAGCCCGCCCCGGGCCCGCTGGCCGGCCTGCTGCTGCCGCCCGACCCGGCCGCGATCGCGGCCACGCCGTACTGGGTGCTCCACCCCTTCGGCGTCGAGCAGCGCCGCGCGGAGACGCTGCGCCGTGCCGCGGCCGTCGCCGACCGGCTGGAACGGTGCGCCGACTCGGCCGAGGCGACGCGCCGACTGCGCGCGATCCCGGGCGTCGGCCCCTGGACGGCCGCGGAGGTGGTACGCACGGCGTACGGGGATCCGGACGCGGTCAGCGTCGGAGACTTCCACCTGCCGAACACGGTGGCCTGGGCGCTCGCCGGCGAGCCGCGCGCCGACGACGCGCGCATGCTCGAACTCCTCGAACCGTTCCGCGGCCACCGGGGGCGGGTCTGCGTGCTGCTGGAGGTCGCCGGCCTGGCCGCGCCGCGGTTCGGTCCCCGGATGCCCGTGCGCTCGTTCTCACGCTACTGACCCCGCGGTCACCTCGACGGCCGCGGTCAGTACTGCAACTGGGAGGTGAGGCTGCCGGCGAGGACCTCCGCCTCGGCGTCGGTGACCTCCACGCCGCTGTCGACGAGCAGGTCGGCCTTGCGGTAGACGACCCGGCCGCGCGGGACCTCCTCGCCCCCGGCGACCACCCGCAGCTCGTTGTCGACCAGCACCAGCACCGCGTCACCCTCGGTCTGCGCGAGCACCCGGATGTCATCGGCCGTGACCTTCGCCATGCCCTCAGTGTTCCCTGGACGCGGCCGGAGGTAACCGGCTGTGTCCCAGCCGCGGCCGGAAGTGACCGGGCCGGGCGTCCCCGCAGCCCTCGGGTCACTCCGGGGGCGGTGCGGCCATGCCGGCAGCGGCCTCGTCGATCGCGGCGTCGACCGCGTGGGCGAGGTCCACGTCGAGACGAGTCACCGCGTCAATGCTGTTCGTGCGCACGACGAGGACCGCCGTGCCGTCGGCCTGGCGGCCGATGTGCGGTGCCCGGCCCAAATCCAGCTTCAGCCGGGCGAGCCGCTGCAGTACCCGCTCCATGTTGCCGGGCGGGAGCACGAGCGTGCGGCACAGGTTGTTCCGGTCGCCCGACCAGTACGGCAGCTCGTCCAGCGCCGCGCGTAGCTCGTCGTCGGTCAGGGCCGCGACCCGCCCTGAGGCGCCCACGACCCCGCCACCCTCGGGCGGTGGCGCGAGGAGGTCGCGCAGATACGGTGGCACGTCCAGCGACGCGACCAGCTCTGGGGCCCGGTCGGCGAGCGCGGACAACACCGCCTGCGCCTGGTAGCGGGCCTGCTCCGGGGTCCGGCCGCTCATCGCGGCGATCTCCCCGACGAAGCCGGCTAGGTCCGCGGCGGGCAGCGGCACGTCGACCCGGTCGTCGTCGTGCAGCTCAGTCGGCGTCGCGGCGAGCAGCCGTTGCCGGTCGGCCTCGTTCAGGCACCGAGCGAGAACGGTGATGGTGGCCTCGGCGGCGGGGCGGGCCTCGTCGAACTTCAGCCGCGCGCGGTGCGAGACCTCGGCGACCAGGTCGCGGTACTGCACGGTGGCCGGCTCCCAGATCGGCGTGCCGACCTCGGCCGGCTCGTACGTCGGCCAGGACGGCTCGCGCGGCGGCGCGCCGAACGGCGCGCCGCCGCGCTGCGGGTTCCACTTGCGCGCGCCGGCGGCCGGCGGTCCGTGGCGGTCTCGCTCCTCCGCGTGCTCGAACTGCTTGGAGGCGCCCAGGGTGACGCCGGACTCGCTGGCCGTGCGCCCCACCTCCCGGGCGCGGCGGGCCAGCACCCGCCGCCGCTTGTTGTCGCCTTCCTTCTGCTTGCCGCTCATGCCGACCTGCTGCCCATCGCACGCGCGCTCAACCCTGCCCGGGCCCGCTCGTCGCGGCCGCCCGCCACGCCGTCTGCGCGTGCCGGCACGTTCACCCCGGCAGGGTGAGCAGCCCTCACCCTGGTGTGGGGATCCTCGAGGGGAGCACCCTCCCGCTCGCACACGGCGCCGGCCGAGCGGCTCCACAACCGGAAGGCGCGATCATGAGAAGCAGCCTGGACATCCGACCCGGGCGGCTGCGGGTACCGGTCGGCGCCCGCGATCACACCCTGGGCCCCGCCGACGCGCCGGTGACCCTGGTCGAGTACGCGGACTTCCAGTGTCCCTACGCCGGGCTGGCGTACCCGGTCATCCAGCAGGTGCTGCGCCTGCGCCGCGGCGTGGTCCGGTTCGTCTACCGTCACTTTCCGCTGGTCAACCTCTACCCGAGCGGCGAGTTCGCCGCGGAGGCGGCCGAGGTCGCCGGCGCGCAGGGGCGCTTCTGGTCGATGCACGACTGGCTGTTCACGCACCAGGACCAGGTGCGGCCGGTCTGGGTCACCGCGGCCGCGCACCGGCTCGGCCTGGACACCGCCGCGTTCACGCGGGCCGTGGCGGCGCGCACCTATCTGGAGCGGGTCCGCGACGACTTCCTCGGCGGCCTGCGCAGCGGCGTGAACGGCACCCCGACCTTCTTCATCAACGACGTACGCCACGAGGGCGGTCACAGCCTGGACGAACTGCTGGAGGCGGTGGACGCGGCGGCCTGAACCTGGACGCCGGCGGCCTGCACCTCGATGCGGCCGGCTCGACCTGGACGCGGGCGGCCTGCGGTCACCACTTGCGGACGGCGAACAGCGCGCGGGGCGGCGGTGGCGAGTCGCTGGCGGTCGCGTCGGTGACCGGCCGGGCCCCGGCCACGAAACGCACCAGATCCGCTCCGTGCACCACCCGCGCCGGGAAGATGTCCGCGGCCGCCGCCTTGGCCAACGCCGCGACGGGCAGCGGCCCCTCGTCCGTAGCGACCAGCACCACGTTGCCGAACCGGCGCCCGCGCAGCACACCGGGCTCCGCGACCAGGCACACCTCGGCGAACACCGCCCGCAGGGTCGCGACCTGCCGACGGGTGAAGGTCAGCGGCGGCCCGTCCGCGACGTTGACCGCGTACACGCCGCCGGCCCGCAGCGCCCGGGCGACGGCGGACAGGAACTCGGTGCTGGTCAGCCGCGCAGGCATGCGCGCGCTGCCGTACACGTCGCAGACGACCACGTCGTAGCGGCCGGGCGTCGTCGACTCCACGGCGGCGCGGGCGTCGTCGGCGCGCACGCGCAGGTCGACGCCGCGCGGCAGGGGCAGCACCCGCCGGACGAGCGCGGTCAGCGCGGCGTCGTGCTCCACCACCCGCTGCACGCACCCGGGGCGGGTGCGCGCGAGGTACCGCGGCAGGGTCATCGCCCCGCCACCGAGGTGCAGGATCCGCAGCCGCCCGCCCGGCGCCGCGCGGCGGTCCGCGGCCAGATCGACGACCGAGGCGAGCCGGCGCACGTACTCGAACTCCAGGTGGGTCGGGTCCTCCATATCCACGTAGGACTGCGGGACTCCGTCCACCAGCAGGGTCCAGCCGCCACGGCGTTCGGGGTCGGGGCACAGCGAGGCGACTCCGGAGTCGACGGGCGCGCTCACCACCGCTCGGGCGCCCGTCCCCGCACCGGCGCCGGTGCCCGCACGGCGGCGCGCCCGGCTCACGACCGCAGCCCGCGCCGGACGGGCTCCCGCCCCAGCGGCTGTCGCGGGGTCGGTCCGGGCGGCGGCATCGGCGGGATCGGCCGGATCACGGGGCGCTGCGCGGTGACCACCACCGGCTCGCCGTAGTGCAGCAACTCGACGCGCGGCTCTCCGTCGTGCTCGCCGCCGTGCACCTCGTACGTGACCTCGGTACGGTTCACCGACACCCGCAGCCGCACCCCACGCCAGAGCAGCGCGAACTTCAGCCGCCCGAGGCGGGCGGGCAGCCGCGGCGCGAAGGAGAGGCGCCCGTCGTGGTCGCGCATCCCACCGAACCCGGCCACCAGCGCGATCCACGCCCCGGCCAGCGACGCCATGTGCACACCGTCCCGGGTGTTGCGGTTGAGGTCGTGCAGGTCCATGAGCGCGGCCTCGCCCAGGTAGTCGTACGCCAACTCCAGGTGCCCGACCTCAGCGGCGAGAACCGCCTGGGTGCAGGCCGACAGCGACGAGTCGCGGACCGTCCGCTGCTCGTAGTAGGCGAAGTTGCGCGCCTTCTCCTCGGGCGTGAACGCGTCGCCGCGCCAGTGCATGGCGAGCACCAGGTCGGCCTGCTTGATCACCTGCTTGCGGTACAGGTCGAAGTACGGCGTGTGCAGGAACAGCGGGTACTGCTCGGGTTTGGTCGCCTCGAAGTCCCAGTCCTCCAGCCGGGTGAAGCCCTCGGCCTGCTCGTGCACGCCCAGCTCGGCGTCGTAGCCGATGTGCACCGACTTCGCCGCGTCCCGCCACGAGGCCGCCTCCTCGTCGTCGACGCCGAGCGCGCGGGCCACGTCCGGGTTGCGGAACACGGCGTCCACCGCGCCGAGCAGGTTCCGCTGCGCCATGAGGTTGGTGTAGACGTTGTCGTCGCGCAGCGCCGAGTACTCGTCGGGGCCGGTCACCCCGTCGATGTGGAACCGGCCGTGCCGGTCGTGGTGGCCCAGCGACCGCCACAGCCGCGCGGTCTCCACAAGCAGTTCCGTGCCGATCTCCCGGTCGAACTCCTCGTCACCGGTGGCGTTGACGTAGCGCATCACCGCGTCGGCGATGTCGGCGCTGATGTGGAACGCCGCGGTGCCGGCCGGCCAGTACGCCGAGCACTCGTGCCCCTGGATGGTCCGCCACGGGAAGGCCGAGCCGCGCAGCCCGAGCGTGCGGGCGCGCTCACGGGCCAGCGGAAGGGTGGCGTGCCGCCAGCGCAACGCGCTCGCCGCCGCGGCGGGCTTGGTGTAGGTGAGCACGGGCAGCACGAACAGCTCCGTGTCCCAGAACGTGTGGCCGTCGTAGCCAGGGCCGGTGAGGCCCTTGGCGGCGATCGGGCGGTTCTCCGCGCGGGCCCCGGCCTGCAGCACGTGGAACAGGCCGAACCGGACCGCCTGCTGCACCTCCGGGTCGCCCTCCAGCTGCACGTCCGCGCCGTCCCAGAAGTCGTCGAGGTACGCGCGCTGCCCGGCGAGCAGGCCATCCCACCCCGTGTGCTGGGCGCTGGCGAGCGCCGCCCCCACCTGGTCGCGCAGGGCGGGCAGCGAGCGCTCGCTGGACCAGCCGTAGGCGACCAGCTTGACCACCCGCAGCCGCTGCCCGGGTTGCAGCGCGGACGCGATCGTGGTGCGCGCCCAGTCCGGGTACGCCTCCACGCCGAGGCTGACGCGCTCGATGCCCTCGACGACGTGGTCCATCGCCGCCGCAACCCGCAGCCCGCTGACCCTGGTGCGGTGCACCAGCAGCCCGCCGCGCTCGGTGGCCAGGTGCTCCTCGGACCGCAGCGGCGCCTCGAGCGCGGCGGCGACCCGCGGGTCCTTCGACGCCGGCGGCAGCTGCTCGTTGGCGACCAGCTCGGACTGCACGATCAACCGGGCCGGCCCGTCGAGCGGCTCCACCTCGTAACAGATCGCCACGATCGCCCGGTGGGTGAACGAGACGAGCCGGGTCGAGTGCACCCGCACCGCCCGTCCCGCCGGGGACACCCACTCCACCGTCCGCTCCAGCGTCCCGGCGCGCAGATCGAGCACGCGCTCGTGGGAGCGCAGCGCGCCGTAGCGCACGTCGAACGGCTCGTCGTCGACGAGCAGGCGCATGGGCTTGCCGTTGGTGACGTTGACGATCGTCTGCCCGGACTCCGGGAAGCTGTACCCCGACTCGCCGTACGGCAGCGGGCGCAGCTCGTAGAAGGAGTTGAGGTACGTGCCGGGCAGTCCGTGCGGCTCACCCTCGTCGAGGTTGCCCCGGATGCCGATGTGCCCGTTGGAGAGCGCGAAGACCGACTCGGACTGGGCGAGCACCTCGAGGTCCAGCCGGGTCTCGCGGACCCGCCAGGGATCCACCGGGTAGGCGCGTTCGCGGATCACGTCGGCTCCTTGTCCCGCAGTTCGGCGAGGTCGGACACGACCACGTCGGCGCCCCGCCGGCGCAGCGCGTCGGCCTGGCCGACCCGGTCCACGCCCACCACGTAGCGGAATCCGCCGGCCCGGCCGGCCTCCACCCCGGCGACCGCGTCCTCGAACACCGCCGCCTGCCCCGGTGTCACCTGCAGCATGCCGGCGGCGGTGAGGAAGGTGTCGGGGTCCGGCTTGCCGACGAGCCCCTTCGCGGCCGCCATGACGCCGTCGACCACCACCTCGGGCAGGTCGGCGAGACCCGCCGCGTCGAGCACCGCGCGGGTGTTCGCGCTGGCGGAGACGATGGCGATGCGCAGCCCGGCCTCCCGCGCCGCGCGCGCGTACGCCACCGAGCCCTCGTACACCTGCACGCCGTCTCTGCGCAGCCGCCGCTGGACGATCTCGTTCTTTCGGTTGCCGATGCCGTACACGGTGTCGCGGTCCGGCGGATCCTCCGGGACGCCCGCCGGCACGCTGATGCCCCGCGAGGACAGGAAGGTGCGCACCCCGTCGGCGCGCGGACGGCCGTCGACGTACTCGTTGTAGTCGCGGTCGGGGTCGAACGGCTCGAACGCCTCGCCGTTGCGCTCCGCCCGGCGGCGCAGGAAGTCGTCGAACGTCTCCTTCCAGGCGGCCCGGTGCACGGCCGCGGTCTGGGTCAGCACGCCGTCGAGGTCGAACAGACACGCCGTCACTTCCGTTGGCAGGCCGAGCACACCCCTAAGCTACCGGCCCAGGGCGGTGCCGGGAGCCGGAACGAGCGGGCAGCCGGCGTGGGCGGTGCGGTCGCACCCGCCTGGTCGTACCCCTCTGGTTGACTTGGTTGCGTGGACCTGCCGATCAACCCGCCCGTCGAGCCGATGCTCGCCACCTCCGTGCCGGAGATCCCGGTGGAGGAGGGCATGACCTACGAGCCGAAGTGGGACGGGTTCCGCTGCATCGTGTTCCGCGACGGCGACGAGGTGGAGCTGGCCAGCCGGGGCGGCAAGACGCTGACCCGCTACTTTCCCGAGGTCGTCGCGCAGGCCCGGGCGCAGCTGCCGACCCGCTCGGTGATCGACGGCGAGCTGGTGGTGATCCGCCGGGACCCGGGGGCCCTGCCGCGGCTGGACTTCGAACTGCTCCAACAGCGCATCCACCCGGCCGCCTCCCGGATCAATCTGCTGGCCGAGCAGACCCCCGCCGACTTCATCGCCTTCGACCTGCTCGCGCTCGGCGACGAGTCACTCATGGACACCGAGTACGCGCAGCGGCGCGACCGGCTGGTCGAGGCGCTCGGGCACGTGGCGGCGCCCGTGCACGTCACCCCGACCACCACGGAGGTGGCGACCGCCCGGCGCTGGTTCGACGTGTTCGAGGGCGCGGGGTTGGACGGCCTGATCGCCAAGCCGGCGCACGTGCCGTACGCGCCGGGTAAGCGGCTCATGTACAAGATCAAGCATGCGCGCACCGCGGACTGCGTGGTGGCCGGGTTCCGCTGGCACAAGTCCGGGCCGCGCGGCGAGGGCGGGTCGGTGGGGTCGCTGCTTCTCGGCCTCTACGACGACCAGGGCAGGCTGCACCACGTCGGGGTGTCGGCGTCGTTCAGCGCGGCCCGGCGCAAGGAGCTGCTGGCCGAGCTGGCACCGTACCGGCACAACGCCCTCGAGGGGCACCCGTGGCGGTCGTGGGCCGAGGCCCAGGCGCACGCCCAGGGACAGCGGCTTCCGGGCGCGGTCAGCCGGTGGAGCGCCGGCAAGACCCTCGAATGGGAGCCGCTGCGCCCGGAACTGGTCGTGGAGGTGGCCTACGACGCGATGGAGGGCGACCGTTTCCGCCACACCGCGCAGTTCGTGCGGTGGCGGCCGGACCGCACCCCCGAGTCGTGCACTTACGAGCAGGTGGAGCGCCCCGTCCGCTTCGACGTGGACCGGGTGCTCGCCGAAGAGTTCTGAGATGGCTGCTGGAGCGCGGGCTCCCGCTGCGCCCGGAGCCGGCCCGAGCGCCACGGTGGCGCGCACGCCGTAAGGTGAACCCGGTGCGAAGCCCTCGACTGCGTGGGAAAGGCAGGTTCGCCATGGGCCGCGCTCCGCGCCGCCCGCTCGCGGCGCGCCTCGCCGCCGTCCTGACCGCCGTGGCCCTGCTCGCCACCGGCTGCACGTTCGACCGGCGCGACCGGGCCGAGCCCCGCGGCGCCGCGAGCGCGGGGACCGTCCAGTGGCGGGACTGCGCCGACGAGGCCCGGGCGGTCTTCCGGCAGGCGCCCCGCTCCGTCACCTACGAGTGCGCGACCATCGCCGTCCCCCGCGACTGGGCCCAGCCGTCCGGCGAGACGTTCGACATCGCCCTGCTGCGGGCCCGGGCGGCCGGCCAGCGCGACCGCATCGGGTCGCTCGTGGTCAACCCGGGCGGCCCCGGCGGCTCGGGCGTCCAACTGGCCGTCTACCTCTCCGCCGGGCTGCCCGCGGAGATCACCCGGCGGTTCGACATCGTCGGCTTCGACCCGCGCGGGGTGGGCCGGTCCAGCCCGATCAAGTGCCTGTCCGACGCGGACCTGGACCGCATGTTCGGCTACGAGCCGGACCCGGTCACCGACGCGCAGTTCGAGGGGGCCGTGGCGATCGCGCGGCAGGCGGGCGAGGCCTGCGCCGCGAAGTACGGCGAGACGCTGCGGCTGTTCTCCACCGAGCAGGCCGCCCGGGACCTCGAGGCGGTGCGCGCGGCGGTCGGCGACGAGAAGCTGACCTACCTGGGCTACTCGTACGGCACGCTGCTCGGCGCCACGTACGCGCAGCTGTTCCCCGGCGCCATCCGCGCCCTGGTGCTCGACGGCGCCGTCGACCCCCGCCTGGACGCCATCGCCGCGTCGGAGGGGCAGGCCAAGGGGTTCGAGCGGGCGTTCGACGCCTTCGCGACCTGGTGCCGCACGAGCGCCGGGCTGTGCCCGGTCGGCCCGGACGCCCGGGCGACCGTGGCCGCCGTGCTCGACCGGGCGCGTCGCGCGCCCGTGCCGGGTGACGACGGCCGGGCCGCCACGGCCGGCTGGGTGTTCACCGCGATCGTCGCCTCCCTCTACGACCAGCAGCGCTGGTCGCAGCTCGCCGGGGCGATCGACGACCTGCGCGACGGCGACCCGGCGGGGATCTTCCGCCTCGCGGACATGTACGCCGAGCGTGACGACTCCGGGCGCTACTCCAACCTCTTCGACGCGAACACGGTGATCAACTGCGCGGACAGCGACGTGAAGCTCACCGTCGAACAGGTGCGCGACCTCCAGGCGCAGTGGCGCGAGCGGTACCCGCTGTTCGGCGGCCCGCTCGCCACCAGCCTGCTCACCTGCGGGCTGTGGCCCGGCCAGCGGGACCCCTACCCGACCGGCCCGGCCAACGGCGCCCCGCCGATCCTCGTCGTGGGCACGACCGGGGATCCGGCCACGCCGTACGAGCAGACGCCCAGGCTCGCCGAGATGCTGGGCGTCGGGGTGGTGCTCACCTGGGAGGGCGAGGGGCACACCGCGTACCCGCACACGCGCTGCATCACCGAGGTGGTCAACGCCTACCTGGTCGACCTGAAGACGCCGGCGCACGGGCACACGTGCCCCGCCCGCTGACGGGGCGCGAACTCCGCCGACGCGCTAGATCACTTAGCGTTCTCCGGTCAGCCGCCGTACTCCTTTTAGGCGGTAGCGCGGCACATGGTGCCATTTCTCCCGAATTTGGGTAAAGACACGATGTGCCGATCCGGCCGGGTGCCGCCATCCGCGCCGCGGCCCCGGCGCTGGCGGCGTACCTGCTGCTGCGAGCGTTCGGCGTCGCGGTGCTGGCCCTGTTCGCGCACCGCTTCGAGCGTGACCTGTGGGAACTGCTGGGGCGCTTCGACGGCACGTGGTACGTGCGCATCGCCGAGCACGGCTACGACCGCGCGATCCCGATCGACCCGGACGGCGGCTACGCCACCACCGACCTCGCCTTTTTCCCCCTGTACCCGGGCCTGATCGCGCTGTTCGACCCGGTGCTGCCCGGCGGGGCCCTGGCCGCGGCGCTGGCGGTCTCCTGGGTGGCCGGCCTCGCCGCCGCGTGGGGGCTGTTCGCCATCGGCGCGCACCTGCGCGGCCGGCGCACAGGTGTGCTGCTGGTGGCGTTGTGGGCGGTGCTGCCGCACGCCGTCGTGCAGTCGATGGCGTACACCGAGTCGCTGTTCACCGCGCTGGCCGCCTGGTCGCTGTACGCGCTGCTGTGTGGGCGCTGGCTCACCGCAGGCGGCCTGTGCCTGGTCGCCGGGCTGGTGCGGCCCACCGCGGGCGCGCTGGTGCTCGCGGTCGGCCTGGCCGCGCTCGCCGCGGTGCTGCGTCGCCGGGACGGGTGGCGGCCGTGGGTGGCGGGCCTGCTCGCCCCGCTCGGGCTGCTCGGCTACCTCGGCTGGGTGGCTCAGCGGCTGGGCCGGCTCGACGGTTACCTGCACGTGCAGGCCGCCGCGTGGGGCATGCGCTTCGACGGCGGGCGCGACACCTACCGCAACATCCGCGCCATCCTCACCACGCCGACCCATCCGCTCAGCCGGTACGTGGTGACCGCGGTGCTGGTCGTCGCCGTCGGGTTGTTCGTGCTCGCCGCGCTGGACCGGCTGCCCTGGCCGCTGCTGGTCTACACCGGCGCGGTGCTGGTGATGGCGCTCGGCACCGCCGGCTACTACCACTCCCGGGCCCGCCTGCTCGTCCCCGCGTTCGCGCTGCTGCTGCCCCCCGCCGCCGGGCTCGCGGCGGCGCGGCGGCGCACCGTGGTCGTCGTGGTGGGCCTGCTGGCCGCCGCCTCGGCCTGGTACGGCGCCTACCTGTGCCTGCTGTGGCGCTACTCCCCCTGATCCCGCCTGGGCCGGGCAGCGCCGCGGCGGTCAGCGCGCCACCTTGCGGTCGCGGTCCCGCGACGGCTGCACCCGCTTGGGCTCGCCGGGCATCTTCGGGTGGTCCGGCGGGTACGGCATGTCCCCCAGCCCGTCGCGCTCGTCGCGCTCGGCCCACTCCAGCAGCGGTGTGATGTCGTGCGCCACGTCGTCGATCGCGGCGTGCGGATCCCCGATCTTGGCGAAGCGAACCGGCACCGTGCGCAGGTCGAAGTCGTCCGGCTCGACGTCGGGCAGCTCGTCCCACGTGACCGGGGTGGAGACGGTGGCTCGCCGGTTCGCGCGCAGCGAGTACGCGCAGGCGATGGTGCGGTCGCGGGCCATCTGGTTGTAGTCGATGAACACCCGCCTGCCCCGCTCCTCCTTCCACCAGGCGGTGGTGGCCAGCGCACACCGCCGCTCGACCTCGCGCGCGAACGCGATCGCGGCCCGGCGCACCTGGGTGAACGTCCACTGCGGTCGGATGCGCACGTACACGTGCACGCCCCGCCCGCCGGAGGTCTTCGGGAACCCGACCCACCCGAGTTCGTCGAGCAGCGCCCGCACCTCGCCGGCCACCGCCACGGCGTCGGCGAAGTCCGTGCCCGGCTGCGGGTCCAGATCCAGGCGCAGCTCGTCGGGGCTGTCAACGTCGGCGGCGCGCACCGGCCACGGGTGGAACACGATCGTGCCGAGCTGGGCGGCCCAGGCCACATGTGCCAGGTCGACCGGGCACAGCTCCTCGGCGGTGCGCCCGCTGGGGAAGGAGATGCGGGCGGTGCGCACCCACGGCGGCACGCCCCGGGCGGGCACCCGCTTCTGGTAGAACATCTCGCCGTCGACGCCCTCGGGGAACCGCTGGAGCGTGGTGGGCCGGTCGCGCAGGGCGCGCAGGATGCCCTCCCCGACCGCGAGGTAGTACTCGAACACGTCCCGCTTGGTGTAGCCGCGCTCGGGGAAGTAGACCTTGTCGGGGCTGGACAGGCGCACGGTCCGCCCGGCGACCTGCACCTCGATCGGCTTGCCCGCGGCGGTACCCATGAACGCACCCTACGCCAACCGCGCCGGCCCGCCCCGGGACGCGCGTACCGTGGATCACATGACACTGCCGACCTCTGAGGACGAGTGGCGGGCACGGCTCACGCCCGAGGAGTACCGGGTGCTGCGCGAGGCCGGGACCGAGCCGGCGTTCACGGGCGAGTACGTGGACACGAAGACCCGCGGCGTCTACCGGTGCCGCGCGTGCGGCGCCGAACTGTTCTCCAGCGACACGAAGTTCGAGTCGCACTGCGGGTGGCCGTCGTTCTGGGCGCCGCTCGCCGAGGACCGGGTGCGCTACGTGGAGGACCGCTCGCACGGCATGGTGCGCACCGAGGTGCGCTGCGCCCGCTGCGACTCGCACCTCGGGCACGTGTTCGAGGGTGAGGGGTACGCCACCCCCACCGACCAGCGGTACTGCATCAACTCGATCAGCCTGCGCCTCGAACCCGCCGAATAGCCGGCGAGACGGATCTCCTCGGCGAGCTCGTCCGGCATCGCGATCCTCATCCGGGTCCTGCCGAGCGAGCACCGCTCACCACGCCCCACGGACGCGGCAATTCCGGATGTTTGGCACCACCGCCGGCGTTTCACCTGCTAAGAGTTGCTCATGGCTGTTTGTGAAGTTTGCGGCAATGAGTACTGGATGACCTTCGAGGTGCACACCGCCGGCGGCAACGTGCACACCTTCGACTCCTTCGAGTGCGCCGGGTACCGCCTCGCGCCCGTCTGTGAGAACTGCGGAGTGAAGATCCTGGGGCACGGCGTGGAGGTCTCCGGGCGCTTCTACTGCTGCGCGCACTGCGCCCGGGCCAAGGCCGGCCAGCAGGGCCAGGAGATCCGCGACACCGTGGGCGCGCACCCCGGCTAGGATCGGCGGGCGTGACCCGCCTGCACGTCGCGACCTTCGCGGACCTCGACGCGGTCACGCTCTACGCGCTGCTGCGCCTGCGGGTCGACGTCTTCGTCGTCGAGCAGCGCTGCCCGTACCCCGAACTGGACGGCCGGGACCTCGAGCCCGGCACCCGGCACCTGTGGCTGGCCGACGAGGCCGGCGTTCCCGTGGCGTACCTGCGGGTGCTCGACGACGGTGACCGGGCGCGCATCGGTCGGGTGTGCGTGGCGCGGTCGGCCCGGGGCCGCGGGCACGCGCAGCGGCTCGTCCGCGCGGCGCTCGAGCTGATCGGGGCGCGCCCCTGCGACCTGCACGCGCAGAGCCACCTGACCGGCCTCTACGCCCGCTTCGGCTTCGTGGCGAGCGGCCCCGAGTACGTCGAGGACGGCATCCCGCACGTGCCGATGACCCGACCCGCGGCGGTGGCCGGGCCGCGGGACGTGGGCCCCGCCGCGGTGGACCGGTCCGCCGCCGGGCCGCCGGTCACGGCAGGTTCGCCACCAGGTCCGCCATCGGCCGGCGCCGCCCGGTGAAGAACGGCACCTCCTCGCGCACGTGCAGGCGCGCCCGCGCCGCGCGCAGGTCCCGCATCAGGTCCACGATCCGGTGCAGCTCGTCGGCCTCGAACGCGAGCAGCCACTCGTAGTCGCCGAGCGCGAACGACGCGACCGTGTTCGCCTGCACGTCCGGGTACGGGCGGGCCATCCGGCCGTGCTCGGCCAGCATCTCGCGCCGCTCCTCCTCGGGCAGCACGTACCAGTCGTACGACCGCACGAACGGGTAGACGCACAGGTAGGCGCGCGGCGGCTCGCCGGCCAGGAACGCCGGGATGTGGCTCCTGTTGAACTCGGCCGGCCGGTGCAGCCCGACCTGCGACCAGACCGGCGCCAGGTGCCGGCCCAGGGCCGTGCGCCGCAGCAACCCGTACGCGTCCTGCAACGCGTCGCTCGACGGCGCGTGCCACCAGACCATCAGATCCGCGTCGGCGCGCAGGCCGGACACGTCGTAGGTGCCTCGCACCACGACGTCCTTGGCGCCCAACTGCTCGAACAGCGCGTCGACCTCGGCCGCCAGGTCGTCGCGCGTCGCGGGCAGCGGCTCGGCGACCCGGAAGACGGAGTACATCGTGTAGCGGATCGTCTCGTTCAGCTCGCGCAGCCGTTCTGCGCTGATTTGCTCGCTCATGTCCCGGATCCTCCCAGAGCCGAAATGATCTTTTCTGCGGCCGTCTCGCCCGACCGCACGCACGCGGGAATACCGACGCCGTCGTACGCCGCACCGGCCAGCGCCACCGTCGCCGGCACGGCCGCCCGCGCCCGCGCCACCCGCTGCAGGTGACCCGGGGCGTACTGGGGCAGCGCCCCGCCCCACCGGGTGACCAGGGCGTCGGCCGGTTCCGGCAGTGGGCGGCCCAGCAGTGCGCCCAGCTCCTCGCGCACCAACGCCACCAGGTCCGCGTCGTCGCGGCGCAGCACCTCCGGTTCGCCGTGCCGGCCCAGCGACGCGCGCACCACGACCGTGCCGTCCGCTCGGCGCAGGTGCCCCCACTTGGTGGTGAAGAAGGTCGCCGCCTTCACCGCGCGACCCTCGGTCGTGGGGACGAGGAAGCCGGAGAGCGCGGGCAGGTCGGTCGGCGGCAGCGCCAGCGTGACCAGCCCGACGCTCGCGTACTCCACCGCGCCGAGCTCCGCGGCCGCGGGCGGGCTCACCTCGGCGAGCAGGCGCGCCGCCGGTCGGGCCGGCACGGCCAGCACGACCGCGTCCACGGTGGCCACCTGAGGGCTCGGCACCGGGCCGGCGACCAGGCGCCAGCCGTCCGTCGTGCGGGCGAGTTCGCGCACCGGCAGCCCCGGACGCAGGTCGACCGGGCCCAGTGCCGCCACGACCGCGTCCACGAGGCGGCTCATCCCGCCCCGGACGGTGGCGAAGACCGGACCCGCGGCCGGATCCGAACGGATGGCCGCCCGTACCGCGGAAAGCAGCGTGCGGTGTTCCCGGAGCGTCCGGGCCAGGCCCGGCATCGTCGCCGCGAGCGACAGGACGTCGGCCCGCCCCGCGTACACCCCGCCCAGCATCGGGTCGACCAGGCGGTCGACGACCTGGTCGCCGAGGCGCTTGCGGACCAGCTCGCCCACGGCGACGTCCTCGTCCGGGCCGAGCAGCGGACGGCCCTCGTCGAGGTCGGCATCCGCGACAGGCTCGGCCACACCATCCAGTGTGGACAGATCAGAAGGTACGCCGAGGAGGGTGCCCCTCGGGACCGGGCGCAGCCGCCCGTCCACGGCGATCGCCGCGGGCACGGGCTCGGGGTGCGCCAGCGCGTCACCGAGTCCGACCCGACGGGCCAGCGCGAGCGCGGCGCTCTCGCCGCCGCTTGGATCGCGCATGAGGAACGCCTCGGCGCCGGTCTCCACCGGACCGCCCGCCAGCTCGCCGGTGCTCAGCTTGCCGCCGAGCCGGGGCGAGCCCTCGTACAGCGTGATGCGGGCGTGCGGCAGGCGCTCGCGCAGCCGCAGCGCGGCGGCCAGCCCCGCCACGCCCCCGCCGATCACAGCGATCCTCGGCTCGGGCACGAGCCCAGCTTAGAGACCCTGGCCGGGCCCGCCGTCAGCGCATCGGGGCGGTGTGAACCAGTTCCACCACCCGGGTCAGCACGCCCGGGTCGGTCTCCGGCAGGACGCCGTGGCCGAGGTTGAAGACGTGCCCGGGCGCGTGACGCCCCTCGGCCAGCACGCGGCGCACCTCCGCCTCCACCACATGCCACGGCGCGAGCAGCACGCACGGGTCGAGGTTGCCCTGCACCGCCCGGCCGTTCACCCGGGACGCCGCGACGTCGAGCGGGGTACGCCAGTCCACGCCGACCACGTCCGCGCCGGCCTCACCCATCGCGGTGAGCAGCTGCCCGGTGCCCACGCCGAAGTGAATCCGGGGCACCCCGGCCACCGCCTCCAGCACCCGCTTCGAGTGCGGCAGGACGTAGCGGCGGTAGTCGACCTCGGACAGCGCCCCGGCCCAGGAGTCGAAGAGCTGCACGGCGGCCACCCCGGCGGCCACCTGCACCGCGAGGAACCCGGCGGTGATCTCGGCCAGCCGGGCGCACAGGTCGTGCCACACCTGGGGAGCGCCGTACATGAGGGCCTTGGTCTTCGCGTGGGTGCGCGACGGCCCGCCCTCGACCAGGTAGCTCGCGAGGGTGAACGGGGCGCCGGCGAACCCGATCAGCGGGGTGGCGCCGAGCTCCGCCACGAGCAGGCGGACCGCCTCGGCCACGTAGTCGACGTCGGTCGGCGCGAGCGGCCGCAGCCGCGCCACGTCCGCGGCGTCGCGGATCGGCTCGGCCACGACCGGGCCCACGCCGGGCCGGATCTCCAGGTCCACGCCGGCCGCGGCCAGCGGCACGACGATGTCGCTGAACAGGATGGCCGCGTCCACGCCGTGCCGCCGCACCGGCTGGAGCGTGAGCTCGCAGACCAGATCCGGGCGGCGGCAGGCCTCGAGCATCCCGATGCCGGCGCGCGCCCTCCGGTACTCGGGCAGCGAGCGGCCGGCCTGACGCATGAACCAGACCGGCGGGTACGGCACGGGCTGGCCGCGGCAGGCACGGAGAAAGGGTGAGTCGGACGCGCGGGAGGAATCGTCGCTCTCGGGGAACATCGTCGTGGTCATCGGGCCCCATGGTCCCACGTCGCCGCTTTGCCGGCGCGGCGGTGCCACCTCCCGGGCGCGGTAGGCCATAGGCTGCGGGCATGGCGCCCTCGACCGTTCTCCCCGAGACGTTCGCGCGCGCCGTCTCGGAAATGCAGGCGATCCGGCCGCGCCCCGAGATCGTGCTCGAGGAGGTGCCCGCGCCCCAGCGGCTCGCCCCGTATGCGCACGCGATCGGCGCCTCGGTGCTGCGCGAACCGGACGACCACGACGTGGCCAGCGGACGGCTCATCCTGCTCCACGATCCGGCCGGGCACGGCGCCTGGCACGGCACGCTGCGGCTGGTCACCTACGTCAGCGCCGCGATGGAGCCCGACCTGGCCACCGATCCGCTGCTGCCCGCGGTCGCGTGGAGTTGGCTGGTGGACGCCCTGCACGCCCACGACGCGGCGCACCTCGCGCTGGGCGGCACCGTCACGCAGACGCTCTCGACCCGGTTCGGGGAGCTCGCCGGCCCGCCCACCGCCGCCGACGTGGAGATCCGGGCCTCGTGGACACCTGCCCACGAGGACCTCGGACCCCACGTCCGCGCGTGGTGCGCCCTGCTCGCCTCGGCGGCCGGCCTGCCGCCACCCGGGGTCACCGCCCTGCCGGACCGCCGCCGCTCGGGCGCCCCCTCGTCGGTCTAGTCGACCCCGGTCCGCTCACTCCAGGTAGCGGTCGGCCTCGTCGCAGACGGGCGCGGCCTCGTTGAGCTTCGCCCGGGCCCGGGACGTGCGACCCTGCTCGGCGAGCAGATTCGCCTCTCCAAGCAGGTTGAGGCACCGGGAGATGACGCCCTTCTGCCGGCGCAGCTCGTCGGCGGCGTTCTGGGTGCCGGTCAGGTCCTGCCGGACCCGTTCGACCTCGTCCTTGGCGGACTGAAGCTGCACCTTCAGCTCGTCGATCTCGGCCTTCTGGTCCGCGATCGTCGCCTCGTGCGCGCGCACCTGCGCGCTGAGGTCCCGCCGGATCTGGTTCAGCTCGCCGATCTTGCCGATGTACAGACCGCCGAGCAAGCCGGCCATCAGGAAGAACACCACGCTGAGGACGGCGAGCACGACCAGGGGGCGCCGGGAGGGGCCCGTCGCCGCCGCCGTGCCGGCCACGGCACCCGGATACCCGCCGTGCCCAGGGGGTGCAGGCGCGCCCAGGGGCATCGGAACCGTCGGTTCGACCTGCGGCTGGGCGTACTCGGCCTGCGGCTGCGGGTAGGCACCGGGCGGCGCCGGCTGGCTCGGGACCGGGGCCGAGCCCGGGGCGAACACCGGTGCGGTGGGCTGGTCGTACCGGGGTGCCGGCTGGTGCGGGAGCCCCAGCGGACCACCCGGGACGCCCTGCGGCCGGCTCTCCGCGCCGGCGCCCGGCGACCCGTCGGGCGTGTCGGGCTGCGTCTGGCCGTCCGCCGGCCCGGGCTCGCCCGGGGGCGTCTGGGGGTGCGACATCTCTCCTCCCTCTAGCAGATGGCGAGCGCTGCGCACGCCGTGGCGATCGGCACGGCGAGGCCGATGCCCTCGGCTTCCCGGGCCTTGGCGGTGGCGATGCCCACGACCTGCTTCTTCGAATTGATCACCGGGCCCCCAGAGTTGCCCGGGTTGATGGCGGCGTCGAACTGGAAGACCTCGCCGGCGAAGTCGGGGATCTTGCGGTAGGCGCTGACCACGCCGGTCGTGACCGAGTCCTCCAGCCCGAGCGGCGAACCCACGACCGCGATCTGCTCTCCCGACCTCACCCGCTCGCTGGTCGTCTCCAGCCGAGGGAACTTCTCCTTCGCTTGCAACAGAGCCACGTCGTTGGTCTTGTCCACCTTGATGATCGTGGCCGGGAAGCGCTGGTCGCGCCGCTCCAGGAAGACCTCCCGGATGCCCTTGTCCCAGACCCCCTCGATCACGTGGCTGTTGGTGAACAGGTACGTACCGCCGCTGGTCGGCTCGCGCCCGACGGCGAACGCGGTACCGGTGGCCTCGCCCGCCCGAACCCGGAAGACGCTGGGCAGCGCGGCTTCGGCCACGGCTGCGGGATTGAACTGGCTGCCGACCTGCTGCTCCAGGTCGCTCGCCCGCCGCTCCAGGGCGTCGAGCCGCGCCCCCTCGCTGGACCGGTCCGCCGCCGCCTGCGCGCGGGTCGCGTCGAGCCGCTGGTCGAGCCGGTACAGCAGGTAGCCCTCGACCGCGGCGACGGGCAGCAGCAGCAGGGCGAGCACCAGCGCGACCACGGCGGGCCAGCGACGCCGGGGCGGGGGCGGCACGGCCGGGTGCGTCGGCTCCCCGGGCGGGGCGGATACCGAGGATGCGGGGGGCGCAGCGGGCGGCGCGGACACCGCCGGTGATGCGGAGACCGGTGGCGGCACAGGGGCGGCAGGCACGGCCGGCCCCTCGGCCGGAGCCGACGTCGGCTGCGCGGCCGACCCCGCGGACGGCGCGGGAACCGCCGGCGACGTGGGGGCCGCGGGCGCGATCGGGGTGATCGGCGGGAGACCGGTGGGTTGGGGCGGCGCGGCGGGCCGGATCTCCGCCGCCGCCGCCGCCGGGTACGGGCCGGAAGGGCCGCTGGACCCTGCGGCCGAACCGTTCGTGGGCTCGGCCTGCGACGCGGGTGTCTGATCGCGGTACTGCGCGGACAATACGCCTCCCCCTCAGCCCTAGCTGCTCCGGCCTCACCGCGAGCGAGCCACCATGGATGGACGAGACGACGCCGGTCAGCGGCCACCCACGGGTCGAGGTCGGTATTTGTAGACGATCGCGTGGTATGCAGCACCGTACCCGTTCTCCGATGGCCACGCCCACCCCGGTGCTCGGGTTCAGCCTGTGGAACGGCCGGCGGGGGCGCACCGTACCGTGTTGCGAGTGACGGACAAACCTGTGCTGCTCACCGCGCCCCGTGACGGCACCCCGGAACCGGTGCAGACCCCGCAGGAGCTGACCGCCGTGGCCCGACGGTTCGCCGAGGCGACCGGTCCGGTGGCGGTGGACGCGGAGCGCGCCTCGGGTTACCGGTACACCCACCGGGCCTACCTGGTGCAGTTGCGCCGCGCCGGGGCCGGCACCGCGCTCATCGACCCGCTGCCGTTGGGTGACCTGAGCCCGCTCGCCGAAGCGATACAAGACGCGGAGTGGGTCCTGCACTCGGCCAGTCAGGACCTGCCCTGCCTCGCCGAGCTGAACCTGCGACCGAAGCGGCTGTTCGACACGGAGTTGGCGGCGCGCCTGGCCGGTTTCGAGCGGGTGGGCCTCGCCGCGCTGACCGAGCAGCTCCTCGGCTACACGCTGGAGAAACACCACTCCGCCGCGGACTGGTCGACCCGGCCGCTGCCGCAGGCCTGGCTCGCGTACGCGGCGCTTGATGTCGAACTGCTCCTCGATTTGCGCGTGATCCTCGCCGCCGAACTGGAGCGGCAGGGTAAGGCACAGTGGGCTGCCGAGGAGTTCGCCGCGCTCGCCGCGACCGCCAGCGAGCCACCCCGGCCGCGCCCCGACCCGTGGCGACGCACCTCCGGCATCCACCGGGTCCGGGGCGCGCGTGGCCTGGCGCGGGTGCGGGCGCTGTGGTACGCGCGGGACGAGATCGCGGCCCGCCGGGACGTCGCGCCGGGGCGGGTGCTCCCGGATTCCGCGATCGTCGCGGCGGCCGAACACGACCCACGCACCGAGCGCGAGCTGCTGGCGTTGCCGGGCTTCGGGGGGCGGTCGGTGCGCCGGCTGGCGCGGACGTGGCTGGCCGCGCTGAACGAGGCGCGATCGCTGCCGGAGCACGAACTGCCGGCCCCGCCACAGCTCGAGGGCCCGCCACCGCCGCACCGCTGGGCCGAGCGCGATCCGGTGGCCGCGGCGCGTCTCGCGCGGTGCCGGGAGGTGGTCACCGGCCTGGCCGCGGCGCACCGCCTGCCACCGGAGAACCTGATCGCGCCGGATTTCGTCCGTCGCCTGGCCTGGGCGCCGCCGGAGCGGCCCACCGCCGAGACGGTGGCGGCGACGTTGCGCGCGTTCGGGGCGCGGTCCTGGCAGGTCAACCTGGTCTCCGAACGGCTCGCGGCGGCGCTGGTGGGCGCGGACCGTGGACCGCGTGAGCGGCCCGAGCCGCAGCCGTAGGTCATTTACATATCTCTCGACGGCCCCGCCACGGTCGCTACCATGCGACGGCAAGCACGGACCAGCCCGACCGAATCCGGATCCGGGTAACCGCCCGACTGTTAAGGAGCGAGATTGTGAGCCTCCCGCGGCTGCGCCGAGTCCGCTGGGCCGTTCGCGCCACCCTTGCCCTCGGGGTGGCCGCCTCGGTGACGGCCAACATCCTGCACGCCCAGCCCAACCCGATCAGCCAGGCGATCGCCGCGTGGCCACCGCTGGCGCTGCTGCTGACGGTGGAGCTCATCTCGCGGGTACCGGTGCACCGACGCGGCCTCGCGTTCGCCCGGCTGGCCGCCACGGCCACCATCGCCGGCATCGCCGCCTGGGTGTCCTACTGGCACATGGCGGGCGTCGCCGCGCGGTACGGCGAGACGGGCGCCTCGCCATACCTGCTACCGCTGTCGGTGGACGGGCTGATCGTCGTGGCGAGCGTGTGCCTGGTCGAACTCGCCGCCCGCATCAACGACGCCGAACGCGCGGCGGCGGGTGAGCGAACGGCGCAGGCCGCGCGAGCGGCGGAGCCTGCGGCGGCACAGCCGGCGCAGCCGGCACAGGCCGCACCGCAGACGCCGGCGGCCCCCGGGCCGGGCGTGGAGCCGACCCCGCCGTCCGTGGAGCAGTCCTCGGCGGTGCGAGCCGACCTGCGGCGCGCCGTGGCCGAGATCGCCGATCTCATGCCCGCGAAGCCCGCGAAGAAGTCCACGGCGGACAGACCGAAGCGGACGACGAGCAAGACGAAGACGACAGCCGGGCCCCGGCAGCGACGTCCGGTCGCGGAGACGGCCGCCCTGGCCGCCGCGATCGAGGCCGTGCAGCCGGACGCGACCGACGCGGACATCGCGCGCCAGCTCGGCATCAGCACGTCGCGGCTGCGCGCGATCCGGCGCGAGATGCGCGAGTACCAGCCCACGAACTGAATCCGGCTGCCCTTCCCCCACCGCCGCCCACGCACCCCGCCGCGTTGGTTATGAGGTTGGCAGCACGACGCGCGGGGCAGGGCGCTGCACACTCCACTGATCAACGTAGGCGGCGCGGGGCAGGGGGGAGGGCACCCCAGGGGCGGCTCAGCCGCGGGGCACGGCGGCGGAGCCGGCCAGCACCGGGGTCGTCGACGCGGCGGGCAACCGGACGGTGACCTCCAGCCCGCCGCCGTCGACCGCCGTGGCGTGCACCGTGCCGCCGTGCGCGTCGGCGACCGCCCGCACGATGGACAGGCCGAGCCCAAAGCCGCGCCCGCCGGTGCGTTCCCGGCCGCCCCGCCGGAACGGCTCGAACAGCCCCGGCACGTCGGCCGGGTCGACCTCGAACCCGGTGTTGCCCACGACGAGCCAGGAATGGCTGGCGTCCGAGCCGGTGCGCACCCAGATCCGGCCGTGCAGGTGGTTGTAGCGCACGGCGTTCTCCACCAGGTTGCCGGCGAGCCGGTCCAGCAGGCTGGGGTCGCCCACGACGGGCGCCGGCGCCAGGTCGCGGGTCACGGTGACGCCGAGCCGGGCGACCTCGTCGCGCACCGCATCGAGAGCGGCGGCCGCACCGGCGGCCAGGTCCGCGGGCACCTTGCGGGCCAGCCGCCGCCCCGCCTGCGCCTCGGTGCGGGCGAGCACCAGCAGCGCCTCGACCAGCGCGTTGGCCCGTTCCGACGCGTCGCGGACCACCGAGGCCATCCGCCGGTACTCGTCGACGTCCGCCTCCGGGTCGGCCATCGTCACGTCGATCTCGGTGCGCATGACCGCCAGCGGAGTACGCAGTTCGTGCGAGGCGTTGGCGACGAACCGCTTCTGGCTGGCGAACGAGGCCGCGATGCGGTCGAGCATCGCGTCGAACGTGGCCGCCAGCTCGGCCACCTCGTCGTCCGGGCCGGTGTAGCCGATGCGCTGGTCGAGCGTCTCCTCCCCGAGCCGCTGCGCGGTGGCTGTCACCTGATGCAGCGGGCGCAGCGCCCGCCCGGCGACGATGTACGCACCGACGATCCCGACCACGCCGATCGCGAGCAGCGCCACCATGCCCCTGACAAGCAGCTCCCGCTCGGCCTCGCCGACCAGCGCGCGCTGCCATTCGCGGGCGTCCAGCTCCGTCCCGTCGGCGAGCACCACGACGCTGCCCGCACGCAGCTCCTGGGCCGGGTGCAGAATGTCCCCCACGATCAGCCAGGCCAGCAGGACGAGCAGCCCACCCGTGCCGACGAGCAGGATGCCGTTGAGCAGGGTGAGCCGCAGGCGCAGCGTGGGGCGCAGCAGGCGCCGGGCGGGGCGGGCACCGTAGACGGTCATGGCGCCAGCTCGGGCACCCGGTAGCCCGCGCCGACCACGGTCTCGATCAACGGCGGGTCGCCGAGTTTCTTGCGCAGGGTCATCATGGTCACGCGCACGGTCGTGGTGAACGGGTCCGTGTTGGCGTCCCAGACCCGTTCCAGCAGCTCCTCGCTGGAGACCACCGCCCCGCGCGCCTTGAGCAGCTCCTCCAGCACGCCGAACTCCTTGCGGGTCAGGTCGATCGGCACGCCGCCGCGGGTCACCGTCCGCTTCGCGGGGTCGAGCACCAGGTCGGCGACGGTGAGCACCGGCGGCGCGGCCGGGGTGGCGCGCCGGCCCAGCGCCTGCACCCGGGCCACGAGCTCGTCGAACGCGAACGGCTTGGGCAGGTAGTCGTCGGCCCCGAGTTGCAGGCCCTCGACCCGGTCCGCCACGCTGCCGCTCGCGGTGAGCATCAGCACGCGGGTCAGCATCCCGGAGGCGACGAGGTCTGCGCAGATCTGGTCACCGTGCACGCCGGGCAGGTCACGGTCGAGCACCACGACGTCGTACCGGGTGACGAACGCCATCTCGTGCCCGGTCGTGCCGTCGTAGGCGACGTCGACCGCCATGCCCTGCCGGCGCAGCCCTCGCGCGATCGCGTCGGCGAGGCTGCGCTCGTCCTCCACCACCAGCACCCGCATGCGCCCGAGGGTAGCGAGGGCCGCGGCCGCGGGGTCAACCGCGCCGCCTTGGCGGCGCGGCCTGGGTCGGGGGGGTATGGCGCGCCGCCACGCGGCGCGGCCGGAGCCGGGGCGCGCCGCCGGGCGCTGCCTCGGGCGGGGTCAGGCGCGCGTCGCCTGGCCTTTGCCGGCGGACAGGGCCGGCTCCGCCACCTCCTCCAGCCGGGACATCCACCCGGTGACCTCCCGCGCCACGTCCTGCGCGGTCAGCCCGAGGTCGGCGAGGATCTCCGCGCGTGTGCCGTGCGGGTGCCAGCCGAGCGCCACGCCGAGATCGCGCAGCGGAGTGCTCACCTCCGCGTCGCGCAGCGCCTTGGCGAGCGCGTCGCCGATGCCGCCGGCCCGCACGCCGTCCTCCACCGTCACGACCAGGCGGTACCCGGCGGCGAGGGTGACCAGCTCCTCGGGCACCGGGCGCACCCAGCGCGGGTCGACCACGGTGACCCCGTAGCCGTGCTCGGCGACCCGCCCGGCCACCTCCACGCCCAGGTGTCCGAACGCGCCGACCGCGACGAGCAGCACGTCCCGGCGGTCGGCGGCGGCCTCGACGAGCACGTCGACCGGGCCCACCCGGCGCAGCGCCGGCAGGTCGGCCGGCACCGAGCCGGTGGGGAACCGCAGCACCGTCGGCCCGTCGGTCACCGCGACCGCCTCGCGCAGCTCCTCGCGCAGCGTCGCCGCGTCCCGCGGCGCCGCCACCCGCAGACCGGGCACCACGCCGAGCACCGCCAGGTCCCAGATGCCGTAGTGGCTCGGGCCGTCCGGGCCGGTGATGCCCGCCCGGTCCAGCACGAACGTCACCGGCAGCTTGTGCATCGCCACGTCGAGAAGCACCTGGTCGAACGCCCGGTTGAGGAACGTCGCGTAGATCGCCACGACCGGGTGCAGCCCGCCGAGCGCCAGGCCGGCGGCCGAGGTCACCGCGTGCTGCTCGGCGATGCCCACGTCGAACGCCCGGTCGGGGTACTTGCGCGCCAGCTTGCCGATCCCGGTCGAGTCGGCCATCGCCGCGGTGATGCCCACGATGTCGGCCCGCTCGTCGGCGAGCGCGACCAGTTCGTCGGCGAACACGTTCGTCCACTTCAGACCAGACGAGCCGAGCGGCCTGCCGGTGGCCGGGTCGAACGCGCTCGGGCTGTGCAGGCAGTCGGCCTCGTCGTCCTCGGCCGGGCGGTAGCCGTACCCCTTGCGGGTCACCACGTGCACGATCACCGGGCCACCGAACCGCTTGGCCTTCTGCAGCGCGGACTCGATGGCGGGCAGGTCGTGCCCGTCGACCGGCCCGACGTACTTGATCCCCAGGTCCTCGAAGAGGGCCTGGGGGGCGATCGCGTCCTTGATGCCCTTCTTGACCGCGTGCAGCGCATCGAACAGCGGCTTGCCCACCAGCGGGGTGCGCTCCAGCGCCTCCTTGACCAGGTCGAGCACCTTCTCGTACCCGGGGTTGAGCCGCAGCGTGGCCAGGTGGTCGGCGAGCCCGCCGATGGTGGGCGCGTAGGAGCGCCCGTTGTCGTTGACGACGATCACCACCGGGTTCTTCGCGCCGGCGATGTTGTTCAGCGCCTCCCAGCACATGCCCCCGGTGAGCGCGCCGTCGCCGACCACGGCCACGACGTGCCGCCGCTCACCGCGCAGCGCGTACGCCTTCGCCAGCCCGTCCGCGTACGACAGCGCGGTCGAGGCGTGGCAGTTCTCGATGATGTCGTGCTCGCTCTCGGCCTGGCTCGGGTAGCCGGTCAGCCCGCCGCGCTGGCGCAGCCGATCGAAGCCCTCCTGCCGGCCGGTCACGATCTTGTGCACGTACGCCTGGTGCCCGGTGTCGAACAGGATCCGGTCGCGGGGCGAGTCGAAGACCCGGTGCAACGCCAGGGTCAGCTCCACGACGCCCAGGTTGGGCCCCAGGTGCCCGCCGGTGCGGGCCACCTTGGCCACGAGGAAGTCGCGGATCTCGGCGGCGAGCACCGCCAGCGCCTCCGGGGTCAGCCGTCGCAGGTCCTGCGGGCCGGTGATCGTCGACAAGAGCTGACCGTCCGAGAGTGCGCTCATGACGGTCGAGTGTATCGGCCCGTCCGGTCCGCCGGGCCCACCCGGCGCCAGGCAGCGCGGTCGCGGGCGATCAAGGCCCACCGGGGGTGAGCAGCGCCACACACTCGACGTGCTGGGTCATCGGGAACATGTCGTACGCCCGCAGCGTGGCCAGCCGCCAGCCGAGCGTCCGGAACGTGCCCACGTCGCGGGCGAGGGCAGCCGGGTCGCAGGCGACGTAGGCGACCGCACGGGGGGCGGCCGCCACGATCGCGCGGACCACCGCCGCGCCGGCCCCGGCGCGTGGCGGGTCCAGCACCACGAGATCGGGTACGGGCAGCCGCCGCACCGCGCGCTCGACCCACCCGGAGACCACCCGCACCCCCGGCAGGTCGCGCAGGTTGCGCCGGGCGGCGGCGACGCTGCGCCGGTCCGCCTCGACCAGGGTGACCCCCGCCACCGCGGGCGCCAGCGCCGCGGTGAACAGCCCGGCACCGCCGTACAGGTCCCACACGTGGTCTGCGGGTCCGGGGTCGAGCAGATCCCGGACCGCGTCGGCGAGGGTGTCCGGGGCGTGCGGGTGGACCTGCCAGAACGCGGCGGCATCGACCGTCCACTCCCGACCGACGGCGCGCTCGCGCACGCGTGCCGGGCCGGCGGCCACGCGGCCGGACGCGAGCACCGTCACGTCGCCGCCGCTCGAGGCGACCGCGGTGACCGAGTCCTCCCCCGGCCAGCCCCGCGCCAGTACGTCCAGCGCCTGGATCGCCGGGTGCGCGATCAGGCACCGGTCGATCGGCACCACCTCGTGGGAGCGGTGCCGGCGCAGGCCGGGCACTCCGCTGTCGGACACCGCGTAGCGCACCCGCGAGCGCCAGCCGAGCAGCCCGCCGGGCAGTGGCGCCACCGGAACGTCCACATCGGCCAGACCGGCGAGCCGGGCCAACTGCTCGCGCACGACCGCGGCCTTCCACGCCAGTTGGGCCGGGGCGGTGGCGTGCTGGAGGTCGCAGCCGCCGCACAGGTCGGGGCGGGCGAACGGGCAGGGCTGCGGCACCCGGTCCGGGGCCGGGTCGAGGACGTCGACGGCGTCGGCGCGACAAAACGAGCGGGTCACCTCGGTGACCGCCGCGACGACGCGTTCCCCGGGCAGCGCGTGCCGGACGAAGACGACTCGTCCGTCCACACGCGACACACAATGCCCGCCGTGCGCCGGCGGTCCGACGGTCACCTCGACGCGCGCGCCGAGGGTCAGCTCTTCGATGACGCCTCCCCGGCTCGCGGCCCGCGGGTGGGACCGCGCATCATGCGGCGGTCGAAGCGGGCGAGGTCCCTGTTCTCCGACGAGGCGAGCTGCCACGGCACGCTGGTCACCATCACGCCCGGCTCGAAGAGCAGCCGGGCCTTGATGCGCAGCGCGCTCTGGTTGTGCAGCAGGTGCTCCCACCAGTGCCCCACCACGTACTCCGGGATGAAGACGGTGACCACGTCGCGGGGCGATTCCCGGCGGATCGACTTGACGAACTCGACGATGGGCCCGGTGATCTCCCGGTACGGCGAGTCGACGATGGTCAGCGGCACGGGAATGCCTCGCCGCTCCCACTCGGCCTGCACGGCACGGGTGTCGGCGTCGTCGACGTTCACGGTCACCGCGGTCAGCGTGTCCGGCCGGGTCGCCTGGGCGTACGCCAGCGCCCGCAGCGTGGGCAGGTGCACCGTGCTGACGAGGACGACCGCGTGGTTGCGGGCCGGCAGGACGCTCGGCGAGTCCGCCGGCGCCAGCTCCCGGGCGACCCGGTCGTAGTGGCCACGGATACCGAGCATCAGCAGGTAGAGCACGGCCATGGCCACGAGCGAGATCCACGCGCCGTGGGTGAACTTCGTGACGAGCACGACGACGAGCACCGCACCGGTCAGCGCGGCGCCGAACAGGTTGATGGCGCGCGAGCGCATCATCCGGCGCCGACGCAGCGGGTCGCGGTGGGTGCGCAGCAGCCGGTTCCAGTGGCGCACCATGCCGGTCTGCGAGAGCGTGAACGACACGAACACCCCGACGATGTAGAGCTGGATCAGCCGGGTCACCTCGGCCTGGAAGGCCACGATGAGCACCGTCGCGAACGCCGCGAGGAACAGGATCCCGTTGGAGAAGGCCAGCCGGTCGCCGCGGGTGTGCAGCTGGCGGGGCAGGTAGCGGGCCTGCGCCAGGATCGAGCCGAGCACGGGGAAGCCGGTGAACGCCGTGTTGGCGGCGAGGAACAGGATCAGCGCGGTGGCCGCCGCGACGACGTAGAGCAGCGGCCCGCCGCCGAAGACCGCCTCGCCGAGCTGGGTGGTGACCGTCTTCTGCGTGTAGCCGGGGGGCGCCGCGACGATCTGCTCGGGGCGTTCCACGAACTGCAGGCCGGTCGCCCGGGCGAGCGCGACGATGCCGAGCAGCATCGCGATGGCGAGGGCGCCGAGCAGCAGCAGTGTCGTCGCCGCGTTGCGGCTCTTCGGCGGCCGGAAGGCGGGTACCCCGTTGGCGACCGCCTCCACCCCGGTGAGCGCGGCGCACCCGGAGGAGAAGGCGCGCAGCAGCAGGAACACGAACGCGACGCCGGTCAGGTCGGCCGCCTCGGGCGCGACGACCAGGTCCGCGCTGGGCGCCCGCAGATCGTGGCCGAGCACGACCAGCCGGACCACCCCGGTGAGCAGCATCCCGAAGATCACGATGAGGAAGCCGTACGTCGGGATGGAGAAAACGGTGCCCGACTCCCGCACGCCGCGCAGGTTCATCGCGGTCAGCGCCGCCACGGCGAGGACCGCGATGGTCACCTTGTGGGTGGCCACGAACGGCACCACCGAGCCGAGGTTCGCCACCCCGGAGGAGACCGACACGGACACGGTGAGCACGTAGTCGACGAGCAGGGCCGCCGCCACGCCGACCCCGAACCTCGGCCCCAGGTTGACGGTGGCCACCTCGTAGTCGCCCCCGCCCGAGGTGTAGGCGTACACGTTCTGTCGGTAACTGGCGACGACGGTGAGCATCACCACGGCCACCGCGACCGCCACCCAGGGCGAGTAGGTGAACCCGACCGCGCCCGCGAGCGACAGCGCCAGCAGGATCTCGTCGGGGGCGTACGCGACGCTGGACAGCGCGTCGGACGCGAAGACCGGCAGCGCGACGCGCTTGGGCAGCAGGGTGTGCCGCAGCCGGTCGGACCGGAACGGACGGCCGACGAGCAGGCGCTTGATCAGGAGGGCCGGGCTAGCCACACCCGGTAGCGTAGGCGCGGGACTCCGGTCGACGCCGGCCGGCAGGCGATCGCCATGTCGGGGGTACGGTCGGGGTGTAGCGACTCGTGCTCGCGGAGGGCCAGCGTGTACATCGTGATCATGGGTTGTGGCCGGGTCGGCTCGACCCTGGCGGTCAGCCTGGAGGCGCGCGGTCACTCGGTCGCCGTGATCGATCAGAACCCCGACGCCTTCCGCCGCCTGGGCGCCGACTTCGCCGGCATCACCGTCACCGGCATCGGTTTCGACCGGGACGTGCTCATCGAGGCGGGCATCGAACGCGCGGACGCCTTCGCCGCCGTCTCCAGCGGCGACAACTCCAACATCATCTCGGCCCGCGTGGCGCGCGAAACGTTCGGCGTGCAACGGGTCGTGGCGCGCATCTACGACAGCAAGCGGGCCGAGGTGTACGAGCGGCTGGGCATCCCCACCGTCGCCACCGTGCGGTGGACCGCCGATCGGATGCTGCACCATCTCGTCCCCGAGGGGCACACCGAACTGTGGCGGGACCCGACGAGCACGGTGTCACTGGTCGAGGTGCCGGTCCACCCGGACTGGGCCGGTCGCCGGATCCAGGCGCTGGAGGAGGCCACGGGCGCCCGGGTCGCCTTCCTCATGCGGTTCGGCATCGGCACCCTGCCCACCGCCTCCACCACCGTGCAGGACGGGGACCAGATCTTCATGCTGTTGACCGACGACATGGTGCAGCCGGTCATGAAGGTCGCCGCCGCGCCACCCGCGGCGGTCTGAGACCGAGGAGAGACAGGATGCGCGTCGCCATCGCAGGGGCCGGCAACGTCGGCCGGTCCATCGCCAGCGAGCTCATCGGCAACGGACACCAGGTCATGCTCATCGAGCGCGACCCGTCGATGCTGCGCCCCGACCGGGTGCCCGAGGCGGAGTGGATCCTCGCCGACGCCTGCGAACTCTCCTCACTGCAGGAGGCCGACCTGTCCAGCTGCGACGTGGTCGTGGCCGCCACCGGGGACGACAAGGTCAACCTGGTGGTGTCGCTGCTGGCCAAGACCGAGTTCGCGGTGCCCCGGGTGGTCGCCCGGGTCAACCGGGCGGAGAACGAGTGGCTGTTCACCGAGCAGTGGGGCGTCGACGTGGCGGTCAGCAAGCCCCGGCTGATGGCCGCGCTCGTCGAGGAGGCGGTCAGCGTCGGCGACCTGGTGCGGCTGATGACGTTCCGGCAGGGCGAGGCGAACCTCGTGGAGATCACCCTGCCGCCGGGCGCTCCCTATATCGGGCGCGCGATCCGCGAGGTGCCGATGCCGCGAGACAGCGCGCTCGTGGCGATCGTCCGGGGCAAGCGGGTGCTCGTCCCCACGCCGGACGACCCCCTCGAGGCCGGTGACGAGGCGATCTTCGTCTGTACGACGGCGGCCGAGGACGACATCCGCCGGGCGATGCTCGGCCCGGACGTGGTCCAGCGCGCGCGCAAGGCGGCGGAGTGACGCCCGCGGGTGACGCCCGCCGGTCAGGGGCGCGGCACGACGCCTACGGCGCCGACGCGGACCGCGCCTGCCCGCCGGGCTCCACCGCCGGTACGCTCCGCTCGTCGCGCGTGAGCCGCCTGGCGACCCAGATCGTGCCCGCCAGCAGCAGCGCGTACGGGGGGTAGCCGAGCGCGACCCGGGCGATGCCCAACGCCGTGGCCTGGTCGGCGAGGTGTAGCCCGCCCAGGACGCCGGCCTTGAGCAGATACACGGCCGCCCAGGCCACGGTCAGCCAACCGAACGCCCGCAGCAGCCGCGGATCCTCCCGCCAGTCAGACCGCCCGCCGGCCGCGACCACCGACCAGATCCAGCCCACGAGCGGCTGACGGAGCGCGACCGAGCCGAGCAGCGCGCCCGCGTACCCGAGGCTGTACAGAATGGCCGGCAGGTGGAAGTCCTTCGCCTCGCCGGTGTTCCAGGCGATCACGGCGCCGACCGCGACCCCGACCAGGCCGTTGACGGCGTACCGGACGGGCCTGCGCTGGCGCAGCCGCACGACCGCGATCGCCAGCGCCACCCCGACCGCCACGAGGATCGCCGGGCGCAGGTCCGTGACGACGTTGGCGAGCACGAAGGCGACCACCGGGACGGCGGATTCGGTGATCCCGCGCCAGCCGCCGATCTGCTCGGCCAGTTGTTCGGTGAACGGAGGCAGCTGTGGGTCCTCCTGTGTCACGGCGTGCCGTTCATCGCGCATCGCATGCCCCTCATGGCGGCGGCTCCAGCTCGTAGTACGGGTTGTAGATGACCTTACGGTCGTCCCGGACAGCCACCCGGCCACGAGCGATGATTCCCCGCCCCGGTTCGATGCCGGCGATGCGCCGCCGGCCGAGCCAGACGAGAGTCACCACATCGCTGCCGTCGTACAGATCGGCCTCCAGGGTCGGCAGGTTCGTCTTGGGTGTGTAGACGACGGTACGCAGCCGCCCCGAGATCGTCACGAGCTGACCTCGGCGGACGTCCCGGGCAAGGACACAGCCCTGTTTGGTGCTGTCCCGCTGGAGCTCCTCGGCATCGAGCTCAGCCTCGGAGGCCGTCAGCCGCCGCAAGTAGCTGCGCAGCGACATCGCTGGGGTCACCCTCCTCGTACCCGGAAGTCCCGCCAGCGTACGACGGAGGGGCGAATCCACGTAGCCGCCGCGTCGCGACGAGATCTGGATTACGCGCCGCGCCCGCCACGCGGGGCCTGCCGGCCGGGCGGGCCGCCGCGCTCGGGCGTGCCCTCGGCCGGGTTGCCGGCGAAGGGTGTGGCGGGGGCCGCCGCCGCCTCCGGCGCCCGGCCCTGGACCATCTCGCGCGGCAACCGCAGCGGCAGCCGTTCACCGACCGGCATGGCCTGCCGGCCGCGGTCGACCACGAGCCCGGCGAGGCATTCGGCGAGCGGTCCGGCGGCCGCCGGGTCCACCGCGGCCCGCCCGTGGTAGATCGCACGCACCATCCACCGCGGCCCGTCTATGCCGAGGTAGCGCAGCTCCTGCGTGCCCTCCGGCCCACGCAGGCTGGCCCGCAGCTCCACGCCGTACTCTCCGGCGACCTCCTCCACCGATGCCCCGGCGGCGAGCAGGGACTGGGTCAGCTCGGCGCGGACCTCCTCCCAGATGCCCTCGGACCGGGGCGCGGCGAACACGTCGAGCTGCAGGGCGCTGGCCCCGCTGACGAGGGCGAGCTGCTGCACGTCGCCGTTGGGGCCCGCCTGCACACGCACCTCGACGCCGTCCACCGCGGGGATCCGCAGACTGCCGAGATCCAGGCCGGGAACCTCCGGCGGGGCCTCGTCGACGTCGTAGGGCCCGCGGCCCTGCGCCACCGGCCGCTCGCCCTCGTTGTGCCCGCCCTCGTCGAACGACGCGTCGTCCCGCGCGTCGGGCTCCTCGCGTACCCGTCGGCGTCCCGCCGCGTGCCGGGGCCCTGCGCCGCGCCGCTCGGCCCGGGTCCTCCCGGCCCTCCCGCGATCTCGGAAGAAGATCACTGAATCACCTTTCGTTCCGAGGATCCGAGCCCGTTCCCCGCGGCCGAACCACGGCCAGCGCGGCGTGCCCCCCGGTGGAGCCGTGTCCGTCCGTCCCGCGCTCGGAGTCGGGCAGTTCGTCGACGACGTGGAAGTGTGCCCGCTCCACGCGTTGCACGACAAGCTGAGCGATCCGGTCGCCGCGGGAGATCTTCGCCGTCGCCACCCGGTCATGGTTGATCAGATTGACCAGGATCTCCCCCCGGTAGCCGGAGTCCACGGTGCCGGGCGCGTTGAGCACGGTGACCCCGAGCCGGGCGGCGAGTCCGGACCGGGGGTGCACCAGGCCCACGTACCCGGGCGGGAGCGCGACGGCGATCCCGGTGCGCACCAGCGCCCGGCCGCCCGGCGGGATCTCCACGTCCTGCGCCGCGACGAGGTCGGCGCCCGCGTCCCCGGGGTGCGCGTACGTGGGCGGTGGCAAATCAGGGTCGATCAGGCGCACCTGCACGGGCACTGGAGTCACGCCCACCATCTTGCCGTACCCTCGCGGTGTGGCCCGCCAACCCAGCACCTACGAGGAGCGGCTCGCCGTGCCGTGGTGGCTCGCCGTCCTCGCGCTCGCCGGGGCAGCGGTGGTGGCGGCCGAGATCCACATGGGCGCCGGCGGGGTGCGCTCCTGGCTGCCGTACGCGGTCGTGCTGCCCCTCGCGGCGGCAGGGCTGTGGTGGCTGGGCCGGATCCGGATCGCGGTCGAGCCCGGACCCGACGGGCCGCAGCTGCGGGTGGACGACGCCAGGCTGCCGGTCCGCTTCATCGCCGACGTCATCCCGCTCGACGCGACCGGCAAGCGCGAACTGCTCGGGCCGCTGGGGCACCCGCTGGCGTTCGTCGTCCAGCGGCCGTGGGTCGGCGGTGTGGTTCAGGTCGTGCTCAACGACCCGGCCGACCCTACGCCGTACTGGGTGGTGAGCAGCCGCGCCCCGGAGCGCCTCGCGGCGGCGCTGCTCGACGCCCGGGATGCGGTGGCGGCGGCCGGTCCGGACGCGTCGGCCAGGGCCTAGCCCGCGAACGGCTCGACCCGGGGCTGCGGCTACGGCCCCGGGGCTGCGGCTACGGCTCGACCCGGGGCAGCGGGTACGGCACGTACCCGCGGGCGAGGTCCCGGCGCATCTGCTCGCCGAGGGCGCGGGTGGCCCGGTGGTTGAGGTAGCCGGCGACCGCCGCGCCGGTCAGCAGCGGGCCGAGCGTGGTCAGGTTGCGGCCGAACCGGCGCACGAGGCGTTCCCGAAGCTCCTTGCGGGCGGCGGTGGACAGGACCGTGGCGATCCCGGCCCCGGGCGCCGTGGGGTTGAATCCCCGGCGCCCCGCCCAGGCCTGCAGCAGCGTCACGGCCCGCTGGGTACCCGTGCCGGGCAGCGGCTGGCGGTACACCTCGTGCAACTCCCCGATCAGCTTGACCTCGATGGCCACGACGGCCAGCGTCTCGGCGGCGAGCAGGGCGGGCGCGGAGAGCAGCGCGGGAGGTGCCGCCCACTTGACCGCCGCCACGCCGCCGCTGGCCGCGCCGACGGCGGCGGTGGCGCGGGCGGCGTGGCGGACCAGGCGTTCGGCGAGGGCCTCACCCGCGAGCCCGTCGTGGTGGCGCCGCAGGGTCTCCAGGTCACGGATGGGGATGTGTGGCGCGATCTCGACCAGGGAGTCGGCGACCCAGCGCAGGAGCGCCCGGACGCGCAGCGTCCGGCCGGGGCCGCGGGCGCGGACCTGGTTGGCGAGCCGCCCGAGGAGGCGCCGGCGCTGCGCCGGCTCCAGCTCGGCGGCGGTCAGCGACGCGACCGTCTGCGGCAGGGCGTCCTCGCGCCCGGCCGTGCCGGAGGTGCCGCCGTCGTCGGGCGGCGCGCTGCTCGGGGGCGTCACCATCCCTTCCCTTCCTCGGGCCGCGCCCGCACGGGCCGGGTCAGGTCCTCACGCGCACTCGCGGCAGATCAGCTCGTCGCCGCGCTGACGCGCGAGCTGGCTGCGGTGGTGCACCAGGAAGCACCGCGAACAGCGGAACTCGTCCGCCTGCATGGGCACGACCTTGACCGTCAGCTCCTCGTCCGCCAGGTCCGCGCCGGGCAGCTCGAAGGTCTCGGCTACCTCGGCCTCGTCAATGTCCACACTGCCCGACTGCGCGTCGACCCGGCGGGCCTTGAGCTCCTCGAGGCTGTCCTCGCCGAGATCCACCTCGTCGCGCCGCGGAGCGTCGTAGTCGGTGGCCATCGCTTGTCTCACACTCCCCCTGTATCCCGTATCGCGCCCGGTTGCACCACCAGGCGACAGTCTTCAGTACCCGCTCGCCATGCGACCGGCCCCTCGCCCGGGTACTTTCCGGTCGAGCGGGGTAGGTTACCTCGCTCGCGCGATAGGTGTACGCCGACGCTGGCGGAGATGTTCCCACTGTGACTCAGTCGACACGCAGGCGACACAAAAGGTAGAGGCAGGTCCGGTCCACGCGCCGGCGGCGCGCCGCACCTCGACGGAATCCCGCGCACGCGCGCCGCGAAACGATAGCCTCAGCCATACTTCCTCCACCAACCGGCGGTCTGCGTGCCTCGGACCGACAAAGCACGGGGGGCTACGAAATGAGCTTCGCGAGATTTCGGGCACTGACCGTCGTCGGCGTCCTGTTCGTGTGCGCCCTCGTCCTCGTCGTCGCGGCCCTGATCAGGGACACGCAGTCGAGAGCCGGCGCCACCCGGGAGTGCCCGCCCGGTCACGTGCCCGCCGACCTCCGGCTGCCCGACGAGAAGAACATCAAGATCAACGTCTACAACGCGACGGATCGCCGGGGCCTTGCCGAGTCGATCGCCAACGAGTTCGAGAGCCGCGAGTTCACGATCGCCAACAAGGACAAGATCAAGGAGGCCAACGACCCGCTGAAGAAGCGGGTCGAAGGCGCGGCCGAGCTGCGCTACGGACCCAAGGCGCACGGCGCGGCCTGGGTGATCAACGCCTACTTCCTCGGCGAGGCCGACCTGCAGATCGACCTAAAGCGCTCCGACGACGTCGTCGACGTCGTGCTCGGCGAGAAGTTCCGCCAACTCGCCACGGTCACCGAGGTCAACCAGTCGCTGGTCTCACTCGGCCTGCCCACGCCGCCCCCCGGTACCTGCGCCATGCGCTGACCGAGGCCGGCACGGGCCGCCGGGTGGCGTCCGGGCCGGCGCGGGTCACGGGCCGCCGGCGGCGTCCAGTTCCACCAGCCGGTCGTGCAGCGCGTCGCGGATGCCCGGGGGCGCGGCGAGCAGGAAGTCGGGCCCGGCGGGTGCCCCGGCCAGCCCGCTGACGACCAGCCCGGCCTCCTGGGCGATCAACGCGCCGGCGGCGTAGTCCCAGGGGTTCAGGCCCTTCTCGAAGTACGCGTCGACCCGCCCTTCGGCGGCCAGGCACAGGTCCACCGCGGCCGCGCCCAACCGGCGGATGTCGCGCACCTCGGGCAGCAGCCCGGCCAGCACCCGCGCCTGGTGCCGCCGGCGCGCGGAGTCATAGGCGAACCCGGTCGCCACCAGCGCCTGGCCGAGGTCGGTGACCGGTGACCCGGTCAGCCGCCGCCCGTCGCGGAACGCCCCGCCCCCGTGGACGGCTGTCCACTCCTCGCCGGTGCTCGCCTCGCGCACCACCCCGCACACGACCTGCCCGTCCACCTCGGCGGCGAGCGACACCGCGTAGGGCCCGACCCCGTAGAGGTAGTTCACCGTGCCGTCGATGGGGTCGAGCACCCAACGCACCGCACCCTCGGCGGTCCGGCCGGTACCCGTGACGCCGAACTCCTCGCCGAGCACGGTGTCAGCGGGCCGCACCCGGCGCAGATGGGCGACGACCATGCGCTCCACCGCCCGGTCCGCCGCCGTGACCACGTCCGTACGGGTGGTCTTCGTGGCCGGGTCGCGGATCGCCTCGGCGCGCATCGCCTGTGCCGTCTTCGCGGCCAGCCGCACCACGTCCACCGCGATCCGCAACAGCTCGTCGACGTCCGGCCGGAGGGCGGCAGTCTCGGTCGAGGTCATGCCCTCATCCTGCCAACTCGGAAGCGCGGTTCCTGATCCGGCACGCGTCAGGGGTTGACTTCACTTTGCGGCGCTACAATTCACGCCTGCCCGCGCATAGTGGATAAGACCCGCGAAGCGAGGGCTTCCAAGACAACCACCGGCCCGGCGTCACGACGGCCATCCGCTGTCCGTGGCGCGGGCAGGCCGCACGCATCGCCATGGGAAGGTCGTTCGTGACTGAGCTCCGCCACAACGGTGCTGACGTACGTAAGGTCACCGAGACACTCCTATCCCAGGCCGCCGCTGCGGGCGGTCAGCTCACATCGGCGCAGGTGGTAGAGGCGGTGGAGTCAGCCCACGTGGCGGCGAGCCAGGCCAAGCGGATCCTGCGGGCGCTCGCCGAGGCGGGGGTGACGGTGGTGGTGGACGGATCGGCGCCGAGGCGCCGACGGGTGGCGGCGGCGCGGTCGGCGACAGCCGCCTCCAAGGCGACGAGTGCGAAGGCGGCTACGGTGGCGAAGAAGACGGGCGGCAGGGCAACACCGCAGAGCGGAGCTGCGACTGCCGCGAGGCCCGCAACGAAGAAGGCGCCAGCGGGCGGGACGACGCCCACCGACGCGGCGAAGGTGACCGCTGACGCGGTCGCCGCGCCGACGGACGAGACCGCCACGCCCGCGACGGCGGCGCCGGTCACCGACACCTCCGGCCCGGACACGGCCGCCGGTGTTTCCGCTGGGAAGGCGTCCAAGGCCGCCAAGGCCTCCGCCAACGGCGCGGCCGGCAAGGACGAGCCGGCCGGCAAGCTCGAGCCGGCGGGAAAGGCCTCGGCGGCGAAGAACGGCGGAGGTCGGGCCCGGGTGACCACGGCCAGGACGAAGACGGCCGACGCCGCCGGCGAGACCGACCAGGAAGGGGCCGAGGCGCCGGCCCGGACCCGCGGCAAGGCCAAGGCCGCAGGCGCCAGCGCGGGTAAGGGCGCCACGGCGGGCAAGACGGGCAAGAAGGGGACCAAGACCGCGGCGGGTGGCTCCGGCGAGCCCGCGGCGAAGCGGCCAGCGGCGAAGGGGTCGGCCGCCAAGGGGAAGGCCATCGACGACGAGCCGAGCGTCGACCTCGACGAGGAGGTTCTCGTCGAGGACCTGGAGGACCTCGTCGTCGAGGAGTCACCCGAACTCGCCGAGGCCGCGCATGCCGACGCCGAGGCGGACGACGACTTCGACTGGGACGACGAAGAGTCCGAGGCGCTCAAGCAGGCCCGGCGGGACGCCGAGCTCACCGCCTCGGCCGACTCGGTGCGCGCCTACCTGAAGCAGATCGGCAAGGTGCCGCTACTCAACGCCGAGCAGGAGGTCGAGCTCGCCAAGCGCATCGAGGCGGGCCTGTACGCCGCGGAGCGGCTGCGGGCCGCCGAGGAGAACAACGAGGAGCTCCCCCCGGACCTCAAGCGCGACCTGACCTGGATCGCGCGGGACGGCGAGCGGGCCAAGAACCACCTGCTGGAGGCCAACCTCCGTCTGGTGGTCTCGCTGGCCAAGCGGTACACGGGGCGGGGCATGGCGTTCCTGGACCTGATCCAGGAGGGCAACCTGGGCCTGATCCGGGCGGTGGAGAAGTTCGACTACACCAAGGGCTACAAGTTCTCCACCTACGCCACCTGGTGG
>Ga0310834_100083_pt1 | contig 181962 bp, 160 predicted proteins | sample SM_ome_2_FD_201314 | JGI IMG/M metagenome (GOLD analysis project Ga0310834, IMG submission 201314) | Sorghum-adapted microbial communities enriched on stacked mutant (SM) sorghum from Joint BioEnergy Institute, Emeryville, California... ... | reverse complement strand
GCCCAGCCGGTGCAGGAGATGTAGCTGCTGGGCACCGGGCGCGCGGCGGGCCGCAGGCGCAGCCGGTCGGTGTACGTGGCGAAGGGATGCGCCACCAGCCGGCCCTGCAGCCAGGCCTTGGCCTGCGGGTCGCGCACCCCCAACCGTTCCAGGGGTCGCCGCGGCATCAGCCAGCCATCGCCCTCGGTCTTCGCCTGCGCCACGAAGTGCTCGGCGATGTGCGCCGGCAGCAGGTCCAGCGCGCAGTCGCCGTCGTCCGGTACGAACGCGTCGTAGTAGACCAGCCGGCCGATCCGCTCCGGCACCTCGCCCGCGACGCCGGTGATCACCATGCCGGCGTAGCTGTGTCCAACCAGGACGACGTCGTGCAGGTCCTCGAACCGCAGCAGCGCGGCCACGTCCTCGATGTGGGTGGCGAGGCCGACCTCGCGGGAGAGCAGATGGACCCGATCGCCGAGCCCGGTGAGCGTCGGCCGGTAGGTGGTGTGGCCCTTCGCCTCCAGGCGGGCGGCCACCGGCTGCCAGCACCACCCGCCGTGCCATGCGCCGTGGACCAGGACGAACGTGGACAACAGATTCCCACCCGCCTTCGCGCCCACCCGACTAGGGTCCTGCCCGCGATGAACAACTCGGTGCGCACCAGCTCAACCGCGGTGTCGAGCGCGCCGCCATTGCCGTAGTGTCGCCATCGTCCAAGAAATTGTCAACATCATGGCAAGCGATGCCGTTGACTGCGATGTAGGCGCGGAATATGTTGGCCGCGTGGCCCACCGGTAGAGAGCGGGTGCCCATGTCTGTCGATGCTCCTCCGCCCGTCAGCAGCCACAGCGAAGCGACCCTGGATCGCGGCCGGGCGGTGACGCCCGCCGAGCTGCGGTGGCGCGCGGACTGGATCCGGCTGCAGACCGTGCAGCTCATCGACCAGGCCGGTGTGGGCCACTACTCCAGCACCTTCTCCTGTGCTGAGATCATCGCCGTCCTCTACTACCACACCCTCCGGCTGCGCCCCGCCGAGCCGCAGTGGCCGGACCGGGACCGGTTCCTGCTCGGCAAGGGGCACGTCGCCACCGGCCTGTGGCCGGTGCTGGCCGACCTGGGCTACTTTTCCGCCGAGTGGCTCACGCAGTTCGGCAAGATCGGCTCACCGCTGAACGATCATCCGAACATGCGGCTGGCGCCCGGGATCGACTTCAGCTCCGGCTCGCTCGGGCACAACCTCTCCGTGGCGGTCGGCATCGCCTACGGCGGCCGCCTCTCCGGCCGCGACTATCGGACTTTCGTCCTCACCGGCGACGGCGAGCTGCAGGAGGGACAGGTCTGGGAGGCGGCGATGGCGGCCAGCCATTACCGGCTCGGCAACCTGGTGGCCATTGTGGACGCCAACGGCTTCTCCGGGGCCGGGCCGACCTCCGCGGCGATGAACATCGAGCCGCTGGGTGCGCGGTTCGAGGCATTCGGCTGGCGCGTCGCCGAGATCGACGGGCACGACGTGGTGGCGCTCACCCGCACCCTGGACGAGCTGCCCGACCCCGCCAGCGAACGGCCGATTTGCGTCATCGCCCGCACGCGGAAGGGCAAGGGTGTGGCGATGATGGAACAGGCGCCGCAGGCGTGGCACCTGGGCCTGCTCGAGCCGAAGCTGCGGGAGCAGGTTGTCGCGGAGATCTCCGGGAGGATGCGGCGATGGTGACCGGGACCCAAAACGTGCCCGCCCCCAAGATGGTGGACGTCTTCTCCGACGTCGCGATCGACACCGCGCTCGCCACCAACCCGGCCGGCGTGGCGATCGCCGAGATGGCCGACGCCGACCCGCGGATCCTGACCCTGACCGCGGACCTCGGCAACGTGCTCGCGGACTTCCGCCAGCGTCACCCCCGGCGCTACCTCGAGCTGGGGATCGCGGAGACCAACTCGGTATCCGTCGCCGCCGGCCTGGCCACCTGCGGGTACCTGCCGTACATCTTCGCGATGGCGCCCTTCGGCGTGCTGAAGTGCGCCGAGCAGATCCGCACCGACCTGGCGTACAACCACCTGCCGGTCCGGCTGGTCGGCCGGCTGGCCGGGCTCGCCATGGGCATCTTCGGCACCAGCCACCACGCGGTGGAGGACGTGGCGGTGGCCCGGGCGCTGACCAACATGACGGTGGTCACGCCCGCGGACAGCAATGCGGTGCTGAGCCTCATGCGGTCGACCGTGTCCCACCAAGGGCCGATCTACATCCGGATCGCCGAAGGCGCCGAGCCGGTCTACGCGGCGCCGCCCGTCTTCGAGTTCGGCCGCTGGCTGCGGCTGCACTGCGGCAGCGAGGTCAGCCTGATCGGGCACGGCCTCGGCGTGGGCCTGGCCGTGCGGGCCGCCGGTGAGCTGGCCGCCCGCGGAGTGCAGGCGGATGTCTACGACGCCGCGTTCCTCAAGCCGTTCGACGAGGAGGCCATCGTCGACACCGCACGGCGCACCGGCGCGGTGCTCACCATCGAGGACCACAGCGAAGTGGGCGGGCTGGCCAGCATCGTGGCGGAGACAGTCGGCCGCAACGGGCTGTCGGTACGGCTGGACCGGGTGGCGCTGCCGGACGAGGACCTCGAGGTCGGTACCCCGGCCGCGCTGCACGAGCACTACGGGTTCACGGCCGCCGGCGTGGTCGCCAAGGCACTGGCGCTGACCGGCCGCGCCTGAGGACCGCCTCGCGCCAGCCCGTGGCGGAATCCGCCGACAGCCCGCGCCCCTCAGGAGGAGGACTGCTGCTCCTGTGGGTGGGTCACGAGCGGTTCGACCTCGAAGCGCATCCAGGGGAACATCGGCAGCGAGGCGAGCGCCTCGTGCAGGGCGTCGGCGTCCGGCGCACTGTACAGGCCGATCGAGTCACTGGACCCGAGCACCCGCCACAGCTTGACCAACACGCCGGCCTCGCGCAGTTCGGCGGCGCGCGCCCGCTCCGCCTGCCGCAGCCGCTCCCGCTCCTCGGCAGGAAGCGCGTGCGCCCCGTTGAGCGACTGCCGCACCAAGAACTCCATCAGTCGACACGCAGCCCTTCGCATCGAATCGCCCGGGACGCCCGGCGGTCCGGCGTGCGACGGCGCGCCTGACGCCAGGACCCGATGCTAGCAACAAGATGGGCTACCTGGTCAACAATCCTGTTAACGTGTCCGGCGCGCAGCCTCCGAGCTCGACTCAGCTGTAGCGGATCATGCCCCGGACGTTCCGGTGCGTGCGCATGTCCTCGTATCCCTGGTTCACCTGCTCCAGCGAGTAGGTGCGCGTCACCAGTTCGTCGAGCAGCAGCTCACCCTTGCGGTACAGGTCGAGCAGGCGGGGGATGTCGTAGCGCGGGTTGGCGTTGCCGAACAGGCAGCCCACGATGCGCTTCTGGAACGCCGCCATCTCGAACATCGGCATCACCGCCTGGTTGTCGGTGACCGGTCCGAGCGCGGTCAGCGCGACCGTGCCCAGCTTGCCGACGAGCGAGATGGCGTCGCCGACCACCACCCCGGTCGCCACGTCCACCGTGACCAGTGCGGCGTCGGCCATCCGGCCGCGGGTGAGGTCGGGCAGCGCCGCCCGGGCCTCGGCCGCGCTGGCGAAGGTGTGCGTGGCGCCGAACCGCTTGGCCTGCTCGCGGTTGAACGGCGACGGGTCCACGGCCAGGATCTGGCTGGCTCCGGCCATCCGCGCACCCTGCACGGCATTCGCACCCACGCCGCCGATCCCCAGCACCACCACCGTCTGCCCGGGCTTCACCTCGGCGCCGTACACCGCGGTCCCCCAGCCGGTGGTCACCCCGCAGCCGACCAGCGCCGCCTTATCCAGCGGGATGTCGTCCTTGATCTTGACGACCGAGGTCTCCCGGACCACGGTGTACGGCGCGAAGGTGCCCAGCAGGCACATCAGCCGGGCGTCCCGGCCGCGCACGTGGTGGCGGGCCGTGCCGTCCCGCTGGAGCCCGACCGTCAGCTCCGCCCCCTCGTCGCAGAGGTTCTGGTGCCCGCTGGCGCAGCACCAGCACCGCCCGCAGGCCGGGACGAAGCTCAGCACGACGTGGTCGCCCTCGCGCACGCTGGTCACCTCGGGGCCGACCTTCTCCACCACGCCGGCGCCCTCGTGACCCCCGATCGTCGGCAGCCCCTGCATCGGCAGGTCACCGACCCGCACGTGCTCATCCGAGTGGCACAGTCCGGACGCGGCCAGGCGCACCATGACCTCGCCCGCGCGCGGGTCGTCCAGCTCAAGCTCCTCGATCTGCCAGTCCTGACCGTACTCCCACAACACAGCGGCCTGCGTCTTCACGGGACCCTCCTTGCGTCGGTCGAACCCGGTGCGACCGGCGCCTCGCCCCGCTCCCGCGTTGCAGACCTTCCCGGCGAACCCTCCCGGCAGCCTTCCCCCGGCGGCGGTCACGGGACCGCGATGCTGGCCGGGCCCCCGTTCCGGCGAGCTTCTTTCGGACGGCTTCACGGGACGGCGCGGGGCTGCCGCACAGGGCGGAGTATAGGTACGGGCGCGCGGCAATGACGAGATGCGCACGGTGGAAATACGTCAAACGGCCGAGCGCGAATGGCCGCCGCCGCCCCGGCACGGGGAGATCCTCTCGGCAAAACTGTGCACAATCTTGTCCACGAGCAGCACGGCGTGATTTGCTGTCCCTCAGCGCTGGCGCCGAGGAGGTGATCGGCTTGGCACGACGCGAGCCCCTGCTGGATCCGACCGGCGCGACCGGCCGCGCGAACGACGCCCAGCTCGCGCCCCGGCCGCGCGGCCTGCGCGGCCTGCGCGTCGGGCTGCTGGACAACACCAAGCCGAACGCTGGGGTCCTGCTCGCCGCCGTGGCCGACGAGCTGCGCCGCGGCTGGGGCGTCGGCCCCTCCTCGACGTACGTCAAAAGCTACTTCGGCACCCCGGTCGAGGAGAGCCTGATCCAGCGCATCCTGAAGAACTGTGACTTCGTAGTGGCGGGAATCGGCGATTGAGGCTCGTGCAGCGCGGCCAGTGTGGCCGACGGGATTCTGCTCGAACGGGCCGGCGTGCCCGCGGTGAGCATCTGCACCGACGCGTTCACCGTGCCGGCGCGGGCAATGGCGAAGGCGTACGGCTTCCCCGGCTTCGCGTTCGTCACGGTGCCGCACCCGGTCGCGAGCCTGACCCGGGAGCAGATCAGCCAACGCGCCCGCGAGGTGGTGCCGGACGTGCTGCGGATCCTCGGTGTGGAGTGACCGGCGGTGACTGAGCACGACGTGCTGGCGTCCGCCGCCGCCGAACCATTGCTGGTCGACGGCGGCGAGATCCGCCGCGCCATCGAGTACTACATCGAGCGCGGCTGGACCGACGGCCTGCCCGTGGTGCCGGTGACCGAGTCGTACGTCGCCGAGTTCCTGGCGCGCACCCGGCGGGACCCGGCCGAGGTCGTCCTCGCCATGCCGCACCTGGAGCGCTCCTGCACGGTGCGGGTCGCCGCCATCAACGCGGCCCTGGCCGGTTGCCGGCCCGAGTACTTCCCGGTCGTGCTGGCCGCCTGGGACTCGCTGCGGAAGGAAGGCTACGCGGAGCGAGGCCTGTGGCAGAGCACGACGGGCACCGCACCGTTCCTGGTCGTGAACGGCCCGATCCGCAACGAGCTGGGCATCAACTGCCGCGGCAACGTCTTCGGCTCGGGCTTCCGCGCGAACGCGACGATCGGGCGGGCCATCCGGCTGACCGCCATCAACTGCTTCGGCCTGCGCCCGCACGAGTTGGACCAGGCGACCCAGGGCACGCCGGCCAAGTACACCGCGTGCATCGGCGAGAACGAGGAGGACAGTCCCTGGCCCGGGCTGCACACCGAGTATGGCTTTGCCGCATCCGACAGCACGGTCACCGCCATGGTGATCCGGTCGGTGGTGCACATCGAGGCGCGGCACACCACCGTACCCGAGCAGCTCGCCCTGGACCTGGCGGGGACGCTCTCGCGCACCGGCGCGCTCATCCACGAGACCATCAGCGGCTGCCTCGTGCTCGGCCCCGAGCACGCCCACGTGTTCGCCCGGGCCGGGTGGAGCAGGCGCGACCTGCGGCAATTCGTCTACGAGCACGCCGGGCGCACCCGGGCGGAGCTGGCCGCGGTCGGCAAGGACGCGGTGTCCGGGAAGACCCGGTGGCGGCTGCCTGCCGACCATCCGGAGGCGGTCCCCGACCGGCACACCGAACAGGGGCGGCAGGGACTCGTCCATGTGCTCAACTCCCCGGAGGCGCTGCAGGTCGTCGTCGCCGGAGCGAACAACGCCGGCGTCTCCGCGGTGGTCGAGACCTTCGGGCCGCGCGGCGGGCCGCCGGCCATCACCCGCATCGACACGTGACGACAGCAAGGGGGCGACCCAGATGGGCACCGAACAGCTCGACGCGGCGCTGCAGGGCCTGCGGGAGACGCTGCAGGCCGACGGGTACGCGCTCGAGTGGTCTCTGGCCGACGAAGACGAGACCGCGCCGGGCGGGCAGCCGGGCGGAGTGATCGATGTGCGCGTGGTGGCGGGTGCCGACGCGTGTGCGGACTGCCTCGTCCCGGCCGAGCTGATGCGCAGCATCCTGTCCGACGCGCTCAGCGGCACGCCGTACCGCGTCGGAAGCATCACCCTGCCGGCCAAGCCGTGAGCCCGCGCGTGCTCGTGGAGCCGAGCCGGCGCACGCCGGTGTACGGCGAGTTCGACGTGGTCGTGGTGGGCGGCGGGCCGGCCGGGCTGATGGCCGCCGCGGCGGCCGCGCGCTGCGGCAGGTCCACCATCCTGCTGGAGCGTTACGGGTACCTCGGCGGCGCCGGCACCGCCGGTGGGCTGAGCACCTTCTGCGGCCTGCACGCCAAGGTCTACGGCGAGCACCGGCGGGTGGTGCACGGGCTCGCGGACGAGCTGCTCGACCGGCTGGAGAAGCTGGACGGTCTGGCCCCGCCACACCTGACCATCAACGACGGCATCACCGCGCAGGCGTTCGACATCTCCAGCTACAAGATCGCCGCGGACGGCCTGGTCACCGGCTCAGGGGCGAAGATCCTCTTCCACACGCTCGCGGTCGGCGTGGCCATGGCCGACGAGGACACCATCGACGCCGTGCTCATCGAGTCGAAGTCGGGCCGCGCGGCCGTACGCGGCCGGATGTTCGTCGACGCCTCCGGCGACGGCGACCTCGCCGCCTGGTCCGGCGTGCCCTACGAGAAGTCGCCGACGCTGCTCTACCCGTCGCTGATGTTCCGGATCAACGGCGTCGACGCCAAGGCAGCCGGCGAAGCGCCCTGGCGTACCGTCGAACGGCTGATGGAGGAGGCCGAGCGGGCGGGCACCCACCGCTTCCCGCGCAAGAAGCCGATCGTGCGGCCGCAGCGCAACCCGCTGGAGTGGCGGGCCAACCTCACCCAACTGAGCAACCCCGACGGCAGCCCGGTGGACGGGACCGACGTCGACCAGCTGACCCACGGGGAGCTGACCGGCCGGCAGCAGGTGCTGGACGCGTTCACCTTCATCCGGGACCACACGCCCGGTTTCCACGAGTCGTACATCGTGGACCTCGCGCCGCAGATCGGCATCCGGGAGACCAGACGGATCGTCGGGCGCTACCAGCTCACCGAGGACGACGTGCTGGACTGCGCGGACTTCGCCGACACCATCGGCGTCAACGGCTGGCCCGTCGAGGCGCACGTTGCAGGCACCGTCGAGTTCCGCTGGCAGCGCGGGAACAACCCGCGCGGCTTCAACCAGCTGCCGTTCCGGATGCTGGTGCCCGAGCGGGTGGACAACCTGTACGTCGTGGGCCGCTGCGCCTCGATGACCCAGGGCGGACAGTCGTCGGCCCGGGTCACCGGGCCCTGCTTCGCCATGGGCCAGGCCGCCGGCACCGCCGCCGACCTCGCGCTGGCCGCCGGCACCGCCGCCGGCGCCGTCGACGTCGCCGAGCTGCAGCGCCGGCTGGAGCGTGCCGGCGCGTACCTCGGCCGGGACTGCTGAGGAGCACACCATGCGCCCCCTGCGTAGCAACCTCGAACCGGGCACCACGCCGTGGGTGATGCGCCGGGCACAGTGGACGGCCCTGGGGCTGACCGACGAGGACCTCGCCAAGCCGAAGATCGCCATCGTGAACACCTCGTCCGATCTGGCGAGCTGCTTCTCCCACCTGGACGGCATCGTGGGGCCGCTGAAGGAGGCCATCCGCGCCGCCGGCGGGATCGGCTTCGAGGTGCGCACGGCGGCGCCCAGCGACGCGGTCACCAGCGCCGGCGCGGCCGGACGCTACATCCTGCCCAGCCGCGACCTGGTCGCCAGCGACGTCGAGGTAGCCGTCGAGGGCGCGCAGCTCGACGGCATGGTGTGCCTGTCGTCGTGTGACAAGACGACTCCGGCCCACCTGATGGCCGCCGGCCGGCTGAACATCCCGACCATCGTGGTCGCCTGCGGCTATCAGCCGTCCGGCCAGTACCGCGGCGAACCCGTCGACTTCGAGGACGTCTTCCACTACGCCGGCCACGTAGCCACGGGCCGGATGACTGTCGAGGAACTCGCCGAGATGAGCGCCTGTGCGGTCACCGGTCCCGGCGTGTGCGCCGGGATGGGCACGGCGAACTCGATGCACATCGCCGCCGAGGCGCTGGGCATGGCGCTGCCGGGCAGCACACCCGTGCTGGCGAACAGCCCGAAGATGTGGCGGACCGTGGCGGAGGCCGGCCGCCGCATCGTCGAGCTGGTCGCCGAGGACCTGCGCCCCCGCGACATCATGACGGCCCAGGCGTTCCGGAACGCGGTCACCGCCGTACTGGCCGTCGCCGGCTCGGTGAACACTCTCAAGCACCTGCAGGCCGTCGCGGTCGAGGCGGGGTGCGACGTCGACGTCTACGCCGTGTTCGAGCAGCTGTCGCCGGTGGTGCCGGTGCTGTCGGCGGTCAAGCCGAACGGCCCGCATCGCATCGACGAGTTCGAGGCGGCCGGGGGTACCCGGGCCCTGCTGCACCAGCTGCGCTCGCTGCTCGACCTGTCACAGCGGACAGTGGCCGGGTCCACCGTGGGCGATGAGGTCGGTGACGCGGTGGTGGCTGATCCCGACGTGATCCGCCCGGTGGACAATCCGCACGCCCGGCACCCGGGCATCGTCATCCTCCGCGGCTCCCTGGCGCCCGGCGGAGCGGTGGTCAAGCGCACCGCCGCCGACGACGGGGTACGCCGGTTCACCGGCCCCGCCAAGGTGTTCCACTCCAGGGAGGAGGCCCTCGCCGGCATCCGCGGTGCCGAGGTGAAGCCCGGTCAGGTGGTCGTGCTCACCGGGCTGGGCCTGCGCGGCGCGCCCGGGATGGGCCTCACCTCGGCGGTCGTCTTCGCCATCGAGGGCGCCGGGCTCGGCGGGCAGGTCGCCGTGGTGACCGATGGGCAGATGTCGGGCCTGGTGAACAAGGGGCTGACGGTCGCCGAGGTGACCCCGGAGGGAGCGGTCGGCGGCCCGCTGGGCCTGGTCCGCGACGGCGACATCATCAGCGTGGACGTGGACGCGCGCACGATCGATCTCGCTGTCGGAGAGGATGTCCTGGCGGAGCGCCGGGCGCAGCTGCCGCCGCCGACGGTCCCCGGTGGCTGCGGCTGGCTGTCGGTGTACGCGCGGTCGGTCGGCTCCCTCGCGTCGGGCGCGACCCTGGGCGGCTGAGCCTCACCGGCTGCCGGCCCGCGCCCCACCACCCCAGCCCGAACAGATCCGACCCGGTCAGGACAGGCCGAGCAGGCGGGCGGCGTTGTCCTTGAACAGGCCCGGCTTGACCTCGTCCCGAAGCGGAGTCTTCGCCAGGTCGTCCATCCAGCGCTCCGGCGTCAGCAGCGGGAAGTCCGTGCCGAACAGCACCTTCTCCTTGATCAATGTGTTCGCGTACTGCACCAGGAGGGGCGGGAAGTACTTCGGCGACCAGCCCGACAGGTCGATGTACACCTGCGGCTTGTGCAGCGCCACCGCCAGCGCCTCCTCCTGCCACGGGAAGGACGGATGGGCCAGCACGATCGGCATGTCCGGAAAGTCCACCGCCACGTCGTCGAGGTAGATCGGGTTGGAGTAGGCCAGCCGGATGCCTCCTCCCCCGCGCTGCCGGGCACCGGCGCCGGACTGTCCGGTGTGGAACACCGCGGGCAGCCGGGCCGCCTCGATCACCTCGTAAAGCGGGTACGCGGCGCGGTCATTGGGGTAGAACGCCTGGGCGCTCGGGTGGAACTTGAAGCCTCGAACGCCGTACTCGTCGATCAGCCGTTTCGCCTCGCGGACGCCCTCCTTGCCGCGGGCCGGGTCGATGCTCGCGAACGGGATGATGACGTCGGCGTTGGCCGCCGCGCGCAGGGCCACCTCCTCGTTGGTCGGTCGCGCCGGATCCGGCGGCTGGTCCTTGACGTCGACGAAGAACGTCACCGCCGCCATGCGGCGCTCGCGGTAGTACGCCGCCAGCTCGTCCACGGTGTAGCTGACCGCCTCGGTCTTGAAGTAGCCGGCCATGGCCGTCAGCTCCGCGCCGGCGACCTTGTCCGGCGCGTTCACCGACCGGTGCACATGGGTGTGTACGTCGATGGCGACGAGCTTGCCGAGGTCGAAGCGGCGCGCAGGTGAGTCGCTCATGGTTGCAGACTTTCATGCTCACAGGATCGTTGACAAGAATTTCGAGGCCTGGCTAGGCTGCTCGCGGCAGTCCCCGACCGCGGGAGCTGATCGATGAGGGCCGTGGTGTGCGTGCCGGGCGGCGTCGAGGTCGCCGAGGTCGCTGACCCGGTTGCCCGCCCCGGGGAGGTCGTGGTCGCGGTCGAGGCGTGCGGGCTGTGCGGCTCCGACGTGCACGCCATCGAGCATGGAATGACCGTGGACGGGCAGATCCTCGGCCACGAGTTCGCCGGCCGCGTGGTGGAGGCGGGCTCGGACGTCGACGCCGGCCTGGTCGGCCGGGCGGTGGCGGTGAACCCGGTCGGCTCGTGCGGCTCCTGCCGTGCCTGCGCCCGGGGCGTGCCGTTCCAGTGCCCGGCCGTCCCGAACGTGGGGATCACCGCTCCGGGGGCCTACGCGCAGTACGTCGCTGTCCCGCAGGGGCAGCTGGTCCGGCTGCCCGACCACCTGCCGGTGGAGTTGGGCGCTCATGCCGAGCCGCTCGCCGTCGCGCTGCACGCGGTGGACCTGGCCCGGGTCGGCCCTGGCGACTGCGTACTCGTTTACGGTGTGGGACCGATCGGGCTGAACGCGGTCATCGCACTGCGGCTGGCGGGCGTGGACGCCGTCGTCGCGGCGGGCCGCTCGCCCGGCCGTCGGGCCGCCACGGCGGCGGTCGGCGCAGACGTGGTCGTCGACACCCGCGAGGTGTCTATCGTGGACTATGCCAAGCAGCACGGCACCCGTTTCACGGCGGTGCTCGAGTGTTCGGCCGCGCCCGGCGCCGCCATGGAGGCGCTGGAGGTCCTGGCCCCCGGCGGAACGTTCGTGGAGGTCGGCCTCGCCACCGACGTCGCGCCGGTGCCGCTGCCGCGGCTCGTCGGCGAGGGCCTGACGCTCACCGGCAGCTGCGCCTTCGATGCGCCGACCTACCAACGCGCGGTCGACCACATCGTCGCCGGGCGGGCGCCGGTGGCCGCGCTCATCAGCGAACGGGTCGGGCTCGATGCGACCCCCGAGGCCCTGGTCCGCCTCCGCACCCCGGGCGAGCTGGTCCGCCTGCTCACCCGCCCCTGGGACTGATTCATTCTCCGACGAGGAGTCCGACATGGAGCAGCTCGACGGCAAGGTCGCCGTGGTGACCGGCGCCGCCAGCGGCATGGGCAAGGCGTTCGCGAAGCGCTTCGCGGCCGAGGGCATGAAGGTGGTCGCCGCGGACATCCAGGCGCAGGCGCTGGCGCGGACCGTCGACGAGCTGCGCGCGGCCGGCGCCGCCGCGCTCGGCGTGCCCACCGACGTGTCGAGCGCCGAGTCCGTGCGGCGGCTCGCCGAGGCGGCCAGCCGGGAGTTCGGCGACGTCCACCTGCTGTGCAACAACGCCGGCGTCGAGGGGTACCTCGACGGCGCGATCTGGGAGGCCACCGACAAGGACTGGGAGTGGACGGTCGGGGTCAACTTCTGGAGCGTGGTGCACGGCATCCGGGCGTTCGTCCCACGGATGCTCGCGCATGGCCAGCCGGCGCACATCGTCAACACCTGCTCGATGACCGCGGTCGTCGCCGCCGGGAACATGTACGGCATCACCAAGCACGCCGTTCTCGCCCTGACCGAGGTGCTCGCCGCGGACCTGCGCAAGCGGCGGGCGCGGATCGGCGTCACCGCCCTGTGCCCGGGGACCATCGCGACGAACCTGTTCCACGGCAGCCGCAACCGGCCCGAGCACCTGCGCAACGACGAGGAGCCGCCCGGCGCGCGGGAAGGCCGCGAGCTGCGCGAGCGGATGCACGCCGTACTCGCCAACGGCATGCCGCCCGAGGAGGTGGCCGACAAGCTGGTGGCGGCGATCCGCGCCAACGCCGCGTACCTGCTCACCGACCACGAGTGGGACGAGCGGATCATCTCCCGGCACCGGGCGATCCTCGCCGGCGCGGTCGGCCCGGCCGCCGATCCACAGCTGGCCGATGGGGTGGCCCGATGAGCGCCGGGTTCGCGGGGAAGGTCGCCATCGTCACCGGGGCGGCCGCGGGGTTCGGCCTGGCGGTGGCGACCCGGCTCGCCCGGGAGGGCGCGCGGGTGGTCATGGTGGACCGGGCGGCCGAGGCGCTGCGCGAGCGGGCCGGGGCACTGCCCGGCGCCCTGCCGGTGGTGGCCGACACCAGCCGGGAGGCCGACGTGGACTCCTATGTGGAGCAGGCGGTCGAGCGGCACGGCCGGGTGGACCTGTTCTTCAACAACGCCGGCATCGAGGGCCGGTGGGCGCCGATGACCGAGCTGTCGGTCGACGACTTCGACTCGGTCATGGCGGTCAACGCCCGCGGGGTCTTCCTCGGCCTGCGCGCCGTGCTGCGGGTGATGAAACCGCAGCGCTCCGGCGCGATCGTGAACACCGCGTCGATGGCCGGCATCCGCGGCGGGGCCGTCAACGCGCCGTACGTCGCGTCCAAGCACGCGGTCGTCGGGCTGACCCGCTGCGCGGCGCTGGAGGGGGCGCCGTACGGGATCCGCGTCAACGCGATAGCGCCGGGGCACATCGACACGCGGATGGCACGGGACCTGACCGCCCAGCTCGACCCCGACGACCCACAGGGCATGTACGAACGGATAGCCGCCTCGGTGCCCCTCGGCCGGTACGGCACCGCCGAGGAAGTGGCCAACCTCGCCGTCTGGCTGCTGTCGGACGAGGCGTCGTACCTGTCCGGCTCGACCCACCTCATCGACGGCGCGGTCAACGCATGACACCCTCTGCCGGTCAGAGCGCGAGGACGAGCGGGCCACGCAGGCAGCGCGAAACGCAGATCAGCATGGTCTTTGACGCCTCGCGCTCCTCTTCGGTCAGCAGCGCGTCGCGGTGCTCGGGCACACCGGCGAGCACCTCGGTCTCGCAGGTGCCGCAGACGCCCTGGGCACACCACGAGATGACGGCGATGCCGCGCTCCCGGGCGACGGACAGGATGGACCGGCCCGGCGGGACGGTGAGCGTGACGCCGGACCGCGCGCACACCACGTCGAACGGCTCGTCGTTCACCGCGTGCGGACCACGGCAGTACTCGGCACCCACCTGAAGATAGGTGGGCCGCCCGTGCCGGACCACGCACGGATGACGGCAGCCGGCTACGACGAACGACGTAGCGGGCCAACGACGTTACTGGTTACTGCGGCCCCGGTACCAGGCCCTCCCGGATCGCCATCAGGGCGGCCTGGGTCCGGGAGGTGAGGTTGAGCTTGCTCAGCACGTTGCTGACGTGGGTCCGGGCAGTGCGCTCGCTGATCACGAGGATGTCGGCGATCTCCCGGTTGGAGCGGCCCTCGCCGAGCAGCGCGAGGATCTGCCGCTCCCGCGGCGTGAGCAGGGCGCGCCCCGCCGGGCCGCTGCGCAGATCCTGGGTGAGCCGCCGCGCGACCACCGGGTCGAGGTGCACCTCGCCGCGGACGGCCGCCCGGATGGCGGTCGCGACCTCGGCGACATCCGCGTCCTTGAGCAGGTAGCCCACGGCTCCGCTGCGTAGCGCCGCGTGGACCCGCTCCACCTCGCCGAAGCTGGTGAGCACCACCACCCGGCAGGCCGGGAAGCGCTCGACGATCTGCGCGGTGGCCTCCACGCCGTTCATCCTCGGCATGACCAGATCCATCAGCACCACACCGGGCAGGGCGTCGGCGGCGGCAAGCTCGGCCAGCCGAGCCAGCGCCTGCTCGCCGTCGGCGGCCTCGCCGACGCACGTGAAGTCCTCGATGGCCTTGAGGTAGGCGGCGAGGCCGCGGCGGACCACAGCGTGGTCGTCGACGATGAACACGCCGACCGGCCGGCCGCTCACGCCCGCTCCTTGCCCGGGGCGGATGTCGCCGGCATCGGGATGGTCACCCGGACGTGCCCGCCCCTGCCCGCCCTGCTGCGCAGCACCACGCTGCCGCCCCAGCGCTGCGCGCGCTCCCGCATGGACAGCATGCCGAGGGACCCGGTGGACTGCGGCTGCCGGCGGAACCCGACGCCGTTGTCCTCGATGTCGATCACCAGCAGGTCGTTGCTGACGCCGAGGACGGCAAGCTGCACCGTCACCGCGGTCGCCTCGGCGTGCTTGACGACGTTGTGCAGCGCCTCCTGGACGATGCGGTAGACATCGTCCTCCAGGTTGGGAGGCAGCGCCAGGAACTCCAGGTCGCTGCGGAAGGTCACTTCCATTCCGGTACGGGCGCCGACCGACTCGACCCAGGCCGCCACCGCGCCGATGAGCCCCTTGTCCGCCAGCCCACCCGGACGCAGCTCGTGGATCAGTGCCCGCAGGTCGTCCAGGGCAAGCTGGGACGAGGCGGCCAGCGCCTCCACGTGCTCACCCAGGGACTCGGGCGGGACCCCGCCCTCCCGCTCGATGCCCAGCCGCAGCGCCTCGGCCCGCATCTTGATGGAGAACACCTGTTGGACGACCGAGTCGTGCAGGTCGGCCGCGACCCGGTGCCGCTCCTCGCGGCGCGCCTGCATCTCGGCCGCGCTGACCAGCTCGGCACGATCGACGGCGAGGGCGGCGTGCTCGGCCATCGCCACCAGGAAGGCGATGTCCTCGGCGCTCGGCGGTTGCTCGCGGGGCGTGCAGAAGGCGTTGAGCACGCCGATCGTGCGCCCATCCACGATCAGCGGCACCCCGACGTAGCTGTCCCAGTCCGGCTGCCCCATGATCTCGTGCAGCGGCGCCCACCGCGGATCGCTGAGCACCTGCGGCTTGCGGTGCGGGACGGTGACCACCTTCCCCGTCGCCGCCGCGGTGAGCATCTTCAGCTCCGCGCCGAGCTGCTGGCAGCGGTGCAGCTTGGGGATGAAGTCGCTGGTGTCGCGGAACCCGGCGGTGCCCAGCAGCCGGATCCGCGTCCCGGTGTCGTCCAGGGTGATGACCTGCACCGCCGCGACCTCGTCGGCCCGGACCACCTCGGCCGCCACGGCGTCCAGGGTGGCGGCCAGGTTGCCGACGGCCGCGACGCTGGACGACGCCCGGGCGATGGCGGCCAGCCGGCGGCGCACCCGCCGGTCCCGCGTCACGTCGGTCAGCCAGGCCGCCCGCAGCGGCGACAGGGACGGCGCCGGCACCGGCCGGCACTCCACCTCCAGCCGGCGCAGGCCACGCTCGAGGACCACCGGCTCGCCACCGTCGCCGGCGGCCGGGTCCCGGTCGAGGGCGGCCAGCAGCGCATCCGGGAGTCGCTCCACGTCGCCGAGGATCCGGGTGGCCTCGTCATTGCACAGCCGCAGGGTCCCATCCCGGTCCACCACCACCAGACCGGCCGGGGCGGAGACGGCCAGCCGGCGGAACAGGTCGTCCTGCCAGGCCGAGGATCCTTTCGCCCCCCGGCCCTTCCGGCCCATCCCTCGTGATCCGCTGCCGTACCCCGGCCCGGCGCCCGCCTTGGCCGCGCCGCCCGGCACCGGTCGCGGCCTGCTGCGGATCGACTGGGATGACACCGCTGCCCGCTATCTCCAGGGCGTCGGAGGCATCAGCGGCGACGGCCCGAGCTCGGCGAGCCGGCGCAGCGCCTCGATGACGCTGAACAGGTGCTCGCGCATCGTTTTCTCGGCTGCGTCCGGGTCGCCGGAGCAGACGGCGTTGATGATGGCCAGGTGCTCCTTCAGCCCCTGGGCCGGGCGGCCGGGTAGCAGCGCCACGTGGAACTGGTACCGGACGCTCTGGTAGCGCAGCCGGTCCAGCAGGGCGCTCACCGTCGCCTGCTTCGCGATCTCGCGAACCCGGATGTGCACCTGCTGGCTGGTCTGGTTGTAGACGATGATGTCGTTCTTGCGCACCGCGTCGGACATCGGCGTGGCCAGCGCCTTGAGCTCGCGCCGCTCCCGCGCGGTGATCGCCTCCGCCGCCTTCGCCGCGCACAGCCCCTCCAGCACGGCCCGCGCCTCGGTGATCTCGATCGCCTCTTCGAGCGAGACCGGCCGCACCCGGGCACCGCGATTGCGCTCCCGCACGACGAGGCCCTCGTTGCTCAGCAGCGCGAGCGCCTCGCGCACCGCGCCCCGGGACGCGTCGTAGCGGCTGGCCACCTCCGCCTCGATCAGGCGCTGGCCGGGCGTCAGCTCGCCGTGGTAGATCGCCATACGCAGCGTGTCGAGCAGGGTGGCCGCCTCAGGCAGCTGCTCCTGCTCTACAACATTCTGCATAGTCACATGTTCCTCTCATCCGTGGAGGAAGGCCAGGGCTTTGCCGCCCAGATTGCTTCCCAAACGCCCCCCAGGATCGCAGACACTTATGTCGAACATGTGACCGGTCCCCACCATGGCGGGCGCGTGTCGCGGCGCGCCTGCCGGATCAGCCGGGCGCGGCCGGCCGGTTGTCGAACAGGGCGAGCGCCGCCGCCGTGTTCGAGGCCGGGACGTGGTAGGTGCTGTGCACGTGCGTGATCCGTTCGTTCAACGCACCGCGCATGATCAGCCACATGATCAACTCGATGCCCTCCGAGCCGGCCTCCCGCACGTACTCCTCCCGGGAGAGGCGGGTCAGCGACTCCGGGTCGGACTCGATCGCCTTGAGGAACATGTGGTCGAACCGGGGATTGATGAACCCGGCCCGTTCCCCGGCGAGCTGGTGCGACATGCCGCCGGTGCCGAAGACCGCCACCGTGATGTCCTGGTCGAAGGACCTGATCGCCCGGCCGAGTGCCTTACCGAGCGCGAAACAGCGGGCGGCGGTCGGCTGCGGGTACTGGATGACGTTGACGACCAGCGGGACGACCGCGCACGGCCAGGCGTCACCCGGCTCCGGGCAGAAGATCGACAGCGGCACGGTCAGCCCGTGGTCGACCTCCATCCGCTGGCATACCGTCAGGTCGAAGCCGTCGTCGACCAGCTTCTCCACCAAGTGCAGCGAGAGCTCGGGCGCACCGCGCACGTCGGGGACCGGGCGGCGGCCGAAGCCCTCGTCCGCGACCGGGTACCACTCGTCCACGCCGATTGCGAAGGTCGGCACGATGTCAAGGTCGAACGCGTTCGCGTGGTCGTTGTAGACGATGACCGCGACGTCCGGCACGTGCGCGGCCATCCAGTCCCGCGCCGGCTGGTACCCGTCGAAGAGCGGCTTCCAGTACGGATCCTGGGTCCTGCCATCGTCCATCGCCGCGCCGATCGACGGCACGTGCGAGGTGGCCAGCCCCCAGATGATCTCAGCCATCGGGGTTGCGCCCGAACGGCTGGCGGGTGGCAGCGCCCCCGGTACGTCCGCCCGCCCGCATCATCTGGACGAACTCCTCCTCGGTCATGCCCGAGAACACTCCGCTAAGGTACTGCATGGACCTGCGGTCGGTCATGGCGAGCTTGTAGACGTAGAAGATGTTCCCGCCGAGCTCCATCAGGCGCTTCCAGTCCCGCTGCAGCACCGCCTGCCGCTGCTCCTCCGTCAGGCCGTAGGAGTCGCAGTACGCCGCCTCGTCCGCGAGGAACCGCTCCCGGTTCTGCGAGTGGCGCAGCGACATGAACATTCTGTTGAGCTGGTAGCCGCGGCGGCTCAACTCGCCGTCGAAGACGTAGGTGCCCGGCACGTCGAGCCTCGACCGGGAAGACACGGTCCTGCCCTCCTCGCCGCACGGACTTTCAACTTTAATGTTGACGACACTGTAGATAATCTTGCCTAGGACGTCTAGGGTTCGCGGCATGGCCCGTGCAGACGCTTCCCTGCTCATCGTCAGCGCACACGCCGCCGACTTCGTCTGGCGCGCCGGCGGCGCCGCCGCCCTCTACGCAACCGCTGGCGCTCGGGTGACCGTGGCCTGTCTCAGCTACGGCGAGCGCGGCGAGTCGGCCCGGCTGTGGCGGGCCGGCCACACGCTGGAGGAGATCAAGCAGATCCGCCGGTCGGAGGCGGAGCAGGCGGCGGCCATCCTCGGCGCCGACCTGCGCACCTTCGACGCCGGCGACTATCCGCTGGTGGAGACACCCGAGCTGGTCGACCGGCTGGTCGACCTCTACCGCGAGACGCAGCCCACGTTCGTCCTGACGCACACCGCCAGCGATCCCTACAACTGCGATCACCCGACGGCGTTCCAGCTCGCCATGAAGGCCCGCATCCTCGCCCAGGCCGCGGGGGTCAAGCCCGGCAGCGAGGTCATCGGCGCGCCCCCGGTGTTCTGCTTCGAACCGCACCAGACCGAGGTGAGCGGCTTCCGGCCCGACCTGCTGCTCGACATCACCGAGGTGTGGGACCGCAAGGTCGAGGCGATGCACGCGATGCGGGGGCAGGAGCACCTCTGGCAGTACTACACCGACGTCGGGGCGCGCCGCGGCGTGCAGATGCAGCGCAACTCCAGCGCCAACCTCGGTCACAAGACGTCCGCCAAAGCCGAGGCGTACCAACGGGTCTTCCCGACGGTCGCGACCGAGTTCGCCTGACCGTCGGCACCTGACCTCGGGAAGGAGCAGCCATGGCCCATGTCGTCGTACGCGAGATCGACCGTGCCGACCCGGACGTGATCGCCCAGCTCGGCGAAGCCGGGGTGGCGACGGTGCACGAGGCGGCCGGCCGGACCGGCCTGCTGGCCCCCCAGATCCGCCCCATCCAGCAGGGTGTCCGCCTCGCCGGGTCGGCGGTGACCGTGCTGTGCCATCCGGGCGACAACCTGATGATCCACGCCGCGGTGGAGGTGGTCCGCCCCGGCGACATCCTGGTGGTCACCACGTCCTCGCGGTCCACCGACGGGATGTTCGGCGAGCTGCTGGCCACGTCGCTGGTGGCCCACGGCTGTGCCGGCCTGGTCATCGACGCGGGTGTGCGGGACGTCGCGCAGCTGCGGGAGGCGGGGTTTCCGGTATGGAGCCGCGCGATCCACGCCCAGGGCACCGTGAAGGCCTCCCCCGGCTCGGTCAACGTCACCGTCTGCTGCGCCGGCCAGATCGTGCGACCCGGCGACGTGGTGGTCGCCGACGACGACGGGGTGTGCGTCGTGCGGCGGGAAGCCGCCCCTGACGTCCTTCGCGCCTGCCAGGCGAGGATCGCCAGGGAAGCGGCGTACCGCGAGGTGTTGCGGTCCGGCACGCTCGGCGTGGACCACAACAACCTGCGCCCGCTGCTGGACAAGCTCGGCGTGCGCTATGTCGACCGCGCGGACGACCTGGATCACTGAGCAGCAACGGAGTAAGGACCGTGACAGCGCAGTTGCAGCAGGACTCCGGCGCCCATCCGGCCGGTGCCGAGGCGCGGCCGGGGCCGGTGCGCGTGATGATCGTCGACGACCACGCGGTGGTGCGCCGCGGCATCCGGGCGTATCTGGAGATGCTCGACGGGATGGAGGTCGTGGCGGAGGCCGCCGATGGCCAGGAGGCGCTGGACATGCTCCGGGCGATGGCCGTCCACCAGCAGCCACCGGACGTCGTGCTGCTCGACCTCGTGATGCCCAGAATGGACGGTGCGCTGGCCATCTCGCGGATCACCACGCAGTACCCCAGGGTGCGGGTGGTCGTCCTGACCAGCTTCGGCGGGATGGAGCGGGTGCACGCCGCCCTGTCCAACGGAGCCTCCGGCTACCTGCTCAAGAACGCCGGTCCGGACGAGGTGGTGGCCGCCATCCGCGCCGCAGCCCGGGATGAGGTGTTCCTCGACCCGGCGGTGGCCCGGCGGCTGACCAACCAGATGGTCTCGCGGCCATTCGGCCTGGCCGCGCTGACCGAGCGGGAGCGGGACGTGCTGATCCTGGTCGGCAACGGCCGGTCCAACCGGGAGATCGCCGACGAGCTGGTGATCAGCGAGCGGACGGCGCGCACGCACGTGAGCAACGTGCTGCGCAAGCTGCAGCTCAGCTCGCGCACTCAGGCCGCGCTCGTCGCCGTGCGAGAGGGCCTGGTGGCGCCGCAGGGCTGACCCGCGGTGGTCTTTTCCGCCAGAGCATCACCCGGTGCCCGGGCGTGACTTCGGCCGCTAGAAGACGACCGTCGTGTTGCCGTCCCGCAGCACCCGGTCGTCGCAGTGCCACGCCACGGCGCGGGAGAGCACCAGCCGCTCCACGTCCGCGCCCTTGCGCTGCAGATCGCGAACCGAGTCGCGGTGCGACACGCGAATCACGTCCTGCTCGATGATCGGGCCGGCGTCGAGGTCCTCGGTCACGTAGTGCGCCGTCGCGCCGACCAGCTTCACACCCCGGTCCCTCGCCTGCTGGTACGGATTGGCGCCGGTGAAGGCCGGCAGGAACGAGTGGTGGATGTTGATGATCGGGACGCCCACCTCGCTCAGGAAGTCGCCGGAGACGATCTGCATGTACCGCGCGAACACCAGCAGGTCCACGTTCCCCTTGACCAGGTTCAGCTGTTCCTTCTCCGCAGCCGCCTTGTCCTGTTTGGACACGGGCACGTGGAAGTACGGGATGTCGAACTGGCGCACCTGGTCACGCAGGTCGGGATGGTTGGACACCACCATCGGGACGGTCATCGGAATCTCGCCGCGCCGCTGCCGCCACAGCAGGTCGAGCAGGCAGTGGTCCGCTTTGGAGACGAAGATCGCCACCCGCTTGCGGCGGTGCGCCTCGACCAGCCGGAAGTCGAGCCCCAGCCGCGCGCCGAGGGTGGCGCTCAGCGCCTCGTTCAGCTCGTCCAGCCGGCCGGCCAGGTCGGGCAGGTGGAAGACGGTGCGCTGGAAGAACCGGCCACCCGGCGGGTCGCTCGACGCCTGGTCGAGCGAGACGATGTTCGCTCCGTGCTCGGCGAGCACGGAGGAGACACTCGCCACGATTCCCGGCCGGTCGGGGCCCTGCACGATCAGGCGCCCGTAGTCCGGTTCATTGTGCTGGTCGGCCATGTCCTAGTCGTCCTTCTCCGCGACTGACGACAGCAGCTCCCGCCGCCACGCCTCGGTGCCGCGCAGCTCGTTGAAGGTGAAGATGTGCAGGCCGCGGATGTGCGTGCCCGCGCGCGTCGCCGCCGTGGCGAGCCGCCGGGCGAGCCGGTCCGGCCGGTAGCCGCCCGGCAGCAGGAACCGCCACAGGACGCTCTGCTGCTTCTGCAGGAACCGCGCCGACTGGCCGAGCCCCAGGCCGGCGGCGATCCGCACCAGCTTCTGCCGGTTCACCGGCCCGGGCATGCCCACGTAGATCGGCAGTTCGATGCCGGCGGCGGCGACGCGCGCCGCCCACGAGACGGTCGTCGCGGCGTCGAAGCAGATCTGCGTGATGATGTGGGTCGCCATCGGCGCCTTCTGTTTCAGCGCCAGGTCGATCGCGTCCTGCGAGATGGTCGCGTGTCCCTCCGGGTAACCGGCGATGCCGATCCGCTCGAACGGGTGGTCGATCGCCTGCAACGCCTGCAACAGCGCGTACCCGTCCTGGAACCTGCCGGCCGGTGTCGCCACGTCGCCGCCGATCACAAAGACCGAGCGTACGCCGGCTTCGCGCAGCCGGGCGACCACGTCCTGCACATGGTCCTGGTCGACGAGCTGTCGCGCGGCCAGGTGCGGCGCGGTGTCGTACCCGTGTTGCCGCAGGCGTACGGCGAGGTCGAGTGTGGCGTCCAGCCCTCTGGCCTCGGTGACCGTGACCGTCAGCGGTATGGTCGTCGGGATGTTGTCGAGCACGGCCTGCTCGGTGCTGCGGAACGGCACGATCTCGTAGCTCACGTTGCGCAGCAGGTCGGCCAGCCCGCGGTGCCGGCGCCAGGATGGGGTAGTCCCGGGCTTGACGGTCATGGCCTGCTCGTTCCTTCCTCCGCACGGACGGCGACAGCGGCGGCGGGCGGGCCGCGGGGCGGTCATGACCTGGGCTAGGACATACCCTCGGGTGCCGCGGCTAACCGCCGGAACCGCTCCTCTACCCAGTAGAGCCGAGCGAAGGTCGGGTTGCGTCCGGCATCGGGGCCGAGTTCGGCGCGACAAATGACCGGCTTGCGGCGGCCGCGTGCCGTACCTGCACGGGCGTACGTCCGGCGACCACGTCAGCTACGTCATATGACGTAGTCGCGATGGCCGTCAGCGGCAGGTCGACTCTAGCCATTCCTCTATGTCAACCGCCGTACCGTGTGCGTAGCTTTAGGCAAAACGACAGTCGCCACGGGCGTCGAGCGAGAGCGGGTACCAGATGAGCGCGAAGAACCTGCAGGAGCTGCTGGACCAGTCGGGCAATATCGTAGAGCTGCTGCGCAACTCCCAGCTTGGGGCCTACATCTATCCGGTGGTCCCGGCAGAGTTCACGAACTGGCGCCGCGAGGTGATCGCCTGGCAGAAGACGGCGGTGCTGTTCGACCAGTCGCACCACATGGTCAACCTCTTCATCTCGGGCCCGGACGCGCTGCGGTTGCTCTCCGACACCGGCATCAACAGCATGGCCAACTTCCCGGTGGACATGGCCAAGCAGTTCGTCCCGGTCGCCCCCGAGGGTGGCGTCATCGGCGACGGCATCCTCTTCCACCTCGCCGAGGAGGAGTTCGTCTTCGTCGGGCGGGCCCCGGTCGCCGACTACCTGATGTTCCAGGGCAGTCGCGGGTACAACGTGGACATCCGGCTGGACGAGCGTTCGCCGATGCGGCCCTACGGCAAGCCGGTCAAGCGCGAGCTGTGGCGCTTCCAGATCCAGGGCCCGCTGGCGTGGGATGTCATCGAGAAGGTCAACGGAGGCCCCGTCGAGCAGCTGCGCTTCTTCCGGATGGGCTACATGAACGTCGCCGGGGAGCGGGTCCGCACGCTGCGCCACGGCATGGCGGGCGCTCCCGGCCTGGAGCTGTGGGGTCCGTACGAGACGTACGAGAAGGTGCGCGACGCCATCCTGGAGGCCGGCCGGGAGTTCGGCCTCGAACCGTGCGGCTCGCGTGCCTACTCCTCCAACACCCTGGAGAGCGGCTGGATCCCCTCGCCTCTCCCGGCCATCTACACCAGCGAGCAGCTGCGGCCGTACCGCGAGTGGTTGTCCCCGGACAGCTACGAGGCGACCAACGCGCTGGCCGGCAGCTTCGTGTCGGACAACATCGAGGACTACTACACCAACCCGTGGGAGCTGGGCTACGGCTCGTTCGTCAAGTTCGACCACGACTTCATCGGCCGTGACGCGCTGGCCGCGATCGACCCGAAGACCCAGCGGCGCAAGGTGACCCTGGCCTGGCACCCCGAAGACCTCGCCAAGCTGCTGGCCTCGCCAGCCGACCCGGAAGGCCCCGGCTACCAGTTCTTCGACCTGCCCAACGCCAACTACGGATCGTCCAACTTCGACTCCGTGGTCGACGCCGACGGGAACCTGGTCGGGCTGTCCATGTTCACCGGCTACAGCGCCAACGAGCGCAGGGCGCTCTCGCTCGCCACGGTGAACCCCGACGTCCCGCTCGGCGCCGAGGTACGGGTGATCTGGGGAGAGCCGAACGGCGGCACCCGCAAGAAGACCGTCCAGCCGCACGAACAGCTCGCGGTGCGGGCGATCGTCAGTCCGGCGCCGTACTCCAAGATGGCGCGCGAGACCTACAAGCCGGGCTGGCGCACCGCGGCCTCGGTCTGACCCCCGGCCGGCTCCGCCGCCGCCTGCGGAATGTCCTCCACCCGCAGGCGGCGGCGGAACACCCAGTACGTCCACCCCTGGTAGGCGAGGACCACCGGGGTGCAGAAGGCCGCCACCCACGTCATGATCTTCAAGGTGTACGGGGTGGCCGAGGCGTTGTGGACGGTCAGTGAATTCGCCGCGGCCACCGTGGACGGCAGCACCTCGGGGAAGAGCGTGGCGAACAGGGCCACCGTGGCGAGCACGATGGCGGCCGCCGTGCCCACAAACGCCCAGCCCTCGCGGCGCAGCTTGGCCGCGCCGACGCCGCCGGCCAGGCTGGCGGCCGCGGCCGCGGACAGCACCGCGCCGGTGAGGTCGGTGCGCATCCACTGCGTCCAGCTCAGAAAGCCGCCGGCGACGAGGAGCGCGGCGAGCCCGAGCCGGACGGCGAGCGCACCGGCCCGGGCCCGGACCTCGCCGTCGGTCTTCAGCGCGAGGAACACCGCGCCGTGCAGCGTGAACAGCGCGAGCGTGGTGATGCCGCCGAGCAGGGCGTACGGGTTGAGCAGGTCCACGAAGGACCCCACGTACTCGTGGTCCGCGTCCAGCCGCACCCCGCGGACGATGTTGCCGAACGCGACTCCCCAGAGGAACGCGGGCACCGCGCTGCCGACGAAGATGCCGATGTCCCATCGCCTGCGCCACGCCGCGCTGTCCACCTTGCCGCGGTACTCGAAGGCCACCCCGCGGACGATCAGTGCCAGCAGGATCAGCAGCAGCGGCAGGTAGAACCCGGAGAACAGGGTGGCGTACCACTCCGGGAAGGCGGCGAACGTGGCGCCGCCGGCGACCACGAGCCAGACCTCGTTGCCGTCCCAGACCGGACCGATCGTGTTGATCAGCACCCGGCGCTGGCGCTCCGTGCGGCCGATCACGGGCAGCAGCACGCCCACCCCGAAGTCGAAGCCCTCCAGCAGGAAGTAGCCGCACCACAGAATGGCGATCAGTCCGAACCAGACGGTAGTCAGCTCCACGTCTCGATCCCCTCAGTACGCGAAGGCCAGCGGCCGGTCGACGCCGTCCTCGGCGGGGCGCTGCTCCTCCTCGGGCGCGCCGGCCCGGACGTACCGGACCATCAGCAGCAGCTCGATGACGGCGAGGATCCCGTACAACACGGTGAACACCCCCAGCGAGAGCGCGACGTCGGCGACGCCCACCTCGGGCGAGACGCTGTCCGCGGTCTTCAGCACGCCGAACACGGTCCACGGCTGGCGGCCCATCTCGGTGAAGATCCAGCCGGTGCTGTTGGCCAGCAACGGCAACGCCACCGCCCAGATCGCCGCCGGCCACACCCAGCGGGCCAGCCGGGGGCGCTCCCGGCGGGCATGCCACAGCGTGAGCGCGGCGACGAGCATGGCCAGGACGCCGAAGCCGATCATGAGCCGGAACGACCAGTAGGTGACCGGGATGAGCGGCCGGTAGTCGCCCGGACCGAGCTGGGCCGCGTACGCCGCCTGCAGGTTGTCCACGCCCTCCACCCGGCCGTCCGGGGAGGTGGTCGCCATCAGCGAGAGCAGCTTCGGCACCCGGATGCTGAACAGCTCCTCGTGCCCGTCCAGCGAGCCGACGGTGAAGAGCGAGAACGACGCGCCGTCGGTGGTGGAGTACAGCGCCTCCGCGGCGGCCATCTTCATCGGCTGCTGGTCGGTCATCACCCGGGCCTGCAGGTCGCCGGTGACCACCACGCCGAGGCCGGCGACCAGCACCACCCAGCCGGCCAGCCGCAGCGCCGGGCGGAACACCTCGGGCTGGTTGCGCCGCCGCAGATGCCACCCGGCCACCGCGAGCATGAACGCTCCCGCGGTGACGAAGCAGGCCATGAACGTGTGGGCGTAGGCGACCAGCGCGGTGGAGTTGGTCAGCACGGCGACAAAGTCGGTCAGCTCGGCCCGCCCCCGCTCGGCGTTGATCCGGTAGCCGACCGGGTGCTGCATCCACGCGTTCGCGGCCAGGATGAAGTACGCCGACAGCTGCGTGCCGATGGCCACCAGCCAGATGCACGCCAGGTGGACCCGGCGCGGCAGCCGCTCCCATCCGAACATCCACAGGCCGAGGAAGGTGGACTCCAGGAAGAACGCCAGCAGGCCCTCGATCGCCAGCGGCGCGCCGAAGATGTCCCCCACGAAGCGCGAGTAGTTGCTCCAGTTCATGCCGAACTGGAACTCCTGCACGATCCCGGTGACCACGCCCATGGCGAAGTTGATCAGGAACAGCTTGCCGAAGAACTTGGTGGCCCGCAGGTACTCACTCTTGCCGGTGCGCAACCAGACGGTCTGCAGCACCGCGACCAGCGCGGACAGGCCGATCGTGATCGGGACGAAGATGAAGTGGTACAGCGTCGTGACAGCGAACTGCCACCGGGCCAGGTCGAGCGCGTCCACGTCCCCGAGTCTGGTGATCTCCCCGCCGCCCCGGAGAGGCCAAAGGTCCCGAAAGGGGCAGGTCATCCGGCCCTCTTGCCGCTACCCGGGCGAGGACGAACGACTCTGCGGCCGGTGGTCCAGCGGCCCTGACCGGCCGGCACCAGCACCAGGTCGAATAAAGGCGCCAGAAAGACCAGAAGGGACGTGAGCCCGAGATGACAACCCTGTCCACGCGGCCCGGCGCCGGCGCCACCGCCCCCACTGCGCGCCCAGCCACCCACCACACCACCACCCGGACCGCCACCCGCTACCTGCTGGCCACCACCCGCCTGGCCCTCGGCTGGATCTTCCTGTGGGCATTCCTCGACAAACTCTTCGGCCTCGGCCACGAAACCCCCACCGCCAAGGCCTGGATCCACGGCGGCAGCCCCACCACAGGCTTCCTGACCAACTCCCCCACCGGCCCGCTGAAGGACTTCTACACCAGCCTCGCCGGCGCCACCTGGGCCGACTGGCTGTTCATGACCGGCCTCGCCGGCATCGGCACCGCCCTCATCCTCGGCATCGGCCTGCGCATCGCCGCAGCCACCGGCGCCACCCTGCTGGTCATGATGTGGTCCGCAGTCCTACCCCCCGACAACAACCCCTTCATGGACGACCACCTCATCTACGCCCTCGTCCTGGTCGCCCTCGCCCTGACCAACGCCGGCAACACCCTCGGCCTCGGCAAACCCTGGAGCGACATCCCCCTCGTCCACCACAACCCCTGGCTCAAGTAGCCACGCCAACCCCTGGCTCAAGCAGCCATGCCAGACCGACCCCCGGGGCGCGGGCCACGCCCCGGGGGGTTCGTCGTGCCGCGGCTGTTGACCGGAGCGCCGGTCGAACACTACCTTCGAAATTAATCGAAGTGCACACAGCCGAACAGGACCGCACAGCGTGGCGGCACCGACGTCCAGGAGGCTCGTGATGCGTTCCCGTCTGGCAGGGCTGGGCACCTTCCGGCGCGCCGCGCGCCGCTGGTCCCCGCTGTGGATCCTGACCATCCTGGTCGCGCTCGCACCCGCCGGCGCGGCCGCGCAGGCCGCGGCGCCGCCGGGCACCACAGCTTTGCCGCCGGGCACTACAGCCCCGCCCGGCGCCCGGACGCATACCGTCACGTTCGACCACTACTCGCTGCTCATCGATGGCAGGCGCACATACCTGTGGTCCGGCGAGTTCCACTACTGGCGGCTGCCCAGCCCGGACCTGTGGCGCGACGTGCTGCAGAAGATGAAGGCGGCCGGGTTCAACGCGACCTCGATCTACTTCGACTGGGGATACCACTCGCCGAAGCCGGGCGTGTACGACTTCACCGGTGTCCGCGACGTGGACCGGCTGCTCGACATCGCCGCCGAGGTCGGCATCTACGTGATCGCCCGGCCGGGCCCGTACATCAACGCGGAGACCGACGCCGGCGGCTTCCCCGGCTGGCTGGTGACGCAGCAGGGCCGGGCGCGCAGCAGCGCCGCGGACTTCCAGGCCGCCAGCGACGAGTGGCTGCGCCACATCGACCCGATCATCGCCCGGCACCAGCTCACCAACGGCACCGGCACGGTGATCCTTTACCAGATCGAGAACGAGTACGGCTCCAACGGCGACCCCGCCTACATGGAGCACACCGAGCAGGTGGTACGCGAGGACGGCATCACCGTCCCGCTCACCCACAACTACTGCTGCGGGCCGTCGACGTGGGCGACCGGGCGGGGCGCGGTCGACATCCCCGGGCAGGACAGCTACCCGCAGGGCTTCAACTGCTCGAACCCGACCCGCTGGAACCCGGCCGGAACGCTGCCCCGGTTCCGCGACGACGCGCCGATCTTCACGCCGGAGTTCCAGGGTGGATCGTTCGACCCGTGGGGCGGTCCAGGGTACGACCGCTGCCGCCAGCTGACCGGTCCCGACTTCGAGAAGGTCTTCTACAAGAACAACATCGCCGGCGGGGCGACGATGCAGAGCTTCTACATGACCTACGGCGGCACGTCGTGGGGCTGGCTCGCCGACCCGCAGCAGGTCTACACCTCGTACGACTACGGCGCCCCGATCAAGGAGGACCGCGAGCTCACCACGAAGTACGACGAGGACAAGCGGCTGGGCTACTTCGTCCAAACGGTCGCGCCGCTGACCAAGACCGAGGTCTTCGCGTCGGCGCCGCCGACCAACCCGTCCATCGTGGAGCAGGCGCGCATCAACCCTGACGACCACACCCAGTTCCTCGAGCTGCAGCACGCCGACACCACCTCGACGGCGAGGGACCAGACCCACATCGCGGTCGACCTGGGCGCCCGGTCCAGCTACACCTACGACGACCGCGACCCGGCGCTGCAGTACACCGGGGCCTGGTCACACGTGGGCGCGGAGCAGAGTTACACGGCAGGTGACTACCTGCGGACGGAGTCGTTCAGCGACGCCGCGGGCGACAGCGTGACCGTGTCGTTCACCGGCACCTCGGTGCGATGGGTGTCCTCGAAGGACGCCAACCACGGGATCGCCGACGTCTACCTCGACGGCGTCAAGGTGGCGACGGTCGACGGGTACGGGCCGTCGAAGGTCTACCAGCAGGTGTTCTACGCCGCGGACGGCCTGCCGGACGGCCCGCACACGCTGACCATCACGGCGACCGGCACCCGCAACCCGGCGGCCACCGGCACCTTCGTCGTGGTCGACGCCATCGACGTGCCACCGCCCGGGTCGACGTTCTACCCGAGCGTGCCGCAGCAGCCGGGCACGGCGATCACGCTCGACGGCCGGGACGCGAAGCTGCTCGTCGCCAACTACGCGATGGGAGACCAGCGGCTGGTCTACTCGACCTCGGAGATCATGACGCACGCGCGCATCGGCTCCCGGGACGTGGCACTGCTGTACGGCCGCGACGGCCAGGACGGTGAGACCGTTCTGCGCTACCCGGCCGAGCCGCAGGTGCGTGTGCTCGCCGGCCAGGTGCAGTCCACGTGGGACGCCGACCGGCATGACCTGCGCCTCAACTACACCCACCAGGGCCTGGCCGAGGTGCTCGTGACCCCGCACGGCGGCACCCCGCTGCTGCTCCTGCTCGCCACCGACGAGGTGGCTGCGCAGTTCTGGCGCCAGGACACCACTTCCGGCCCGGTCCTGGTCCGCGGCCCGTACCTGGTCCGCACCGCCGGGTACGCCCGCGGCACGCTGGCCCTGACGGGCGACACCGCGCAGCCGACGCCCGTGTCCGTGTTCGCCGCCGCACCGGTCACCTCGCTGCAGTGGAACGGCAAGCGGGTCGCCGCCAAGCAGGTGGCCGACGGCTCGCTCGCCGCCACGCTGCCGGGGCCGGCACCGGTGACGCTGCCGGCGCTGCAGCACTGGCGCTACCGGGCGGAGACCAACGAGGCCGACCCGGCGTTCGACGACGGGCGCTGGCGGCTGGCGACCAACACGACCACCAACAACCCAACCGCGCCGGCCGCGCCCCCGGTGCTCTACACCGACGAGTACGGCTTCCACCACGGCGACGTCTGGTACCGCGGCCACTTCCGCGGCCACGGCGACGAGACCGGTGTCACCCTCACCGCCATCACCGGCCGGGCCGGGGTGTACGCCGTCTGGCTCAACGGCCAGTACCTGGGCAGCAGCGACAGCGGCACGCACCGCTTCGAGTTCCCGCCCGGCAGTGTCCGCGCCGGGAGCGACAATGTGCTGGCCGTGCTGGTCGAGAACATGGGCCACAACGAGGACTTCAACGCCGACGACTCGCACAAGCAGCCACGCGGGCTGACCTCGGCCGCGATCATCGGCTCCAGCGCACAGATCACCTGGCGGATCCAGGGCAGCCTGGGCGGTGAGGACCTGGTCGACCCGGTGCGCGGCCCGATGAACGTCGGTGGCCTCTACGGCGAGCGCAACGGTTGGCACCTGCCCGGCTACCCGGACTCCGGATGGTCGACGGTGGCGCTCCCCCACTCGGACACCACACCTGGTGTCGCCTGGTACCGCACGACGGTCGCGCTCGACCTGCCGAAGGGCCGGGACATCCCGATCGGCATCAAGATCAGCGACGACCCGGCGCGGCACTACCGGGCGCTGATCTTCGTCAACGGCTGGCAGGTCGGACGCTACCTCAACGATGTCGGCCCGCAGCGGTCGTTCCCGGTGCCCACCGGCATCCTGCGGCCCAACGGCACCAACACGATCGCGATCGCGGTGTGGAGCCTCGACGGCACCACCGGCGGGCTGGGCCAGGTCAGTTTGGAGGCGTACGCCAACCTCGCATCGAGCCTGACAGTGTCGGACGTCCCCTCACCACGCTACGACCCGCACACCTACCAGACCGCACCGTCCACAGCGGACGTCGTGGTGGCCGCGCCCGACGTCATCGCCCGCGGGCAGAGCGGCACGGTGACGGTCACCTTCAGCAACCCCGCCAACCGGCCACCCGCCGAGTCGGTCGCGCTGCGGCTGGCGGTGCCGGACGGCTGGACCGCCGCCCCGGCGGACACCACGGCCACGTACGACAGGGTCCAGCCCGGCCGGTCGGTGACCGCGACGTGGACCGTCACCGCACCGGCCGGCGACCAGCCGGCGGCGGCCATCTTCACCGCCACGGCGACGTACCGGCAGGCCCACCGGCCGGACGCCGCGGCGGGGGCGGCGACGGTACGGGTGCCGCCACCGGCGCCGACCGGCACGGTCTACGTCAGCGACCTCCCGTTCACCTCCACCAATGGCTGGGGACCGGTCGAGCGGGACACCTCCAACGGGGAGAACCAGGCCGGTGACGGGCACCCGATCACGCTCAACGGGACGGTCTACGCCAAGGGCCTGGGCGTGCACGCAATCGGCGACGTCACCGTCTACCTCGGCGGTGCCTGCTCGCGGTTCACCGCCGTGGTCGGGGTGGACGACGAGGTCGGCGGTGGTGGCTCGGTGACCTTCACGGTCCTCGCCGACGGCGAGCCGGTGGCCGCGACTCCGGTGCTCACCGGCAACTCGGCGTCGGTGCCCATCGACGCCGACCTCACCGGAGCACAGCAGCTCGACCTGGTCATCGGCGACGGCGGCAACGGCAACGGCAGCGACCACGGCGACTGGGCCGACGCCAAGCTCGTCTGCGACTGACCTGGCCGCGGCCGACGGCCAGTTCCTGGCGCGCGCCCGCGTCGGCCCGGACAGCACGTGCTGGCCGCGGGCCGCGGCGGTCCCGCCACGCCCGGCGACCGTCAACGATCGACGGCAGACCACTGCCGGGCGATTGGACCTCGATCGCGCCTACCCGGGCACATAGGGTGCCGGCATGCTGGTCATCGCGCACCTCAGTGACGTCCACGTGGATGGTGGCGAACGCAGTGCCGAGCGCACCGAACGCGTCGTCCGCTACCTTGCCGGGTTGCCAACCCCCGTCGACGTCGTGCTGGTCACCGGAGACATCGCCGACCATGGCGCGGAGGCGGAGTACAAACAGGCACGCGACCTCATCGATCTTTCGGTGCCGACGCTGTTCTGTCCCGGCAACCACGACCGGCGCGAACCGTACCGCGAGGTGCTGCTGGGAGAAGCGCCAGAGGCCGGGCCGATCAACTCGGCGCACCGGGTCGGCGGAGCCCTGTTTGCCATGTGCGACTCAAGCGTGCCAGGCCGCAACGACGGGCTGCTGGCCGACGAGACGGTCGATTGGCTGGATGAGCAACTCTCCGCCGCCCCCGACCTGCCGGCCTTCGTCTGCTTCCATCACCCGCCCGTCGTCCTGGGCATCCCGTACGTCGACGGGATACGGCAGTTTTCCGAGGAGCGGTTGGCTGCCGTGGTTGCCCGGCATCCGAACGTGGTGGCGCTGCTGTGCGGCCACGCGCACACCCCGGCGGCGAGCACGTTCGCCGGCCGGCCCCTGCTGGTGGCACCCGGGGTGGTGTCGACGATCCGGTTGCCGTTCGAGACCGACACCATCGCGGACCTGACCTTGCCGCCGATGCTGGCCCTCCACATTCTCCATCCCGATGGTCGCCTGACCACGCACTACCGCGTCGTGCCATAAGACGCTGCGGCGGTTCAACCCACGGTCGGCCGGTCGCCGAGGGCCTGCAGCTCGGAGATCTGCACGAAGCCGTCCGGGGTTCCCGGGGCGGCGCTCGTGATGACCAGGCGGACCGCGGTCGTGGCGACCTTGTCGAAGGTGACCGTGGTCGGCGCCTCGGACTCGGTCGCCATCGCCACCGCCTGGTGGGCGGCCGGCACGAAGCGCCGCCCGTCCCAGTACTCCACCGACACTGACGCGGGCAACGTCCGCCCGGTGGCCAGCCGGAAGTACGCCACCAGGGTGTCCACCACCTGCGGATCGGACCAGGTGAGCGAGACCCAGTCGGACGGGCGGGCCAGGCTGAAGGAGGGCAGCAGGGCGGTCGCCGCCTTGTTGTAGCGGTTGGACCAGCCGTTCTCCTCCGGCAGCACGCCGTTGTTCAGTGCGGCCGGCACGGTCTGCGGTGAGCCGCTGAAGCTCGCCGACGGCGTCGCGGTCGCGGCCAGGTTCTGGCCGGGGGTGTACGCGTCCGACACGGTCACCTCGACCGCGGTGGTGAGCGGCGTCCCGACGAGGCGGCCGTGGAGAGTGAAGGTGCCGGGCGCGGAGAGCACGCCGGGCGGCACCGGGTCCCAGGTGACGGTGATGTAGTCGGTCACACCGTCGGTGAAGGCCACTCTGGCCTTCCCCGGCAGGTAGGGCGCGACGCCGACCGGGACCGATGTGGCGAACTGCTGGACGTCGGCGACCCGGTACGGCGTGACGTGCGCGACCACATGCCCGCCGTGCGGGCCCATCACCACACCCTTCACGTCGTACGGCCGCTCCGCCTTCGTGTCGGGCTTGGCCCACCTCACCCGCTCCTGCCTGGTGGTCCCGTCGCTGAGGACGACGGTGACCGTCCGGGGCAGGTCGGGGGTAACACCGACCGGCGTGCGGACCGACGGCTCGACGGTGCCGACCGGGTACGCCTGGCGGCCGTGCCCGGCGACCGCGCCGTGCCCGGACCGGGACCCGGTGGCCGTGTCGAAGACGGTGGTCGTCGCCGGCAGCAGCCCGTCGGCGGTCGCGGTGATGACGATCGGCCCCGGATCCTCGTCGGACCGGATGATCGCCAACGCCTTGCCGTTGAAGGCGGAGCGCTGCGGTGCGTGGTAGCTCTCCGCGCTCTCCTGCCGTCCGTTGTCGACACCGGCGAGCGTCCCGCCCTCGACGTGGAACCGGATGAGGTCGTCGGCGGAGGGGACGACCACGCCGTGCGCGTCCACCACCTCCACCGTGACGAACGACAGCGACCTGCCGTCCGCGGCGATGACGTGGCGGTCGGGCGTCAGCCGGATCGCGTGCGGCTCGCCGGCGGTGCGCACCACGTCGGTCGCCACGGTGACGCCATTCCGGCGGGCCACCGCCCTCAGCTCGCCGGGCTCGAACGGCACGGTCCAGGTCAGGTGCAGCTTTCCGGAGCTGCCGTTCGGGCTGGTGTAGCTGCCGGAGGGGAAGGTCTTGTCGTCTCCGGTCGGCTCGGTCGTCTCCAGGTACTCCGTGCCGAACGTGGTGGTCTTGTGGTCGTACCGCTTCACGCCGAGCGACCGCCCGTTGAGGAACAGCTCCACGGTGTCGACGTTCGCGTACGCCCAGACCGTGACCGGCTCCCCCGGCTGGTGGTCGGTCCAGTTCATCGGCACCAGGTGAACCATGGGCTCGGTCGTCCACTGGCTGGCGAAGGCGTAGTACAGGTCCTTCGGGAAGCCGGCGGTGTCGACGGCGCCGAAGAACGCCGACTTGACCGGGAACTGGCCGTTGTACGGGGTCGGCTCGCCGATGTAGTCGAACCCGGACCAGAGGAACTCACCGGTGAAGAACTTGCGGTCGCGATCCTTCTTCAGCCCGTACTCGCCGGGCATCGTCCAGGACGCCATGTTGTTGTCGTAGCTGGACACCAGCCGATGGCCCGGGGTGTAGTCCTCGCCGGTGTTGAGCTGGTCGGGCCACTGGTAGATGCCGCGCGCCGAGGTCGACGAGGACGACTCCGACTCGAAGAAGAAGGTGTCCGGGTAGAGCGCGTGCAGGGCGTCCACCGACTGCGCCGTGTTGTAGTTGAGGCCGACCCCGTCCAGCAGCTGGGCGATCTGCCCGTTCACCGACGTCGGGCTCGGCGGGGTGCGGTAGCTGTCACTGCCCCAGACCACCGGGCGGGTGGTGTCGATCGACTTGATGTCCGCGACCAGCCGCTGGGCATCGGCCAGCGTCTGCCCCCGGATCTCGTTGCCGATCGACCACATGACGACCGCCGGCGAGTTCTTGTAGGCGTTGACCATCTCCATGATGTCCACATCGGACCACAGCAGCCCGTCCGTGCCGGGCGCCGGCAGCTCGAACCAGTCGCCGTAGTCGTTGGCCGTCTTGTTGTTGCGCCAGGTGTCGAACGCCTCGACCATGACCATGATGCCCAGCTGCTCGCAGACGTCGATGACCTCGGGGGCCGGCGGGTTGTGCGCAGTGCGCAGGGCGTTGACGCCCATCCGCTTCATGATGGACATCTGCCGCCAGATCGCGTCCCGGTTCACCGCCGCGCCGAGGGCGCCGAGGTCGTGGTGCAGGTCCACACCGTGGATCTTGATGTACTCGCCGTTGAGGGACATCCCCTCGGCCGGATCGATCTCCACCCACCGGACGCCGAACGGCGTGGTCACGTCGTCGACCTGCCGGCCCCGCACGGACAGGCTCGTCTCCAGGGTGTAGCGGTACGGAGAGTCCACCGACCACAGCCGGGGGTGCCACAGCCGGATCGTCGCCGTGCCGGTCGCCGTGCCCGGCGCGACATCCACGGTGGACCAGTTTGTGGCGACCACGCGCCCGGAGGCGTCCCGGACGTGGTACGCGATCCGCGCCACCACGGCCTGATCACTCTCGTTGGCCACCCGGGTCGACACGTGGAGGTCCGCGTACCCGCGGCCGATGGTGGTCGCCACGTCCGGGGTCGTCACGAAGGTGCCGAAGCGGGCCACGTGCACCGGCTCGGTGAGCACCAGGCGGACGTTGCGGTAGATCCCGCTGCCGGAGTACCAGCGGCTGCTCGGCAGCTGGTTCTGCACCTTGACGGCGACCACGTTCGGGGTGCCGTCGGTGTGCACGGCCGGCGTGATGTCGAAGGCGAAGCCGGTGTAGCCGTACGGGTGGGTGCCGACGAGCTGGTCGTTGACGTAGACCTCGGAGTTCATGTAGACGCCGTCGAACTCGAGCGAGACCCGCTTGCCGGCCGCGGCCGCCGGCAGCGTGAACGTCTTGCGGTAGAACCCCAGGCCGCCCTGGAAGTACCCGGTCCCGGCGGTGGTCCCTGGGCCCGGGGTCGGGTCGAGCTCGATGCTCCAGTCATGCGGCACGTCCAGCACCCGCCACCCCGAGTCGTCGTAGCCGGCCGTGACGGCGTCGGCGTACTCCGGCGGCACCTCGATGCCGGTCCGGTTGGCCAGCGCAAACCGCCAGTCCTGGTCGAAGTCGATGACCTGTCGGCCGGACTGGACCCGACCGGCGAGGGCAAGTGATCCGGGCACGGCGGCGGTCACCTGCGGTCCCGGCACGGCGGCGGCCGCCGGTGGTCCAGGTACGGCGGCCGCCGCCGGCACGGTCATCAGCGCGGCGACGGCGGCGGCGAGACGGGAACGGCGAGGCACCATCACTTTCCCTCCCGGCGGTCCGACATGCCACGGCATGTCTGGGCAGAAGGTCGGGCCCGCGGCCCGTGCGACTGTGACGAGTCATGTCAATCTATGGGGAGATCTGGCGCGCGTCAACGGCCGGATACGGCGCGTGACGTTGCCTGACGTGCGAATGTGTTGGTTCTGCCCTGCCGCCGGTGGCCATGATCGAGGCAGCACTCCGAGGTCGCCCCACCGTCGGGAGCGCTCTCCACGCCCGCGCGCCACTGAGTCGAGTGCGAGGAAGCCTGTCCGTGGGTAAGAGGCGGTCATGGCGCCGCCCAGGAAGCCGACCAGCCGGACCGGCACGGCAAAGGCCAGCAGGGCGCCGGCCAGGAAGCCGGCGCGAAACCGGTCGCGCGCCGCGGACACCCTGGCGCCGTACCGGCGTAAGCGGGACTTCGCCCGTACTCCGGAGCCGGCAGGCACCGCGGTCCCGAGCGCCGGGCCGGGTCTGCCGCGTTTCGTGGTGCAGCGGCACCGGGCTCGCCAGCTGCACTACGACTTCCGGCTGGAGATCGCCGGAGTGCTGGTGAGCTGGGCGGTTCCCAAGGGACCGACCCTGGACCCCGCGGTGCGGCGGGCGGCGTACCGGGTCGAGGACCATCCCATCGAGTACATCGACTTCGAAGGCGTGATCCCCGAGGGCGAGTACGGCGGCGGCGACGTGATCGTCTGGGACACCGGCGCGTTCCGCGCGCAGGAGGACGACCCGCAGGCGGCGCTCGCGGCCGGGGAGCTGCACCTGGACCTGTACGGCGAGAAGCTGCGCGGCCGGTTCGTGCTGGTGCGCAGGTCGGGGCGCGATCCGTCCAGGGAGGAGTGGCTGCTGCTGCACAAGCGCGACGAGTTCGCCGTGGACGGCTGGCGCCCCGAGGACCATCGGCGATCGGTCCTCACCGGCCGGACCAACGAACAGGTCAAGGCCGACCCCGAGCGGATGTGGCGGTCGGAGCTGCCGGCCGCGCGCGCTGCCGTCGCGCTCAAGCCGCCGGTGACCGGGGCCAGCGACGAGGAGCTGGGCCGGCTGGACGCGCTGCGGTCCTCGGGTGTGTGGCACGTGTTCGGCCGTGACCTGCGCGTGACCAACCTGGACAAGGTGATGTTTCCCGCGCGGCGCGGCGAGCGGCCGGTCACCAAGCGGGAGCTGCTGCGGTACGCCGCGCGGATCGCTCCCACGCTGCTGCCCTACCTGACCCGCCGGGCGTTGAACATGCACCGCTACCCCAACGGGGCGCAGGCCAAGGGGTTCTGGCACAAACAGCTGCCCGGGCACGCTCCGGAGTGGCTGCCCCGGTGGACCAACCCGGAGGCCGACCCGGGCGAGACGCAGACGTACCTCGTGGTCGACGAACCCGCAGCGCTGGTCTGGGCGGCCAACTTCGGCGCCCTGGAGTGGCACGCCTGGACCTCGCCGGTCGACCATCCCGACCAGCCGACGTACGCGCTGATCGACCTGGACCCGGGTGCGGCCACGAGCTGGCAGGACCTGCTCACCCTGGCGCGGCTGCACCGCGCCGCCTTCGACCACCTGGGCGTGACCGCCCGGCCGAAGCTCACCGGGCGCCGGGGAATCCAGATCTGGGTGCCGATCGCCCGCGGCCCGGACTTCGCGGCCACCCGCTCCTGGGCCGAACGGCTGTCCCGGAGCATCGGCGCCGTCGTCCCCGATCTGGTCAGCTGGAAGTGGCAGGTCAGCGAGCGGGGTGGGCGGGCGCGGCTGGACTACACGCAGAACGCCGTCAACAAGACTCTCGTGGCGCCGTACAGCCCGCGCCCGGCTCCCGGCGCCCCGGTCTCGGCGCCGATCGAATGGGACGAGCTGGACGAACCGGCGCTGACCCCGGACGCGTTCACCATCCGCACGATCCTGGACCGCATCGCCGACAAGGGTGACCTCTTCCGCGACGTGCTCCAGCACCCGCAACGCCTGCCGCCCATCCAGTAACCCTCCCCGCCGGTCACGGCTCGTACTGGCTCTGCCGGCTGGGCCGTCCAATGCGGATAGTGTCCGGACCCGGGGACGCCAGCGGAGGGCTGGCGCCGGCGCGGGCCTGCCGAATCGCCTCGACCGCCTCCCGCAGCGCGGCCGTCGCGCTGGTGCCGGGCGCCCAGCCCAGCTGCTCGCGGGCGCGGGCGCTGTCCACCAGCGCCGCCCGGCCGGCCAGCCGGAGCCAGCCCGGGTGCAGCGGCTGCAGGCCCGCCCGCCAGGCCAGGCCGGCGGCGTACTCGATGGCCCGGTACGGCAGGGTGATCGTGGCCAGGCCGGCACCGGCCAGCTCCGGCCGGCGGATCACCGGCTCCGCGGCGAGGTTGAACGCACCGCGGGACCGGGCCTGCACGATCCGCAGGATCGCATCGGCTACGTCCCGGGCGTGCACGGCCTGCACTCGCAGCCCGGGCCAAACGGGCATCGGGAACGGCGGACGACCCGCCAGCACGGTCGGCAGCAACGCGCTGACCATCCAGCTCGCCAGCTCCGTGCCGGCTTCCTCGCTCAGGACGGCGCAGGGCCGGATCCGAGCCACCACGACCGCGGGATGCTCGGCCTCGAACCGGTCGAGCATCGCCTCCATGGCAGCCTTCTGCCTGCTGTACGCGCTGCCCGCGACGCCGGTGGTCGGCCATGTCTCCGGCACCCGGTTGCCCTCCGGAGCCGGACTGTACGCGGCCACCGACGAGGTGCAGACCAGCTGGCGCACCCCGGCCGCCGCGACCGCCCGCAGCACGTTTCCGGTGCCGGCGAGGTTGGTCCGCCTCATGTCAGGATCCATCGTGGACGGGTGGATCGCCCAGGCCAGGTGGATCACCACGTCGGCGCCCCGGAAGACACCGCTGAGCCGGTCCACAGCGGACTGCCCGCCGATGTCGCACCGCTCCCAGCTCACCCGGTCGTACGGGGGCGCGGATCGCGGCTCGCGCCGGGCCACCCCGGTCACCTCCCACGACGGCCCGGCCGGCCCGGTCAACGCCCGAAGCAGCGCGGTGCCGATATTGCCGGTCGCCCCGGTGACCACAACCCGCATGCTGGCGACTACCTTTCACCCGCCGCAAAGCGGCCGCACCGGATGCGGAAGCCGTCGGCCGGCCGGGTGGGAATGCGCCGCAGGGAGATGGTGAGGTCCTGCTCCGGCACCTGGTAGTCCAGCTGTGCCAGCCGGATGGCGAGGGCCCGCAGCAGCGCGACCGTGATGAGCTCGCCCGGGCAGCGATGGCCGGTGAGCGGGTCGCCGCCGCCCTGCGGGACCAGCTCGTCGCGGGCCGGTGGCCGATCGAGGAACCGTTGCGGCCGGAACGCGTACGGGTCGGTCCACAGGTCGGGGTCGTGGTTCTGGCCGTACAGGTCGAGCAGGATCAGCGTGCCTTGCCGGATAGGCTCGCCCTGCCAGGACAGGTGGCGGACCGCCCGGCCGCAGACGAACGGGGCGAACGGATAGAAGCGCCGCACCTCGTGGGCGAACGCCTCGGCGTACCCAGGGTCGCCTTCGCGCAGCAGCCGCCGGTTCTCCGGCCACCGGTGCAGGGCGTGCGCGGCGAACGCGACCAGCCAGCTCACCGCCACCGTGGGACGGATGATGTTGAGCAGCTCGACGGCGGCCAGCTGCGGGTCGAACAGCCGGCCGTCGGCCTCCCGGTGCCGCGCCACCGCGCACACCGCCGAGCCGTCCGGCTCACGCGTCGCGTCCTCGCGCACCGCCTGGACCAGCGCGGCCAGCCACCGCTCGCGCCGGCCGCGGGCCAGCCGGGCGCGCCAGTGCCGCGGCCCCAGGGTGGCGAAGCCGTCCACCATCGCGATCATGTCGCCGGCCGCCGCGGCGACCTCGTCCGGCCTCAGCGGTACCCCGGTCCAGGCACAGGCCGCTCGGGTGAGGATCCGGCTGGCCTCGTCGAACAGCACGACGGCTGGCCGGCCCGGCCAGGACGCGACCGCGTCGTCCCAGGCGGCGGTGGCGAGGTCCACCAGGGTGTCGACGCCGCCCGGGTCGGTCAGCAGAGACAGGAACATGGCCCTGCGTACCTGGTGGGTCGCGCCGTCGGTGGTGTGGATCGCCCGGTGGCCGAAGAGCGAACCCCGCACCAGCTCGGGGACGGCCCCGTGCCGCCGCACGTGGTCCTCGTCGTAGAAGAACCGGACCGCCTCGGTACCGGACAGCCCGACCACCGGGCTGGCCAGCAGCCGGGTGCGGACGATGCCGTTCGGGGCCCGGCGCCGCCGGTTGGGCAGCCACCCGTACCCCTCCGCGGGCACGCCGAGCAGCAACGGCAGCTCGACCACAGCGCTCACCAGGTGCCGGAGCCCGGCTCGGGCATAACCTCGGTCATGGCCGGCCTCTACCCACAGCGGTGCCCGGCCACACCGCCGCGCACCGCCGGCGGGTGTGAGCCGCCGCCAGCCGGGTATGGCCTGCGTATGCAGGCAGTGGTGTGGCACGGCAGGCGAGATGTCCGGGTCGACTCCGTACCAGACCCGCGCATCGAGGAACCGACCGACGTCATCGTCCGGGTGACCTCCAGCGGCATCTGCGGCTCGGACCTGCACCTGTACGAGCTCCTGGGGCCGTTCCTGCGCGAGGGCGACATTCTCGGGCACGAGCCGATGGGAACGGTCGAGGAGGTGGGCGCCGAGGTCACCGCGGTGGCCCCGGGCGACCGGGTGGTCGTGCCGTTCAACGTCTCCTGCGGCACCTGCTTCATGTGCCGCCAGGGCCTCCACTCCCAGTGCGAGACCACCCAGGTGCGCGAGCAGGGCAGCGGCGCCGCTCTGTTCGGCTACACCCGCCTGTACGGCCAGGTGCCCGGCGGGCAGGCGCAGTACCTGCGCGTGCCGTTCGGCAACACGCTGCCGATCAAGGTGCCGGACGGGCCACCGGACGACCGGTTCGTCTACCTGTCCGACGTATTGCCCACCGCCTGGCAGGCGGTACGGTACGCGGACATCCCACCCGGCGGCAGCCTGGTGGTGCTCGGCCTCGGCCCGATCGGCGAGATGTCCGCCCGGGTCGCCCTGCACCAGGGCGCCGGGCAGGTGATCGGCGTGGACCTGGTGCCGGAGCGGCTCGCCCGGGCGGCCGGCCGCGGGGTGCACGTGCTGGACCTGCGCGAGCACCGGCACGACCTGGCGGACACGGTCCGCGAGCTGACCGGCGGGCGGGGGCCGGACTCGGTCATCGACGCGGTCGGCATGGAGTCGCACGGCGCGCCGGTCGGCAAGCTCGCCCAGCAGTCGGTCTCACTGCTTCCGGACAGCGTGGCCGAGCCCCTGATGCGGCGCGTCGGGGTGGACCGGCTGCACGCCCTCTACCTGGCCATCGACATCGTTCGCCGGGGCGGGACGATCTCGCTCGTCGGGGTGTACGGCGGGATGACCGATCCCCTACCGATGCTCAAGCTGTTCGACAAGCAGATCCAGCTGCGCATGGGACAGGCGAACGTGCACCGCTGGGTGCCGGACCTGCTGCCGCTCCTCACCGACGAGGACCCGCTCGGCGTGGACGGGTTCGCCAGCCACCACCTTCCGCTGCGGGAGGCGCCGCGGGCGTACGACATGTTCCAGCACAAGCGGGACGGCGCCGTCAAGATCCTGCTCCAGCCCTGACCGCCCGGGCCGCCCACGGCCCGCACCATCCACTCGCGAGTCTCGCGCGCCGCCGCGGAACCGGCGCCGCCGCTCAGGCGCCCGACCAGGTCCAGTCGCGGATCTCCGGCATGTCCTCGCCGTACTGGCGGACGTAGGCCCGGTGCGCCATCCGCGCGTCCACCATGGACTGCCTGAGCACCGCGGCCTTGCGGGCGAGCCCTGGCACCCGGTCGATGACGTCGATGACCAGGTGGTAGCGGTCCATGTCGTTCATCACCACCATGTCGAACGGCGTGGTGGTGGTGCCCTCCTCCTTGTAGCCGCGCACGTGCAGGTTGGCATGGTTGGTCCGCCGGTAGGTGAGCCGGTGGATCAGCCACGGGTAGCCATGGTAGGCGAAGACGATGGGCCGATCGGTGGTGAAGATCGCATCGAACTCGGCGTCCGGCAGGCCGTGCGGGTGCTCGCTGGGCGGCTGGAGCCGCATCAGGTCCACCACGTTGACCACCCGCACCTTCAGGTCGGGCAGGTTCCGCCGCAGCAGGTCGGTGGCGGCGAGGGTCTCCAATGTGGGCACGTCGCCGGCGCAGGCGAGCACCACATCCGGATCCCCCGCGTCGGTGCTCGCCCAGTCCCAGATGCCGATACCGCGCGCGCAGTGTGCCGAGGCCGCCTCGATGTCCAGCCACACCGGAGCCGGCTGCTTGCCGGCCACCACCACGTTGACGTAGTCGCGGCTGCGCAGGCAGTGGTCCATGACAGACAGCAGGGTGTTCGCGTCCGGTGGCAGGTAGACGCGGACCACCTCGGCCTTCTTGTTCACCACGTGGTCGATGAAGCCCGGGTCCTGGTGGGAGAAGCCGTTGTGGTCCTGCCGCCACACGTGCGAGGTGAGCAGGTAGTTCAGCGACGGAATCGGCCGCCGCCAGGGCAGCGTGCGGGACACCTTGAGCCACTTGGCATGCTGGTTGAACATCGAGTCGACGATGTGGATGAACGCCTCGTAGCAGCTGAACAGGCCGTGCCGGCCGGTCAGCAGGTACCCCTCCAGCCAGCCCTGGCAGGTGTGCTCGGAGAGCATCTCCATCACCCGCCCGTCGGCGGCCAGGGGCTCGTCGACCGGCTCCACCCGGGCCTGCCACGCCTTGCCGGTCACCTGGTAGACCGCGCCCAGCCGGTTGGACTCGGTCTCGTCCGGGCCGAACAGCCGGAAGTTGCGGTACCGCTCGTTCGCCGCCAGCACGTCGCGCAGGAAGCCGCCCAGCACCCGGGTCGCCTCGGCCACCTCGGCGCCGGGCTGGTCCACCTTAACCGCGTACTGGCGGAACTCCGGCAGCTCCAGGTCGCGGGTGAGCAGCCCGCCGTTGGCGTACGGGGTGGCGCCCATCCGCTGCTGGCCGGTGGGCAGCCAGCCCACCACCTGCGGCCGCGGGGTGCCCGCCTCGTCGAACAGCTCCTCCGGCCGGTAGCTGCGCAGCCACTCCTCGAGCGCGGCCAGCTGCCCGGGGTCGGTGCGCACCGCGGGCAGCGGCACCTGGTGGGAGCGCCACGTCCCCTCCACCGGCACCCCGGCCAGCTGCTTCGGCCCGGTCCACCCCTTCGGCGTCCGCAGCACGATCATCGGCCACCGTGGACGGTGCGTCCGGCCCTGTTCCCGGGCGGCTCGCTGGATCCGGTCGAGCTCGTCGAAGACCGCGTCCAATGTGGCCGCCATCGCCTGGTGCACGGCAGCCGGCTGCTCACCCGCGACCAGATACGGGGTGTACCCGTACCCCTCCAGCAGCTTGGTGAGCTCCTCGTCGTCGATGCGGGCGAGTACGGTCGGGTTGGAGATCTTGTATCCGTTGAGGTGCAGGATCGGCAGCACCGCGCCGTCCCGGGCCGGGTTGAGGAACTTGGTGGAGTGCCAGGCGGTGGCCAGCGGCCCGGTCTCCGCCTCACCGTCACCCACCACGCAAGCCACCACCAGGTCGGGGTGGTCGAAGGCCGCGCCGTAGGCGTGCGCGAGGCTGTACCCCAGCTCGCCACCCTCATGGATCGACCCCGGCGTCTCCGGCGCCACGTGGCTCGGCACCCCGCCGGGGAACGAGAACTGCCGGAACAGCCGCGCCATGCCCGTCTCGTCCTGCCCGATGCGCGGGTACACCTCGGAGAGCGTCCCCTCCAGCCAGACATTGGCGACCAGTCCCGGGCCGCCGTGGCCAGGGCCCGTTATGTAGAGCACGTCGCGTCCCCGGGCAGCGATGATGCGGTTCAGGTGCGTGTAGACGAGGTTCAGTCCGGGTGTGGTACCCCAGTGCCCGAGCAGCCGGCGCTTGACGTGGTCGGCCTGCAGCGGCTCCCGCAGCAACGGATTGGCCAGCAGGTATATCTGACCCACCGACAGGTAGTTCGCCGCCCGCCAGTGGGCGTCCAGCCGGGCCAGCTCCTCGCCGGTCAACGGCTGTCTGGTGACGATCCGCATCATGCTCTCCTCAGGCTGCCCGGTGTGCCATCAGCAAGTCTTCGCCGGAGCAGTCCAAGGGCCAAGGGCACAACGTCCCGATCCGGGCCGGCGGGGACGACGCGCGGCGGCCGGCGCGATCCGGTCGCCCATCCCCTACCCAACTACGACATCCTCGACACCGCCGGCATCGAAGGGTCGAGATCCGTTTCGATGCCGAGGTCTTGCCCTGGTCCTGTGGTGGAAATATTCTCCGTTCAGCGGTAGTCCGGTGAAAACTAACGCCCTCCCCGGAAAGAGGTCCCGATGGCCGTCCACGAGCACGAGGTTGACCGCCGTACGCTGTTCCGAGCCGGCCTGGGCGCGGCGGCCGCCGCGGTCGTCGGCACCGAGCTGGCGCTGCCCGGCGCCGCCGCCGCGGTGCCCTCGGCCGAGTTCCCCTGGATCATCGACTGCGACAGCTGGGGTGCCCGCCCGCCGTCCTCACCGATCCAGATCACCGGCAACACCACCAACAAGATCATCCTGCACCACATGGCGTTCCCCAACGTCACCGACTACTCCCGCGAGCACGCGATCCAGCTGGCAAGGGACTGCCAGAACCTGCACATGGACACCAACGGGTGGGCGGACACGGGTCAACACTTCACCGTCAGCCGCGGCGGGTACGTGCTGGAGGGCCGCCACCGCAGCCTGGAGACCCTCGAAATCGGCGAGCACCAGGTCATCGCGGCGCACTGCCCGGGCGAGAACGGCAACGCGATCGGCATCGAGAATGAGGGCACGTACATCACCGAGACGCCGCCGGAGGCGCTGCTCGACTCGCTGGTCCGGCTGTGCGTCGCGGTGTGCCGGAAATTCCGCCTGCACGCCTGGGACATCTTCGGCCACTGGGACTTCCGGTTCACCGACTGCCCGGGCATCGCGTTCTACGCCCAGTTCCCGATGGTGCGCTCGCGGGTGCTGGCGCAGATGGGCACGCCACGGCACGAGATCCCGCCACGCCGGTGGCCGGACATCTGGCGGTTCGTGGACAGCCCGGTCGTGCAGGTGGCGCAGTACCTGCTGAACAACGTGGGGTACACGGACCTGGTTCCCAACGGCATCTTCGGCCTGGACATGAACGCGGCGGTCGCCGACTTCCAGGCGCGCAACGGAATTCCGGTCGACCCGGACGCGACGTTCGACCGGGCCACCTGGGAGGCACTCGTCCCGCACCTGTCCCAGCAGGACACCGGCCCCGCGGTCAGCGCGTTGCAGCTCATGCTGAGCCGCAAGGGGTACGGCGACGTCGTGGTCAATGGCGACTACGACCACGCCACCATGAAGGCGGTGCAGGGCATGCAGCGGCTGCACGGCCTACGGCCCACCGGAAAGGTGGACCTGAGCACGTGGTGCGCGGTGGTCGGGGGCGCGGTCCGCGAGGCGTTCCACACCGGCAGCGCGACGTAGGTCCGCGGCACCGTCGGGCTCGCCCGGCGTGGCGGCAGCTGTTCGCGTGCGGCGGTGAGCCCGTCAGTCGAACGACCGTCCTCACGCGAGGTGCCCGCCGATTTTGGTGTAGCCCCGCAGCAGGTCGCGGGAGATGATCAGGCGCTGCATCTCGTCGGTGCCCTCGAAGATGCGGTAGAGCCGCACCTGCCGGTACCAGCGCTCGATCGGCAGCTCCCGGGTGTAGCCCATGCCGCCGTGGATCTGCATGACCTTGTCCACGACGTGGTTGACCATGTTGGCGCCGTACAGCTTCGCCATGGCCGACGCATGCCGGGGGTCCAGGCCCTGGTCGGCGGTCCAGGCCGCGCGCAGCACCAGCCAGCGGGCCGCCTCCAACTCGGTCTCCGCGTCCGCGATCATCCACTGGATCGCCTGGTAGCTGGCGATCGGCGCGCCGAACGTCACGCGGGTGTTGGCGTGCTGGATCGCCATGCCCAGCGCCCGCTCGGCGATGCCGATAGCGTTCGACGGGATGATGTACCGGCCCTTGATGATCCACTCCATCCCGAGCTTGAAGCCCTGGCCGACCTCGCCGAGGACGTTGCGCGCGGGCACTCGTACGTCATCGAAGACCAGGGAAGCAGGGCCGCCCTCCCCCATGGTCTGGATGGGCTCGGACCGCCAGCCCATCGACCGGTCGACCAGGAACGCGGTGCTGCCACCGTCACGCACGTCGCGGTCCGGGTCGGTGACCGCGACCACGATCGCGAAGTCGGCCTCGTTGCCGCCGGTGATGAAGGTCTTCTCTCCGGTGAGGATCCAGTCGTCGCCGTCGCGGCGGGCCCGCATCTTGATGTTCGCGGCGTCCGATCCGGCACCCGGCTCGGTGATGGCGAAGCAGGACCGGCGCTCACCCTCGATCGTCGGGATCAGGTACTCGCGCTTCTGCTCGTCGTTCGCGCGGAACAGGATGTTGTCCGCGTCGCCACCGAACCGGAACGGCACGAACGTGCGACCGATCTCGGTCCAGATCAGCGACTGGGTCAACGCCGGCAGGCCCATCCCGCCGTACTCCTCGGGCGTGGCCAGGCCCCAGAACCCGAACTTCTTCGCCTTCAGCTGGAGCTCCCGGAGCTCGTCGGGGGTGAGGCCCGGCTGGTGCGCCCGCTCGCGGCGCAGCACCTCCGGCTCGAGCGGCATGACCTCGCGGGTGATGAACGCCCGTGCGGTGTCCCGGATCGCCCGTTGTTCGTCACTGAGCGAAAAGTCCACAGTGTCCTCCGTCTGTCCGCGGGGCCCGGGGCCGCGGCCGCTGTCGGTTCGGTCTGCCCGGAAGCAACCGTTGGCTCGGCGGCCAGCCGGCGGACCGCGGCCTGCTCGCCGCGGACCTGACGGTCCCTGCGACATAAACTAGCGATGGAAGTTTTGTCCAGTCCAGACCCCCGGTGTGGCAGAGTTGCTCCGGGCGCGGGTTCGCCGGGGACGCCACCCGCCGGGGCGGCGGCCGGACGGCGGCAGGTTGGAGGTGCACGGTGCCGAGACCGCGGCAGGCGCTGCTGAGCCGGGAGCGCATCCTCGAGGCCGCCAGCGCGCTGATCGACGCGGAAGGGCTGGAGGCGCTGTCCACCCGGCGGCTCGCCGCCGAGCTCGGCGTGCGCGGGCCCTCGCTCTACAACCACTTCGCCACCAAGGACGAGATCCTGGACGCCGTCGCGGACAGCATCATCGCCCAGGTGGACGTCTCGTTCTTCGGCCGGCTCGACTGGCGGGAAGCGCTGCGCTGCTGGGGGCTGTCGTACCGGGCGGCGCTGGCCGCCCACCCGAACATCGTCCCGCACCTCGCCCGGGGTCCGGGTCGCCGGCCGGCCGGGCTCGCCATGGCCGACGCCGTCTACGGCGGACTGGTCGACGCCGGCTGGCCGCCGGCCCGCGCCACCCACATCGGGGCGCTCATGCGCTACTTCGTCACCGGCTCCACGCTCGGCTCGTTCGCCAAGGGTTTCGTCGAGGACCCCGACGTCTACGCGCAGCGGTATCCGCACCTGAGCCAGGCGCACCGGCTCGCCGAGCACCAGCGCAGCGTCGACGAGGGAGCCTTCCTGCTCGGGCTCGACGCCCTGATCGAGGGGCTCTCCCGGACGTTCGAGCGGACCGTCGGCCCGCTCCCGCCGCTGGCGGCCGGAGCCACCTCGCCCGCTACCTAGTGCCCCGGCCGGACCGGACCACGACCGCCGGGCAGTGCGCGTTGCGCAGCAAGGCGTAGCTGACGGTGCCCAGCAACGTCCGATAGTGACCCCGGGCTCCCACCACCACCATCCGGGCGGTAGCCGACTCGTTGATCAGCGCCTCGCTGGGATTGCCACTGATCCAGCGCTGCTCGACCTTGACCGCGTGCGCCGACCGTTTCGCCTGGACCGCGGCCTCCGCCAGCGGCCTGTCCGAGTCGCCCTCGCCGCGTTCGACATGCACCGCGACCAGGTCGGTGTCCCGCGCCGCGGCCTCGAAGGCGGCGAACTCGACGGCGGCGGCCGAGTCGGCGGAGCCATCCACCCCGACCAGCACCGGACCGGTGTTCCGGCGCGGCAGGTGGGCGACCATGACGGGACACGCCGTGCGCGCGGCCACGTGCTCCACCACGGAGTCGGCCGGGGCGCGGCGATGGGCCGGGTCGCTCGGGCCCAGCACGACGAGCGCCGCGTCGCGGCACTTCGTCCGCAGGACCGAACCGGGCTCGCCGTCCGCCACGGTCCCGGACACCGGCGTCCCCGGCACCAGCGCCGACGCGACCGCGACCGCCTCTTCGACCGTCCGCTCCGCGTCGCGGCGCAGCAGCCCGTAGTTCGGCACCTCGTACGGCGGCCAGACAAAGCAGTGCACCACCCCAAGCGGGGCGTTCCGCAGCGCCGCCTCCTCGGCGGCGAGGCGCACGGCCACGAGACTCGACGCGGACCCGTCCACGCCGACCACCACGGTCCTGCCGGAGAACGCATTCATCCGCCTCACCCTGAGGAAATCATCCCCGATTCCGGTCAAGGGTGGTTAGGGCCGATCGGCCCGAATTACCCGCTGGACAGGACTTCTGACCCTGCCGGCGCCCCGGCCGCTTAGGCACGGTTGGTTTATGGAGGAACCCGTCGAAGCCGCCACCACCGGGGTGGAGCCGCGGGTGAACGCGCGCCCGGGGAGGACCTTACTGGGCGATGACGTCTTCGCGGCCGCCGTCGCCGCGGCGACCCGGGCACCCTCGATGCACAACACCCAACCGTGGCGGTTCCGTCGGCGGGCGGACGGCATCGACGTGCTCGCCGACGACACCCGCCGGCTCGCGGTGGCCGACCCGACCGGCTGGGCGGTCCGGATCGCCTGCGGAGCCGCCGTGTTCAACCTGCGCCTGGCGCTCGCGGTCCGCGGCGGCTGCACCCCCGAGGTGCGGCTGCGGCCCGAGCCGCGCGACCCGTCCCTGCTCGCCCGGGTCACCGCCGGTCCTCCGCACGTGCCGACGCCGCTGGAACAGCGGCTGTACGCCGCCATCCCCCGCCGGCACAGCAACCGGTCGCCCTTCGCCGCCCAGCCGGTGCCCGCCAACGTACGCGCCGACCTGCTGGCCGCCGCCCGCGCCGAGGGCGCATGGCTGGAGCTGCTGATCGGGCCCGGCCCGGTCGGCGCGGTAGCCGAGATCGCCCACTCCGCGAACCGGGTCCTGCACCGCGACCCCCGGTACGCCGCCGAGCTCGCCGCCTGGACCCGGCCGGACACGGCCGTCGACGGCGTGCCCGCCTCCGCCGGCGGCCCCAGCCCGGAGCCGCACCACGTGCTGCCGCGCCGCCCGTTCGCCGCGCCGGGATCCCGGCCCGACCCCGGTGTCGAGGCCGAACCGCTCGTCGCCGTCCTGGGCAGCCCCGGCGACCTGCCCGCCGACCAGCTCACCGCAGGACAGGCACTGCAGCGCGTCCTGCTCACCGTCACCGACGCCGGCCTGGCCGCCTCCATGATCTCGCAACCCATCGAGGTCACCGCCGCCCGCGAGCAGCTGCGCATCGCCCTCGGCCGGTACGGCACCCCGCAGATGGTGCTGCGCATCGGCTACGGCCAGCCCGGCTCGCCCACCCCGCGGCGGCCCGTCGACGAAACCGTCGCCGAGCCGGCGGATCTGCACGCGTTGTGAACGGTTTCGCGCGGTAGCCCAATGACACGCCGCGCGGTCGTGGTGATTCTTGGCGTACGACGGCGCCCGATCGGGTCGCCAGGGCCACGACCAGTGCGATGGAGGGGATTGCCATGGGGCCATCCGCGGCTCTGCCCCGGCCAGGGGTCGGCGCCCGCGCCGTTGCCCGAGGCGGACCCGCGGTGGCGGACGCGGATGCGCCCGGTGTGGACGTCCACGCCGTGCGCCGGCACTTCAGCTTCCCGCGGCTCGGTCGGATCGTCACGAACAACGCCTCCAGCACCCAGCCGCCATGCGAGCTGATCGCGCTGTACGAGTCGCTCGCCCCACGGTACGAGAACGTCCATCGCGGACAGTCGACCGCCTCCGCGGAGATGACCGCCGAGTTCGAGACGGCCTACGACACGATCGCGCGGTTCATCGGCGCGCCGGGCCGGGCCAACCTTGCGCTGTACCGGAACACCACGGAGGCCATCAACGCGGTCATGTACTCGTCGCTGACCGAGTTCCGGGACGGCGACAACGTGGTCACGACAATGATGGAGCACAACTCGAACTACGTCCCGTGGTACGCCATGTGCCGGCAGGTCCTGCCCCGCCTGGGACGGCGGGTGGAGTACCGCCTGGCCCGGTTCCACCCGGACAGCGGCGAACTCGACCTGGACCACCTGGCGTCGCTGATCGACCGGCGGACCAAGCTCGTCTGCTGCACCGGCGCCTCGAACTTTCTCGGCACCAGGAACCCCCTCGCCGCGATCCGCTCGCTCGCCGACGCAAGCGGCTACTCCCAGCCGTCCGGCGAGCGGCGCTCCTACCTGCTGGTGGACGGCGCCCAGCTAGTGCCAGGGTCGTACGTGGACGTACAGGCCCTTGACGTGGACTACCTCGCGTTCTCGTTCCACAAGCTGCTCGCACCGTTCGGCGTCGGCGTGCTGTACGGTAAGGAACACCTGCTCGCGTCCTCGCTGCCGTTCCTCTACGGCGGTGACATGATCGCTGAGGGCCGGGTCTTTCCGGACCAGGTCGAGTACAACGACCTGCCCTGGAAGTACGCGGCCGGTACGCCCAACATCCTCGGTACGATCGTCTCCGCCCAGGCGGTGCGGCTCGTGCTGGACCTGGCGCTGACGCCGAACTGTCCGGTCTACTTCGGAACGTCGAGGACTGTGACGCGGGAGGCCGTGCGCGCAGCGATGGATCGCATCGCCCGGTGGAACCAGCGGCTGACCAGCAGGGCCCTCGACGGGCTGGCGGCGATACCGGGCACCACAGTGTACGGGCCCCGGGAAGCCGACCGCCGTACCTCGCTGGTGGCCTTCAACCTGGCGGGCCGGGATCCGTTCACTGTGGCCGGATCCCTGAACCGCGCCGGGGTTGAGTCCCGTGCCGGCTGCCACTGCGCAACGCTCGCGCACCATGCGCTCGCCCTGAACCCGCCGGCCAGTTGTCGGCTGAGCTTCTACCTCTACAACACGGTGGAAGAGGTGGACCGGGCAGTGGATGCGGTAGCGGCCATCGCCGCGGGCCGCCCGGAGTTACAGCGGCGCATCCCGGGCTGACGGCGCTCACTGCCGGGCCGCCAGTTCCTCGTCCGTGGCGCGTGACATGGGGACAGCGCGCTCATGCCCACCGGCGGGCAGGTGAATGGTGAAGGTGGTGCCCTTCCCCAGCTCGCTGGCGACCGCGATGCTGCCGCCGTGGTCGGTGACGATCTGCCGGGCGATGGCCAGGCCGAGGCCGCTGCCGCCGGAGCGGCGGCCGCGGGCCGGGTCGCCACGCCAGAACCGGTCGAAGACGTAGGGCAGTGCCGCCGGCTCGATCCCGGTGCCGGTGTCCACCACCCGGATGACGGCGGCGGTCCCGGATCGCTCCGCGTGCAGTGCGACCCGGCCGCCCGGCGGGGTGGCGCGCAGGGCGTTGCCGATGAGGTTCCCGACCACCTGGCGCAGCCGGTCCGGGTCGGCGTACACCAGCAGTGGCCGGTCGCCGTCCGGACCGGGGCCGGCGTCCGGGGCGTGGACGGTCAGCGTGACCCCGTCCGCCGCCGCCCGGGCCTGGTGCGCGATGCGGCAGGTCTCCAGCAGGTCCGCCAGGTCGACGGTGACCCTGTGGTACGCCAGCTGGCCCGCCTCGGCCAGCGCGAGCTCCTGCAGGTCGTCGACGATCCGCTGCTGCAGCACCGCCTCCTCGTGCAGGGAGGCGAACAGCTCAGGTTCCGGGGCGATCACCCCGTCGGCGAGGGCCTCGAGGTAGCCGCGCAGGTTGGCGAGCGGGGTACGCAGCTCGTGGGCGACATCGGCGACGAGCCGGCGCTGGCGCTCCTCGCCGCGCTGCAGCGAGTCGGCCATCCGGTTGAAGGTACGGGCCAGCTCGGCCAGCTCGTCGTCGCCCTGGGGGCGGACCCGGCTGGTCAGGTCACCCCGGCCGAGCCGCTGGGCGGCGGCGGTGAGCGTGCGGATGGGCCGCAGCGCCCGGTGGCTGAGCACCAGCGTGCCGAGGACGACCACCGCGACCACGCCGCCCGCGGCGGCGAGCAGCGGACGCGGCGCCAGGGTGAACGCCGGCTCGCCCCGGGCGCCGAGGTAGACGCGGACGGGCACCGCGGCCACGTCGCTGATTCCCTCGGTGAAGCTCTCCGCCAGGCACTGCGCCAGGTCCGAATCGCCGCTGCTGGCAGGGGCAGCCGGCGGGGAGGCCGGCACCACCGACGGGGCAGCCATCCTGCAGCGCCGCACCCGGGCGAGGGCGGCGCTGTCGTCCCCGTTCCTGCTCGAATCGCGGCAGGCGACCTCAATCCCGCGTACCGCCAGATCGTCGGTCGCCGCGCTGAAGTGCGGCAGGCCGTAGCTGCCGGTGGTGGTGCGGACGCCGACACCGTTGCGGGACAGGCATGCGGCGTACCGCGCCTCCTGCCGGTAGCCCAGGATGGCCTTCTCGGTCCGGGCGATGGCCGTGGGATCCAGCGCTGGCAGCGACAGCGTCGGCCGCGGGTCGACCACCGCGTTGGCGCTGCCGAGCGGCCGGGCTGTGCGCCCCTCCTCGGTGTCCGTGTCCACCAGTACCGTGCCGGACTCGGTCACCACGTGGATTCGCTGCCCGGTGCGCTCGCGCAGCTCGCGGACGAGCTCGGCCACGCCCGCCCAGGTACCGTGCTGCTGCCCGTATGTGGTCAACCGCTCGGTGACCATGTCGACCTGCGCCTGGTCGACCGCGGCCGACTGGGTGAACTGGTGCGACGCCTCGCGCAGGGTGAGCCATGCGGTCGCCGCGGTGGCGGTCACCGCGACCAGGATCACCAGCAGCAGCACCCGAAGCCGGAAACTCATGACCGGTCGGCCGGGTGTGCCGGCGCCACGAGCCGGTACCCGCGGCCGAAGACGGTCTGCAGGTACCGGGGCGCGGCCGCATCCGCCTCGATCTTGCGGCGGAGGTTCATCACGTGCGCGTCCACGGTCCGCTCGAGCACGGCGTGGTCGAAACCGAAGGCCCGGTCGATGATCTGGGCGCGGGTGAAGGCCCGGCCGGGTTCCCGGGCGAGCACCTCCAGGATGCCGAACTCCTTGGCGGTCAGCGTCACCGGCCGGCCGGCCACCCGCACCTCGAACCTGCCCGGATCGACCTCCAGATCGCCCACCCGCAGCACGGCCTGGTTGTCCGCGCTGACCACGCCGGCCCGGCGCAGCAGCGCCCGCACCCGCGCAGCCAGCTCGCGCGGGCTGTACGGCTTGGTGATGTAGTCGTCGGCGCCGATGTCCAGGCCGAGCAGCACGTCGTCCTCGGTGGTGCGGGCGGTCAGCAGCAGGATCGGCACCGCCGACTCGGCCCGCAGGATCCGGCACACGTCGAGGCCGTCGACGCTGGGCATCATCACGTCGAGCACCACCAGGTCCGGCCGGCGGGTCCGGCAGTTGTCCAGCGCCGCCCGGCCGTCGCCGACGACGAGCACGTGGTGCCCCTCCCGCTCGAGGTACAGGCGTACCAGGTTTGCCTGTTTGGGGTCGTCCTCAGCGACCAGAATCCGCGCACCCATGTCTCTCCGTCCTGATCCGGCCCGGTGCGGGCATGGCCGGCTCCCCCCGTGGGAGCCGGCCATCCAGGCTACGGCCGTGCCGCGCGCCTCAGCGCAGCCAAGGGATGTCCCGGGTGAGCAGGTCACGCCGCTTGAGCTCGCGGCGCAGCGGGATGTCGTCGTCGACGTAGCCGTCCCAGTTGACGCCCCAGTGGTTGGCCGTGTGCGTGGCCTCGCCCAGCAACTGCCGCTGCACGGCCGTCCGCGCCGCCCACCACAGGCCGTCCTTGTCGACGCGCATGTCGTCCAGCGGACGGATCCAGCGGTACGTGTAGCCGATGAACAGCATCTTGCGAATGATCGCGGAGCGGTTGGTCGACCGGGAGTGCCACAGCCGGCGGTCGAAGATGAACGCGTCGCCAGGCTCGGCGGTGATCTCGACCGCGCCCTCCGGATCGGGGTGGTGCCTCGAGACATCGGCCGGGCGGGGCAGCGAGTTACGCAGGTGGCTGCCGGGGATGATCTTCGTGGCACCGCGACCCGGGGCGGACAGGTCGGACAGGACGTACGCCACCTTGAGCGAGAACATAGGCCGCGGCAGCTCGGGATCCAGGGTCTCCGGGTCGGAGTTCTGCCGGTACCCGTCCTGGTGCCAACCCCAGTACGGCTGCTCCGGCCGGGCCGCCGGCGGCGTCACGTCCAGGTGATTGTGGTGCGTGTAGATGTTCCACCCGAGCAGCCCCCAGACGTACGGGAACGTGACGGGGTGAGTGAGCAGATCCCCGAACAGGTCGTCGTACGGCAGGAAGCCGAGCAGGTGCAGCGTGCCGTCCTCGGTCGTCCGCCCCTCGGCTACTGACCTGCGGTACACCCGGTCCACCGCCCGCTCGAGTGCCGCGCGATGGTCGTCCCTCAGCACCCCCCGCAGCAGCAGGAACCCCTGGTCGTGGAACTCCTTGCGCGCCACGTCGCTGATCGGCTCGTATCCGGTGCGGCCACCGTAGTCGAACATCCCCGTGCTCTCCCGTGTACGTGAATCCCTCGCTGTCGGGGAGAGTCAAGCGGCAGGGTGTGAAGAACTTGTGCGGACGGTGTTCGTACGCCGTGTAGGACCTAGATCACATCGCCGACGGCTTCGGCGGCGTCGCCGGGCGAAGCCCGCCGGCCCGTCGCCTCGCGCCTTGCCGCAGCACGAGCGGCCCGGCATGGACCTGGCCGCCGTACTTCTCGACACCACCGCGGAGTACCCGGCGATGCGACGGGGAAATTGCTGCACATATGCAGTAGCTGCACTATGGTAGGCTTTCCGGATCGGCTACCGGAGGTCACCATGACCCAGCCAGCAGACCCGTTGGCAGCGCGTGACGCCATCCACGCGGAGGCCGAGCGGGTCGCGGTGCCCAACATGGACCTGGTGGTCACCACGCTGGAGGGGATGGTCGACGCCCTCGAGGCACTCGGCCGGCGCGGTGCGCACCCATGGCATCACGACCGTGCGGCGACCAGGGAGCACCAGACCCGAAGCTGACGGACAGGGAGCAGTCCGATGCCCGTACCGACCGTCGTCACCGTCGCCGCCCCGGTCGACGGAGTCGTCCAGATCGCTCCTTGCGGCGAGATCGACCTCGACAACGCGTACCGGGTCCGCGACGCCGTGGACAGCGTGCTGATGCAGGGGCCCGCGGTGATCCGGGTCGACCTGCGCGCGGTGCCGTTCATCGACAGCGTCGGCATCGGGATGCTGGTCGCCTGTTACTACGCGGCCGCCGCCGGCGGCGTGGTGTTCGCCGTCGACAACCCGACGAGGACGGTGTACCGGCAGCTGTGGGTGGCGGGCCTGGTGGGCCTGCTGGGTTCGCCGGAGCCCATCCCGGACCCGCCCCGCGAGCCGCAGGGCGGGTGGAGCGACTGGTGATGAGGTGACCGGGTGCGGGGAGGCCCGGTAGGAACGGCGGCATGCCGCAGCAACGCGGCCGCGGGCACGTGCGATAGTGTGCCGATGGCGAGCGGAGCAGTGCGGCCGGCGGACGCGGCGCTCACCGACCGCGTCGTCGACGGCCTGCTCGCCGCCGGGCGGATGCTGGTCGCGCAGACCGCGCGCTCCCTGGCACAGCTCGATGTCAACGTCACCCTCCCCCAGTTCCGGGCGCTGGTGGTGCTCGCGGCCAGCGGCCCACGGCGGGTCGTCGACCTCGCCGCCGAGCTCGGTGTCCAACCGTCCACGGCGACCCGGATGTGCGACCGGCTGGTGCGCAAACAGCTGGTGTCGCGGCACGTGCGCCCGGACGACCGGCGCGCGGCCTGGGTGGTGCTCACCACCACCGGCCGCGACCTGATCGCCGAGATCATGCGGCGGCGCCGCGACGAGCTCGCCGGGCTGGTGGCCACGGTCGACATCCCCGACCCGCAGGCGTTCGCCGCCGGCTTGGACGCGCTCGTCGTCGCCGGCGGGGAGCTGCCCGAGGCGCAGTGGTGGCAGCGGTGGGCGGCGACCGGAGCACCGGCGGAGACTCCCCAGCCCTGACCGCGCGACGGGCGCCGCCGCCGGTGGACGAAGGTCAGACGGCGGTCCGGGCCGCCGCGGCCGGCGGCCGGCCGGCGTCCGCGGCTTTGTCCAGCGGCGCGACCACGACCCGCCGGCACACCGACCGGAGCAGCGCCAGCTGCTCGGCGCTCGCCCCCGCGTCCACCACGACCGTGTCGGCGGCCGCCAGGTCCATGAAGCGCATCGGGGCCCGCGCGTCGAGCTTGCCGTGGTCGAGCAGCAGGACCACGCGCCGGGCCACCCGGGCCATGGTCCGCTTGGTGTCTGCGTCGGAGGCGTTCGCGGAGTAGACGCCGGCCGGGCCGGCGGCAGCCGCGGAGAGCACGGCCACGTCCACCGCGAGGTCTTCCAGGCTGGTCCGGGTGATCGGCCCGGTGAAGGACCGGGTGGGCCCGTGGTAGGCCCCGCCCAACGCCAGCAGCTCGATGTCCGCACGCTCGATGCAGGTCTGGATCACCGGCACGGAGTGCGTCACGACGGTCCGGCCGCCGGGCAGCAGGGCGGCGAGGGCCGCCACGGTGGTGCCCGCGTCCAGGGCCACCACCGCCTCGGACGCCACCAGCGGGACAGCGGCCCGGGCGACCGCCTCCTTCTCCGCGGTCGCGGCGCCCCGTCGCTGGTCGTACGGGATCCCGGACGCGGGCGGGGGCAGGCTGGCGCCACCGGCGACCCGGTTGACCAGGCCCTCGGCGGCGAGCTGCCGCAGGTCGCGCCGGATGGTCATCTCGGAGACGCCGAGGGCGGACGCCGCGTCGGCCGAGGAGAGGTAGCCGGACTCGCCGAGCCGGCGCAGCAGCTCGCGGCGCCGCTGTGGCGCCTGGGTGTACCGCACCGGTCCAGCCAAGTGGGACGCCGCCATTTTGTCAATTTGCGCACAACAGATCTTGCTCTTTTCGTTCGTTCGCGAACACAATGGCTCACATCCGCCGGGGAGAAGGAGGCAGGTGACCGGGTCAGTACGCGCGACGCCCACGCTGGACGCCATCGCCCGCCCCGGCGGTGGGTTCGCCATGGTGGCCATGGACCAGCGGGAGAGCCTGCGGACGATGTTCGCGCAGGCCGGAGCCGGCCGGCCCGGCGACAGCGAGCTGGTCGCCTTCAAAACCGCCGTCGCCCGCGCGCTCGGGCCGCTGGCGTCCGGGTTCCTCATCGACCGGGAGTACGGCTTCGACCGGGTACGCGACGGGATGCTGCCGGAGAGCTGTGGTCTGATCCTCGCGGCGGATGTCCTGACACAGCCGCCCGGCCGGCCGGCCGAGGAGACCTCGCTGGACGAGGTGGTCGCGGCGCCGGAGTTCGACCTCACCGGGGTACGGGCGATCAAGCTGCTGCTCGTCTGGCGCCGGGACGCGCACCGCGAGGCACGGGTCGAGCTGGCCCGCCGGTTCATCGCGCTGGCCGCCGCACGCGGCGTGCTGTCGGTGCTGGAGCCGGTCGTCCGGGCCACGCCGCAGGAGCGGTCCGCCGGGACCTGGGACGAGGACCAGGCCATCCTCGAGGCGGCCCGCGAGCTCGCGCCGCTACGGCCGAGCCTCTACAAGGCACAGATGCCCCGGCACGGCGACGGGACCCCGGCCGAGCTGCGCGGCGCCTGCGAGAAGCTCAGCCACGCCGTGGCCGGGCCGTGGGTGGTGCTCTCCCAGGGCGTGCACCGGGACGCTTTCCCGGCGGCGGTACGCGCGGCGTGCCAGGGCGGCGCGAGCGGGTTCCTCGCCGGCCGTGCCATCTGGAGCGACGTGGTGGGGCGCACGGACCTCGACCAGGCGCTGGCCCGTGTCACGGTGCCCCGGCTGGCCCGGCTGGTGGAAGTGGTCGATCGGGAGGCGACCCCGTGGTGGAAGGCATGACCGCGGCGGCGGTCGGGCTGCTGCACACCGTCCCCGCGCTCGCCGAAACCTTCGACCGCCTGGTCGCGGCCGAGGCTGGGCAGCTGCGGCGGATCCACGTGGTGGACGCCTGGCTGCTCGACACCGCGCGCCGGGAGGGCGTGACACCGGCCGTTCAGCAAGCGGTGCTCACCCATGTCCGGCAGCTGGCGTCGGCCGGGGCGCGCGCGGTGCTCGTCACCTGTTCCTCGATCGGGGAGGCGGCGGAGACGGCGGCCGCCGCGGTCGCCGTGCCGGTGGTCCGGGTGGACGCGGCGATGGCGGACGAGGCGGCCGCGCTCGCCAGCGCGCCGGGCGCCCGGGGCCGGATCGCCGTGCTCGCCACGCTCCCCTCGACGCTCGGTCCGACCGGGCGGCTGGTAGAGCGCGCCGCCCGGGACGCGCCGCGGCCGGTAGCCGTGACGGCCGAGGTGGTGGCCGGCGCGGCCGAGGCGGCCGACCGGGGCGAGCGCGACCGCGCCGAACGGCTCGTCGCGGCCGCGGTCGGCCGCGCGGCGGCACGCGCGGACGTGGTGGTCCTCGCCCAGGCCTCGATGGCCCCCGCAGCGCGGCTCGCCGACGTGGCGGCGCCGGTGCTCACCTCGCCGGTCGGCGGTGTCGCATCCCTGCTGCGGGTCGTCGGGCCGGCCCCAGCCGCGTCCAGCTGAACTCACCTGTTGCAAGGAGACACCCGCGTGCAGCTCATTCACGGACTCGGCACCCACACCGTCGTGGCCGGCAGCTACCAACTGCAGGTACGCGCACCACAGCGAGTCGCCGTGCTCGCGGACCCGGATGGCCGGATCTGGTCACGGCTGAGCCTGCTCGCGTCGGTCGACCGCACCGACCTCGCCGACGAGTCGTACGACGTCGGCGAGCCCCGGGTGTCCGTTGCCCGGCTGGACGGTGAGGAGGTGGTGGAGGTCGAGGTAGCCTGCCGGAGCAGCGCCTGGTCGACCAAGTCGGTGCTGGCGCGCTGCTTCGAGGACCGGATCGAGCTGGCGGTACGGGTCGAAGGTTCGGGTGTCCTCGGCACGGTGCGGCTGTTGGGCGGCCGAGCGATCCTGCCCACCGGGGCCTGCGGCACGTTCCGCTCGTCCATCGAGTTCGCCTCGGTGTTCAACCCCGCGCCGACCGAGCCCGTCCAGGTCGTCCGGCCGGCAGCCGCCGGCGCGGCGCTGGGCGTCCTGGGGGACGCGACCGCTGGCCGGCTGCACGGCATCTTCTCGCCGCCGCCGCTGTGCCTCGCGCTCGGCCGGGAACCCGCCCTAAGCCCGACGGATGTCCCGGGCGGCGCCGGCTGGTTCACGGTCGGCCTGCTCGCCGCCGTCACCGACCTGCGCTTCACCGAGCTGCGGTACGCCCCGCTGGACGGCGGCTTCCTGCTCGAGCTCGACTACGACGGGCACACCACGGTGGACGGCTCCTTTGTGACACCGGCCGTCGTGCTCCGGCCGGCCGCCGACCCCTGGCAGGGGCTCGCCGGCTACCGCGCGGACCTGGTGGCGCGCGGCTTCGCTCCGGCGGAACCCGCAACCGCGCCGGCAGCGTGGTGGACGGAGCCGATCTTCTGCGGCTGGGGGGCGCAGTGCGCGGCGGCATCCGTTCCGGGGCAGCCCATGTCGCACCCGTATTACCTGGACGAGCTCGGGCCGGCCACCGTGCCGGCGGGCCTGCCGGTCGCCGGCGACCTTGCCCGGCAGGACCGGTACGACCAGTGGCTGGCGCGGCTCGCGTCGCACGGGGTGGTGCCAGGCACCGTGGTCGTCGACGACCGCTGGCAGCTGGCGTACGGCACCGGCGAGCCCGACCCACGGCGCTGGCCGGACCTGCGGGCCTGGATCGCGCGGCGGCACGCGGCCGGCCAACACGTGCTGTTGTGGTGGAAGGCGTGGGACCCGGCCGGCCTGCCGCCGGACGAGTGCGTGACCGACCCGGCCGGGACGCCGGTCGCGGCCGACCCGGGCAGCCCCGCGTACCGGAAGCGGCTGGCCAAGACGGTGGCGTGGCTGGTGGGCCCGGACGGCCTGGACGCGGACGGGTTCAAAGTGGACTTCACCCAGCGCGCGCCGGCCGGGCACGCGCTGCGCCGCCCTGGAGCCGACCCAGGCGCGCCCTGGGGCATCGCCGCGTTGCACCGTCTACTGGAGACGCTCTACCGGGCGGCGAAGTCGGCCAAGCCGGATGCGCTGGTGGTCACGCACACGCCACACCCCGGCTTCGGCGACGTCTGCGACATGGTGCGGCTCAACGACATTCTGGAACGCGATCCGTCCGGCGCGGCCGTCCCGGCCGTGGACCAGCTCGCGTTCCGGCGGGCCGTCGTCGCGGCCGCGCTCCCCCACCACCCGGTCGACACGGACCAGTGGCCGATCGCCGACCGGGCACAGTGGCGCGCGTACGTCTTGGCACAGGCTCGGCTGGGCGTGCCGGCGCTCTACTATGCCGACCGGATCGACCGTTCCGGCGAGGAGCTGACCGGCGACGACCTGGCGCTGGTCGCCCGCGCCTGGCGCGAGTACCGGGCCAGCCGCGGGCCGGCGGCCGACGCCGCGCGCGACTCAGTCCCACTACAGCGGAGTCTCGCGGGCGCTGGCCAGGTGCCGAGCCGGTGACTGGCGCGGGATCGCCGGAACGGCCAACTGGTCCACCGCGGCCGCCACCATGGCCCGTCCCTGGTCGCTGAGCAGCCACGCTGCCGGGCCGTCAGCGGCGAGGAACAGGCCGATCCGGACGGCTGGGGCGGTGGTTCCATCGGCGAGGCGGGCGCCCGCCGGGTAGCGGAACACGGCCGGCCGGTCCTCGTCGACCGTCCGCGCCACCACCCGTGCGTCGGGCCCGACGTCGGCGACGGTCAGCCGGCCTGGTCCACAGTAGATCTGAGCGATGCCGTCGAGCCCGGCGGCGACCGGATCGGCGGGGTGCACGATCCGGAGCCGGTCGCGTGCGAGCAGGACGTCGGCGCGCTGCGCAAGTCCAAGCTGGACATACCCGTGCCAGGCCAGCAGCGGCACGTCGGCGCGCGCCACGGCGGCGATCGCGGCGGGGGGTGCCCCCCGCGTGACGATGACGGCCGCCGCCGTGCGAATCTCTTCCGGCCGCGGGACGGCGCTCCTGCTCACCGCGTAGCCGCGCCGCGCCAGCAGCTCGGCGAGCACCTCGTCGCCGGCGGTGCGGCGGGCGCCGGAGACCAGCAGGGCGTACCGCCTGTCGCCGCCGGCCTGCGGCCGGGCCGGTGCGGTCCGGTCCAGGACCTCCCGGACGAACGGAGGGATCACCGAGCGCAGCACGTCGGGATAGTGGCGCTCGGCCGCCGCGAGGGCACGCCGGGCCTGCTCCCACAGCGCCTCATTCTCCGGGAAAGTGCGGGTTCGGGCGGCCCGGAGCAGGCGTACCGCGGCCAGCCCGGCCGCCGCCATGTCGGCCGCCGCGTCCAGCCACGGGCGCAGCGACGACACCAACGGCGCGGGCTCGGCCGCCGCCCGGCACCCGTCTGCGAGCTGCGTCAGCCGGGCGGTCAACTCGTCGAGGCCGGCCCTTCCGCCGGCGAGCGCGTCGTTTGCCGCGCGGGCCAGTGCCGCATCCGCCTCGGCACTCGGCGGCCAGGCGCTGCAGGCCGTCACCAGCGGTGCCAGCTGTGCCGCTCCGGCGCCGGCCACCGTCGCGAGCGCACGGCGTGCCGCCGCCGCGGGCTGGTAGCCCGCCGGGTCGCGCGCCCATTCGGCGACCGTGGCCAGCGGGATCCGCGACGGAACGGCCTGCACCATGGGGTTGGCGAGCACGCCGGCCAGGTCACTGCCGGCCAGGTCGCCGGTCCGGCCGGTCAGTGGGCCGAGGAACAGCCGGCCCGGCTCGTAGTCGTTGACCGGGAAGTTGTCCCACAGCACGATGCGGCGCCGGTAGCTGGCTGCGGCCCGGTCGATGTCGTCACGCGTCACCGCACCGACCACAATGTCCTGCCCGGTCCACGCCACCACCACGTCGGCGGGCGCGGTTCGCGCGAACCCGTCGCGGTACGCGGTGGGCTCGGTGCCGGCGTAGTCGGTAGGGCACACCAGCAGCGGCTCTCGGATGCCCGCCGGGTGGAGGAAGTCGGCCACGAACGACGCGCAGGTCTCGCCGTGCGCCGCGCCCGCGGCTGCCGGCCCCGCTTCGGGCCAGCGGTCCAGCTCCTCAGGCCTGGTCAGCTCGGCCGGCACGTCGTCGAAGAACAGCGCGAACGAGCGGACCCCGGCGTCGTACAGCTGGCTGGCCTTGCCGGCGAGGGCCCGGTGGTCGGCGTCGTCGGCGTACCGCATGCTCAGGCCCGGGCTGATCGCGTAGACGAAGCGGATGCCGAGGCCGTGGGCGGTGCGCGCCAGCTCGGCGAGCTGGGCCAGCTCCCGAGCCGGGTACGGATGGCGCCAGCGGGTGCGGTGGTAGGGATCGTCCTTGGGGGCGTAGACGTACGTGTTGAGCCCGATCCGCGCGGAGAATTCCAGGTGCGCCAGGCGTTCGGCGTGCGACCACGGCCGCCCGTAGAAGCCCTCCACGGTGCCGCGTACCGGCAGCGACAGCTCGGGTCGGTGGACCGCGAAGCCGGACTGAGGGCGATCGGACATTGTGGGAACGTTACCAGGCCACAGGCGTTCCGCCGAGGGTGAGGAGCAGGCGCGGCTGCATCGCGAGCTGCTCCCCCTCGACGAGCTGGGGCTCGGCACGGACGGCGTGCTCGCCCGGATTGCGCCCTCCTACCAGCGGGCGCAGACTGGGACCGTCGCGCGTTTTCTGGTCACCGTGACCAACCCGCGACAGCACGCGGAGGCGTTGGTGGACGTGACGGGCGCAGGATCGGCGTGACGAGAGCGGGGCAGAGCCGGCGGAAGACGGGGCAGGCGGCGGCCGAAGGGCCGCACCCGACGCGGCGGGTGACGATCCGGGAGGTCGCCGAGGCGGCCGGGGTGTCGCGGTCGACCGCCTCGCGTGCGCTGACCGGCAACGGGTACGTTGCGACGCTGGTGCGCGAGCGCGTTCGCGAGGTCGCCCGCGGGCTGGGCTACGTGCCCGACGCGACCGCCCGGCACCTGCGCCGGCAGGCCAGCCAGTCGATCGGGGTGCTGGTCTCGGACCTGAGCAACCCCTTCTACGCCGGGCTGGCCGCCGGCATCAGCCAGCAGGCGCGCCGGCGGAAGTACACGATGATGCTCGCCGATGACGGCGGCTCGCCGGAGGTCGAGGCGGAGGCGGCCGAGGCGTTCGTCGCGCTGCGGGTGGCCGGGGTCATCGTCACGCCGGTCTCCGCGCAGATCAGTGACTACCTGGCCCGGCACCGCATCCCGGTGGTGGAGGTCGACCGGCAGTTCGCCGCCGGCGACTGCGATGCGGTGGTGGTGGACAACGAGCGGGCGGCCCGCAAGGTCACCGCACACCTGCTGGCGCTCGGCCACCGGCGCATCGCCCTGGTGATCGACGAGATGCACTGGACCACCGGCCGGGACCGGCTGGCCGGCTACCGGGCCGCGTTCGCCGACGCCGGTGTGGCGCTGGACGAGTCCCTGGTGGTCAGCGCCGGGTGGGACGTGGACACCGCCCGGATCGAGGCGCACAAGCTGCTGAGCCGGCCGCAGCCGCCGACGGCGGTGTTCGCCGCGAACAACGTCCTCGCGGAGGCGGTCTGGCGGGCCGCCGACGAGCTCGACCTGGCCATACCGGAACGGCTGAGCCTGGTCTCGTTCGACGACGTGTCCTGGATGAGCCTGGTCCGGCCCGGCGTCACCGCGGTGGCGCAGGACGCGGTGGCCCTCGGCGAGGCGGCCATCTCTCAGCTGTTCGAACGGATCCAGTCTCCGAACGCGCCGGCGCGCACGGTGCTGCTGTCGACCCGCATGGTCATGCGGGGATCGACCGCGCCACCGCCGCCGGCCGGACGCTGAGCCGCCCGGGCGCTTGTCTTGACGGCCGCGAAGCGGTTTCCTAGGCTCAGCCTGGGATCGATCCCACACCCGGGAACAAGGAGCCGGCGGCATGACCGAGCGCCTGCGCGCGGGCACGGCTGGCCGCGCCCACCGTGTGGCTTCCCGCTGCGAGCCGGGCGAACAGGCAGGAGCCCCGACGGCCCGGGATCGGTGGCCGGCTGGCTCACCCGCCACCCGGCCGTCGGCGCCCGTCTCGAATGCCCCGTCCGGCGACCAACCGTCCGATCTGGACCGCGCGGACCGGCCGGCCGCGTCGCCGGACCGGACCATCCACATGATCGGCAACGCCCACCTGGACCCGGTCTGGCTGTGGCCGTGGCAGGAGGGCTACCAGGAGGCGCGGGCGACGTTCTGGTCGGCGATCCACCGGATGGACGAGTACCCCGACTTTGTCTTCACCTGCAACCAGGTGGTCCTGCTCTCGTGGGTTGAGGAGTCCGATCCGGAGTTGTTCGCGAGGATCCGCGAACGGGTCGCGGACGGCCGCTGGCAGATGGTCGGCGGGTGGTGGGTCGAGCCGGACTGCAACATGCCCTGCGGTGAGTCCTTCGTGCGGCAGGGCCTGTACGGCCAGCGCTACCTGCGGGACAGGTTCGGGGTCACCGCGACGGTCGGGATGAACGTCGACCCGTTCGGGCACCACGGGATGCTGCCGCAGATCCTGCGCGGACAGGGGATGCACGCGTACTGCTTCATGCGCCCGGGTCCCCACGAGACGAGCCTGGCCGGCACGGCCTTCTGGTGGGAGTCGCCGGACGGCTCCCGCGTCCTCGGGTACCGCATCCCGCACGAGTACTGCAGCCCGCCCGGCGACCTCGCCGCCCAAATCGACAAGTCGCTCGGCGCACTGGACCACACGCTCGGCGACTCGATGATCTACTTCGGCGTCGGAAACCACGGCGGCGGCCCCACCCGGGCCAACATCGAGTCCATCCACCGGTACGACCGGATGGCCTCGTTCGGCCGCATGATCATCTCCTCCCCCGACCGGTACCTGGCGGAGCTGGCGAAGAGGCTCGGCGAGGACGGCCTGAACGCGTTGCCGGTGTGGCGTGGCGACCTGCAGAAGCACGCGCCCGGCTGCTACTCGGCGCACTCCGGCATCAAGATCTGGCAGCGCCGCGCCCAGGCGGCGATCCTGTCCGCCGAGCGGTGGGCCGTCGTGGGCTCCACACTGTTCGGCCTGGACTACCCGCGCGCCGACCTCGGCCGGGCATGGCAGCAGATCCTGTTCAACCAGTTCCACGACGTGCTGCCCGGTTCGGCGGTCGAGACCGCGTACGACGACGCCCGCGACCAGCTGGGCGAGGCGATCGCGATCGCCAAGCGGATCATCGCCCGTACGCACAACGTGGTCGCCCGCCACGTCGACATCCCGCCGGAAGAGGGGACCCAGCCGGTGCTGGTGTTCAACCCGCATCCGTGGCCGGTGACGACGCAGGTCGAGCTCCAGTACGGCGCGCAGCCCGCCGGTGTGCACGTGGTGGACGCCGGCGGCCGGGTCACCAGTTCGCAGCGGATCCAGTCGCTGGCGACCACGGACGACAAGGGCAGGGGGGCGACCGTGTTCGAGGCCGCCGTCCCGCCGCTGGGCTACCGGCTCTACCGGCTGCGCCCCGGCGCCGCACCGGCGAGCGGTCCGGCCGGCGAGCAGCCGGCCAGTCCCCTGCGCGCCACCGGAACAATGCTGGAAAACGAGCTGCTGCGGATCGAGATCGACCCGCGCACCGGGTGGCTCGCATCCTTTGTGGACAAGCGCACCGGCGTGGACCTCGTGGCCGGCGCCCGGGGCGAGCACACGCAGCTCTGCCAGGACCCGACCGACACCTGGGGCCACCGGGTTGTCTCGTACCGCTGGCCTGGCACGGCGATGCGGACGACCCGGGTCACCCCGCGCGAGGCCGGGCCGGTGCGCGCCCGGCTCCGGGTGGAGCGGGAGTGGAACCGCTCCACGATGGTGGAGGAGCTCATCCTCGGGCACCGCGCCGACCACGTGGAGGTCCGGGTGACCATCGACTGGCGGGAGCAGGCCCACCTGTTGAAGCTCTGCTTCCCGATCGAGCTGGCCGACCCGGTCGCCACCTATGAAGTCCCGTTCGGGAGCATCGTCAGGCCCGTCGACGGCGCGGAGAACCCGGGACAGTCCTGGGTGGACGTGAGCGGGACGGCGGGCGGGCGACCGGCGGGCCTCGCGGTGGTCAACAACGCCAAGCACGGGTACGACGTCTCGCCCGGCACGCCGGGCGGGGACTCGCCGAGCATCGGCGTCACCGCGGTGCGCAGCCCGGTCTACGCCTGGCACGATCCGCGGCAGCTCGACCCCGACGGCTTCTACTCGTACCAGGACCAGGGGGTGCAGTCCTTCCGGTACCTGCTCGTCCCGCACGCCGGCGACTGGCGGGCCGCGAACCTGACCCGGCGCGCGGCCGAGCTGGGCTCACCGGTGCGGGCGATGCTGGAAAGCTTCCACCGCGGGCCGCTGCCACCTGAGCAGAGCTACCTGTCCGACGGCGGTGGGCCGGTGATGGTGACCGCGGTCAAGGGTTGCGAGGACGGGTCGGCCGCTCCCGACCTGGTGGTCCGCGCGGTGGAGAGCACGGGCCGGCCGGCGACCGCCAGGATCGAGCTGCCGGTGCTGGGCCGGGCCATCGAGGCCGACTTCGGCCCGAGCCAGATCCGCACCTTCCGGGTGCCGGCCGACGGTGGCGAGGTACGGGAGGTCGACCTCATCGAGTGGGACCTCGCGGACGGGTCGCGCGGCACCTTCGAGATGTCGCCGATGCCGGCGCCGCCGGGCGGCAGGCGGGCCACCGGGCCCGCCCACGACTGCTCCGGCACGAGCCCGCCGGCAAGGCGCTGGCGCCCCGCCAGCGCCGCGGCGCCAGCGGGTGAGCTGGTCTGCCCGGGACGGTGAGCCGCACCTGGCAGCGGCCGGTCGGCGCCGTCGCCTGGCCGGTCACCGCCCTCCCACCGGCAAACCGACGCCTGGCCCGGGCCGGCGGAACGGCTCAGGTTCGTGGTCGAAAGGCCATTGTGTGGGCGTCACTGTGGCGGTCGCCCGGGAGCAGAGCATATGGTTACGATTCCTCACCTTGAGGGATCCCCACCCTCACGGGGGCTTTTGATGCACCGCGGACTCTCCAACCTGACCCACCGGATCGAGCGGACCCTCGATCAACGGCTCCGGCCGGCGATGTACCGGGACGTCGAACCCGTACGCGTAGAGGCGGCACACCTCCCCGGCGAGCCCGTGCCCGCCAGCGAAGGCCTGGCCCTGACCTACGCACCCTTCGCGGTCGGGCAGCCCTGGGGACGGGCGTGGAGCACCACCTGGTTCCGGTTCACCGGTGAGGTGCCGCAGCGGATGCGCGGGTGCCGGGTCGAGCTGCTCGTCGACCTCGGCTTCGGCACCGGTGGGCCGGGGTTCCGGTGCGAGGGCCTGGCCTACACCCCGGACGGCACGCCCATCAAGGGCATCGAGCCCCGTACGGCGTACGTGCCGATCGCCCGGCCGGCGGCCGGTGGCGAGCGGGTCGAGGTGTACGTCGAGGCGGCCGCCAATCCCCGCTTCGACGGCACGGTCTCCCCGTTCGGCGACCCGGAGACGGTGCCCGACGTCCTGCTCTACCGGCTGGAGCGGGCCGAGCTGGCCGTGCTCGACGAGCAGGTACACGCCCTGGTCCTGGACGTGCAGGTGCTGCACCAGCTGGCCCTGACCCTGCCCGAGACCGACCCACGCCACCACGAGATCCGCCGGGCCCTCGAGCTGATGCTCGACGAGCTCGACGTCGCGGACGTCGCCGCCGGGGCCGCCGCCGCCCGGGCAAGGCTGGCCAAGGCGCTCGCCTCCCCGGCCGCCCCGAGCGCGCACCGCGTCACCGCCGTGGGCCACGCCCACATCGACTCGGCCTGGCTGTGGCCGATCCGGGAGACCATCCGCAAGTGCGCGCGGACCTTCAGCAACGTGGTGGCGCTCGCCGACGAGTACCCGGAGCTGGTCTTCGCCTGCTCCTCGGCCCAGCAGTACGCGTGGCTGAAGGAGCACCACCCGCTGGTGTACCGGCGGGTGGCGGAGAAGGTGGCCACCGGCCAGTTCGTCCCGGTGGGCGGGATGTGGGTGGAGTCCGACACCAACATGCCCGGCGGCGAGGCGATGGTGCGCCAGTTCACCCAGGGCAAGCGGTTCTTCGCCGCCGAGTTCGGCGTCGAGCCGCGGGAGGTCTGGCTGCCCGACTCGTTCGGCTACTCCGCGGCCCTCCCCCAACTCGCCCGGCTGGCCGGCTTCCGCTGGTTCCTCACCCAGAAGATGTCCTGGAACCAGACCAACCGCTTCCCGCACCACACCTTCTGGTGGGAGGGCATCGACGGCAGCCGCATCTTCACCCACTTCCCGCCCGCCGACACGTACAGCTCCGACCTGTCCGGCAAGGACCTCGCGTACGGGGTGAGCAACTTCGCCGAGCACGGGCGGGCGACCGTCTCGCTGCTGCCCTTCGGGTACGGCGACGGCGGCGGTGGCCCGACCCGGGAGATGCTGGAGACCGCCCGGCGGGTCGCCGACCTCGAAGGCTCGCCACGGGTGTGCATCCGGACGCCGGCTGAGTTCTTCGCCGAGGCGGAGCGGGAGTACCCGGACGCTCCCGTGTGGAGCGGCGAAATGTACCTCGAGTACCACCGGGGCACGTACACCAGCCAGTCCGCGATGAAGCGTGGCAACCGGCGGACCGAGCACCTGCTGCGCGAGGCCGAGCTGTGGTGCGCCACCGCGGCGGTGCGCACCGGCCACCCGTACCCGTACCAGGAGCTGGACGACATCTGGCAGCGGGCGTTGACGCTGCAGTTCCACGACATCCTGCCGGGCAGCTCCATCGCCTGGGTGCACCGCGAGGCGCGGCAGGCGTACCAGCGGCTCGCGTTCCGGCTGGAGGCGATGATCGTGGAGGCACTCACCGTGCTGACCGGGCCGGGCCGGGTGCCGCTGACCGCCAACGCGGCACCGCACGGGCGCGACGGGGTGCCGGCGCTCGGAGTCGGCGTGCCGGCGGCACGCGACGACACGGTGTCGGTCTCGTCCACTTCGGACGGGACGGTGTTGGACAACGGGTTGTTGCGGGTGCGCATCGGCACCGACGGGACCGTCTGCTCGATCCGGGATCTGGTCGCCGACCGCGAGGTGCTTCCGGCCGGCGCCCGCGCCAACGTGCTGCACCTGCACCCCGACACGCCGAACAAGTTCGACGCATGGGACGTGGACGAGTTCTACCGCCACCGGCGCCGCGAGCTGACCGACGTGACCAAGATCGAGGTGGAGGCGGACGGGTCCGGGTCGGCGCGGATCCAGGTGACCCGGCACGACCGCGACTCGGTCTACGTCCAGACCATCTCGCTGCACCCCGGCGAGCGGGTGCTGCGATTCACCACCGAGGTGGACTGGCACGAGCGGGAGACGCTGCTGAAGGTCGCCTTCCCCGTGGACGTGCACGCGGCGCAGTCCACTTCGGAGATCCAGTTCGGTCACCTGCACCGGCCGACGCACACCAACACCTCGTGGGACGCGGCGAAGTTCGAGATCTGCACGCACCGTTGGCTGCACGTGGGGGAACCGGGATACGGCGTGGCGCTGGTCAACGACGGCATCTACGGTCACGACGTGTCCCGCCGGCCGCCCGGCGAGGCGCGCGGCGCGCAGCCGACCACCGTCCGGCTGTCGCTGCTGCGGGGCCCCCGCTACCCCGACCCGAACACCGACCAGGGCTCGCACCGCTTCGAGTACGCGCTGGTCTGCGGCGCGGAGATCGCCGACGCGGTCCGTGAGGGCTACCGGGCCAACCTGCCGCCGCGGCGGCACCTGGGCGGCCAGCCGGTCGCTCCGCTGGTCGAGGTCAGCAATTCAGCCGTGGTGGTCGAGGCGGTGAAGCTCGCTGATGACCGCTCCGGGGACGTGGTGATACGCCTCTACGAGGCGCTGGGCGGCCGGGCCAGCACCCGGCTCACCGCCTCATTCGACCTGGCCGATGCCCAGGTGTGCGACCTGCTGGAGCGGCCGGACGCGGAGGTGGCCGCGCTGGCCCCGATCTCGGTCGAGGGCAGGACCGTCGCGCTCGCGTTGACGCCCTTCCAGGTGGTCACGCTCCGGCTGCGGCGGGCCGCCGGTCGACGATGACCAGCGAGCCCTACCCAGCAATCTCCTCGCCCAACGCCACAGGACCGGCGCGGCGCAGGGTCACGTCGGCGACGCCATGCCCGCCGAGCGTGACCGGCCCACCTCCGGTCACCCTCGGACCGTCCCAGCCGACGGTGACCACCACCTCATCCGCGCCGATGTTGCGCAGGCGCACCCGTACCGCCCCGCCGCCTGTCGGGCGGACCTCGGCGAGCACCCGGTCGGCCGGATCCACCCGCAGGCCCAGGCCGCCGGTCGTGGCCGGGCCTGTCCACTGCCGCGCCTGCAGCGGTTCGAGCAGGTTCCGGCCGAACACGCGGACCTGCTCGCGGGTCACCTCGCCGCTGGACGGGGCGAACCGGTAGCGGTAGCGGCGGGTACCGTCCTGGCTGGCCTGGAAGTTGGTGAAGTGCAGGTTGTTCATCAGCCAGCTGTTCACCGCCCCGCCGTCCACCGTCAGGGTGCGCGCCCAGCGTCCGGTGTGGAACCCGCCGACCTGCACCAGCGGCGCGTCGAAGCTGCCCCACAGCACCCCGTGGCGACCGTTGGTGACGCCGACCGCGTGCTGCACGGAGTACCAGTCCTTGCTGGTGTCCGGCAGCTGCTCGGTCCCGGCCGCATACACCGCGCCAGCGGTCTCCAGGAGGAACCGCGGCTGGTCCACATGGAACGGAAAAGCCACGAAGATGCTCTCCGGCTCCCAGCGGGCGGGCTTGACCAGGTGCACGTCGAGATCGACCACGTCCACGTCGCGGTAGAGGGTGAGAGCCACGGTGGCGGCGGGCAGGTCGGGCGGGGTGACCTGCCAGGTGACCGTCGCGTGCCCGGCCGACTCGGCGATCTCCGGCTCGTCGCCGCCGTACGCGACCAGCCGCTGGAAGTCCGGCCCGGGGAAGTCGGGATGGAAGTCTCTGGCTGACCGGACCACCATCGGGTGGTCGCAGCCGGCCGGGATCCGCTCGCACACGATCGCGCCCAGGCCGTACGGCACGCTCGGGCTGACCAGCTCCCGATCCTCGCGCACGTCCACAAGGGACACGACGCCGCCGCGTGCCGGATCGACCACGGCGCGGTAGCGGCCCATCGCGAGTTCCCGGCCGGCCCGCCGGCTGGGCGGCTCGGGCGTGGGCAGCAGCGCCAGCCCGAAAGCCGGTGCCCGGGCGACCAGCCGGCCCCGGCGTACCCCGTCCAGTTCGACCTCGACCGGCTCGGTGCGGTCCCGCTCGGTGGGGTTGACCACGAGGACCCCGGTCCGCGCCGGCTGGTCCGGCGGCCCGTTTCCGGCCAGCCGGAACATCCCCTCGATCGCCAGGTCGCGGGCCAGGTCGTATGCCTCGTACGCGTACGAGGCCTTGGCGTTCCAGTGGGAGTGGCTGAACGTCGAATGCGGCTTGGCGTAGGTCTCCCAGGAGCCCCAGGTGTGCTCGCCGAACAGCAGCAGAGCCTCGTCGACCCGGGCCAGGTCGGCGATGACCTCCGGCTCGTCCCGCAACCGGACCGGGCCGCGGCGGTAGCCGAGCACGTGCCCGAGCGGCGGGTCGGCACGCCCGGCCAGGACGCTCAGTCCGAGGCTGCTCTGGGCGGCCCTGGCGAACGAGCGTGCCTCCCGGTAGACGGCCACCTCCCGGGCGGTCGAGCCGTGGCCGTGCGCCCACCAGTCGGCCCACTCGCCGCGCACCACCGGGACGTCGGCGCGCCGGGCCTGCGCCTCCAGCAGGTCGAGCGCCTGGTCGACGGTTGCGGTGCGCATCGGTGGGCGGCCGGGTAGGGCGTTCCAGTGCCGCACCACGTCCAGGAAGAGCGGCGTCGGCCAGCGGTTGTCGTTCGCCGCGTGGACCACCGCGACGTCGTACGGGTAGTCGGTGCGCGCCTCCAGCCGCTGGACATACGAGGCGATGTGCCGCTCGGCGGCGTGGACGTCACCGTCGACGATCCCCCACTCCTCACCGACGCCGTAGTGGGTGGACAGCCAGACGAAGACCCGGCCGCCGCCCGGCCCCTCCCACCAGAAGCCGGTCGGCTGCTCGTACGGCGGCCGGCCGTGGTCCGGGTTGAGCGCCATGACCAGCCGGGACAGGCCGGCGCGGCGCATCGCGTCGACGGTGCTCCAGGCGATCCCGTTGATGTCGCCGTGCTGCTCGGTGCGCACCGGCAGGCCGGCCGCCCGCAGGATGCCCACCGCGTCGTAGGCCGCGCCGAGCTCAGCCTCCGACGGCAGCTGCGTCATGTTGAGGTAGCCGCCGGTGACGCTGATGCGGCCGCCGGCGGCGAGCGCGCGCAGCCGCTGGACCTGTCCCGGATCGGCGGTGGCGAGAAACTTCAGCACCGGGCGGGCCACCTCGAACGTCCAGCGGAACTGGGCCGGCCCCGGGGCCGGGTCGGCGGCGCACAACCGCAGCACCTCCGAGACGATCCTCCGGTGGTGACCGTCCACGATGCGCGGGCTGTTGGTGTAGCCGATGTCGTGGTGAGTATGACCAATGAGCAGGATCTGCCGGATCGCGGACACCCTGGCTGCTTCCCGTGTGGCAACGTTGTCACACGAATACAACCCCAGCACGCCCACCGCGGCAACCCTTCGTTGCCGCTCTGACCTGGGCTTATTCCGCATTAGTGGGACAGACGACTTATCAGGGCACTGATCTACCCCGCCAGCCCAGTCGGTCGACGGCATCACGCGCAGCTGGCCATTGCCGCCAGACCCATGTGCGGGCGGCACCCGGGCGGCCGCCCGCGCAGCCGGCGACCTGCTGCAAATTATCGCCACTCAATGCCCATAAGATGAAGGCGGTTGACATGCCCGGGGGGCGGCGATAGCTTCGCCGGAAGCATCGGGGCTGCGCCACCGCGGGGAGGACGCACAAGGAGAGTCGATGCACCAGCCGCCATCCGCCCCGACGATCGGGGTGTTCGCGCGCGGGGACGGGCCAGCTATCGCTGACACATGGACCGCGGCAGCGCCTTCCGACGGCATCACCTACGACCGCTTCCGCGACCTGGTCCTGCTCGACCGCAACTTCGACCGCGACGGCCTGCTCGTCGCCAAGCAGGGCGGCACCATCGTCGGCGCCGCTTACGGGGTCCGGCGGCTGGTCGCGGCGCACGGGTCCGACCTGGAGCCGGACAGCGGCTGGATTCCGTTCTTCTTCGTCCACCCGAAGGCGCGCCGGCAGGGCGTCGGCACGCGGCTCGTGCGCGGCGTGATGGACTGGCTGGCGAGCAAGGGTGTGAAGACCGTGTACTTCTCCTCGTACACGCCCAACTACTTCCTGCCCGGGCTCGACGCGGCCCGGTACCCGGAGGCTGCGCGCCTACTCGCCTCGCTCGGATTCGTCACGCAGTACGAGTCGGTAGCGATGTACCGCAGCCTCAACGACTACCGGATGCCGGACGACGTGCGGGAACGGATCGCGGCGCTCCGCGCCGCGGGCTGGAGCTTCGAGTCACCGACCGGCGACGACCTGGTGGACCTGATCGACATCGCCGGCAGGCACTTCAACCCGGACTGGGCCCGAGGCATCCGCGAGGGGGTGCTCGGCGGCCAGCCACTCGAGCGCATCCTGACCGTACGCGACCCCGACGGCGTCATGCTCGGCTGGGCCATGCACGGCACCTATGAAAATGTCCTGGAGCGCTTCGGCCCGTTCGGCGTCGTGCCGGACCGCCGCGGCACCGGCCTCGGGAAGCTGCTGCTGCACCTCACCCTGGAACGGATGCGGGCGCTCGGCGCACACAGCGCCTGGTTCCTGTGGACAGAGGAGACATCACCGGCAGGCATCCTCTACGCGAAGACCGGCTTCACCGTCACCCGCAGGTTCTCGATCCTGCGCGCGCCGCTCGCGGCCTGAGGGGCTCGTCCGACGCACAAGTCAGGAATGGAGTTGGTTGATGGGCAAGACCGTGCTCGCGATCGGCGGTCATATCGGAGACATGGACCTCACCGCCGGGCCCACACTGGCGAAGATGGTGCTGGCCGGGGACCGTGCAATCATCCTCGCCTGCACCTACGGCGAGCGGGGCCACCCCCGCCTGAGCCCCGAGGAGTACCGGGTCCAGAAGGTGCGCGAGGGCGAGCAGTTCGCCGCCGACATCGGCGCCGAGTTCCGGGTGCTCGACTACTCCGATGGCTTCCTGCCGGACAACGACGAGGCGGCGACCCAGATCGCGGACATCATCCGGACGGAGAAGCCGGACCTCATCATTACACATTGGACCAAGAGCATCCACCGCGACCACGAGCGGGCGGCAAGCCTCGCCGAGCGCGCACGGTTCCTGGCGTCGCTCCCGCTCGACAGCCCGCTCGGCCGGCACAGCGTGCGGCAGGTCCTGCACGCCGACAACTGGGAGGACGCCGAAGGGTTCGTTCCCGACCTCTACGTGTCCATCCCGGACGAGGCGTTCGAGCGGTGGCGGGCGGCCATCCAGAAGCAGGCCTTCGCGCGGGGCGAGACCTACGGCTTCCGCTACATCGACTACTACACCGCGATGATGACGGCCAAGGGGTGCCTGGCGGGCACCACGCGAGCCTGCGGGTTCGCGGTCGGCGGTGGCCCGCACTTCCCGCTGGCCGAACTCTGAGCAAGGGACCGGCGGCGGGCCGGCTCGCCGCCCGCGTCGTGGCCCTGCCGGCCGCCCGTGGCACGCGCCGCATGCCCGGGACCCCCATGCCGGCGCATTCCGCTGTTCGCACGGGCGTCCGGTCTTCTTGTGGCAGATCTTGCCGCGGTGCTAGCGTCCGCTCGTGTCGGGCCTGGAGGAGCTGCTCATCGAGGGCCTGACGGCGACGCCGAGACCGCGCTACAGCGGCGCGGTCGCACTCATCCAGCGGCGCGGCCGTGTCGAGCAGGTCGCCGCGGTGGGACACACCGCTCGCTATGCCGACCTTGACGGCACGCTTGTCCCGCCGGACGAGGCCCGGCAGGTGGACGTGGACACCCTGTTCGACCTCGCCTCCATCACCGAGCTGTTCGTCACCACGGCGCTGCTGAGCCTGGTGGAGGACGGGCTGCTCGCGCTCGACGAGCCGCTAGCCACCTGGCTGCCCGGATTCGGCGACGGGGAGCGCCGGGGCGTCACCCTCCGCCGGCTGATGACGCACACCTCCGGGCTGCCTGCGCTGCTGCCACTGTGGACAGACTGGCCGGACCGGGCGGCGCGGACGCGCGCGATTCTGGCGGCGCCGCTGGTGCGCCCTCCGGGCACCGGCTTCGAGTACTCCTGCGTCGGGTGCCTGCTGGCCGGGCTGCTCGCCGAGCGGATCACCGGGCGCGGGCTGGCCGAGCTGGTGCGGGAGCGGGTGTGCGAGCCGCTGGGCCTGACCTGGACCGGGTACCGGCCGCCCGCCGACCTGCTGCCCCGCATTGCAGCCACCGAGTACCAGCCGCAGTGGGGGCGCGGCCTGGTCCGCGGCCAGGTGCACGACGCGTGCTCCTGGTCGCTCGGTGGCACCGGCGGCAACGCCGGCATCTTCGGTACGGCCGGTGAGCTGGCCCGGTTCGGCGAGATGCTGCGCGGCGACGGCAGCGTCGACGGCCGGCGGGTGCTGGGCGCCGACACCGTGGCCGAGATGACCCGCGACCAGCTCCCGGCCGGGCTCGACCCGGGCTTCCGGCACGGGCTGGGCGTGCGCATCGCCGACCCGCAGTTCATGGCGGTCCTGGCGGCCGACGGCGCGTTCGGGCACACCGGCTTCACCGGTACCTGCCTGGTGGTCGACCGGGCACGCGAGCTCGTCGTGGTCCTCCTGACGAACCGGGTGCACCCCAGCCGGGACTGGTCCGACATCGGCGAACTGCGCCGGGCGGTGGCCAGGTACGCGTCGCGCTGACCGGGCCGGGCGCGGCCGGGCACCGGCGCTACGGATCGGCGTACCCGCTCAGCGGCGACGGCGACTGTGCCGGCAGGTCGAACAGGATGTGCCGCCAGTCGCCGGCGTACGGGAAGATGCCCCCGCTGGTCGGGAAACGCAGCCGGGACACCAGGTGCGCCCCCTTGATGTGGTCGGTTACCGAGCCCATCTGGTACAGGTCGTCCAGCGAGCCGAAGGCGCTGACGCTGATGACCCGCCGGGACCGGATATCGCTGAACGTCGAGATGAACAGCAGGCCGTCAAGCCTCCGGCGGATCCTGCTTTCCAGCACTGCGTACACGATCCGCATGAACGCCAGCCGCCAGAGCGTTCCGCAGTCGAAGCGGGTGACCACCAGGACACCGCCGGACGGGTCAGCGCGGCACCTTCCGGCGGCACCGCTCACCAGATGGCCAGGACCGTGGCGAGGCAAACCATCCCTCCCCCCGCGATAGCCCGGGACCAGCGGACCAGCCGCAGCTCCCCGCCGATGCTCCGGTCGTTCATGACGTGGTCCAGGTAGGTGCCGACGACGAGGTGGCCGACCGACACGACGACCAGGACGAGCAGGAACCACAGCGCGCCATCCGGGTCCAGCAGCACGAGCGTGGCGAGCGCTGCCCACACCAGCGATGTGGTCTTGCGGGTGGTGAACAGCAAAGCCAGGTCGAACGCCCAGACGACGCCGCGCCATCCCGGCGAGATGTTGCGCGCGTGCCGCTGCGGCACCTGCCGCTTGGCTTGCGGCGTGCGGTCGGCGAGGTCGAGCGCGCCGAGCACGACGAGGACCAGTATGAGCGCCACGACCCGGGGCCCGTGCGGCACCACCGCCCGCAGGAACTGGCCCACCCCGTACGCAACCGTCACCAGGACCGTGCCGCCGGCCAGGTAGCCCACGGCGTACCCGAGGATGAAGTTGTACGCTTCGCCAGGCGACCGCCTGAGCATCGGGCCGACCACGCCGACCATCGACCGCCCTCAAGGGCTCCAGTACTGCAGGATGAACCCGAGGAACGCGGTGGTCAGCAGGACCTCGCGGATCACGCGTGCTCCCCCTGCCGCACCGGCTCCACGGCCGGCCCGAACACCGAGTCGAACCACGGGGTGAGAGAGCTGTACGAGGTGAAGGCCACGGCGGACACGATGACCCCCGCGTCGTTGACGGCGACGGCGGCGGGGCTGCTGGAGATGCCCAGCACTTGCTTGGATGTGCGGCCCTGCGGATCGACCTGAACGGGCAGCGCCGCCAGGCCGTGCTTTGCCACGAAGTCGTGGCCGGAGGCGGCGTCGCCGGTGGTGACCAGGACACCAATGAGGTGCACCGGGTAGTCGCGGAAGAACTCGGGTGCCTGCGGCGCGAGCAGCCCGCAGGCCCGGCAGCTGGTGCTGAAGACCACCACGACGCCCGCGCCCGGGCGGAACGCGGAGGGCAGCCCGACCGCGCGCTCGCCCGCACGGGCCTCCTCCAGCGGCACCGCGGGGCCGGAGCCGACGCTGCCGCTGGCGCCGTCGGAGGTGCGGTTCGCCAGCTCGCCCATCATCGCGAAGAGGACCGTGACCGCGATGGTGAGCAGGACCAACAGGACGATGACCAGGGTGGTGACGATCACGAAGCCCTCCGGATCGCGGTGACGGCGTTGAAGAACATCGGGATGTACCTGCGGTTGCGTAGGCAGAACCCGGCGACGACGAGGTTCAGGCCGAGCAGGAGCGCCGCGGGGCGGTAGCCGTCGGGCAGCGGGTGCGCCCAGGCGAGCACTGCCCAGCCCACGAGGGCGGCCCCGGCGGCGATGTTCATGGCGCCGAACGACGTCCCCGAGGCGCTGCCGAAACAGCCGCACGGCAACCGCGTGCCACGGAGCTGGCCGGCGACGCCGACGGCGGCGAACGCGAGGCCGAGCGCGGCCACGACGACCTGGGTGGCGGTGGCGCCGCCGACAAACGGCACCAGCAGCGCGAGGGTGAGCTCGCCCGCGGCCAGCAGCCTGACCGCGGAGGCGGGGACGGCCGCCTGCCCGAGCAGCTCCGCCAGCGCCGCCGCGAGCGACGCCGGCAGCGCGAGCTTGCCGACGCCGGCCCGCAGGAGGACGGCCGTGATCGCCGCGGTAGCGGCGACGAGCAGCGCGGTCATCGAGCCGTCACGAGGGCACGGACGCGATTGCACCGCTGCTCGGGACGGTGGCCCGGACGTAGACCACGCCGTCCTCGCCGAGGACCGCGACCGGGCGGTCGGAGATGCGCAGCTTGCCGACGGTGGAGAAGGTGATGCCGTCCTCGACGTCGATACGGCTCATGCGGGTGTGCACGGCGAACAGGTCGCTCGGCCGGCCGTTGCTGACGGCCGTGCACACGCCCAGGTTGACGCCGTCCTCGTTCTCGAAGATGACCGCGTAACCCCGGTCGGTCGGTGTCTGCCTAGCCATTGCTCCACCCTCCTACGGAGTGCACTTGATGGCCGAGTAAGAGTTGTTGTTCGCCTCGCAGCACTGGCAGAACTGCGAGCCGCTGTAGCAGCCCCAGACGTAGTTTCGGTGCGCGTAGCAGTAGCTGTAGCTGCCCGGGCAGTGCGCCAGGTTGCAGCAGAAGTAGGGGCAGATCGCGCTGGCCGGCCGCTCGGTGGCGACCAGAGCGGCCGCGGCGGCGAGGCCGCCGACGCCCAGTCGCGTGAATCCGCGGCGTGAGAAGGCCTTCTTGGACAAGGTTGCGACAGATGCCATGGCAGACCCCCAGGGCGGGTTGATCGGTCCAGCGAACCGAGAACGATGAGCGGCGCGGTCACCCGCGGACGGCGGCCCGACCGGTCGTATGGGCGGGGACCGGGCTGTCGGTCCGGAACCCACGGGTGCCGAAGTCGCAGATCGATTTGAATAAAACTTAGGCCAATCGATGCCGAGTCGTCAAGATGTGCCGGCCAGCTCTTCTGTCGACAAGAGACGGTCAGTCCGCCGGCCCTGATCGCCCGGGCCCTGGCCGGGTGGGAGATTTGCTCCGGCCGGCTCCAGCTACGCTGCCGGTGAGGCCCCGGGGGCGGGGCACGGTGAGGGGTGACCATCATGGACAGTCACGGGCCGCTCGCCGGCCTGCGCGTGGTCGAGCTGGCCGCCATCGGTCCGGTGCCGCACGCGTCGATGGTGCTGGCGGACCTCGGCGCCGACGTTCTGCGCGTCGAGCGACCCGACGGCAGGTCGCTGCAGCTGGCACCGCCGGGCGTGGCCGACCCGCTGCTGCGGGGGCGCCGGCGCCTCGTGGCCGACCTCAAGACCGACGCCGGCCGCAACCTCGTGCTCGACCTCGCCGCACACGCCGACGTGCTGCTCGAAGGCATGCGCCCCGGCGTCGCGGAGCGGCTCGGCGTCGGGCCGGACAGCTGCCTGGCCCGTAACCCCCGTCTGGTGTACGGGCGGATGACCGGCTGGGGGCAGGAGGGCCCGCGGTCCGGCGAGGTCGGCCACGACATCAACTACATCGGGCTGACCGGCGCCCTGCACGCGATCGGCCGATCCGGCACACCACCCCCGCCCCCGCTCAACCTCGTCGGCGACTTCGGCGGCGGCTCCATGCTGCTGCTCGTCGGTGTGCTCGCCGCGCTGTGGGAGCGCGCCCGGTCCGGTCGCGGGCAGGTGGTCGACGCGGCCATGGTCGACGGCACGGCACTGCTGGCCCAGATGACGCTCGCCCTGCGCGGCGCGGGCGTGTGGACCGACGAGCGGGCCGCCAACCTGCTCGACGGCGGGGCGCCGTTCTACGACACGTACCGGTGTGCCGATGGCCGGTACGTGGCCGTGGGTGCGCTCGAACCGCACTTCTTCCGCGCCCTGCTCGACGGCCTCGGTCTCGACGCCGCGATCGTCGGCGACCAGTACGACCGCGCGGGCTGGCCGGCCATGCGGCGGGCATTCGCGCAGGCGTTCGCGACTCGGACGCGCGATGAATGGGCAGCGCACTTCGCAGGATCGGACGCCTGTGTCACGCCGGTGCTGTCGTTCCGGGAGGCCCTCGCCGATGCGCACCTGGCGGCCCGCGGCACCTACGTCGACATCGACGGCATCCCCCAGGCCGCGCCGGCTCCTCGGTTCTCCCGCACGCCGCTGCACCCGCGCCCGGCCACCCCTGCCACCGTCGATCCGCGCCAAATTCTCGCGGAGTGGTCTGGGCCGGGCTGGTAGCGGCGGCTGCCACGCGACCACGACGCCGCTCGTCGGCGACCCCGCCGGCACCCCGGAGCGCCTCGCCAGGTCGGCGCACAGCGGGTCGCCGCTGTCCTGGTCGGCCGCGGCACGTGCATCTCTTCCCCTATTACAAATTTCTTGCAACTACTCTGTTGGAAAAATATGCTGACACCCGGCCGCCGCAAGTAGCGGCGCCGGGTGGCCGCGGGAAGGTGCCAGTGGAGGGGGGTGCCCATGGACGCGGTGGCGATGCACATCGCCAACGGCATCGTGAACGGGCCGGTCTCGGCCGCCTTTGCCGCACTCGCCGCGGCCGCGCTCACCGTCTGCGTGGCCCGCGGCCGGGCGGATCTCGACGACCGGCTGGCGCCGATGGCCGGGCTGGTCGCGGCGTTCATCTTCGCCGTGCAGATGCTCAACTTCCAGGTGCTGCCCGGGGTCTCCGGGCACCTGCTCGGCGGTACGCTCGCCGCCATCCTGGTCGGCCCGTGGGTCGGCGCGCTGTGCGTGTCCACCGTACTGATCATCCAGTGCCTGCTCTTCGCCGATGGCGGGCTGACCGCGTTGGGGCTGAACATCACCAACATGGCGGTGGTCGGCACCGCGGCTGGATACCTGCTGGTCGCGGCGTTGCTACGGCTGCTACCGAGGAAGCGGTACGCGCTGACGCTGACCGCCTTCGTGGCGTCCGTGGTCAGCGTGGTCGTCGCCTCGCAAGGCTTCGTCTTCGAGTACTGGCTGGGCGGCACGACCGAGCTGTCCCTGTCCACGATCGCCGGGAGCATGGCCGGCGCCCACGTCCTGATCGGCGTCGGCGAGGGCCTGATCACGGCGACCACGGTGGCCACCGTCGCCGCGGTGCGGCCCGATCTCGTGTACGCGCTGCGGCGCCTGCGCGCTCCCGCGCGGACGGCCGCCGCCGCGGCTTCCGCTCAGCCTGCAACCTCCGAGCTGCCCGCGGCGACGTCTGCGACGGCGGGCGCCCCGGAGCCGACCGTGGACGGTGCGGCATGACGCGGCGGTTGGCCTGGTTCATCGCCGGCGGCCTGCTGGTCGCGCTGCTGTTGGCCGGGGTGGTCAGCAACTTCGCCTCGTCCAGCCCGGACGGCCTCGACGCCACCGCGCGCAAGGGTTGCACCACCGACGCCGACGGCACCATCACCGGTGGCACCTGCATGGCCCGGCAGGAGAAGGACCACCAGATGAAGGACAGTCCGCTCGCCGATTACGGGATAAAGGGCATCGACAACCCGTACCTGTCCACCGGCCTGTCCGGCGCGCTCGGGGTCGTCCTCACGTTCGGCGTCGGCGCCGGCGCCTTCTGGCTGGTCCGCCGCCGCGGCCGCACCGCCTCCGCCTCCGCCTCGCCCACCGCGCCCGGTTCTGGAGAGAACTGATGGGCGCCGGGCACGCCCACCCGCTCTACCTCGACCAGGCCAGCCTGGTGCACCGGCTCGCCCCCGAGGTGAAGATCGTCGCGACCGTGCTGTTCACCGTCGTCGTGGTGGTCACGCCGCGCGAGGAGTTCGCCGCCTTCGCCGGGTACGCCGCGCTCGTGGCCGCCGTCGCCGCGGTGGCCCGAGTCCGTCCACTGTGGTTGCTCAAGCGGGCCACCATCGAGCTGCCCTTCGTGCTGCTCGCCGTGGTCCTGCCGTTCGCCGGGCACGGCGAGCGGGTGACCTGGCTGGGCATGTCCCTGTCGGTGGACGGCCTCTACGGGGCGTGGAACATCTTCGCCAAGGGCACGCTCGGCGTGCTCGCGTCCCTCCTGCTCGCCGCCAGCACCACCACCCGCGACCTGATCCGCGGCCTGGACCGGCTGCGCTGCCCGCAGGTGATCACCCAGATCGCCACGTTCATGCTGCGCTACCTCGACGTGCTCACCGCCGAGGCCCGGCGGATGCGCATCGCCCGGCTCTCCCGGGGCCACGACCCGCGGTTCCTGTGGCAGGTCAAGGCGTTCGCGGTCGGCGTCGGCGCGCTGTTCCTGCGCGCCTTCGAACGGGGCGAGCGGGTCTACCTGGCCATGGTCTCCCGCGGCTACACCGGCCGGCTGCCCGCGCCCGACGGCTCCACCGCGACCGCCGGGCAGTGGGCGGCCGGAGCGGTCGTGCCGCTGCTGGCCGGGGCGATCGCGATGGCGGTGGTGCTGCGATGACCCCGTCACTGGAGGTACGTGGCCTGCACTACCGGTACCCGGACGGCAGCGTCGCACTGCAGGGAGTGGACCTCTCCGTCGCCAGAGGTGAGCGGGTCGCGCTGCTCGGCCCGAACGGCGCGGGGAAGACCACCCTCGTCCTGCACCTCAACGGCATCCTCAGCGGGGACGGCGAGGTACGGGTCGGGGGCCTGCGGGTCGACCCGTCCGACCGGTCCGGCATCACCGAGATCCGGCGCCGGGTCGGCATCGTCTTCCAGGACCCCGACGACCAGCTCTTCATGCCGACCGTGGCCGAGGACGTCGCGTTCGGCCCGGCCAACCTGGGCCTGCGCGGAGCCGAGCTGCAGGCCCGGGTGGACGAGGCACTGACCGCGGTGGGCATGCAGGCCTACCGGGACCGCACCCCCCACCACCTGTCGTTCGGCCAGCGCCGGCGGGTGGCGGTCGCCACCGTCCTGGCCATGCGCCCGGAGATCCTGGTCCTTGACGAACCGTCGTCCAACCTGGACCCGGCCAGCCGTCGCGAACTGTCCGAGGTGCTGCGCGGCCTGCCCGTCACGGTCCTCATGGTCACCCACGACCTGCCGTACGCCCTTGAGCTGTGCTCCCGGTCGGTCGTTCTCGACCAGGGCCGGATAGTCGCGGACGGCGCCACGATCGAGCTGCTGGCCGACAGCGACCTGCTCGCGCGGCACCGGCTGGAGCTGCCGTACGGCTTCGACCCGAAGCTGGCTGCCGCCCAGCTCGCGGCTGGCGGCTGATCCGGCCGGCCCGGCCGCGTCAGCCCTTCGTCTTCTGGTTGAACCGGACCATGTTCCCCGACGGATCCCGGAACGCGCAGTCCCGCACTCCGTACGGCTGGTCCATCGGTTCCTGGAGCACCTCCGCGCCGCTCGCCGCGACCTTCTCGAACAGCGCGTCCACGTCGTCGGTCTGGAACACCAGGCCGGACAGCGAGCCCTTCGCCAGCAGCGCCTTGAGCGTCTCGGCGTCCTGCGGCGGCCGGCCGACGCCGACGGAGGCGAGCACGATGCCGAGCTCCGGCTGGGCCTTCGGCCCCACGGTCAACCAGCGCGCGTCCTCCATCGCGACGTCCTGGCGCACCTCCAGGCCGAGCGTGTCGCGGTAGAACGCGAGCGCCGCCTCGTGATCGTCGGTTTCCAGAAACGTGTACTGCAGTGTCAACTCCATGCCCGGGACGCTACCGGGCCGGGGTGACCTGCACTTCTTTGTTCCTGCTCGGTCGAGTGACGAGCTTGGCCCAGCACCCCGGGATGGCTGCGAGCGCGCTGTGGTTGCGGGCGCGGTAGGCGCTCGGGCTCTCCCCCACCAGCTCGGTGAAGCGGGTGCTGAACGAGCCGAGCGAGGTGGCGCCGACCGCCACGCAGACCTCGGTGACGGACAGGTCGCCGCGGCGCAGCAGCGCCTTGGCGCGCTCGATGCGCCGGGTCATCAGGTAGGAGTACGGGGTCTCGCCGAAGGCGGCGCGGAACTGACGGGAAAAGTGCGCCGGCGACATCAGCGCGGCACGGGCCATCGCGGGTACGTCGAGCGGGCGCGCATACTCCCGGTCGATCAGGTCGCGGGCCCTGCGCAGGTGCTTGAGGTCCTCGGGCGTCACCCTGCCAGCATCGCACAGGCCCGGCTCTGCGTCCCGGCCGTCACGCCCGCCCCGGCTGCGCCATCGGGGCCAGGCCGAGCTCGGCCAGGACGGCAGTACCCCGGGCGGCGTGGTCGCCGCCGGCGAGCACGAGGGATCGCGCCCACTGGTAGCGGCAACCGGTGGCGGCGAACGCATCCGCCGCTGCCAGCAGCTGCTCCTGGTCGTTGTCGAGCAGCGCCCCGGCCCGCTGGACGATGGCGCGGGCGACCGGGTTGCCGGCCACGACGGTGCGGGCCTCGGCCAGACGCTCGCCGGCGTCCGGGCTCCCGGCGAGGACGCTCGCTTCGGCCCGCAGCGCCACGTACCAGTGGAGCCAGATCCAGGTGACCCACTTCCACACGTCGGCGGGCTCGTGCGCCATCCGCTCCCGTGCCTGCGCCGCGCGTCCGTGGTGCAGCAGGGCGATGGCGTCGAAGACCGGCCCGTAGCTGTAGGTCCGTCCCGGTGAGGGGCCGAGCTGGTCGAGGACAGCCATCCAGTCGGCTCGGGAGTCCTCGTCGCCGCGCAGGCCGTGGACCATCGCCACGCCGGCCACCGCCGGACCGAGAGCGGACAGCGCGGGGCGGCCGGCCCGCTGCCACGCCTCGAGGAACCGGACGCTGCCGGCGAGCACCTCGCCGACGTCACCCGCCAACGCGTCGACGACCAGCAGCCAGCTGATCGCCCGATGCCCGATCTCCGCCAGCAACGGATGGTCCGCCAGGCGGCGTGCCCACCGGCGGGCGCCGACCAGGTCCCCGGTGCCGAGGCTGGCCTCGGCCGCCTCACCCAGCGCGTCGATGAGCTCGTGGGTGCCGGCCGGACTGGCCGGAACGGACTCCAGCAGCGCGATCCGTCGCCGCGTCGTGGTGGCGGCGGCGAACGCGTCACCGGCCCAGCTCTGGGCGCCGAGGAGCGCGTCGAGCGCGGCAGACTCGGCAAGCGGGTCGCCGGTGCGGCGCGCCAGCTCGACGGCCCGCGCCGCGCTGGCGAGCGTCTCCGGCACGGCGTTGTCGGCCGGCCCCTGCGCGGCGCCGAACGCGTCGGCGAACACTCCGGCCTCGGCCAGCGCCACCGCGGCCCGTGCGGCCGGGTCGTCGCCGGCCAGCTCCCGCGCCTGCGTGATGAGCGCGACCGCCTCCTCGCGGGGCGGGATCCGGACGAACCTGCCGGAGAACCGGTATGCGTTGGTGGCGGCGGTAGCCAGGTCACGGGCGGCGCCGGCGGTGTCCCCGGACCGACGGGCCGCGTCCGCCGCCGACTGGAGCAGGCGGTACATGTCATCACCCCGCTGCCGGCAGCCGGCCACGGCCGCGGCGGTGCGCAGCATCGCCGCGGCCGTGGCCGGCTCGCCCGCGAGGGTGGCCGCCTGCTCGTAGCGCTGCTGCGACTCGCCGACCAGGGTGCGGGTGAAGGTCAGGTCTGCCAGGTGCCTGGCGAGACGGTGCGCGTCCACGCGCAGATCCGGCCGGTCGGCCGCCCACGCCAGGGCGGCCCGGAGGTCGTCCGCGGCCGAATCGAACCGGGCACGCCAGTCCTGGCCCACCACCGCCAGGTCGGCGGCGGTGGCGAGGCACCAGCGAAGGTGCCGGATCCGGGTGTCCACCAGCTCGCCGGCCTCGGCGAGCCGTTCCATCCCGTACTGGCGGATGGTCTCCAGCGCCCGGTAGCCGGTCCCGCCCGGCGTGGCCGTCACCAGCAGCAGGCTCTGCTCGGCGAACCGGGCCAACCCTTCGGCCACGACGCCGGCATCGGACCCGGCCACCTCGGCCGCCGCCTCGACGGTGAACGGTGCCACGAACACCGACACCCGGCGCAGCAGCATCCGGTCGGCCGGCTCCAGGAGGGCGTGGCTCCAGTCCAGCGCCGTCCGCACCGAGCGGTGCCGGTCGTCGGCGCGGGAGCCGCCGGCGAGGATCCGCAGCGGGTCGGACAGGGCGGCGGTGAGGCCGTCCAGCCCGAGACCGGGCAGCCGGGCGGCGGCCAGCTCGATCGCCAGCGCCACCCCGTCCAGCCGCTCACACACGGCAGCGATGCGACCGCGCACGGCACGCTCAGCCGGGCCCTGCCGGCCGGACCTGGCCGCAACCGCCGGCTGCCAGCCCACCGCCGCCGCCCGGTCCAGGAACAGCGCGACCGCGTCCGACTCGCCATCGCCGGCCAGCGACAGCGGCGGCACCTGGTACACCCGCTCGTACGGCACCATCAGCCGGGCCCGGCTGGTCGCCAGCACCCGCAGGTGAGGGCAGGCCGCGAGCAGGCGTTCGAGGAACGGGGCCACCCCGTCCCGCACGTGCTCGCAGTTGTCCAGCACCAGCAGGGCGCGCCGGTCGGCCAGCGCGGCCACCACCGACTCGGCCATGCCGCGCCCGGGCTGCTCGCCGAGGCCGAGCGCGCCGGCGACCGCGGTCGTGACCATGCCCGGGTCGGTGGTCGGGACCAGGTCGACGAACCACACCCCGTCGGGGGCCTCACCGGCCGCCTCCGCGGCCACCGCCAGCGCGAGCCGGGTCTTGCCCACCCCGCCGGGGCCGACCGCGGTCACCTGCCGGTGCGCCTTGATCATCTCGGTCAGCTCGGCCCGCTCCCGCACCCGGCCGACGAACGACGTCAACGGCACCGGCAGCACCGGCGCCGGGGTGCGACCGGCCCGAGCCCGCTCGGCCGCCCGCTGCGCCAGGGACCGGCGGTCCGGCGCCTGCAGCTTGCGCAGCAGGGATGAGACGTGGCTCTCCACGGTGCGCGTCGAGATGAACAGCCGCGCGGCGATCTCGGCATTGCTGAGATGCTCGCCGATCAGCGCCAGCACCTCGGCTTCCCGGGCTGAGATCTCCGCCGTCGCCACCACGGGGCCCATTCTCCGTGCTCGGCGGGTGCGGCTGCGGTCAGGAGCCCGACCGGGTGGTGCGTACCTGGATCCGTAGACATCTCCGTGGCCGCCACGGATCCGGCCCCGCGCTGCGGCGGCAATGCTGTGGGCACAGGCGAAGACGGGATGTGTCATCGCGAGGACCGCACACCGCGGTCAGCGGTCAGCTCCTTCGCCGCCAGGTGGCAACCCGAACTGCTCCGCACGGAAGGACAGCTGCGATGAAGGAAAGCAACAGGTCAGCCCAGCGCGCTGTCGCGGCCGGGAAGGCGACACCGGGGTTCACCGAAGAGGAACGGGCCGCGATGAAGGAGCGGGCCCGGGAGATGAAGGCGGCCGCGCGTCGCGGCCCTGGCGCGAAGGCGGACGGGGAGGGCGAGGTCCTCGCCAGGATCGCCGAGATGCCGGAGCCGGACCGCACCATGGCCGAGCGGATCCACGCCATCGTCAAGACCACCGCGCCGGTCCTGTCCCCCAGGCTCTGGTACGGCATGCCCGCGTATGCCAAGGACGGCCGGACCGTCTGCTTCTTCCAGCCAGCGGCGAAGTTCACGACGCGGTACGCGACGTTCGGTTTCAACGACAGCGCGCGCCTCGACGAGGGCACCATGTGGCCGACCGCCTTCGCCCTGACCCGGCTGACGCCCGCCGACGAGGCACGAATCGCCGCCCTGGTGACCAGGGCGGTCAGCTGAGCGGCCGACGAGCACCGGCGGAACGCGCCGGCGCGTGGCCCCGGAAGGGGGCACACACCCGGCGCGGCTTCGGCCGCCATCGTCCGGCAAGGCTCAAATCATCGACAGCGGCACAGGTAAGGGAGCGGGAAGGATGAGCGAGGTGCGGTCTGGTGCGGGATCCTGGGCCGGATCCCTCGGCCGGCTGCTGAATCATCCGGTGCTGCGCCGGCTCCTGCCCGGCATGCTGGTCTCCGCCCTCGGCGACGGCATGAGCATGGTCGCGGTCGCGTGGCTCGCCGTCCAGATCGCGCCACCCGGCCAGGCCGGGGTGTGGACCGGACTGGCGGTGGCGGCGTACGCGCTGCCGGCCACGCTCGGCGCGGCCCTGCTCGCCCGGCTGGTGCGCGGCCTGAGCGCCGCGCGGCTGGTGGCGGCGGACGCCTCGCTGCGAGCCGCCGCCCTGGGTGTCGTCGCGGCACTGGCGGTGGGCGGACTGCTGAACCCGGTCGGGTACGTGGCGTTGCTGGCGGTCTCCTCGCTGCTGCACGCGTGGGGCAACGCAGGGTCGTACACCCTCATCGCGGAGCTGCTGCCGGAGGAGGACCGGGTGGCCGGCAACGCGCTGCTGTCCACGTTCACACAGGCGGCGGTCGTGGTCGGCCCCGCGCTGGCCGGCTGGATAACGGCCGTGACCGGTCCGGGATGGGTGATCGCGGTCGACGCGGGGAGCTTCGCGGTCCTGGCGTCGGCCGGCTGGGCGGTCTCCGCCCGGCACGCCGCCGCCGTCGGGGTGGCGGCGCCGGCTGCACCCGCGCGCGGTGGGTGGCGCACGATTCTGGACCGGCCGGCCCTGCTCGGATTGATCGCAGTGACGTGCGTCTTTTTCTTCCTCTACGGCCCGGTCGAGGTGGCTCTGCCGGTCCACGTCGCGCACGAGCTGCATGGCTCCCCCGGCCTGCTCGGTCTCTTCTGGGCCGTGTTCGGCATCGGCGCGGCGGTCGGCGCCCTCGGGGCGGCGCTGCTGCGCAACCGCCCGCCCTGGCCCGTGGTGGCGGGCATCATCGCCGGCTGGGGAGCCGCCCTGCTGCCCCTCGGGCTGACCGATGCCGTCGCGCCCGGGTTGGTCGGCTTCGCTGTCGGCGGCCTGATCTACGGCCCGTTCACCGCGATCTGCACCGCGCTGTTCCAGCGCAGCACTCCGCCGCAGGCGCTCAGCCGGGTGCTGGCCGTCCGCACCGCACTGACCACCCCGGCCACCGCGCTGGGCACGCTGGTGGGCGGTCCGATCGTCGGCGCCATCGGCGGCAGGCACACCATGCTGGTCTCCGCGCTGCTCACGATCGCGCTGGGCCTGGCTGTCGGGGCCGCCCTGCGGTACGCCCGGCGGGACCGCAGGCAGAGCCGTCAGCAGCCGCCGTTCGCGGCGGCAGTCGAACACAGCGGGTCGGTACGACCCACGACCGTAAGGAGTTGATCATGTTCGGTTCTCCCACCCAGGGAATCAAGACGGTGCTGCATCCGGTGTCGGATGTGGCGACGGCCAAGGCGGTGTACGCGGCGCTGCTGGGCGTGCCGCCGCAGACTGATTCGACGTACGTCGGCTTCGAGGCGGCGGGCCAGCAGATCGGGTTGGTGCCCGGTGGCGGGCCGCAGGCCATGACCTCGCCGGTGGCGTACTGGCACGTTGCGGACATCGAGGCGAAGCTGGCCGAAGTGACCGCGGCGGGCGCGACCGTGAACGAGCCGGTACGCGACGTGGGTGGCGGCCGTTTGGTGGCCACCGTGACCGATCCGGACGGCAACGTGCTCGGGCTGATTCAGGACCGATGACCCGGTCGGGCCGCAGCCGGGCCCCGACGTGTCCTCGACCGAGGGCGAAGTGGGGTCCGGCTGTGGTGATGGATGATCGAAGCGCCGCTCGAAGCGTAGGTTGGATCGGGCAGTCCGACGCCGCCGGAGACCCCCGCGGCCGACCGGGGCCGAGGACGGATGGAGACACGATGAGTACGAAGATGAACACCAAGTCCCCTGCACTGCCGGCCGCCGACAGCCACGACCGGATCCGCGTGTACGGGGCGCGGGAGAACAATCTCAAGGGCATCGACCTGGAGATCCCGAAGCGAAGGCTGACCGTGTTCACCGGCGTCTCCGGCTCGGGCAAGAGTTCGCTGGTGTTCGACACCATCGCGGCGGAGTCGCAGCGGCTGATCAACGAGACCTACAGCGCCTTCGTGCAGGGGTTCATGCCGACGCTGGCCCGGCCCGAGGTCGATGTGCTCGACGGGCTGACCACGGCGATCATCGTCGACCAGGAGCGGATGGGCGCCAACCCCCGCTCCACGGTCGGCACGGCCACCGACGCCAACGCGATGCTGCGCATCCTGTTCAGCCGGCTCGGGCAGCCGCATATCGGGCCGCCCAACGCGTACTCGTTCAACGTTCCCACGGTCCGGGCGAGCGGGGCCATCACCGTCGAGCGCGGCGCCAGGACGAAGGCCGAGAAGGCCACCTTCACCCGCCTCGGCGGCATGTGCCCGAACTGCGAGGGCATGGGCTCGGTCACCGACTTCGACCTGTCCCAGCTGTACGACGACAGCCGGTCGCTCAACGAGGGAGCCCTCACCATCCCCGGCTACAGCATGGACGGCTGGTACGGACGCATCTTCCGCGGCTGCGGCTTCTTCGACATGGACAAGCCGATCCGCAAGTTCACCAAGAAGGAACTGCACGACCTGCTCTACAAGGAGCCGACCAAGATCAAGGTGGACGGGATCAACATCACCTACGAGGGTCTGATCCCGCGGATCCAGAAGTCTTTCCTCGCCAAGGACGTGGCGGCGATGCAGCCGCACATCCGGGCGTTCGTGGAGCGGGCGGTCACCTTCACCACCTGCCCCGACTGCGACGGCACCCGGCTGAGCGAGGCCGCCCGATCCTCCAAGATCAAGGGGATCAGCATCGCGGACGCCTGTGCGATGGAGATCCGCGACCTCGCCGCGTGGGTACGCGAGCTGGCCGAGCCCTCGGTCGCCCCGCTGCTCACGGCGCTGCTGCAGACGCTGGACTCGTTCGTGGAGATCGGGCTGGGCTACCTGTCGCTGGACCGGCCCTCCGGCACGCTCTCCGGCGGCGAGGCGCAGCGCACCAAGATGGTCCGCCACCTCAACTCGGCGCTCACCGACATCACCTATGTCTTCGACGAACCCACCACGGGCCTGCACCCGCACGACATCCAGCGGATGAACGAGCTGCTGCTGCGGTTGCGGGACAAGGGCAACACCGTCCTGGTCGTGGAGCACGAGCCGGAGACGATCGCCATCGCCGACCATGTCGTCGACCTCGGCCCCGGCGCCGGCACGGCGGGCGGCGTCGTCTGCTACGCGGGCACCGTCGACGGGCTGCGGGCCAGCGGCACCCTCACCGGCCGCCACCTGTCCTACCGGGCCACCCTCAAGCCGGACACCCGCAAGCCGACCGGCGCGCTGGAGATCCGCGGCGCCACCACGCACAACCTACGCGGCGTCGACGTCGACATCCCGCTCGGAGTCCTGTGTGTGGTCACCGGCGTCGCCGGCTCCGGCAAGAGCTCGCTGGTGGGGTCGATCCCGGCCGACGCCGGCGTGGTGACGATCGACCAGGGCGGCATCAAGGGCTCCCGGCGCAGCAACCCGGCCACCTACACCGGGCTGCTCGACCCGATCCGCAAGGCGTTCGCCAAGGCCAATGGCGTCAAGCCGGCGCTGTTCAGCGCCAACTCCGAGGGCGCCTGCCCCACGTGCAACGGCGCCGGCGTCATCTACACCGACCTGGCCATGATGGCCGGCGTCACCACCACGTGCGAGGAGTGCGAAGGGCGGCGCTTCCAGGCATCTGTCCTGGAGTACCGGCTCGGCGGGTACGACATCGCGCAGGTGCTGGCGATGTCGGTGACCGAGGCGCTGGAGTTCTTCGGCGCTGGCGAGGCCCGCACGCCGGCCGCGCGGGCCATCCTCGGCCGGCTCGCCGACGTCGGGCTCGGCTACCTCACGCTGGGCCAGCCCCTCACCACGCTGTCCGGCGGGGAGCGGCAGCGGCTGAAGCTGGCCACCCACATGGCCGACGAGGGCGGCGTCTACGTCCTCGACGAGCCGACCACCGGCCTGCACCTCGCCGATGTGGAGCAACTGCTCGGCCTGCTCGACCGGCTCGTCGACGCCGGCAAGTCGGTCATCGTCATCGAGCACAACCAGGCGGTCATGGCGCACGCCGACTGGATCATCGACCTCGGCCCCGGCGCCGGCCATGACGGCGGCCGGATCGTCTTCGAGGGCACCCCCGCCGACCTCGTCGCCGCCCGCTCCACCCTCACCGGCCAGCATCTGGCCGAGTACGTGGGGGCCGCAGCCCAGTAGACGGACAGTTGCGTCGGGGCGACGGCGGCCGGCCGTGGCGGGCATGCCGTACCAGAGCCTGGCCGCCAGGACCGCGCGGTGGTCGTGATGGTGGCGTGGATCCTGGCCGAGCGTCCACACGCCACTCTCTCATGTAGAGGGTGAGGTCATTGCCGCGCCGGCTCGGCTGCCGCCGGTTCCGGCCAGCGCCTTACTCGCGCTCGACCCGGCGCAGCCCGCGCCCGGGTGTCCACCACTCGATCACGAGCCGCCTCGCCTCGGCGTCCAGGTGGGTGTGCACGACCTCGGTGATGTCGGCGTGAAAGCGGTCGCCGCCCGGTCCCCCGGTGGCCGGACCGGCCACGACCGCCCGGCCGGCGATCTTCGCCTCACCCGGCCACTGCGCCTCCGCGCCCTCCACCGGGTCGATGGTCGCGCTGTGCAGGGCGAACCGGGGATCCCGGCGCAGGTCGGTGCCCTTGCGCGCGTCCGGCATCGACCCGAAGACCAGCTCGCCGTCCTCGAAGACCGCTTCGATGCCAGAGATCCGCGGCGAGCCGTCGGCTCGCAGCGTCGCGATCGTCTTGTGCCTGCCGGCGTCGAACAACGCCCGCACACGCCGCGCGAAGTCCGGCTCTGCCTGTTCGACATCCCGCCACGCCGTCATGCGCCCATGGTCCCACCGATCACGGGTCGCCGCTGGCCGCCACCCGGGCTGCGCCTGGCGCCGTCACGCCCGGGGCGCCCGGTCGGCCGGGAAGCCCCCGGTCGCGATGGGTCCCCACGAGTCGATCGTGATGCGGATCAGCGACTTGCCCTGCCGGCGCATCGCCTCCCGGTACTCGGTCCAGTCGGGGTGCTCCCCCGAGATGCACCGGTAGTACTCGACCAGGGCGTCCTCGGTCTTTCGTGCGGGCATGTCCAGTACCTCGGCGGTACCGTCGACCTGGACGTACGGGCCGTCCCAGTCGTCGGACTGGACGAGCACGGTCGCGGCCGGGTTGCGCCGGAGGTTCACGGCCTTCGCCCGGTCGGGGTAGGTGGAGATGACGATGCGCCCCTGGGCGTCGACGCCGCCGGTCACCGGCGAGACCTGCGGCCGCCCGTCGCGGCGCGTGGTCAGCAGCACCAGGCGGTGGCGCGGGCGGATGAAGGCGATCAACCGCTCGCGGTCGACCCGGTCGACTGTGGCGATCTTTGGCATGTCCCGACTATAGGTGCGGCCGCCCGGGCGCGAGTGGCCCATTCGATCTGGTCGCAATTGGACCACGCCAGGTGACCAATCGGCCGGTAGGGTGGCGGGCGGACCCGAAGCCCCTTGTCCGCGAGGAACGCCACCGTGAGCTACCCACCCCAGCAGTACATCGCCCCACAGCCAGCGATCAGCGCCAGCCTGCGCCGCGCGGGCCTCCCACCCGACCTCGCGATCGGAGCCAGGTCCAGGGTGAGCTACCTCGCCACCGGGGAGACCACCGGCGGGGCCTTCGGCCTCTACCGCTGGGACCTGGCCGCCGTGCCGCCCGCCGGCGGCCGGTCCGCCGGGCACTTCCACCGCACCATGGCCGAGTCGTTCTACATCCTCGACGGCACCGTCTCCCTCTACAATGGAGACAAGTGGGTCGACGCCACGCCCGGCGACTACTTCTACGTCCCGCCCGGCGGGATCCACTCCTTCGCCAACAATTCCGGCGCGCCGGCCAGCATGCTCATCCTCTTCGCGCCCGGCGGGCCCCGCGAGGCGTACTTCGAGGAGCTGGCCGAGATCGCGGCGAGCGGCCGGGAGCTCAGCCACGACGAATGGGTGCAGCTGTGGGCGCGCCATGACCAGTACGAGGCGGCCATCCCCGAATAGGCCGGCGACAGGCGCCGGCCCGGTTCGGGCCACAAGTCCCGGCCAGACGTGGCTGTTGCCCGTGACCGCCCGTGGCGAGCGGCGGAACACTGAAACCTGCGGGACCGCCGCACGATGCGGCGCATCCCGGCGGGTGCCGGGCACGGCACCCGGACGGCAGGCGACCGGGGAGGATCGTTCGTATGGCGGACAAGGACAGGCGGGAGCGAGCAGGCCGCGGCGCGGGCGGCGGGAGCGCGGCGTACGGTCTGGGCCTCATCGGCGCGCTGGTCTACTACATCCAGCAAGCGGACGGCTTCTGGCCAGGAGTCCTGGGCGTCCTCAAGGCCCTGGTATGGCCGGCTTTCGCCGTCTACTACTTACTGAAGGTCGTCGGCGCCTGACAGCGTGGCCGCACCAGCCGCCGGGTCAGCAGGCTCCAGACGGCGTCGCAGGCACGTCGAGCAGCCGCATCCGGGTCGCTTGCAACCGGTCCACCACGACCGCCATGAACCTGCGGGTGAGCTCGTAGCCCAGTTCCGGATCCTCGGCGCAGAGCCGCCGCACGCCCGCGCCGTCCATCTCCACGGTCAGCGTCTCCTCCACCGCCACCGCGCCGAAGTGCCAGCGGTACGGTTCGAACAGCCACGACCAGCCGAGGACGGCGCCCGGTCCGAGCGTGTCGACGACTACGTCGCCGCGGCCGGGCAGGCGGGTGACGAGGCTGACGTGGCCGGTGCGGATCAGCCAGAACCGGGTGGCCCGGCCGCCTTCGGCGAAGACTGCCGTTCCGGCGTGGAAGACCGAGCGGTTGCCCCAGGCCGACAGCACGCTCAGTTGCGGCCGGCTCAGCCCGGCCAGGAACGGGTGCGCGGCCAGCAGGTCGTAGGTTGTGACGATCATGTCGTCCTGCCTTCCATTCGGCGCGGCGTCGGGGGTCCGGCCACCGCCGGTCCCCCCGACGACACCGGCGGCGGTCAGCCCTTGGTGCCGTTGCCGACCGCCACCGGGATGGTCTTGACAGCCGGCGCCGGCTCGGCGACCTGGACCGTGATCTCCAGGATCCCGTCCTTGTAGGTGGCGGCGATGGTGTCCTCCTTGGCGCCGGACGGCAGCGACAGGACCCGGGTGAACGAGCCGTAGTGGAACTCGGAGTGCATCCGGTCCTTGCGCGACTCGGCCCGCTCCACCTCCAGCTTCAACGCTCCGCCGGAGTACGAAATCGTGACGTCCTTGGCCGGGTCGATGCCAGGCAGCTCCGCGCGTACCACGTACCGGTCGCCTTCGAGGTAGTCCTCGACGCGGATGGCCGGCGCGAACAGCGGGAACCAGGACAGGCTCGACCAGTCGAAGGGCGCCAACGCCCCGCCCCGGAACCGGGTGATCGTTGACATGACCGCTCTCCTCTCGACAGTCTTCCCGGCTCCATCGCATCCCCGGGGACCGGCCGCGGGTCAGGGCCATCGGGCCCGGCTCGGCGGGACCACCGGCCCGGACCGGGGCGAAGGTCCCGCGCCGGCTGGCGGAAAGCCTCTGCCCGCCAAGCCGGAGCCGGGTGATGGTCAGTAGGTGATCGGAACAACGAGCGCCGGCAGCATCGGCGCGGTCCTGCGGGAGTGCCTGACCGCCGCGGCCGCCGCGCCGTCGATCCACAACACACAGCCGTGGCTGTTCGGAGTCCGGCCCGGCACCGTCGACGTCTACGCCGACCGCCGCCGCCTGCTGCCGGTCATCGACCCGCACGGCCGCGAGCTGCTGGTCAGCGTCGGCGCCGCAATATTCAACCTGCGGGTCGCCCTGCTCGCCCACGGCCGGGTGCCGATCCAGCGGCTGTGGCCGGACCTTCGCCGGCCCGACCTCGTGGCCCGGGTGACGATCGGTCCACACACGACGGTTCCGCCGACCGCCCGCCTGCTGGCCCAGGCGATCCCGCACCGGCACACCAACCGGCGGCCCTTCTCCGACGTGCCCGTGGCCAGCGACGTGCTGGCCGAGCTCGCGGATGCCGCCGCCGCGGAGGGCGCCACCCTGGTGGTCGCCGGCAGCGAGGTCCGCCGGGCGGTGCTCGGGCTGGTCCGCGCCGCGGAGAACCGGTGGCGGCACGACCCGGCGTACTGGTGCGAGCTGGCGACCTGGACCGCGGACCGGCCGGGACGGCGCGACGGCATCCCTCCGGCCGCGTTCGGCCCGTGGAGCGCGATGGAGCTTGTGCCCCTGCGCGACTTCGGGCTGACCCAGCCGTTCCGCGGCCGGCACGCCACCGGCTTCGAGCAGTCGCCGACCATCGTCCTGCTCTACACCGCCGCCGACACCCGTGACCAGTGGGTGCGCGCCGGCGAGGCACTGCAGCGGGTCTTGCTGACCGCCACGGTACGCGGCCTGGCTGCCACACCGATGACCCAGCCGCTGGAGATTCCCGAGCTTCGCGACCTGCTCACCGACGCCGCCGGTGGTCAGGTGGCGCAGGTGATCCTCCGGCTCGGCTACGGGCTGCCCGCCACGCCAACACCCCGCCGCTGCGTGGACGAACTCCTGCTTGCACCCGCGCCGGCGAGCGGGCGGCACGCGGATGGGGCCGGGCACAGCCGGGGACGGGCAGGTCCGCGACCTAGCGGATGATCTTGTTGGCGTACGCCTCGATGGTCTGCCCATCGGACAGGTGCAGCAGCGCGGTGCCGTACCGGCAGTGCTCAACCTGCGTCACCGTCAGCCAGCCCTGCGGATGCCAGCACCAGACCCGGTCCCCGACACAGATCTGGTCAGGACGCTTCACTCGCATGGTGCTCACCCACCGCGATTGCGTGGCCTCAGCAGGCGAACGCCCGGCCCGGCGGGCCGGCTGACGGCCCTTCGGCCCGCCTGTCCTGGCCCTGCGTCGGCGCTTCTTCCGCCGTTGGAGCCACACAACCCGCCCCCGGGGGAGGACCTTCGCCCCCGCCGGCCGGCTGGCGGCGCGGGCGAGCGTGAACCAGACGACGAGCCGCGGCGCGAAGGGCCCATTCAGCCCGATCCGCAGGACTGGCTGCGCGACCTCGTCGGCGCGCACGAGCCGGCGGATGAGCAGCCGCGCTAGATCTGGAGGGTCAGCGTACGGCCGGACCGCTCGGCGTCCCGGACCGCCCGGACCAGGCACTGCATCGCCGCCCAGCCGAGCCTGTCCACACCGGACAGGTCGACCAGGATCGGGCCGCGGCCACGGATGGCCCGGGCCATCTCCAGGCCCTCGGCCAGCTGCTCGGTGCGTGCCGCGTCGACGGTGCCTCGTACCCGCAGCACGGTGGAGTGGCCGCGCACCTCGCACGTGAGGGTCAGTGCGGGCCCCGCCCCCAGGTCTTCGCGCACCACCGCTGCGGGCGCCCGTTCGCGGATCTCCATGGCACTCACCGCTGGGTCAGCCACGCTCTGCGATCATCATGGTCAGGTCGACCAGCCGCGCGGTGTAGCCGAGCTCGTTGTCGTACCAGCCGAACACCTTCACCAAGGTGCCGCTGGACTGGGTGAGCCCGGCGTCGAAGACGCACGAGGCGGGATCGCCCACCACGTCGCGGGAGACGATCGGCGCCTCGGCGTAGCGCAGCACGCCGCGCAGGTCACCCTCCCTGGCCGCGGCGGCGAACGCGGCGTTGACCTCAGCGGCCGAGGCCGGCTCGCCGAGCTGGCAGGTAAGGTCGCAGATCGACCCGTCCTCCACCGGCACCCGCAGCGCCACCCCGTCCAGCCGGCCGGCCAGCTCGGGCAGCACCTGGCCGACCGCCCTGGCCGCTCCGGTGCTGGTGGGGATGATGTTCACCGCCGCCGACCGGGCGCGGCGCGGATCCTTGTGCGGCGCGTCGAGGACCATCTGGTCGTTGGTGTACGCGTGCACCGTGGTCAGGTATCCGCGCTCCAGCCCGAACGCCGCGTGCAGCACCTTGACCATCGGGGCCACGCAGTTGGTGGTGCAGGAGGCGGCCGACAGGATGCGGTCCCGTCCGGGGCGGTAGACCGCATGGTTGACGCCGTAGACGAGCGTCGCGTCGGCACCCTTGGCCGGTGCGGAGATCAGCACCCGGCCCGCGCCCGCGTCCAGGTGGGCCTGAGCGCCGTCCCGGGTGCGGTACCGGCCGGTGGACTCGATGACCAGGTCCACACCCAGCTGCTTCCACGGCAGGCGGGCCGGCTCGGGCTCCCGCAGCGCCCGCACCCGGTGCCCGTCCACAATGATGGCCGTGTCGTCGTGCATGACCGGCGCGCCCAGCCGGCCGAAGGTGGAGTCGTACTCCAGCAGGTGTGCCAGCATCTCCGGCTGCCACACGTCGTTGACCGCGACCACCTCGACCTGCTTGCCGAGCAGCTCGCGCTCCCAGACCCAGCGCAGGTAGCTTCGGCCGATCCGTCCGAATCCGTTGACGGCGACCCGAATGCTCATGGTCTTCCTTCCATGCTTTCGTCTCTCCTCCAGCCTCGGCGCGGACGGCCGCGGCCAGCAGGGGCTTAGGTCCCGAAGAGCGGGCCGCTCGGCACCGCCGCGCCCCAGCGCACCTGTCGGCGACACCGGCGGGCGAGGCCGGAGAGGTCCACAGTGGCGTATCCCACGCGAGGTGGTGGCGAGCGGCACTACAATGTGGACACCGCGGGCGTACGCCGCTGACGCTGCTTCGGTGGTGTCGGCCAGCGGCCGGCGGCCGGGACCACGCACACCGGGCAGCCGGCGCGCCGGATCAGCTCGTCGGCGACCGTACCGAGGGACCCGACGCCGTGGGTGGCGGGCCGGCTTGCACCGAGCACGACCAGACCGGCGTGCTCGCTCACGCGCAGCAGCGCCCGCACGCGGTCGGTGTCGTACAGCGCCAGCCGCCGCAGCGGGACCTGCGGGTACCTCCCGGCCCATCCCGCCAGCGCCCCAGCCAGCCGCCGGTCCACGGCGGCCCACGTCTCGCGCAGGGTGTACCCGAAGGGGTCGACGCAGCCGACCCCGGCGGGCAGCTGCCACCACACGTGCACCGCCCACAGTGGCGACCCGCGCACCTGTGCCTCTTCGAAGGCGAGCCCGATCGCGGCCTGGTCGCTGCCGGCCGCCGACACCCCGACCACCACCGGCGCCCGGTACGCCGCATCCGTACAGACCATAGTGGATGGAATGACGACGGTCGGGCAGTGCGCGCGGGCGGCGACGTGAGCGCACACCGGCCCCGGACCGGCGTCGCCGCCGGAGTTCCTGCCGCCGACCACCACCAGGCCGGCGGTGCGCGACTCGCGGATGAGCGCCTCGGCCAAGTCAGTGGCCACGACCATGGTGCGCACCGTCAGGTTGGGCCGGACCCGGTGCGCGCAGGAGGCCGCCCGGGCCGCGGCGAGGTTGGCCCCGACCCGCGCCGCGAGCACGCCGACCCGGCCATTGCTGTCGCTGCCCGGCGCCGGACACGCGCTGGCCGGCCGTGGACTCGTGGCGATCACGCGCAGCCGCAGGCCGCGCATCTCCGCCTCGGCGGCGGCGACCTCGACCGCGGCCAGCGCGTCGGCCGAGCCGTCCGCACCGACGACCACCCACGGCCCCAGAGGTTTCCTGCCCATCTGGCCGCTCCTCACGTAGCCTGCTCTCGTCTCCCAGCCCAAGGGGTGGCTGGCCCGCCGGGCGGTGCCGGTCCTAGCGCAGCCGGGCCGGTCGACGGGTGACCTGTTCGATGTCGCCGGCGGCGGCCTCCAGCAGCTGGTTGGCCAGGTCGGACAGGGCGCGGGCCACCGCCAGCTCGTCACCGATCTCCGGAACCTCCATGTCGCGCGGGTGGCGCCGCGCCGTCCCGTCGCCGCGCAGGTCGGTCCGGTCCCGGGTGCGCAGCCGGGCCTGCGCGTGGGTACGCCGCTCGTCCTCGTGCTCGTCGATGACGATCTCCACCGTCCAGCAGCGTGAGTGGATCATCTCAACACGCCTCCCTTGTCTCAGGCTCGGCACGCGCCGGCGGGGGCACCAGGGCCGGTCGCCGGGCCGGGCCGGGCCGAAGGTCCCGCGCGAAGCAGGCACCTCTTTGGGCGTACCGGGGCGAAGATGGGGAAAGCACCCAGAAGGCGGACCGGGCGCGGACGAGGTGGTGAACGCTCATGACTGCCGGGCAGACCTCCGGCGAGGTGCTGGCCAGCGCGGCGGCCGCGGCCGGCGCGGCGCCGTCGATCCACAACACGCAACCGTGGCGGTGGGTCGCACACCCGGACCGGCTGGAGCTGTACGCCGAGCGCAGCAGGCAGCTCCCGGCGACGGATCCGGAGGGCCGCATGCTGACCATCAGCTGCGGAGCAGCACTTCACCATGCCCGGATCGCGCTCGCCGCCCAAGGCTGGCAGGCCACCGTCTCGCGGCTACCCGACCGCGCCGATCCGGACCTGCTGGCCCGGATCTTCCTCGGCGAACGCAACGGGATCTCCCCCGAAGCGGCGCGGCTGCACCATGCCGCCGACATCCGGGTCACCGACCGCCGGCCGGTCACCCGGGAGAGAGTCCCGCCGGAGACGCTCAGCAGGCTCACCAGGGTCGCCGAGGACGAGGGCGTCCACCTGCAGCCGCTGCGGGAGGAGCAGGTCGACGACCTGGCCGTCGCGGTCAATCAGGCGGCCGAGGTGCACGCCGGCGACCTCGCGGTCCAGGCCGAGCTGCGCAGGTGGACCGGCGGCCGGCGGGCCGAGGGCACCGGCGTTCCGGACGAGTCGATCCCCGAGCAGCCGCCGCGCACCAACGTGGCCGGCCGCACCTTCGCCCACCCCGGGAGCCTGCCCATCGGTGGGGACAACGACCGCACCGCCACGTACGCGATCCTGCACGGTGACACCGACGACCCGGCCGGCTGGCTGCGCGCCGGGGAGGCGCTGTCCGCGATCTGGCTGACCGCCACCGTGTTCGGCGTCGGCCTGCTGCCGATCAGCGAGGCGGTCGAGATGCCGGCCAGCCGACAGACGCTGCGTCGCACCCTGTCGTTTCTCGGCTGGCCGTACCTGGCGATGCGGCTGGGCATCCCCGACTACGGCCACGCGGAGCCGCCGCACACCCCCCGGTTGCCCGCCGACCGGACCGTGCAGGTCGCACCGGCGCCGGCGGGCCAAAGCTAGGGACCAACAGCCGGGGGTCCGGAGCCGAACGGCCCTCACCGGCCCCGGACGGCTGCCGAACGCTCGTGGTGGGCGCGCCGGCCGGCAGCGGGCTGGCTGCGCTCGATCGGGGGTGACGCGATGCGTACGGACGCGGGTTGGCGCCACAAGTGGCGCGAGTGGTGGCCGCTTGCCGCCCTGACCGCATCGGTCGTCACCGGAGGGGGGTTCTGGTTCGCCGGCCAGCGGCCGGTCGCCCACGCGTTCTGGGCCGTGACCACACTGCTGACGCTGCTGGTGACGGTGCGGTGGCTGGTCCAGTCGCTGCGGCGCGGGCGCATCGGTGTGGATGTGATCGCCACCCTTGCCCTGGTCAGCGCCCTGTTGGTGCGGGAGTACCTGGCCGGCGCGGTGGTCGCGCTGATGCTGGGTACCGGGCACACGCTGGAGACCTACGCGCAGCGGCGGGCTACCCGGGACCTGCACGCGTTGCTGGCCCGGGCGCCTCGTTCGGCCCGGCGCCGCGGCCCGGACGGCCGGCTGCAGGTGGTCGACCTCGACCAGGTGCGCAAAGATGATCGGCTCCTGGTCGGCCCGGGTGAAGTGGTTCCGGTCGACGGCATCGCGGAGGACGCGGCGACGCTGGACGAATCGGTGGTGACCGGGGAGTCGCAGCCGGTCGAGCACCGGGCCGGGGACCGGCTGGCCAGCGGTACGGTCAACGCCGGCGTCGGGTTCGGGATGCGGGCCGCCGGGACGGCGGCGGAGAGCACGTACGCCGGGATCGTGCGGATGGCGGCGCAGGCGAACGCGGAAAAGGCACCGATGGTGCGGCTCGCCGACCGGTACGCCGCGGCCTTCGTGCCGTTCACCCTGGCCCTGGCCGGTATCGCGTGGGGGGTCTCCGGGCAGTTCGTGCGAGCCGTGGCGGTGCTGGTGGTCGCCACGCCGTGCCCCCTGCTGCTGGCCACGCCGATCGCGATCGTCTCGGGGCTGTCCCGCACGGCCCGCCGCGGAATGCTGGTGCGCGACGGCGGGTCGCTGGAGCTGCTGGGCCGCGCGCGGACGCTGCTGGTGGACAAGACCGGGACGCTGACCGCGGGCCGCCCCGAGGCGGCCGGGGTGGCGGTGGCGCCGGGCGGTGACCGCGACGAGCTGCTGCGGCTCGCCGCCTCGGTCGAGCAGCTGTCGCCGCACGTGCTCGCCGCGGCAATCGTGCGGGCCGCCGCCGATCGTCACCTGGACCTGGTCGTCCCCACCGAGGTGAGGGAGGAACCCGGGCGCGGCGTCAGCGGCCGGGTCGACGGCCGGCTGGTCCGGGTCGGGCAGCACAGCGCCGACCTGCCGGCCTGGGCCGCGCGGCAACGGCAGCAGGCGGAGCTGGACGGGCTGTCGACGGTCTGGGTGAGCGTGGACGGGGCGCTCGCCGGTGTCGTGCTACTGCGCGATCCTGTGCGGCCGGACGCGCGCACCACGGTGCGCCGGCTGCGCGCGGCCGGGTTCTCCCGCCTGGTCATGGTCACCGGGGACCGGCACGAGGTGGCCGAGCAGGTTGCCCGGGTGGTCGGCGCGGACGACGTGGTGGCGCGCTGTTCCCCGGAGCAGAAGGTCGAGCGGGTGCGCGAGGAGTCCGGGCGGGCGGTGACCGTGATGGTCGGCGACGGCGTCAACGACGCCCCCGCGCTCGCGGCCGCCGGCGTGGGTGTGGCGCTCGGCGCCACAGGGGCGACGGCCGCGGCCGACGTGGCGGACGCGGTGTTGTCGGTGGACCGGCTGGACCGGCTGGCCGACGCCGTGGAGATCGCCCGGCATGCGCGCCGGATCGCCGCGCAGAGCGCCGCCGCGGGGATGGGGATGGCGGTGCTCGCGATGGTCGCCGCCGCGCTCGGGCTGCTCCCCCCGGTCGCCGGTGCGTTCCTGCAGGAAGGCATCGACGTGGCTGTCATCCTCAACGCCCTGCGCGCCCTGGGTGGCGGTTTGCGGGGCCGCCCGCTGCCCGCCGGCGCCCAGCAGCTGCTGGACCGGGCCGCCGCCGAGCACGGCGACCTGCGCGACATCCTGGCCCAGCTGAGGGAGACCGCCGACACGATTGCGCAGCGGGTCGACCAGCCGGGGGACGCGGACCGGCTCCGGTCGGTCCACCGCCGCCTGATCGACGAGGTCCTGCCGCACGAGACGGCGGAGGAACAGCGGCTCTACCCGGCCCTCGCCGCCCGCGGCAGCGCCGACACCACAGCCGTCCTGAGCCGCGTGCACGCGGAGATCCACCGCCTGGTCGACCGCGTCGGCGCCCACCTGGACCAGGTCCGCGACGGTCGGCTGCGCGGCGACCAGCAACCCGACCTGCTGGCCACGCTCTACGGCCTCGAAGCCGTCCTCCGCCTGCACATCAGCCAGGAAGAGGAGGACCTGTTCGCCGCGGCCACCGGCGGCGGTCCCGCCGGTGGCCGGGACCGCCACGGGTGAGCTGGCGGAAGCCGGCGCCAGGTGCGGAAAGGTTCCAGACACGCGGGTGCCGGGACCCGGCATGCGGGTCCCGGCACGGGTGGTGCGATGGTTCAGCCGACCCGCACCTCTTCCTTGGGCTGTTCGGGGACCGCGAAGCCCTTGCTCTTCGGGGTGACGAACGCGTGCACGTAGCCGGCGATCGACAGCAGGAGCAGCATGCCGGCGGCGATGTAGGAGACGACCGCCGCCTGCCCGGCCTTGGTACCGAACTCGCTGAACCCGTACGAGGTCAGCAGCAGCCCGCGCAGGGTCTCGCCCTTGAACAGGGTCTCCCGCTGGGTGTTCACCTCGGTAAGCTGCTGCTGCAGGCTGGCCAGGTCCGGGGCGTTGGCGGCCTGCGCCGCGGCCACCTTCGCCCGCAGGTCGCTCTGCACGGCGCCCAGGTCGGCGTAGGTCTTGCCGCCGGCGATCGACTTCAGGTGCAGACCGATGTAGTTGTTGGCGTAGCACTCCGCCTGCTTGCCGGTGGTCAGCGGCTGGCCGGCGTACTTCACCACGCACGGTGCCGCCTTCTCCTCGTCGGTCAGCTTGTCCGCCGGGGTGAACGTGATGTGCTGCTGGGACAGCTGGTCCTTGACGTAGTTGTTGGCGAAGTTCGCGTTGCTGGACAGGACGATCCCCGCGATCAACAGCAGTCCGGCCAGCAGCACGCCGCCGGTGCTGAACAGGATGTCCAGGGTCCTCCGCTTCATGACATCTCCTTGTGTCGTCTGTGTGCCTCGCCGCAACCGGCCTGTCAGCACCCGCTACCTACGATCGACCCCGATGAGCCGGTACGGCAGAGGACGACGGCCCCACCTGCAGGACCTTGGTCACGGGCGGCGCGCCAGAGGTCCCGGGTGGCGGGCAGCGCGGCGATGGGCAACCCGTCACGGCGCTGTGCCGCGGCCGGCCCACGGGCCGGACGGCCCGCCGCGCGGGGCCCCTCGCCCCTGCCCGCGCCAGCCAGCCCGGCCGTACGGTCCGGCTGAGCTGGAGGTGTGCCATGAAGAGGTGGCGAGTCCGTGACGTGATGACCGAGCCCGTCGTGTCGGTCGGCGACGACACCCCGTACCGGGAGATCGTCGACACGCTGGCCGAACACGGCATCAGCGCGGTGCCGGTGGTCGACTCGTTCGATCGGGTGCACGGCGTGGTATCCGAGTCCGACCTGCTGCACAAGGTCGAGTTCTCCGACGGCGCTGTCGAACCGCGGCTCTTCGAGGGGCGCCGGCGCCGCGCCGCCCGGACGAAGGCGGCCGGCGCAGTGGCGCGGGACCTGATGAGCGCGCCCGCGATCACCGCGATGCCGGACACTCCGATCGCGGTCGCCGCCCGCCGCATGGAGTCCGAGCAGGTCACCCGGCTGCCCGTGGTGAACGAGCTGGGCCGGCTGGTCGGCATCGTCACCCGCGGCGACCTGCTGCGGGTGTTCCGGCGCAGCGACGCCGAGATCCGCCGCGACGTGGTCGACGAAGTGCTGCGCAAGGTGCTGTCCGTCGAACCCGGCACCATCCGCGTCATGGTCCACAAGGGAGTCGTCACGATCGAGGGCCGGGTGGACCGTCGCAGCGCCGCCGCGCTGGCGATCCGAGTCAGCCACACCATCCCCGGCGTGGTCGGCGTGGTCGACAAGCTTGAGCATCGGTACGACGACACCGCGGCGCCGACCCGGTCCGCGGCCTAGGCACCAGCGGACCGGCGGCTGGTTGCGGCTGGCGGCCGGGCTGGTTGCGGCCGGCAGTCCGGGCCGGCTGTCCGGCCGGCTCAGCCGCGCCGCAGCGTCTCCAGCCGGCGGCGGTACTCCTCGTCGTCGATCTCGCCGCGGGCGTAGCGCTCGGCGAGCGTCTGCCGCGCCGGCTCGTCCGGTCCCCCGCGCCCGCCACCGCCCTCGCCGCGGCGCAGGACGCGGTACAGCAGCACCCCGACCGCGACCACCAGCGCCCAGAAGACGAGGCCGTTGACCAGCATGACGCCGTACCCCCAGCCGCTCATGCCGTGGTCGTACCAGTGCATCTCAACCACCTCCGGGCTCTGCGGTCGACGGTATGGCCCAGCAGCCTCCGGGATCAGGGCCGGAGGTCCCGCCCGCCGAGGGCCTCGGACCGTCGCGCCCCACCGGCCCGGCGGCACAGTCTGGGACTGGACTACAGACGCGGGAGAGTTCCGTGACCGAGCTGGCAGTGGCAGTCGCGACAGAGAGCGGCCCGGACGAGCGCCGGGTCGCCCTGGTGCCCGACCAAATCGGGCCGCTGCGCGCGGCCGGCCTGGCGGTGCGGGTCGAGTCCGGCGCCGGCCGCCGGGCGTGGTTCGACGATGACGCGTACGCCCGGGCCGGCGCCGAGGTGGTCGGCCGGGCCGAGCTGGCATCGGCGGATGTCGTCGTGGCGGTCGGCCGGCCCGGGGATGACCTGCTGCGACCAGGGGCCGGCCAGCTCGTCGTCGGCCTGCTGGCCCCGCTCTCCGATCCACAGTACGCGCGCCGCCTGGCCGATCTCGACGTAACCGCGGTGAGCCTGGACTGTCTACCCAGGACGCTGAGCCGGGCGCAGCCGATGGACGCGCTGACGTCCCAGGCGAACGTGGCCGGCTACAAGGCGGTGCTGGTGGCCGCGAACGCGTTCGGTCGCTACTTCCCGATGCTGGTCACCGCGGCCGGCACGGCCCGGCCGGCGCGGGTGCTCGTGCTCGGCGCCGGGGTGGCCGGCCTGCAGGCGATGGGCACCGCGCGCCGGCTGGGCGCGGTCGTCTCCGGGTACGACATCCGCCCGGAGTCCAGGTCCGAAGTGGAGTCCGTCGGCGCGGCCTTCCTGGACCTGCCCGGCCAGCCGACCGCGACCGGCGAGGGTGGGTACGCCCGGGCACTCGGCGCCGACGAGCAGCGGGCCCAGCAGGAGGCACTCGTCGCCCGCATCGCCCGGCACGACGTGGTGATCACGACGGCTCAGGTGCCCGGCCGGCGGCCGCCCTTGCTGGTCAGCGAGGACGCGCTGAAGCAAATGGCTGCGGGGTCCGTCGTCGTGGACCTGGCCGCCGGTCCCCGGGGCGGCAACGTGGCGCTGAGCCGCCCGGGTGCGACGGTGGTGACCGAGGAGGGCGTGACCGTGATCGGCGCGGCGAACCTGGCCTCGACCGTCCCGACCGCCGCTTCGGCGGCCTACTCCCGCAACGTCACCGCCCTGCTGCTGCACCTGGTCCGCGACGGCTCGCCGGTGGTCGACCTGACCGACGAGATCCAGGCCGGCGTCGTCATCACCCACCGGGGCCAGGTCGTCCACCCGGCCGTGGCCGCGCTCGTCGAAGGAGGCTCCCGGTGACCAACCTGAGCATCTTCCTGCTCGCCCTGCTGGTCGGGTTCGAGGTGATAGGCAAGGTGCCCGCCACCCTGCACACCCCGCTCATGTCGGCCGCCAACGCCATCCACGGCGTGGTGCTGGTCGGCGCGGTGCTCATCGCGGCCAGCGCGCACGACCTGGTCGGCTACGCCCTGGCGTTGTTCGCCGCCGGCTTCGCCGCCATGAACGTGGTCGGGGGGTACGTGGTCACCGGGCGGATGCTGCAGATGTTCCGCAAGCCGACCGAGCGCGAGCGGTGAGCACAGTGGACACCGCGGTTCGGTTGACCTACCTGGCGGCCGCGGCCTGCTTCGTGCTCGGCCTGCACCTGATGAACTCGCCGGTCCGGGCCCGCCGCGGCAACCAGCTCTCCGCCGCCGGCATGGCGGCGGCCGTGGTCGCCACGCTCGTGCTCGTCATCGACGCCGGCGCCATCACGGCCACCGGGTGGACCTTCCTCGGGGCGGGCGCGGGTGCCGGGGCGTTAGCCGGCTGGTACACCGCCCGGACCGTGCGGATGACGGCAATGCCCCAGCTGGTGAGCCTCTTCAACGCGGTCGGCGGCGGCGCCGCCGCCATCGTGGCGGTGCACGAGTTCACCCGGCTCGCCGCGCCCGTGCCCGCACGGGTCGCCGTCCCGACCGTGCTGGACGTGCTCATCGGCGCTCTCACCTTCGCCGGCTCCCTGGTGGCCTCCGGCAAGCTGCAGGGTCTGGTGCCCAGCGGGCCGGTGGTCTTCACCGGCGGGCGGGTCCTCACCGCCGGGCTGTCCATCGTGGCGGTCTGCGCCGGCGTCGTCAGCGCGACCGGCCGCGGCGGGATGGCGGCGCTGGCGGTGCTGCTGCTGGCCGCGCTCGCCCTCGGCGTGGTCGGCGTGCTGCCGATCGGCGGCGCGGACATGCCGGTGGTCATCTCGCTGCTGAACGCCTTCACCGGCACCGCCGTGGCGATGGCCGGGTTCGTCCTGGACAACAGCGTCCTGATCGTCGCGGGAGCGCTGGTCGGCGCGTCCGGCACCATCCTGACCGTCCTGATGGCGCAGGCCATGAACCGCTCCATCGTGAGCATCGTGGCCGGCGGGTTCGGCACCGGCGACTCCCCGGCCGCGGCCGCAGCCGCGGCCGGTGCCGGGGTACGCGCGGTCAGCGCCGACGACGCGGCGATCCAGCTCGCGTACGCCAGCAGGGTGGTCATCGTGCCGGGCTACGGCCTGGCGGCCGCGCAGGCGCAGCACGCCGTCCACGAGCTAGCCCAGCTGCTGGCCGGACACGGCGTGGCGGTGAGCTACGCGATCCACCCGGTCGCGGGACGGATGCCGGGGCACATGAACGTCCTGCTCGCCGAGGCGAACGTGCCGTACCCGCAGATGAAGGAGCTGGACGAGGCGAACGCCGAGCTCTCCCACGCCGACGTGGCGCTGGTCGTGGGGGCCAACGACGTGACCAACCCGGCGGCGCGCCGGCCGGGCAACCCGATATCCGGCATGCCGATCCTCGACGTCGACGCGGCGCGCAGCGTCATCGTCATCAAGCGGTCCACGGGCCACGGGTACGCCGGCATCGACAACGAGCTGTACACCAACCCGAAGACGGGCATGCTCTTCGCCGACGCCAAGGCCGGCCTGGGCGCGCTCGTGGCGGGGGTCAAGACGCTGGTGGGGTGAGACGTGTACGAGATCCGGCTGCACGGCCGCGGCGGGCAGGGCGTGGTCACCGCCTCCGAGCTGCTGTCGGTGGCCGCGTTCAACGAGGGCCGGTACGCACAGGCGTTCCCGAGCTTCGGCTCCGAGCGCACCGGCGCGCCGGTGGCGGCGTTCTGCCGGATCGACGACAGGCGCATCCGGCTGCGCGAGCCGGTCCGCCGACCGGACGCGGTGATCGTGCAGGACGCCACCCTGCTGCGCCACGTGGACGTGTTCGCCGGCCTCGCGCCCGGCGGGCTGGTGCTGCTGAACACCGGCCTGGACACCTTCGACGGGATCCCGCCCGGCGTCCGGACGCACCTGGTTCCGGCCACCCAGCTGGCGCTGGAGCACATCGGGCGGCCGGTGCCGAACGCGCCGCTGCTCGGCGCGTTCGCCGCGGCCAGCGGGCAGGTCGCGCTCGAGTCGGTGGTCCGCGCCATCCGCCAGCGGTTCACCGGCCGGATGGCGGAGGCCAACGTGGCGGCCGCCCGGCACGCGCACGCGCTGGTGAGCGCGCAGCAGAGGGAGCGGGCAGATGCTTAGCCAGATCGAGGGGTCGCGGGCGGTGGCCGAGGCGGTCGCCCGGTGCCGCCCGCAGGTCATCTGCGCGTACCCGATATCACCGCAGACGCACATCGTGGAGGCGCTCTCCGCGCTGGTGAAGTCCGGGCGGCTGACCGGGTGCGAGTACGTCAATGTGGAGAGCGAGTTCGCCGCGATGTCGGTGGCCATCGGTGCATCCGCGGCCGGGGCACGGGCGTACACGGCCACCGCCAGCCAGGGCCTGCTGTACATGGTGGAGGCCCTCTACAACGCCGCCGGGCTCGGCCTGCCGATCGTGATGACCGTCGCCAACCGGGCCATCGGTGCGCCGATCAACATCTGGAACGACCACAGCGACACCATGTCGCAGCGCGACTCCGGCTGGATCCAGCTGTACGCCGAGTCCAATCAGGACGCTGTGGACCTGCACGTGCTGGCGTTCCGGCTGGCTGAGGAGCTGTCCACGCCGGTGATGGTGTGCATGGACGGGTTCGTGCTCACGCACGCGGTCGAGCCGGTCGACCTGCCCGACCCAAGCCAGGTCGACGCGTTCCTGCCGGCGCTGCGGCCGCGTCAGGTGCTCGACCCCGCCGAGCCGGTCAGCATCGGCGCGATGGTGGGACCGGAGGCCTTTACCGAGGTGCGGTACCTAGCCCACTTGACCCAGCTGCGCGCGTTGGACCGCATCCCGGTGCTGGCTCGCGAGCTCCGCGACGTCCTCGGCCGGGGCGGGACCGGGTTGGTCGACCCGTACCGGTGCGAGGACGCCGAGACGGTGGTGGTCGCGCTCGGCTCGGTGCTGGGCACCCTGAAAGACACTGTGGACGAGCTGCGCGCCGAGGGGGTGGCGGTCGGCGTGCTCGGCGTGACCACGTTCCGGCCGTTCCCCGCCGACGCCCTCCGCGAGGCGCTGCGGCGCGCCCGGCGGGTGGTGGTGCTGGAGCGGGCGTTCGCCGTCGGCGTCGGCGGTGTAGTCAGCGCGGACATCGCGGCCGCCATGGCCGGCACCCCGCAGCGGCACTACACGGTCGTCGCCGGGCTCGGCGGCCGCCCGGTGACCCGGGACTCGCTGCACTCGATGATCGCCGACGCCGCCGCCGACCAGCTCGCCCCGCTCACCTTCCTCGACCTGGACCACGACCTGGTCCGGCAGGCAACGGGAGGGCAACCATGACGGTCCAGCGGGTGAAGTTCTACCAGACCGGCAGCTTCGCCGTCGGCAACCGGCTGCTCGACCCCGCGCAGCGCAGCACGCAGGCCCGCATGGACCGGGCCAACTCGATCACCTCCGGACACCGGGCCTGCCAGGGTTGCGGGGAGGCGCTGGCGGCGCGGTACGTGCTCGACGCGGCCAGCAGGGCCACCGGTGGCCAGCTGGTCGTGGTCAACGCAACCGGCTGCCTGGAAGTCTTCTCCACGCCGTACCCGGAGAGCGCTTGGCGGGTGCCCTGGCTGCACTCCCTGTTCGGCAACGCGCCGGCGGTGGCCAGCGGCGTGGCCGCAGCACTGCGGGCGCGCGGCCGCACCGAGATCCGGGTGATCGGCCAGGGCGGTGACGGCGGCACCGTCGACATCGGATTCGGCGCCCTCTCCGGCATGTTCGAGCGCAACGACGACGTGCTCTACGTCTGCTACGACAACCAGGCGTACATGAACACCGGGGTCCAGCGCTCCGGCGCCACCCCGCCGGCCGCCCGCACCGCGACCACCCCGGCGGTGGGCCCGCAGCCGGGCAACACCTTCGGCCAGGGCAAAAGCGCCCCGCTGGTCGCCATGGCGCACGAGATCCCGTACGTGGCCACCGCCACCGTCGCGGGCCTACGCGACCTGGAGGCCAAGGTCTTCCGGGCCATGCAGCTGCGCGGCGCCCGGTACCTGCACGTGCTGGTCCCCTGCCCGCTCGGCTGGGGCAGCGGCACCGGCGAGACCATCCGGCTGGGCCGCCTGGCCGTCGAGACCGGCCTGTTCCCTGTCTTCGAGGCCGAACGCGGCGAGGTCGTGGCGGTGACGCCGATCCGCCGGCGGCTGCCTGTCGAGGAGTACCTGCGCCCGCAGCGGCGGTATGCGCACCTGTTCGAGCCGGCGGTGCGTTCCGACGTCATCGAGCGGCTGCAGGCCATGGCCGACCGCAACGTCCGGCGCTTCCACCTGGGGGGAAAGCGATGAACACGCCGTTCGCGATCACGCTCCGGGTCGGGTCCAGCCTGGCCAACAAGACCGGCGCCTGGCGCACCGAACGCCCGGTCTACGTGGACCGGATGCCGCCGTGCAACGACGCCTGCCCGGCCGGCGAGAACGTCCAGCGCTGGCTCTACCACGCCGAGGAGGCGGGCTACCAGGAGGCCTGGCGGCAGATCATGGCGGACAATCCCTTCCCCGCCGTCATGGGCCGGGTCTGCTACCACCCCTGCCAGACCGCCTGCAACCGCGCCCAGCTGGATGAGTCGGTCGGCATCAACGCGGTCGAGCGGTTCCTCGGGGACGAGGCGATCCGTCGCGGTTGGACAGTGCCGGTCACCGCACCCCCCGCGGGCACCCGCGTTCTCGTCGTCGGTGCCGGGCCGAGCGGGCTGTCCGCCGCGTACCACCTGAGGCTGCGCGGGCACGAGGTGACCGTCCGCGACGCCGGCGAGCGCGCCGGCGGGATGATGCGCTACGGCATACCCGTCTACCGGCTGCCCCGGGAGGTCCTCGACGCGGAGGTGGCCCGGATCGAGGCGATGGGTGTACGCCTGGAACTCGGCCACCCCGTCACCGATCTCGCCGCGGAGATGCGTGACGGCCACTTCGACGCCGCGTTCCTCGGCATCGGCGCCCAGCTCAGCCACCGGACCTACCTGCCCGCCGGCGACTCCGCGCGCATCCTGGACGCGCTGTCCGTGCTGCGCACCATCGCCGACGGCGAACCTCCCCGGCTCGGCCGCCGGGTCGTCGTCTACGGCGGCGGCAACACCGCGATGGACGTGGCCCGCAGTGCCAGACGGCTGGGCGCCACCGAGGCGCTGGTCGTCTACCGGCGCACCCGGGATCGCATGCCGGCCCAGCCGTCCGAGGTCGCCGAGGCGGAAGAGGAAGGCGTGCAGATGCGCTGGTTGTCCACGATCGCGCACGCTGGCCGCGGCAGCATCACAGTGGAGAAGATGCGCTTGGACGACACCGGTTACCCGCAACCCACCGGCGAGCTGGAGGAGCTCGCCGCGGACAGCGTGGTCCTCGCCATCGGCCAGGACGTGGACCGGTCCATCGTGGACGGCCTGGCCGGCGTCGAGGTGCGCGACGGGGTGGTCCAGGTGGGGCCGGACATGATGACCGGGCACGCGGGCGTCTTCGCCGGCGGCGACATGGTGCCGTCCGACCGTACCGTCACCACCGCGATCGGCCACGGCAAGCGGGCTGCCCGGCACATCGACGCCTGGCTGCGCGGCGCCCGGCCGGCCCGCCCGCCGCGACCGCCGCTGGCCACCTTCGACCGGCTCAACACCTGGTACTACTCGGACGCCCCGGCCACCGTGCGGCCCCGGCTGGAACCGGCCCGCCGGGTGTCCACCTTCGACGAGGTGACCGGCGGCCTGGGCGAGTCGACCGCGCTGTACGAGGCGCGGCGCTGCCTGTCCTGCGGCAACTGCTTCGAGTGCGACAACTGCTACGGCATGTGCCCGGACAACGCCATCGTCAAGCTCGGCCCCGGCAAGCGCTTCGCCATCGACTACGACTACTGCAAGGGGTGCGGCATCTGCGTGGCGGAGTGCCCCGCCGGCGCCATCGAGATGGTTCCCGAACCGAGGTAGCCGACGACGACCCGTCGGTGCTCAGGCGGACGTGCCTTGCTCTGCCGCCGATGCCGAGGTGCGGGTCGTCGAGCCGGTCAGCTGGCGGGCCGAGTTGACCAGGCCGACGAGGCTGAACGCCTGCGGGGTGTTGCCGAGGTGGCGCCGGCTGGCCGGGTCGTACTCCTCGGCCAGGATCCCGACGTCGTTGCGCAGGCCGAGCAGGCGCTCGAACAGGGCCTCGGCCTCATCCACCCGGCCGCAGCCGTGCAGGGCATCGACGAGCCAGAACGTGCAGGCGAGGAAGGTGCCCTCGGTGCCGGGCAGGCCGTCGACATTGTTGTCGTTCTGCGGGTGGTAACGCATGACGAACCCGTCGACCTGCAGCTCCCGTTGGATGGCCTCGATGGTGCCGACCACCCGAGGGTCGGTGGGTGGTAGGAACCCCACTCGGGGGATGAGCAGCAGGGCGGCATCCAGACCGGTGGAGCCGTAGAACTGGGTGAAGGTGTTGCGGTCGGTGTCGAAGCCCTTGGCGCAGACCTCGGCGTGGATCTGGTCGCGCAGCGCCCGCCACCGTTCGACGGGGCCATCCAGGTGGTGCCGTTCCACCGCGGCAGCGGCGCGGTCGAACGCGGCCCAGGCCATGACCTTGGAGTGGACGAAGTGGCGGCGGGGGCCGCGGACCTCCCAGAGGCTGTTGTCCGGCTCCTGCCAGTTCCCTTCGAGGAAGTCCAGCAGGGCCCGCTGCATGTCCCAGGCCGCCTCGGAGGGCGCGATGCCGGCTTCCCGGGACAGGTGGAGCGCGTCGAGGACCTCCCCCCACACGTCGAGCTGGAACTGGTCGGCGGCGGCGTTGCCGACCCGCACCGGGGTCGAGCCTTCGTAGCCGGCAAGCCAGCCGATCGGGTACTCGGGGATGCGCTGGCTCCCGTCGAGGGCATACATGATCCGTAGCTCGGCCGGGTCGCCGGCGACGGCGCGCAGCAGCCACTCCCGCCAGGCCCGCGCCTCGGCCACGTAGCCGGTGCCCAGCAGCGCCTGCAGGGTGAAGGTGGCGTCGCGCAGCCAGCAGTAGCGGTAGTCCCAGTTGCGGGGCCCGCCGAGCTGTTCGGGCAGGGAGGTGGTGGCGGCGGCGAGGATCCCGCCGGTCGGGGCGTAGGTGAGGGCCTTGAGCAGGACGAGCGACCTGCGGACGGCGCCCGACCAGCGCCCACGGTAGCGGCAGCGGCCGATCCACGAGGTCCAGAAGCGTTCCGTGTCGTCGATGGCGCGCTCGGCATCGACCGGTTTCGGCCGGGGTAGGTGCGAGCGCTGGTAGGTCAGGACGAACGGGATGCGCTCGCCGGCACGGACGGTGAAGTTCGCTTCGGTGGTGCGGTCCTGCCCGGACAAGGGCACCTGGGTGTGCAGCCACACCGCGTCCGGTCCGGCGATGGCGCCCAGGTCGTTGCCGTGGTGGCGGACCCAGGGCACGATGCGGCCGTAGTCGAACCGCAGGCGTAGCCGCATCTGCATGGGTACGGCCCCGGACAGGCCCTCCACGACGCGCACGACGTCGGCCGCCTCGCCGCGCGGCGGCATGCAGTCAATGACGCGGACCGCGCCGTCGGCGGTATCCCAAGTGGATTCCAGGATCAGGGTGTCACCGCGGTACTGCCGGCGCGTGGCGGTCGTGCCGCCCGCGGGGGCCAGCAGCCAGTGCCCGGCCTCCTCCGTGTCGAGCAGGGCGGCGAAGCATGCCGGCGAGTCGAACCGGGGCAGGCACAGCCAGTCGATGGAGCCGTCCCGGCCGACCAGCGCCATGGTCTGCAGGTCTCCCAGTACTGCGTAGTCCTCGATCCGTCGCGGCATCGCGGCTCCTCACTGGAGGGTGATGACGACCTTGATGTCGTCGGGGTGGGCGGTCAGGGCGTCCGCGAAGTGCTCCAGCGGCACCGTGCGGGTGACCAGCCGGCGCAGCCACTGCCGGTCGGCGGCCGCCAGCGCCGCCGCAGCAGCGGTGTAGTGGCGCAGGTTGGCGTTGACCGAGCCGATCACGACGTCGTTCTCCAGCACCAGTTCCCGGTTGGCTGCGCCGGCGTCGACGGCCAGCTTCCGCCCCGCGGAGGAGACGCCGGTGAGGCAGACGACCCCGTAGGCAGCGGTGTTGGCGATGACGTCGAACACGACCGAGCCCGCACCGGTCGCCTCGATCACCACGTCCGGGTTCAGCTTCGCCGCAACCTGCGAGATCGGCGAAGTGTGGTACGTGGCGCCGAGCGCCGCGACCGCATCCGGCTTGGCGCCGTGCCCGACCCGGTCCGCCACATGGACGTCCAGGCCGCGCTGGGTGCCCAGCAGGCCGGCGAGCAGCCCGATCGGGCCGGCGCCGGTGACCAGGACCCGGCGCGGCTCGAACCATGAGCGGTTGCCCACCCGCTCGACCTGCTCCCACGCCTTCGCCACCACGGAGGTCGGCTCCAGCAACACGCCGACGTCTTCCATGCCCGGGTCCAGGCGCACCGCATAGTCCGGCTCGACGGTCCACAGCAGGCTCGCGTAGCCGTCCAGCGCCTTGATGCCCCGCTCGGTGTACCGGCCGTTGCGGCACATGTCGAACTCACCGCGGGCGCACGCTCCGCAGGGCACCGGGTCCGGGCGCCGAACCACCCCCACCACCAGGTCGCCGGGGGCGAACCCGCTGCCCGACGGCGCCGACCGCACCCGGCCCAGCGACTCGTGCCCCAGCACGAGCCGTTCCCGGCCCGGCGGCGGCGCGCCGTACTCGCCGGCGACGATCTCGCGGTCGGTGCCGCACACCCCGACCATCAGGCCCTCGACCAGCAACTCGCCGGCGGCCGGCGCTGGTTCCGGAATTTCCTCCACCTGGACCGTGCCGGCCACGTGTGGCTGGACGGTCAGCGCCCGCATACGCATTCACCTCGCCTTCCGCATCAACGTCCGACCTGCCACGTTAACCCCACGGCGAGTGCGTTTGGGCGGCGGGCGTCCGCCGCCCCCGTCGCAGCGGTGCGCGCCGAGCGGCGCCGACGGCCGGGTCACGGCTCGGCTTGCGCTCTGCGTTCTTTCCGGGTCAGGCAGTCGCGGCCGGGCGGGCGAGCCGCGCCATCCTGACGGCCGTGTAGACGGCGGCGGCGAGCGCGACATCGGACAGCAGCATCAGGCCGATGGCGTATGAGCTCTCCAACCCGTAGACCCAGCCCATGACGAGCGGGGGGATGAAGCCGCCGAGGCCGCCGGCGGCGCCCACCACGCCGGTGACCGCGCCGACCTTGTCCGCCGGGGCGACCTTGCCGACCAGGGCGAACACGCCGCCGCTGGCCGCGCCGAGGAGCGCGGCCAGGCCGAGGAACGCGACCGTCCCTAGTGGGATGAGTGGTGGCTGGAACGCCTGCACGACGGCGAGGACCGCGACGGCGGTGAACGAGGCCACCAGCACCGGCACCGGGTGGAAGCGGTCGGACAGCCAGCCACCGACCGGGCGGGCCGCCACCGCCAGCACCACGAACCCGGCGGTGCGCATGGCGGCGTCGTTCGTGGACAGGTCGTAGGCGATACGCAGGTACGCCGGCAGGTAGACACTGAACGCGACGAAGCCGCCGAAGCCCACCGCGTAGAGGAAGCTGAGCTGCCAGGTCACGCCCAGGCGAGCCACCGCGGCGGTGCGGCGCAGCGCCGAACCACCGGCGCGCTGGCCCGGCGCGTCCCTGAGGAACAGGACCGCCACCACCGCGTACGCCACGAGTGCGGCGGCGACGATGAAGAACGGCGTCTTCGGGCCGTACGCGTCGGACAGCGGCACGGTGGTGAAGTTGGAGATGGCGGTGCCGCCCATGCCGACGCCGAAGACGCCCAGCGCGAAACCGCGCCGCGCGGCCGAGTACCAGCCGGAGACCAGCGGGACGCCGACGGCGAAGGAGGTGCCACCGATGCCGAGGAAGAAGCCGGCCACGACCAGTGCCGCGTACGAGTCCTGGACGTAGGCCAGCACCAGCACGGGCACGACGGTGGCGAGGCTGAGCGCGGGGAACATGAGCCGGGCGCCGAACCGGTCGGTGAGCGCGCCGACCGGGATCCGTCCCAGCGACCCGACCACCACCGGGACGGCCACCAGGAACGACTGGGCGGCGAAGCTGAGCCCGAGCCGCTCCTTGATGCCCGGGGCGAGCGGGCTGAGCAGGGCCCACGCCCAGAAGCAGATCAGGAAGCCGGCGGTGGCCAGCGCCAGGTTGGCGGCCTCGCGCCGGCCCGCTCCCGGCGCGTCCGCGACGGCGCCGGGAGCGGGCGAGGACGCGGTCATCGAGCGGCCGTCCGCCGGCCGGAGCTCGGGATGGTGTCCCAGCCGGGCCGGGGGGCGCGCAGCCCGGGGTGCGGGTCACGGCTGCGGTAGACGACGTACGGGCGGGTGAGGTAGCCGACTGGCGCGCTGAACGCGTGCACCAGCCGGGTAAACGGCCAGAACGCGAAGAGCACGAACGCGGCCAGCACGTGCAGCTGGAACCCGAGCGGAACCTCCGCCATCACCTCCGGATCCGGGCTGAGGTAGAACAGCGACCGGAACCAGGGCGAGACCGTCTCGCGGTAGTCGTAGCCGTCGCCGAGCGCGTTGGCGCGCACCGTGGCCAGCAGGCCGAGCACGATCACCGAGCCGAGGACCACGTACATCGCCTTGTCGTTGCGGGTGGTGGCGGCGAAGACCGGGCCGACGAGGCGGCGGCGGGCGATGAGGATGGCCATCCCGATGAGGGTGCACATCCCGGCGACGGTGCCGAGGAACACGGCCATCAGGTGGTAGCTGTGCTCGCTGATGCCCACCGCCTCGGTCCACGACTTGGGCACCAGCAGGCCGACAACGTGGCCGATGAGCACCAGCAGCACTCCGAAGTGGAACAGCGGGCTGCCCCAGCGGAGCACCGCGCTCTCGTACAGCTGCGAGGAGCGGGTGGTCCAGCCGAACTTGTCGTAGCGGTGCCGCCAGATGAGGCCGCCGACGAAGACCACGATGGACAGGTAGGGCACGATGACCCACAGCACGGTGTTCACAAACGGCCTCCGGGTACCGAATACGGTTGCAGGCCCACCTGCTCGGCTGGCGGCCCGGTGCGGGCCAGCCGGGCGGCGGCGGTCAGGTCGGCCGGGCCGGGCGGCGGCAGCAGCAGGCGCACGCCCCGCACCGCGTGGGCGTACACCGACCCGTCGCGCTCCAGCGCCGACTCCAGCAGGTCGAGGCCGATCCGGTGGTCGCGCAGCAGCCGCCACCCGTTGTGGTGGGCGGCGGCGAGGTCGAGCACGGCCGGCAGGTAGTCCGGCAGCTCGCCGCCGTCGACAACGAGCCCGGCGACGCAGTACGCGGCGGCGAAGTCGGCCAGGGCCTGGCCGCGGGCGCGCGTGTCGCCGTGCGTGTAGTACGTCAGGTGCAGCGCGCACCGGCGGCGCATGTCGAACACGGCGACGTACTCGCTGGCCAGCCCGACCGGATCGGCGCCGGCGCGGTACGCGGCCACCTCGCCGAGCGGCCCGGCCACCGCCGCGGGCAGCTCGGCGAGCGCGGCCCGTACCGCCGGCACCGCGGCGAGCACATCAGCGTCCGGATAGCGCAGCAGCAGGGATGCCGCCCGGGCCGCCACCGCCCGCTGGCCGGGGTTCACTGCTTCTCCTCGGGGCTGCCGGATGCCTTCTCCTCCGGGCTGCCCGGCGACTCCTTCGGCGGGTTGCCCGGCGACTCTTCCGGGCGGCGCGGCGACGGCGGGCGGGGCGGGAACAGTCCGGCCGGCCGCCCCTTGCCGTCCCAGTTGAGCAGGTTGATCCGGGCCCGGCTCGGGTCGGCGGGGTCGACGAAGGTCTCTCCGCGTTGGCGGTCGGCGAGAGCCCGGAAGTTCTCCACCGCGATCGGCGCGTAGCGGCCGGACGACTCGCCGAACGGGCCGGTGCCGCCCATGCCCGGCCCGCCCTCGTAGTCCAGGCTGCACCCGGTGGCCAGCTCCTCCAGGCCCTGGGCCGTCTCGGCGTGCGCGGCCGGGATGACATACCGCTCGTCGTACTTTGCGATGGCCAGCAGCCGGTACATGTCCTGGATCTGCTCCCCCGTCATGCCGACCGAGGCGGCGATCGACTCGTCCGGCGGCTCGCCGAGGTTGATGCGACGCTGGTAGGCGCGCATCGCGGCGAGGCGGCGCAGGACCGCGGTGACCGGCGCGGTGTCTCCGGCGGTGAACAGCTGGGCCAGATACTCCACCGGGATCCGCAGGGCGTCCACCGCACCGAAGAGGTTGCCCGCGTCCTCGGCGTCGTGCCCGGTGTCGCGCAGCACGTCCACGACCGGAGACAGTGGAGGGATGTACCAGACCATCGGCATGGTGCGGTACTCCGGGTGCAGGGGCAGCGCCACCTCGTACCGCATGATGAGGTCCCAGATCGGCGAGCGTTGCGCGGCGGCGATCCAGTCCTCCGGGATCCCGCTCCGCTGAGCCTCGGCGACCACCGCCGGGTCGTGCGGGTCGAGGAAGACCGAGCGCTGGGCCTCGTACAGGTCGGTCTCGTTCTCGACCGCGGCGGCGCGGGCCACCGCGTCGGCGTCGTAGAGCATCAGCCCGATGTAGCGCAACCGGCCCACGCAGGTCTCCGAGCAGACGGTCGGTATGCCGATCTCCACGCGCGGGAAGCAGAACGTGCACTTCTCCGCCTTGCCGGTGCGGTGGTTGAAGTAGATCTTCTTGTACGGGCAGCCGGTCACGCACATCCGCCAGCCCCGGCAGCGGTCCTGGTCGACCAGGACGATGCCGTCCTCGGCCCGCTTGTAGATGGCGCCGGAGGGGCAGGCGGCGGCGCAGGACGGGTTGAGGCAGTGCTCGCAGATGCGGGGCAGGAAGAACATGAACGCCTTGGCGTACTCCTGGCGCACCCGCTCGCTCACCCGGGCGAGGATCGGGTCACCGGCCGCGGTCTCGTTGCCACCGGCGAGGGAGTCGTCCCAGTTGGCGCTCCACGTGATGGTCATGTCCCGCCCGCTGATCAGCGACCGGGGCCGGGCGACCGGGGTGTGCTCTCCGGCGGGTGCGGTCAGCAGGTGCTCGTACTCGTAGGTCCAGGGCTCGTAGTAGTCCCGGATGGACGGCAGCTTCGGGTTGGCGAAGATAGACAGCAGCCGCTTGATTCGCCCGCCCGAGCGGGGCTTGAGCCGGCCGCGGCGGGTGCGCACCCAGCCGCCCTGCCACGTGGCCTGGTCCTGGTACGTGCGCGGGTAGCCCTGGCCCGGCCGGGTCTCCACGTTGTTGAACCAGACGTACTCCACGCCGGACCGGTTGGTCCAGGCCTGCTTGCAGGTGACCGAGCAGGTGTGGCAGCCGATGCACTTGTCGAGGTTCATCACCATCGCCATCTGGGCCATCACGCGCATCAGTACTCCACCTCCTGCGAGCGGCGGCGGATCACGGTGACCTCGTCGCGCTGGTTACCGGTCGGGCCCAGATAGTTGAACGCGAAGGACAGCTGGGCGTACCCGCCGATCAGGTGGGTGGGCTTGACCAGCAGCCGGGTCAGCGAGTTGTGGATGCCGCCGCGGCGGCCGGACGCCTCGGCCTTCGGCACGTCCACCACGCGCTCCTGCGCGTGGTACATGTAGACGGTCCCCTCGGGCATCTTGTGCGACACCACCGCCCGCGCGACGACCACGCCGTTGCGGTTGACCGCCTCGATCCAGTCGTTGTCCCGCACGCCGATGCGGGCGGCGTCAGCCTCGCTGATCCAGATGGTCGGCCCGCCGCGGGACAGCGTGAGCATGATGAGGTTGTCCTGGTACTCGGAGTGGATGGACCACTTCGAATGCGGGGTCAGGTACCGGAGCGTGATCTCCAGCTCGCCGGCGGGTCCCAGCCGGGGTTCGCCGAAGAGCTGGTGCATGTCCAGCGGGGGCCGGAAGATGGGCAGCGCCTCGCCGGCCTCGTGCATCCAGTCGTGGTCCAGGAAGAAGTGCTGCCGGCCGGTCAGCGTGTGCCAGGGTTTGTGCCGCTCGGTGTTGATGGTGAACGGCGAGTACCGCCGCCCGCCGGCCTCGCTGCCCGACCACTCCGGGCTGGTGATGACCGGCACCGGCCGGGCCTGCGTGTCGGCGAAGCTGACCCGCTTGCCCTCGTGCTCGGCGGCGAGGTCGGCCAGCGCGGTGCCGGTGCGCCGCTCCAGGGCATGGAAGCCGGCGGTGGCGACCCGGCCGTTGGTGGTGCCGGACAGGGCCAGGATGGCTTCGCACGCGTGCACGTCGCGGGCGAGCGCGGGCCGGCCGTCGGCGACGCCGCCGCGCACCGTTCCGTTGACCCGGGCGAGCAGCTCCACCTCGGGAGCCACGTCCACGGTGACACCCTTGGTGGTGGTCCCCAGCCGGTCCAGCAGCGGGCCGAGCGCGGCCATCTTCGCCGCCACCGCGCCGTAGTCGCGCTCGACCACGACGAGCTTCGGCATGGTGCCGCCGTCCGCCCAGTCCCGCACCGTGCCATGTGGCGTCGACAGCGCGTCCGGGGTGTCGTGCAGCAGCGGCGCGGCGACCAGGTCCCTGCGCACGCCCAGGTGGGTCGCGGCCAGCGCGGAGAAGGCGCGGGCGATGCCGTGGAAGGCGTCGAAGTCGGTGCGGGTCTGCCAGGGCGGCGCGATCGCCGGGGTGAACGCGTGCACGAACGGGTGCATGTCCGTGCTCGACAGGTCGTGCTTCTCGTACCAGGTGGCAGCCGGCAGCACCACGTCGGAGAAGAGCGTGGTGGAGGTCATCCGGAAGTCCAGCGACAGCAGCAGGTCGAGCTTGCCCTCCGGCGCCTCGTCGCGCCAGCGCACGTCCGCCGGCCGCTGCTCTGGCGCGGCCTCGGTGGCCCGCAGCGAGGCGTCGGTGCCCAGCAGGTGCCGCAGGAAGTACTCGTTGCCCTTGGCGGACGAGCCGAGCAGGTTGGCCCGCCACACGGTGAGCACGCGCGGCCAGTTCTCGGGCGCGTCCGGGTCCTGGCAGGCGAAGCCGAGCCGGCCGTCGCGCAGCGCGTCGGCCACATAGGACGCCGGGTCGTCCGGGCGCGCCGCGACGGCCTCGTCAGCCAGGTCCAGCGGGTTGCGGTCGAACGTGGGCATGCTGGGCATCCATCCCAGCCGGGCCGACTGCGCGATCAGGTCGGCGGTGTGCCGTCCGGCGAACCGGCCCTCGCCGGTCGGCGACGCCAGCACGCCGGCGTCATAGGTGTCGTAGCGCCACTGGTCCGTGTGCAGGTACCAGTACGCGGTGCCGACCATCTGCCGGGGCGGGCGGGTCCAGTCCAGCGCGAACGCGAGGTGGGTCCAGCCGGTCAGCGGCCGGCACTTCTCCTGCCCCACGTAGTGCGCCCAGCCGCCGCCGTTGACGCCCTGGCAGCCGGTCAGCGTGGTGAGCGCCAGCATGGCCCGGTAGATGGTGTCGGAGTGGAACCAGTGGTTGGTGCCCGCGCCCATGATGATCATCGACCGGCCGCCGGACCGGTCGGCGTTGTCGGCGAACTCGCGGGCTACCCGGGTGCACGCGGCCGCCGGCACGCCGGTGATCGGCTCCTGCCAGGCCGGCGTGTACGGCAGGCTGGCGTCCGCATAGGACGACGGCCATTGCCCGGGCAGGCCGTCGCGGCCTACCCCGTACTGCGCCAGCATCAGGTCGTACACGGTGGTGACGAGCTTGCCCGCGACCCGACGGGCGGGCACCCCGCGGCGCAGCACACCGGCCGGGGTGGTGTCGAACCGCGGCAGGTGGACCTCGACCGGCTCTGCGCCGTCAGTGTCCATAACGGACAACAGGGGCCGCAGGTCGCCGAGGTCGAGGTTCCACTTGCCCGCGCCGGACTCGGCGTACCGGTGGCCGAGCGAGCCGTTGGGCGCGGCGGGCGCGGCGCTGGCCTGGTCCCACACCACCGGCTTGAACGCGGCCTCACGGCTGGTCTCGCCGAGGTCCGCGGCGGTCAGGAACTTGCCCGGCACGTACGCGCCGCCCCGCTCCACCAGGGTGACCAGGTACGGCAGGTCCGTGTAGCGGGTCACGTAGTCGGCGAACCGCGGCGTCGTGCGGTCGACGAAGAACTCCTTGAGGATGACGTGGCCCATCGCCATCGCCAGCGCGCCGTCCGTGCCGGGCGCCGCCGGCAACCACTCGTCGGCGAACTTGACGCTGTCGGCGTAGTCGGGGCTGACCACGACGACCTTCTGCCCGCGGTAGCGCGCCTCGGTCATCCAGTGCGCGTCCGGGGTCCGCGTCACCGGCACGTTCGAGCCCCACATCATCAGGTACGCCGCGTCCCACCAGTCGCCCGACTCGGGCACGTCGGTCTGGTCGCCGAACACCTGCGGCGAGGCCACCGGCAGGTCGGCGTACCAGTCGTAGAACGACAGCATGGCCCCGCCGATCAGCGAGATGAACCGGGCGCCGACCGCGTGCGACACCATCGACATGGCCGGAATCGGCGAGAAGCCCGCCACCCGGTCCGGCCCGTACTCCTTGATGGCGTGCACGTGGGCGGCGGCCACCATCTCCAGCGCCTCGTCCCACGACACGCGCACCAGGCCGCCCTTGCCCCGGGCCCGCTGGTAGGTGCGGCGCCGCTTCGGGTCGGCCTGGATGTCGGCCCACGCGGCCACCGGATCGCCGAGGCGTGCCTTCGCCTCGCGGTACATCTCGACCAGGACACCGCGGGCGTACGGGTAGCGGACCCTGGTCGGCGAGTACGTGTACCACGAGAAGGCGGCGCCGCGCGGGCATCCGCGCGGCTCGTACTCCGGCCGGTCCGGGCCGACCGACGGGTAGTCGGTCTGCTGGGCCTCCCAGGTGATGATGCCGTCCTTGACGTACACCTTCCACGAGCACGACCCGGTGCAGTTCACGCCGTGCGTGGAGCGCACCACCTTGTCGTACGACCAGCGGTCCCGGTAGAACGTGTCCGCCTCACGCCCGCCGACCTGGTACAGCGCCCGCCCGTCCGGCGACACCTCGGCCCGGCGTACCAGGCCTCCGACCGCGAGCAGGGCCCGGCCGGCGGTGCCGATCGTGCCGTTCTCGTCCGCCACGAGTGGAGCCCCCTCCTGTTCGCCGGATCATCGACCCGATGCTCGTCCAGATCACACAGGCCTGCAACCCGCACGGCCCGCTGCCCGGTGCCCGGTGCCCGGTGCCCGCTGATCGTCGCCGGCCGGGTCGCGGACCGACAGGGCCAAAGGTCCCTGATCGGGACCAACCGTCCCCGACCGGCGGCCCCCGCTGGGAGCTCAGCGGCACTGCGGGCGAGGATGAGGGCGGGCATCGCCTGTCCGGATCCGCGACGGGGGTGAGAGGATGGACCGCCGATGACTTCCGATCGGGACGCCAGTGAGGTGCTGGCCGAGGCCGCCGCCGCTGCGGGCGCCGCACCGTCGATCCACAACACCCAGCCCTGGCGGTGGCTGGCGCACCAGGACGCGCTGGATCTGTACGCCGAACGCACCCGCCAGCTCACCGCGACCGACCCGGACGGGCGGATGCTGGCCATCAGTTGCGGTGCCGCGCTACACCACGCGCGGGTTGCGCTCGCCGCCGTGGGCTGGCAGGCGGTTGTGGTGCCGCTGCCCGACCCGGCTCAGCCGGACCTGCTGGCCCGGATCACCCTCGGCGACGCGGTCCCGATCAGCCCCGAGGCGATGCGCCGTTACCAGACCACCCAGCTGCGGCGCACCGACCGGCGGCCGGTGACCCGCCAGACCGTCCCGCGGCCGGTCCTCGACACGCTCGCCCAAACCGCCGACGGCGAAGGCGCCCACCTGCACATCCTGCACCCCGATCAGGTCGACCACCTGGCCGCGGCGGTCGCCCACGCGTCGGCCGTGGACGCCGAAGACCCCGCCATCCAGGCGGAGCTCGACCGCTGGGCCGGCGGAGCACGCACCGAGCACACCGGAATCCCGGACGACGTGATCCCGGCGCAGACTCCGCAGACCGATGTCCCGATCCGCACGTTCGCCCGCTCCGGAACGCTGCCGATCGGCGGCGAGCACGATCGCACCGCCACGTACGCGATTCTCTACGGGGAGACCGACGATCCGGCCGGCTGGCTGCGCGGCGGCCAGGCGCTCTCAGCGGTGTGGTTGACCGCCGTCGAACTCGGCGTGGGCCTGCTGCCGATCAGCGAGGCGGTGGAGATGCCGGCCAGCCGGCAGGCCCTGCGCCGGGTGCTGTCCTTCTTCGGCTGGCCGTACCTGGCCATGCGGCTGGGCATCCCGGACCCGGATCACCCCGGGCCCGCCCGCACGCCGCGCCTGCCCGCCGAGCAGGTCGTGGGCCGCAGCGGCGAGTACGTCCGCTGACCGCGAGCCGCAGGGCTGCGGCTGGGCGGGCCGGCCACCAACGATCCGGCGCTACGTGGACCGGTGGTCGCGCAGCAGCCGGGTGGCCAGCACGGCCGCCTGCGTACGCCGCTCCAACCCCAACTTCGCCAGCAGGCTCGATACGTAGTTCTTGACCGTCTTCTCCGCCAGGAACATCCTCCCCGCGATCTCGCGGTTGGTCAGCCCCTCCGCCACATACTCCAAGATCCGCCGCTCCTGCTCCGTCAACGACCGCAGCTCCCGCGGCTGCTCCACCCCGCTGCGGATCCGCTCCAACACTCGTTGCGTCACCGCCGGGTCCAGCAACGACTGCCCCGAGGCCACCCGCCGGACCGCATCCACCAGATCCGTCCCCCGGATCTGCTTCAACACGTAGCCGGCCGCCCCCGCCATGATCGCCGCGAACAGCGCCTCGTCATCCTCGTACGAGGTGAGGATCAATCCCTTGATCGACGGATCCACGGCGCGCACATCGCGGCACACATCAATGCCGTTCCCATCCGGCAGCCGGGCATCCAGCACCGCCACATCCGGCCGCAACGCCGGGATCCGCCGGGCCGCCTCCGCCGCCGACCCCGACTCCCCCACCACCTCGATGTCACCCTCCGCCTGCAGGAGGTCAGCCAACCCCCGGCGGACCACCTCGTGATCATCGAGCAGGAAAACGCGGATCATGCCACCTTTCTACCCGCCCACGCCCCCCAACGACAGGCCGAAGGTCCCGAACCCGGTTGAGCCGGCCCGGCACGACGGGCCGGCCCGCCCGCCGGGCGGGACCTCCGACCCTGCCTGACCTGCGTGCTTTCGCGGGACCGTTGGCGCATGGAGGTACTCACCGCAGCCGCCCAGCTCGCCCTGCGCGCGCCGTCGGCGTTCAACACCCAGCCCTGGCGCTGGCTGGTCCGCACCAGCAGCCTGGAGCTGCACGCCGACCGCGACCGGCACCTGGGCGCGGTGGACCCGGAGGACCGGCTCATCACGATGAGCTGCGGCGCCGCGCTGCACCACGCCCGGATCGCCCTCGCCGCCGCCGGCCACGACGTCCATATCTGCCGGTGGCCCGAGCCCGGACAGCCCGACCTGCTGGCCCGCATTTGGCTCGCCGGCCCGCACCGCCCCTCCGCCGGCGAGGTCGACCTGGCCCACGCCATCACCACCCGGCGCACCGACCGGCGCGCGTTCGCGGACACACCCGTTCCCGCCGACCTGGTCGCCCGGCTGCGCGCCGCGGCCGAGACGGAAGGGGTCCACCTGCACGTGGTGCGCGAGCGGGAGCTGCCGGTGCTGGCCCGTGCCGCTACCCGGGCGGCCAGCGTGCAGCTGGCCGACCCGGAGTACCGAAGCACGCTGATCCGCTGGACGAACCGCCCGCGGTGGAGCGGCGACGGGGTGCCGCCGGCCAACGCCGTTCGGCCGGCGCCGCGCCGGGTGCCGGTGCGGGAGCTCTCCATCGACCCGCACGCCGGCGTGGCCGCCGGCTCCGGCCAGGACCGCGCCACGGTCTACACCATCCTCTTCGGCGACTGTGACGACCGGGGCAGCTGGCTGCGGGCAGGAGAGGCGCTCTCGGCCGTGCTGCTGACCGCCGCCGCGCACGGCCTGGCCGCCGCGCCGATGACCGACGTCGTCGAGGTGCCGGCCAGCCGCGAGGCGCTCCGCCAGATGCTGTCCGGTTCCGGCCATCCCTACGCCGGCGTGCGCGTCGGCGTCCCGCCGCTGCGCGCGGCCGACCAGCCGGCCACCCCGCGCCGCCCGGCCAGTGCCGCCATCGACCACGAGAAGGGGTGAGCCGCGTGTACCGGCCAACCATCGTCACCGGTGCCGGCGGCGGAGCCGGCTGGCCGGCCCTGGCCTGGGCGGTGGAGGAGGCGGCGAGCAGCGAAGGCCGGCTGGAGATCTGCCACGTCTGCCCGCCCGACTCTCCGCTGGCGCGCCGCACGGCACCGGTGCCGGTGGGTCTGCTCGAGCTCGCCGACCCGCCGCTGGCCCGGGCGGTCGCCGCCGCCCGGGCCCGGCTGGGCGGCGACCGCGTCATCCTGACCGTCCACACCGGGCACGCCGACGCCGCGCTGGTCTCCGCCAGTGCGCGCGCCGACCTGGTGGTGGTCGCCGCCGGTGGCCGCACCACCCGCCGGGTGGCCACCCGGGCCCGCTGTCCGGTCATCGTCGTGCGGCCGGACAGCAGCCCGTGGCGCGGCCCGTTCGCCGGGCACGTGGTCGTCGGTGTCGACGGCAGCGCGGCAGGCCGGGGCGCACTGGCGTTCGGTTTCGCGTTCGCGGCAGCGCACGGCCGGCCGCTCGCGGCCGTCCACGTCGCCCCGCAGGCGGTGGACGACTTCTGGGTCGACGACCAGCTGCTGCAGACCTATCTCCCCGCCGAGCCTGCCGTGCTCACGATGCTCGCCACCGAGGTGGAACCGTTGGCGCGCGAGTACCGCACGGTGGCGGTCAAGCGCGCCGTCTACACCGGCCGGCCGCTGGCCGGCCTGTTGCGTGCCGCGGCGGGCGCCTCGCTGCTGAGCGTCGGCCACCGCGGGGGTGGAGCCATCACGCGCGCCGTGCTCGGCTCGGTCACCCGAGGCGTGATCGACCTGGCCACCGGCCCGGTCGCCGTCACGCACATCCACGACGCGCCGCCGGCCAGGCCCGGCAGGCCAGCCGGCCAGGCAGGATCGGGACGAACGACTCTGTGGCTGGTGGTCCAGCGGCCCTGACCGGCCGGCGCCAGCACCAGGTCGAATAAAGGCGACCAGGCGGATTCTGTCCACAAGCACCAGTTGGGAATCCCGACGATGGAAGTCAGGACCGGCCGGCGACGCGAGCCGGTGGCGATGTGCCCGCTGCGACCGGGCGAACCATGCACGCTGTGCCAGGTGAGCGTGACCGGTCCGCAGGACTGCGGCCTGGTCTACCTGGTCATGGGCGACCCGGAACTGCGTGAGGCGCTGCACAGGCACCGCCTGGCCGGCGCGGCACGGGCCGCCTGAGCGGCATCGGTTCACAGTGCCGGCGGCGGCCCGAGTACAGGTACCGCGCGTGCGGGCTGGTCACGACCAGGGCATGCGGCAGCCCGCGGGGCAGGAAGCGACGGCACCGGCGCCAGCGGTGTACGACTCGCCGCCGACCTCCACCCGAAGCTCGCCGTCGAGCACGAAGAACGTCTCATCGGCGGCGTCGTGCCGGTGCACGGGTGTGCGGTACCCCGCTCCGCCTCGTGCTCGAGGACGGCGAGCCGCCCCGCGGTCGCGGCACCCGGGGCGCGGACACGCACCAACGCACCGAGAAACCACATTGCCTGCTGCGTGTCCGGTGTCACGATCGCCGGGGCGGCGGGCGCACCGGGCCCCCCGTTCGGATCCGTCGTGTCTCCGTCCCACAACGGTCGGCCGGAACCTGTCCAAAGCCTGAACGCCTGGATGGTCAGGTCCCGGCCTGGCACCGGCCCGGTGCGCGCCGCCGGGTCTCAGCTCAGGCGAGGGTTACGTCGACGAAGCGAGGGCGGTAGATCGTCACGTCCTTGTACAGGTCGTCGCTGTCGAGGCTGTTCACGTTGTACGAGACCAGAAGCCGCCGGTCGGTGCTCAGCTCCGGATGCACGTGCGCGTTGTACGTGTACACGTTGGGGTTGCCGTAGACGCCCAGCGCGCCGGTCTCCGGCGTGGTGTAGAGAAGGGTCTTTCCGGTGAACGGGCCGGTCGGGCTGTCGCCGACGTACGCCACGATCTTCGCGCTGAACAGCTCGGTCGTGTCCTGGGTGACCAGCAGCCACCGCCCACGCCACGGAGTCACGCTGTGCTCGTTGCCGACGCCCTCCAACACCCGCGCCGAGTCGGACTCGACTGTGGACCATCCGGTGCCGGTCCAGTACTCCCACCGCCCCCGCAGGTCACGGCCGGCGACGCGGGCCACGCGCAGGTACTTGCTGACGCCGAGGTCCTCGACGCCGTACACGTAGAGGTACCTGCCCACCGGCTGGAGCCACGCCGCCCAGGTGACGCCGGCGCCGGACGGCAACGGCGTGATGTCGATGACGTGGTTGAGCCGGCCGACGGGCATCCGCGCCAGGTGGGTGGCCAGCCAGGCGAAGTCCCAGGGCCCGGGCCCGGTACGGCCGAATTCGATGACGGTCTGGTTCAGCACACCGCCGATCGCGATGCCGGCGCCGATCCAGTACCAGTTGTCCCCGCTCGCCGGGGCCAGCAGTGTCGCCGGTTCGGCGGCGGTGCCACCGTGCACGGTCTCCAGCCTGGCACCGTCCTGCACGATCATGGAGTTGCGCAGGAACGGGGTGTCGGCGGGCCGGCTGAGGTCGGGGTTCACCGGGCCGAGGAAGGTGTCCGAGAACATCCACAGCCGACGGCCGCCCGGCAGCGGCGTGGAGTACGTGCTGTCGGCTCCGGTCCAGCCGACACCGGAGTTGCCGTACGTGGTGAACAGGGTGTTGAGCGCGGCATCGGGTGTGGCAGACGGCGTGCCGGGGGACGCGGCGGCCACCGGGCGGGCGGACAGCACGGTCAGGGCTGCCGCGCCCGCGGCGCCGCCGAGGAGGGTACGACGTTTCATGGTTCTCCTGTCCGGAAGCTGCGGGTACGGACGTCACGCGCGGGCACGGTCGACCGCGACGGCGATGAAACCGCCGGCCGGCACGGTGACCGCGGCCGCACCGTCCGAGGTGGGCAGTGGTGCCAGGTCGCGCTCGAGGCTGGTGCCGGCGTGCGCCGCGCGCATCCCGGGCACCCGCAGCGAGGCCTGCACTGGCCCAGGCGCGGCCGAGGCCAGATACACCACGAGGTCGTGGCCCCGCCGGGACGGGGCGATGCCGGCCACCCGCACGAGCGGGTGGTCGACCCAGGCATAGCGATCCGCCGCCGGCGCGACCGGGCCGCGGCCGGTCAGCGGCGCCGCGAGGAACGGGTCGGTCAGCCCTGCCGCCACGGCGAGCCCGGTGACCCGCGGCTGTCCGGCGGGCCCGGAGCCGATCGCGTACCGGAAGGTGGTCTCGCCCTGCTGCTGGGCCGGGAAGTTGGTGTCCCAGATGTTGTTCATCGCCCAGGAGTAGACGGTGCCGGGTTCGGCGGGCTGCGGTGACAGCGTCGGCGGGAACGGCGCGTACGGCAGGTATATATCGCCGAACATGACAAGCGGCGCCTGCAGCGTGGCCCAGGCCACGCTCACCTCGCCGTCGTCGAAGGCAACCCAGTGCCGGATCGGGGCAAGGTGGCGCGCCGCGCCGGGCACGGCCGGCACCTCGTGGCCGCCGACGCCGCCAGTCAGCTCCCAGGCCACCGGGGCGGGCAGGGCGAACGGGAAGGCGAAGAAGACGCTCTCCTTTGTGGGTGCGCCCTCCTTGTACAGCCGGTTGGTGATGTCCACCCGGGGTACGCCGGCGGTGAGCGTGACAGTGGTGCGCAGCCAGCGTGTGCCCTCGGCGTCCAGCTCGATCTCCAGCGTCTCCCCGATCGCGGTGCGGGTCGCCCGCACCAGGGAGGGGCGGCGGCCGATCGACCGCCCGGCGAGCAGCGCGAGGTTGTCATGCGCCTCGATGTGGCCGGAAAGGTGGTTGACGTGCGGGACCGTCGAGTAGCGGTCGTGCACGTACTGGTTCATGCGCGCGTAGGCGGCGGCGTTGACCAGCTCCCGCCCGGCCCGCTTGTCGAAGACGGACGCCAGGGTGCCGTCCCGCGGGTCGACGCTCACCCGGTAGTACTCATTCTCGATCTGCCAGCCGTCCAGCTCCTCGACGACGGCGGCCCCGGCGCCACCGCTGGCTGCGGCGCCCGCGCCGGCCTCGGTGCCGGTCCCGGCGACCACGTCGACGCGGGCGTGCCCGACCGCCGGTACGTCGGCCAGCACGAAGGTCAGCCGCCGTCCGGCCGGCCGGGTCGGCCACTCCTCCCGCCGGACCTGCTCCGTGTGGTGCGGCACCACCGACCCGCTGCGGGAGTCCACAATGGCCACCGGGACGTCGGGCGGGACGACGCTGGCTGGCAGGAACACCTCGGCGACGTCGGTGCGGTCCGCCGGGCCGAGGTTGGCGACCAGGTACGAGGCGAGCGCGCCTTCGGCGGAGGCGTGCCGGGCGCCGAGCCGGTGCAGGCCGGCCTGCCGCAGGTCCTCGGCGTCGTCGGCACCGGAGTACGCCATCTCGCACTTGCGCGCCCACTGCAGGCCGCCCGAGTCGAACCCGTCCTCGTGGTCGTGCCACGGGTTCGCCGCGCCCCAGGTGTGCTCGTCGAACAGGCCCAGCTTGTCGTAGACCGCGTCCACCTGGGCGGTGGCGTCGACGCCGGCGACCGCGTGCAGCGTCTCGGCGTGCCGGACGGCGTGCTGGGCACGTCGGGCGTACCCCAGCGGGCGGGCCCCCGACCCGAGCCCGTCGGCCCACCAGTCGGTCCAGTCTCCACTGTGCTCGGCCAGCCGGTCGCCGAGCCGCTGCTCGACCTCGCGGAAGAAGGCGGTGTTGGTGGACATGCGCAGCTTCGGCCAGGCGTACGTGGCGTTCCATTCCCGCACCACGGACGCCGGCACGATCGACGGGCCTGCGTTGTCCGCGTTGCCGCCCTGTACCCGCAGGTGCAGCACGTCGTACGGGTACGGCGGCTTGTGCAAGGGCACCCCGTCCAGGCCGCTCCACCCGAAAGCCTCCCTGCCGTACGGGACCGGCCGGTTCGCCAGTGACCACAGGTATCCCGGCAGCAGGGCCTGGGCGGCGGCGAAGCCCTCCGCGAGCCCGACGACGTTGCCCTCCATGTACGCCATGCCGTGCGCCGTGTCGGTGAACCAGACAAGTAGCCGGTTGCCGGCCGGCGACCGCCACCAGAACGGCCGGCCGAGGTCCTGCCCGCCGGTGCGGAACGGCACCGAGCGGCCGGCCCAGTTGTGCGCGGCGGACAGGTACCGCACGCCGGCCGCGGCGAGCGCGTCGACGAACCCGACGACCGCGCCGGGCACGTCGGTGTGCATCGCCGAGGTGATCGGGATGCCCAACCGCTCGCGGATGTCGTCGGTGAACCGCAGCATGCGGTGCAGCTCCTCCACCGAGCACGCCTCGGTGTGCAGCTGGAACGGCATCGCGGTGACCTCGATGCGGCCGGCCCGTGCCAGCGCGACGAACCGGTCCACCGCGGCGGCGTCGCGCGAGTCCAGCCACCGTCGCACCGGCAGCGCGGACTCGACGGTCCACCGGAAGCGCGCCTCGTCCGGCCATCCGTCCGTGGCGTCGGCGAGGTCGAGCGCGCTGTCCAGGTACTCCAGGTGGTTGCGCAGCACCACGCCCTGCCGGTCTGTGTAGCCGATGTCCAGGTGCGAGTGGTGCACCAGGTGGATAGTCCACTTGCGCTGTGGAGTCACCACGATGTCGGCCGAGCCGACGCCGTCGACGCAGACGGTGATCCTGCGGGGCCCGTCCACCTCGGGCAGCCACAGGTCGGTGGCGGTCGGGCCGGCTCCGTCGCCGGCCGGTCCGCCGGCCTCGCCGGCGACGGGCCGGCCGGCGACGGCCCGGTCGATGACCGTGCCGCCGTCGACCAGCGAAACCGTGGCACCGACAGGCGCCCCGGTGACCCGGACCGCCTGCCGGAGCGGGTCACCCCGGAACAGGGGCAGCGCCGTGGCGCGGACGTCGCCGGCCACCGTGGTCGTGCCCGCCGCGCGCAGGGTCGCGCGCATGTCGTCGTAGCCCGGCGAGCCGAGGCTCGCCCGCAGCAGCCGACTGGTCACCCCATCTCCTTAGAACTGGCCGAGGGTCAGCCCTCGGGCGAAGATGCGCTGCGCGCCGAGGAACACCAGCACCGTCGGCAGCGACATGACGAGCCCGGCGGCGAGCACCACCGGCACGGTCGAGCCGGAGTAGGCGCTGGAGAGTGCGGACAGCGCCGTCATCACCGGGCGGACGGTCTCGGTCTGCGACAGGGTGAGCCCGAAGAGCAGGTCGTTCCAGACGAAGGCGAACTCCAGGATCACCACCGCGCCCAGCGCGGGCAGGGACAGCGGCAGGTACACCCGCCAGAAGATGCGCCAGACCGAGGCGCCGTCCACCCGGGCCGCCTCATAGATCGAGTAGGCGACGCCGGTGAAGAAGCTGCGCATGACCAGCGCCGCGAGCGGCACGCACACCGCCGTGTAGACAAGCAGCATGCCGGGCCGCCGGTCGTACAGGTCGGCGCTGCTGTAGCCGAGGAAGAGCGGGATCAGCAGCATCTGGATGGGGAAGATGGTGCCCCCGAAGAGCAGCATGAACCACCAGAAGCCGGCCCGCAGCCGCAGCACCACGATGGCGAACCCGGCCATCGCGCCCACCACGACCGCGGCGACCGGCGAGACGACACTGTAGAGCAGCGTGCTGAGGATGCTGGGACCAAGGCCCGCCGCGTCCCAGGCGAGCCGGACGTTGTCGACCAGGCCGAAGTCGCCGTCCGGCACCCAGATCCGGGACGCGTCGTACTCGGTGCTGGGCCGGAACGCGTTGACCAGCAACAGGTAGACCGGGACCAGCCACAGCAGGCCCAGGACGCCGAGGACCAACCTGCGGATCATCCGAGCGCCTCCCGCGTCCGCACCTGCCGGCGCAGGTACGCGAGGGTGACCGCGCCCGTGGTCAGGGTGAGCACCAGCGCGACCGCCGAACCGTAGCCGTACTCCCCGGCCACGAACGCGTCGCGGTACATCGTCACCGCCAGGGTCTCCGAGTTACGCCCGGGCCCGCCCTGCGTCATCACCCACACGATGTCGAACGTCTTGAGGCTCGCCACCAGCGCCAGCCCGACCACGACCGTGGTGAGCGGGGCGAGCAGCGGCCAGGTCACGTGCCGGAACAGCGACCAGCCGCCGGCACCGTCGAGGCGGGCGGCCTCCAGCGGCTCCTTCGGGATGGACTGGAGACCGACCAGGAACAGCAGCGCGTTGACGCCGGTCTGCTGCCACGTCCAGGCAACGATCATCGCCAGCGTGTTCCACGGCTCCTCCTGCAGGAACGACGTCTTCGCGCCGGGCAGGTGCAGCGCAGCGAGCACGTCGTTGGCCGCTCCGCCACTTTGCAGGATGAAGCCCCAGATGACGGCGAGGCCGGCGCCGGAGAGCGCGTACGGCAGCATGAACGGCAGCCGTAGCACGGTGCCTGCCTTGATGCCGTAGCTGAGCACGGCCACCAGCAGGCCCAGGCCCACCGGGACGACCGTGGTGCCGACCACCCACAGGAGCGTGTTGCGCACCGACGTGGACAGGGCCGGGTCGTCGAAGAACCGGGCGAAGTTGTCCACGCCGACCCAGTCCGGCGAGGTGAGGCCGTCGTACTCGGTGAAGCTCAGCGCAACTGTGTAGAGAAAGGGCGCGTAGAGCAGCACAGCGACGAGCAGGACCGCGGGGGAGATGAACCCGAGCGCGCCCCAGCGGGCCCCGCGGTCGCGGCCGGTGGCCCGTCCCCCGCCGGCCGGAGCCTGCCGGGGACGGGCCGTGGTCGCCGTGGCGACCGACATCAGCGACCCTTCCAGTACTCGTCGGCCGCCTTCTGGATGTTCTCCAGCTGCTTCTGGTAGCTGTCCGGGTCAACCATGAACGCGCCGAAGGCGTCCAGCGCGGCGGTCAGCACCGGTGCCGGCGCGGCCTCGAAGTACCGGTTGGCAAGCGCGTACTCGCCGCTGCCGGCCGCCTTCGCGATCTCGCCGAGCCCGGGATCGGGGATGGTCACCTTCGGGTTGGCGGAGACGTCGCCGCGGCTGTTGGCCCACTTCTCCTGCGCGGGCTGCGTCAGCCACCACCGCATGTACTTGGTGCTCGCCTTGGGGTCCGGCGCCTTGGTGAGCGAGCACAGCGGACCGCTCTCGAACGCCACCGTGGTCTTGCTCCGCGCCGGGTCGACGTTCGGGACGACGAACATGCCGTAATCGGTGCCGGGCTTGAGCCCTTGCTGGGTCATGCTGGTGTTGAACCAGGTGCCGAAGAGGGCCATCGCCGTCTTCCCCGACTTGAGCTGGACGGCCGGGTCCTCCTTGCTGCCCGGGTCGGAGAAGTAGCCTTTGTCGATCATTTCCTTCCACCGCTGCATGACCGCTACCACGCCGGGGTCGGTGTACTTGGCCTCGCCGGTCGCGAGTCGGTTGTACAGATCGGGGTCGGTGCCGATCAGCAGCTGCTGGAACCACACGAAGCTGAACAGCACAGAGGTGTGGTAGAAGGGCGTGATGCCCTTCGCCTTCAGCGTGTCCGCGGCGGACAGCAGCTCGGCCCAGCTGGTCGGCGGCTTGAGCCCCGCGGAGTCGAAGACCTTCTTGTTGTAGAACATCACCCAGTAGGAGATGTTGAGCGGCACGCAGTACTGCTTTCCGCCGTAGGTGTAGGTCTCCTTCAGCTCCTCGGGCAGGTCGCCGTTGGCGATCGCCTCCTTCCACAGGTCGGTCGTCTCGGCCACCTGGCCCGCCTCGACGATCTCCTGCAGCCGCCCGCCGGTGTTCCAGGTGAACAAGTCGGGCTTGTTGTTGGTGCGGAAGGAGGCCTTGATGAACGCCGAGTAGGTCGGCTCGTCGGTATAGCCGACCGGAGTCATGCCGATGCCGATCTGGTCTTTGCTCAGCTTCCCGAGCTCCTCGAAGAACGGCTTCCAGGCGCCCTTGTCGTTGTAGAGCTTCAGCTCGGTCTTGCCGCCGCTGCCGCTGTCGCCGGAGTCGCCACCGCACGCGGTCAGCGTCAACGACGCCGCCGCGACGAGAGCGGTGAGTACGCGTAGCCGCACGAACATCACCTTCCCAAGTTCTATCCACAGTAGACATGCGGCGCACGTCTGCTACCTGTTCCAGGTCGCCTCGCCGGTCGGCGCCGCGCGGCGCTGACCGGTCCGGCGGCGACCGGCCGGCGGCGAGGAGGAGGTCGACGCCCTGCTCGCTCGCGGTCCAGCCAGTGCCTCCCGATACTTGTCGCCAGATGGCGTTAGCGATAACGTACACTTTACGAGGCTGCTGGTAAAGAGACGGCGTTATCGTTACCGAAATGAGCTGATGACATGGGCGCAGCGTCCGGGCCGGACACGTTGATCACCTACCGCTACGACCCGACGCCGCACTACCCCGTGCTGGGCGACCGGGTGGTGACCGGTTGGGCGCAGGCGGCCGACACCATCCCCGACGACGTCACCGTGCTCGCCATCGACGGACCGGCGGTGCTGGACTGGCAGGCGGTCGCCGACGGGGTCGCGGCCGCGTTCGCCCGGCGGCGCGAGCCGGTGGTCCTGGTGGACGTGCGCACCGCCGCGCTGCCCTGGGCCGAGGTGGTCGAGCGGACCGAGTCGGCCGCGCTGCGCGACGATCCCGACTTCGCCCGGCTCGCCGGCGGCACGTTGGGATCCCTCATGGACCCGGCTGCGCTGTCCAGGCTCGGCCGGGCGGACGGGGCCGGGCTGCGGGTGCTGTTCGGCCCGGGCGCCGCGCTCGCCGGGGGCGACCGGCTGTGGTGGGTCGACCTGCCCAAGCGGTTCGCCGAGGCGGCCGTCGGCGCCGGGCGCGGACGCAACCTGGGCGCCCCGGACGGCGTGCCGCCGAGCACCCGCCGGCTGTTCTACATCGACTGGCCGCTGCTGGACCGGCACCGCGACGCCATGGTCGACCGGGTGGACCGGTGGTTCGACGTTACCGATACCAGAAGACCGACGTCGATCAGCGGGGCCGCGCTGCGGGAGACCTGCCGGCAGCTGGCCCTCCGCCCCTTCCGGACCAGACCGACCTTCAACAGCACGCCCTGGGGTGGGCACTGGGCCCAGCAGGAGCTGGGGCACAACGCGGGCAAGCCGAACACCGCCGTCGGGTACGAGCTGATCGCGCCGGAGAGCGGGGTGCTGCTCGGCGAGGGCCCGGACCGCTGGGTCGAGGTTCCGTTCCAGCTCGTCGTCGCCCTGTCCCCCGACGCGCTGCTCGGCCCGCAGGTGCGCGAAAGGTTCGGCACCTCGTTTCCGATCCGGTTCGACTACCTCGACACGGTCGGCGGCGGCCACCTCTCGGTGCACTGCCACCCGCGGGACGAACAGATGCGCGAAGTCTTCGGCTGGCCGTACACGCAGCACGAGAGCTACTACCTCATGCGCGCCGGCGAGCACAGCAAGGTGTTCCTCGGCCTGCGCGAGGGCGTCGACATCGAGGAGTTCCATCGGCGGGCGACAGCTGCGGACACCCATGGCGTACCGTTCGACATCGAGCGGTACGTGCAGGCCTTTCCCGCGGTCGCGGGCCAGCTCTACCTGGTGCCGGCCGGCACGCCGCACGGCAGCGGCGAGGGCAACGTGGTGCTGGAGATCAGCGCCACCCCCTACCTGTACTCGCTGCGCTTCTACGACTGGCTGCGCCGCGACGACGCCGGCCGGCAGCGCAGCGTCCACGTTGAACACGCCTTCCGCAACCTGGACCCGGCCCGGGCGGGCGCGGCGGTCGCCCGCGACCTCATCCAGCCGCCCCGCACCCTGGCCGCCGGCGACGGCTGGCGGCTGGAGCTGATCGGCGCCCACCCTGCGATGTTCTTCCAGGTGCACCGCCTCGCCGTCGAGCCGGGCGCAACCGCCGAGCAGCACACCGGCGGCCGGTTCCACGTGTTGACCGTCGTCGACGGCCAGGGCGTCGTGGTCACCACCGCCGGCGGCCACGAGCACCGGCTAAACTACGCGGAAACCCTGGCCGTTCCAGCGTCGGTCACCACCTACTACGTCCACAATGAGGGGCCGGACCTGGTCCGGGTGGCGAAGGCACAGGTGAGATGACCACAGACCCTCCAGCCGAGTCCAACCTGACGATGCGGGACGTGGCGCAGCGTCTGGGCGTCAGCCCGATGACCGTGTCCCGCGCGCTGCGCGGCGCGCCCGGCATCAGCGAGGCCACCCGCCAGCGGGTGCTCGCCGAGGTCACCGCGCTCGGCTACCGTCCGAACAAGCTCGCCCGCGGGCTGCGCTCCGGCGGCCCCCACGAGCTGGTCGGCCTGGTCATCACCAACCTGGCCAACCCGTTCTACTCGCAGCTGGCGATCGGCGTGGAGCAGGTCGCCGTCGCGTACGGCGCCCGAGTGGTGCTCGGCAGCACCGGCGAGGACCCGGACACCGAGCAGGAGGTCGTCACCGACCTGGTCAGCCGGGGCGTCGACGGCCTGGTCGTGGTGCCCGCCGGCTACGACCACAGCCACCTGGGTGAGGTGCTCGCCCGCGGCACACCGGTCGTGCTCGCGGCCAGCCCGCCCAACGGCATCGACGCCGACTGCGTCATCGTCGACGACTTCGGCGGCACCCGGGCCGCGTGCCGCAGCCTGATCGCGCGCGGACACCGCCGCGTCGGCTTCCTGGGGCTTCCCGCGTCACTGTGGACCGGATCCGAGCGCTTCCGCGGGTACGCGGTCGCGCTGGAGGAGGCCGGGATCGAGGTGGACGAACGGTACGTCAGCCGGCAGCGCGGCGACATCGCGCTGGCCGAGAAGGCCGCCCGCCGGATGCTCGAGCTGCCTGATCCGCCGACCGCCTTGCTCACCGCCAACAACCGCAACACCATCGGCGCGCTGCGGGCCCTGCGCGGACGGGCCGGCCCGCCCGACGGCGTGGCGGTCGCCGGCTTCGACGACATCGAGCTGGCCGACATGCTCCAGCTTCCCCTCACGGTGGTCTCCTACAGCCCCGCCGATGTCGGCCGGTCCGCGGCGCAGATGCTGTTCGACAACCTGGAGTCCGCGTCTGCCGCACCCGATCCCGCCCGGCGGCCGCGGCGGCGCGTCGTCATCCCCACCACGCTCGTCGACCATCCGGTGGCGGAGGCCGGCCGGCAGGCGCCAACGGTGGGCTGAGTGGTGTCCGCCCCACCAGTCCCCGTCATGGAGGTCGGCGGCTCGCACGTCACCTGCGGCGCCGTCGATCCCGTCGACGGCCGGCTCCTGCCCGGCACCCGCCACCGCGCCGAGCTCGACCCGCACGCGAGCGCGCCGGTGCTGCTCGACATCCTCGGCGCGACCGCCCGCCAGGTGGCCCAGGCCGGCGGCCGGCTCGCGGCGCGCTGGGGCGTCGCCGTGCCCGGGCCCTTCGACTACGCCCGCGGCATCGCCGCCTACCACGACGTCGGCAAGTTCGCCGCGCTCGCCGGCGTCGACGTAGGTGCCGAGCTGGCCGCCCGGATCGGCTGCTCGCCCACCGACCTACGCTTCCTCAACGACGCGTCGGCGTTCGGCCTCGGCGCCTGGCACCGGTCGGCCGCACATCCGCCGGGCGCCCGGGCACGCCGGATGGTCGCCATCACGCTCGGGACGGGTGTCGGCTCGGCGTTCCTGGCGGACGGCGTCGTTGTGGAAGACGACCCCCGCGTCCCGCCGGAAGGACGCGCCGACCTGCTCACCATCGACGGTCGCCCGCTCGAGGAGACGGCGTCCACCCGCGCCATCGCCGGCCGCTACGCGAGCCTCACCGGCGTGCGGCCCAGCGGACTCCGGGAGCTCGCCTCCCGCGCTGCCCGCGACGCGACCGCGCGCGACGTCATCACCTCCGCGATGCGCAAGCTGGGCACCGCGCTCGCGCCCTGGCTGGCCGCGTTCACCGCCGACGTGCTGGTCGTGGGCGGGGCCATCACCACCGCCTGGGACCTGATCGGGCCACCCCTGCTGGCCGGGCTCACCGACCGCTGCCCTGCCCTGGCCGGGCTGCCGGTGACGGTCGACCCGGATACCGAGTACACGGCCCTCCTCGGCGCAGCCCTCCACGCCTGCCGCGGCTAGCCAGGACGAGAGCCCGCCGCCGGGCAGGCAGCCGGGCCGCGGATCGCGCCTGCCCGGGCCGACAGCCTGCCCGGGCCACCCGGGCCAAAGGTCCCGGCCACGGCGGCGCAATGCCTCTGCCGGCCGGGCCCGCCGCTAAGGACCGTGGAGTGTGAAGGCCACGCCATCGGTTCCGGAAGGGAGACGGCCATGAAGGCGCACGTCGGTGACCGGCTGGTCCTTGAGGGCACGCGTGTCGGGGATCCCCGGCGCGTAGGCGTGATCACCGCCGTCCGCGGCCACGATGGCGCTCCCCCGTACCTTGTCCGGTGGCTGGACAACGGCCGCGAAGCGCTGGTGTTCCCCGGGCCGAGCGCGCGCGTGCAGGCGGCGGTCGCCCCGTCGCGGTGACCGTGCTGACGGGTGACAGCAGCCCCGGCGCGCAGGAGCACGCGGGACGCCGGGTGCTGTTCGCCACCCAGCAAGGGGGCCGGGAGGCGGACACACCGCCGCCGCAGCACGGCCTGACCTCGGCGCAGGCCGCCGCGCGGCTCGCCGCGGACGGGCCGAACATCGTCGCCGCACCACCCCGGCGACGGCTAGCGGCGCGGATAGCGCACCAGCTCACCGATCCTCTGGTGGCACTGCTGCTCGCCGCCGCGGTGGTCACCACCGTGCTCGGGGACCTTGCGGACACCGCGATCATCGCCCTGGTCGTCCTGGTGAACACGGGGATCGGCGTGGTTCAGGAGGTCCGCGCCGACCAGGCCGTCGCCGCCCTGGACCGGCTCGCCGCGCCCACCACCCGGGTCGTCCGCGAGGGCGTGGACCAGGTCATACCCGCCGCGGAGGTCGTCCGCGGCGACCTGGTGCGGCTGGAGGCCGGCGACATCGTCCCCGCCGACCTGCGCCTGACCGTCGCCCACCGCCTCCAGCTGGACGAGTCGGCGTTGACCGGTGAGTCCGTTCCGGTGCCCCGCGACGCCGGCGACGAGCTGAGCGCGGGCACGGTCGTGCTCACCGGGCGGGCCACCGGCGTGGTCACCCGCGTCGGTGCGGCCAGCGCCCTGGGCCGGATCGCCGGGCTGGTGGCCGGCACCCGCCCCGGGCCTACGCCGCTGCAGCGGCGCCTGGCCGGGCTCGGCCGGGTCCTGGGCGGCGCCGCCGTCGTACTGTCCACAGTGGTGTTCGCCGTCGGGGTGGCCACCGGCCGCCCGGTCCTGCAGATGGCCATCACCGCGGTGAGCCTGGTCGTGGCCGCGGTGCCGGAGTCGCTGCCGGTGGTGGTCACCCTCGCGCTCGCGCTGGGCGCGCGCCGGATGACGCGCGCCCGCGCCATCGCCCGGCGACTGCCCGCGGTCGAGACGCTCGGGTCGGTCACCGCCGTCGCCTCGGACAAGACCGGAACCCTCACCGAGGGCCGGATGGCGGTGCGGCAGGCGGTCACCGCCGACGGCGCCGCGTACGCGGTCGCCGGCACCGGCTACGACCCGGCCGGCACGGTGTCGCCCGCGCGGCCCGGTGCCGGTTCCGCGGCGCTGGCGGCGCTGGCCCGCGCGGCCGTGCTGTGCAACGACGCCACGCTCGCCCCACCCAGCGACGACAATCCACAATGGAGCCCCGTGGGCGACCCGATGGAGGCGGCGCTGGTGGCGTTCGCCGCCCGGTGCGGGCTGGACCCGCAGGCGGAGCGAGCGGCCTGGCCGCGGGTCGCCGAGCACCCGTTCGACCACGCCAACCGCCGCATGACCACGGTCCACCGGATGCCGGACGGCCAGTACCTGGTGGTCTGCAAGGGAGCGCCGGAGAGCGTGCCTGGCTCGGCGGCGCTCACGGCCGCCGCCGCGGATCTGGCCGCCGGTGGGCACCGGGTACTCGCCCTCGCCGCCGCGGTCCAGCCGGATCCGCCGGATCCGGCCGCGCCGGCCGGGCTGCGGCCGTTGGGTCTGGTCGGCATCGGCGATCCGGTCCGCGACACTGCTCCGGCCATCGCCGAGGCCTTCCAGCGTGCCGGCGTCCGCCTGCTGCTCATCACCGGCGATCATCCGGCCACCGCCGCTGCCGTCGGTGGGCAGCTGGGCATCTGGCGCGACGGCGACGCCGTGGTGCGCGGCGACGACCACCGGCTCGACCTTGGCGCCGCCGCACAGGTGCGCGTGTTCGCTCGGATCCAGCCGGAGCAGAAGCTGGACATCGTCGCCGCCCTGCAGGCGGAGGGGCACGTCGTCGCGATGACCGGCGACGGGGTCAACGACGCGCCCGCCCTGCGCCGCGCCGACATCGGCGTGGCCATGGGCAGCGGCACCGAGGTGGCCCGGCAGGCCGCCGACCTGGTGCTCGTCGACGACAACCTGGCCACCGTCGCCACCGCCATCCGCGAGGGTCGGCGCATCTACGACAACATCCGCCGCTTCCTGTGCTACGGGCTGGCCGGCGGCGCCGCCGAGATCCTTGTGATGCTGCTCGGACCGCTGGCCGGGCTCGCCGTGCCGCTGCTGCCCGCCCAGATCCTCTGGATCAACCTGCTCACCCACGGCGTGCCGGGGGTGGCGCTCGGCGCCGAGCCGGCCGAACCGGGCATCATGCGCCGGCCGCCGCGCTCGCCCCAGGAGTCCGTGCTCGGTGGCGGGCTGGCCCGAGCCGTCCTCGGTACCGGCGCGCTCATCGCCGCCGTGACGCTCGCCGCCGGCTGGTACGCCCACCGGGCCGGACAGCCCTGGCAGTCGGTCGTCTTCCTGGTGCTCGGCCTGGCCCAGCTCGGCGTCGCCATCGCGGTACGCGCCCGCCGCGACCGGCGGCACCGGCACGCCAACCCGGGCCTTCCCGCGGCGGTCGCGGTCGCCGCCGCCCTGCAGGTCGCCGGTGTCCTCGTACCCCCGCTGCGCGCCCTGCTCGGCACGGATCCGCTCGGGCCCGCCGCGCTGACCGCCTGTGCCGCCGTGGCCGCGGTTCCCGGGCTCGCCGTCCACGGTGCCGGCCGGGTGCGGGCCAGGCGGAGCGACGAGCCACGGGGCCTGGCCACGCGCGTCCCCGGGCGGGCCGGCCGGCCGGGACCAACGGCCCGCCGGCCCGGGCGGACCAGCCCTGACCAGGGCACCTCTTCCCGCTCATGATTGAGCCATGAGCCGACCCGTGGTCGTCGGCGTCGACGGCTCGGCGTCCGCGCTGGGCGCGGTCCGGCTGGCCGTACGCGAGGCCGCCTACCGGCGCCTGCCGCTGCGCGTCGTGCACGCGTTCATCTGGCCGCTGATGCGGGTGCCGCTGGGACCGTCGCCGATCGGGCCCCCGGAGGGCGGCCTGCGCCGGGAGGCGGACCGCATTGTGGCGGAGGCCGTCCGCGAAGCCGCCCGGCAGGATGCCGGTGTGGCGGTGACCGGAGCGGTGGTGACCGGAGCCCCCGCCCCCGTGCTGGTCGAGGAGTCTCGGCAGGCCGCCATGGTCGTCCTGGGCACCCGCGGGCTCGGCGGCTTCACCGGCCTGCTGGTCGGCTCGGTCGCCGTCCAGGTGTCGGCGCACGCGGCCTGCCCCGTCCTGGTGTCCCGCCACGCCGACGGACCGGGGCCGGTGGTGGTCGGCGTGGACGGCTCACCCGCCTCCGGCCTGGCGGTCGACCTCGCCATGGCCGAGGCGAGCTTCCGTGGCGCCACCCTGCTGGCCGTGCACGCCTGGGCCCGCCCGGCGCCTATCCGCCCAGGGGACGTGCCACCGCCGGAGCGGGACGGTGCCGAGGCGACCCAGGTACTCGCCGAGGCGGTGGCCGGGCGCCGGGACCGGTACCCAGACCTGAAGGTGGATCTGCGGGTGGTGCGCGGGCACCCCGGCCATGCCCTGATCACCGCGTCTGCCGGAGCCCAGCTGGTGGTCGTCGGGACCCGCGGCCGTGGCGGCCTGGCCGGGCTGCTGCTCGGCTCGGTCAGCCACGCCGTCCTGCACCACGCCGGCTGCCCGGTGATGCTGGTGCGGCCGGACGCGGCACTGGGAACGCTGCTGACCCCCCAGTAAGCTCGCGAGTGTGGAGGGCGAGCAGCAGCTGGCACCGTCACTCGGCCTGACGCCGCTGTCCCGGGTCCGACTGGACGAGCTGCTGCAGGAGATGCTCGACCGGGTCGGCGAGGTGGTCGCCAGCCGGGAGCGGCTGCGCGCGCTGCTGGACGCCGTGGTCAGCATCAGCACCGACCTGGACCTGCGCAGCACCCTGGAACGCATCGTGCAGGCCGCGAGCCGGCTGGTCGACGCGAAGTACGCCGCGCTGGGCGTGATCGGGCCGGATGGCCGGCTGGTGGAGTTCATCACGCACGGCCTCGACGCCGCAGCCCACGCCGCGATCGGGGAACCGCCCTCCGGGCGCGGAGTGCTCGGCCTGCTGATCGCCGACCCGCGGCCGCTGCGGCTGCCGGACATCACCAAGCATCCGAAGTCGTACGGCTTCCCGCCGAACCATCCGCCGATGCACAGCTTCCTCGGCGTGCCCCTGCGGATCCGCGACCAGGTGTTCGGCAACCTCTACCTGGCCGAGAAGCAGGGCGCCGCCGAGTTCACCGACGACGACGAAGAGATCGTGGTGGCCCTGGCCGCCGCGGCCGGCGTCGCGGTGGAGAACGCCCGCCTCTACGAGGTGGCGCACCGGCGGGAACGGTGGCTGGCCGCCACCGCCGAGATCACCAGCCTGCTGCTCGGCGACGTGCAGCGCACCGCCGCGCTACGCCTGGTCGCGCGCCGCGCCCGTGAGGTGGCCGAAGCGCACCTGGCCCTGGTGCTGCTGCGCGACGACGAGGCCGGGCAACTCACCGTCGAGGTGGCCGACTCCGCGGACGGCACGGACCTGGCCGGCACCGTGTTGCCGCTGGCGGAGACCGCGTTCGCCGACAGCGGCACCCTGGTCCTGGAGGACCTGGGCAAGGCGGCCCCGTGGCCGGTGCCGCTGGTCACCGGGCCGGCGGTGGTGGCGCCGCTGGCCGCCGCCGAGACCCTGCACGGCGTGCTCGTGGTCGCCCAGTCGCCGGAGCACAGCCGGCCGGTCGACGACGACGTGTCCATGCTCACCGGATTCGCCGGCCAGGCCGCGCTGGCCCTCGAGCGCGCCCGCGCCCAGGAGGAGCGCGAGCTGCTGGCGGTGCTGGAGGACCGCGAGCGCATCGCCCGCGACCTGCACGACGTGGTCATCCAGCGGCTGTTCGCCACCGGCCTGCACCTGCAGACCGCCACCCAGCTCGCCGTCCGTCCCGAGCTGGCCGCCCGGATCAGCACCGCCGTGGACGACCTGGACACCACCATCCGCGACATCCGCACCGCCATCTTCGAGCTGCGCACCCCGATGTCGGCGACGCTGCGCACCGACCTGCGCGAGATGGTCGACGGCGCGGCCCGGCCGCTGGGTTTCCGCCCGGCGCTGGAGCTGACCGGCCCGGTGGACAGCGCGGTGCCCGACGACCTCCGGCCGGACCTGCTCGCCGTGGTCCGTGAAGGACTGTCCAATGTGGCCCGGCATGCCAGGGCCAGCGCGGCCACGGTCCGGGTCCAGGTCGGCGACGGCCGCCTGCTGGTGGGCATCGCCGACAACGGCGTGGGTGCGGCAGGCGCACAGGAGCGCGGCGGGCTGGCCAACATGCGCCAGCGCGCCGCCCGCCACGGCGGCACCTTCGACATCCGCCCCGCCGAGCCCAGCGGCACGATCATCGAGTGGTGCGTGCCGCTGTAGTTCGCACGCGGCGTCCCGGCCTCGCCCGGGCCGCCGGACCCGCGACGCCGTGACGCTACCGGGCGAGCTGGGCCAGCAGGTTGATGGTCGTCGCGACGATGACCGCGCCGAACAGGTAGGAGACAAGGGCGTGCCGCAGCACCGTGGCCCGCATCGGCCGGGTGGTCAGATCGGTGTCGGATACCTGGAAGGTCATCCCGACCGTGAAAGCCACGTAGGCGAAGTCGGAGTACGCCGGCAGATGCTGCTGATGGAAGTCGATGCCGCCGCGCTCCTCCTCGTAGAACAACCGGGCGTACCGCAACGTGTAGATCGTGTGGATCAGCGCCCACGAGAGCAGGACTCCGGCGAGGCCGACGCCGAGGGCCTGGAGCGGCGCGTCGCCGCCCCGGGCGTTGACCACCAGCAGCAAGCCGAGCCCGAGCAGGCTCGAGACCGCCGCGATGAACAGCAGAGCGTCGGTCCATCCGCGGGTCTGGTCCTCCGCCACGGCCAGCCGCCGGGTCCGGTGGCCGTCCATCCGCCAAATCGCCGGCCAGGTGAGCACCAGGTAGGTCAGCGCCGTCAGGTCCCACCCGACGAGCGCGGCCTCGATCGGTGGCCCGAGGTAGTCGGCGGTCACCCCACCCGCGAGGCCGACCGCGGCCGCGATCGCCAGCCGCAGCGCGGCGGGGCGATGCCCTCGTTCATCCCACAAGCGCACCTGCTGCGCGTACCCGGTAGGTCGCACCGTAAGTCCGGCGCCGGTCCCCTACCACCGGCCGCACAAGGCGTACCGCCTCGGCGCCGGGCGCGAGACCGCAGCCTTCGACCATCGCGTCACCGGCGATCGCGGTGGGTAAGGCGGTCAGGTGGTGGCGAAGGCGGCGGCGCGCCGCTACGCGGCGAGACCAGCGCTGTGCGGCGGGTTCAGCTGGGCATGACCTGCCGCACCTGCCTGGCCAGGCGTTGGGACCCACCACCCGCGGCGTCCAGCTTCTGGAGCGCTTGCCGCAGCAGGACGATGGATCCGCCGGCGTACCCGGCGGTCAGCGCGAGCGCCGCGAGCCGGCGGGGCAACACCAGCTCCAGCAGGCGCAGCGCGGCCGCCGTCGCGCTGGCCGCCGCCATCACCGCGCTGCCGGCGGCCGCGGCGACCAGGACCAGCCCGGTCAGCGCCGGGCGCGGCTGGCCGACCAGGTCCTCGCGCAGCCTGGCCAGTTCCTGCCGGCCCACCTCGAGCATGTCATTGGCCAGGCGCCGGCCCAGATCGTCGTTCGCGACGCGGCCGTCGCCCGCCCGGCCCTCACTCATCGCAGCCCCCGTCCACGTCCGCGCACCGCTACTGGCCCGCTCCAGCACCGGCGTCGCGACCGCGGGCCAGCAGGCCGTTGCGGAGCTGGCGACCGGCGAGGAAACCCGTGGCGAAGGCCATGCCGGCGACCCCCAGCCCGCGCCACGGCATCGCCGACACCAGCTTCCGCGCGCCCACTTTGGGCTCCACCGCCGTTCCGGCTACCGCCCCGGCAGCGGTGACGGCCCGCTCGCGAACCGCGTGCAGGATGCGGGTTGGCGCGGATGCGCGCGTTCGGCGTCCCATCACGACACGAGCTGGTTGATCTTGTCCCGGGCCACCGTGGCCAGGGTGGCCGCCTTGTGCGGCTGCCCGCGCAGGAAGGCCTCGGTGAAGTGCTTGGCCTGGTCGTAGGCGACCTTGCCAGGCATCGGCGGCTCGTCCGGGTTGACGTCGCAGTCCACCAGCGCCGGGCCCGGATGCGCCAGCGCGTCGCGCACGGCCTGCGCGACCGCGGACGGGCGGGTGACCTTCGTCCCGTGCCCGCCGCACGCCCTCGCCCACGCGGCGAAGTCGCCCTCCGGCCCCTCGTGGCGCACCCGGTACTCCGGGTAGCCGAGGATGATCTGCTCCCACAGGATCTGGCCGAAGGAGTTGTTGTTGTTCACGATGACCTTGATCGGCAGCTCGTGCCGGACCGCGGTGAGGAACTCGGCCATGAGCATCGCGAAGCCGCCGTCACCGACGTACGCGATGACCTGCCGGCCGGGGTACGCGTGCTGCGCGGCGATCGCGTACGGCAGCCCGGGCGCCATGGTGGCCAGGTTGCCGGACAGGTAGAACTGCCGGTCGCCGCGGATGGTCCAGTGCCGGGCGGCCCACGTGGCGATGGTGCCGGAGTCGGTGGTGAGGATGGCGTCGTCCGCGGCAAAATCGTCCACACAGGACATCAGGTACTGCGGCGCGATCGGGTCCCGCCGGGAGTCCTCGAGCGCGGCCATGTCCGACCGCCAGCGCTCCATCTTGGACTGGTACTGCTGCAGGAAGCTGCGGTCGCCGGCACGCAGCAGCGGAAGGAGGTCGCGCAGGGCCAGCTTGGCGTCGGCGGCCACCGGCGCCTCGGTGGGCAGCCGCAGCCCGGCCCGGGTCGGGTCGATGTCGATCTGCACCACCCGTGCCTGCCCCGGCTTGGGCAGGTGCTTGGTGTACGGGAACGAGGTGCCGACCATGAGCAGCGTGTCGCACTCCTCCATCAGCTCCTCCGACGGCTTGGTCCCCAGCAGCCCGAGCCCGCCGGTCGTGAGTGGATGGTCGTCAGGTACCACCGCCTTGCCGGGCAGCGTTTTGACGATCGGGGCGCCCAGCTTGTCCGCGACCGCCAGCACCTCGTCCCGGGCGTGCAGTGCGCCCACTCCCACCAGCATCGCCGGCTTGCTGCCGGCGTTGAGCACATCCGCGGCCAGGCGCAGGTCCTCGGGGTCGGCGGGCAGCATCCGGGGCCGGTAGACCGCCGCGGTGGCCGGCGAGTTCGCCGGCGCGATGTGCCGGTACGGGTCCTCGTCCACCGGGGCGACCTGGATATCGTTCGGGAACGTCAGGTGGGCAACCGTCCGCTTGCTCAATGCGTTGCGCACCGCCAGGTCGACCACCGCCGGCATCTGCTGGGGGTTGGTGATCATCAGGTTGTAGCCGGCCACGTCCTGGTAGAGCCGGTCCAGGTGCACCTCCTGCTGGTAGTGCGTGCCCAACACCGACGTCTCCTGCATGCCGGTGATGGCGAGCACCGGCACGCCGTCCAGCTTGGCGTCGTACAGCCCGTTCAGCAGGTGGATCGCACCGGGGCCGGACGTGGCCGCGCACACGCCCAGCCTGCCGGTCGCCTTGGCGTACCCGGTGGCCATGAACGCGGCCGCCTCCTCGTGGTGCACCAGGACGAACCGGATCTCGTCCTGGCAGCGACGGAACCCTTCCATCAGGCCGTTGATGCCGTCGCCCGGCAGGCCGAACACCGTGTCCACGCCCCACGCCACCAGCCGGCGCGCGAGGCTCTCGCCCACGATCTGCTTCATCAGCGCTCTCCTCATCTCCCCGCCTCTGCGGCCCTACCCGTTGCCGCGCGACGGCAAACAGCCCGGCTGGACTCGCAGATCTCCACGCGCCTACGGGTTGGTCGCGGTAGGCGGGCCGGCCGGGTATCGCAGCGGTGACACCTGGGTAATGCGGCGACATCAGCGATCAGCGAGAGGTAGCCGACCATCGGTGCCGACGAAGGTGATGCGCGCGTGCCGGCGAGCCGGTGGCTCGCCCGGCTCACGGCGTTCTTCGGCGGGCCCGCCCGGACCCGGGTGGTGCTGCTCTTCGCCGGGGTGCTGGCGCTCAACTCGGCGGACAGCGGCACGATCGGTGCCGTCGCCGCGCCGCTGGAGGCGGACCTGGGCATCAGCCACACCCAGCTCGGCCTGCTCGCCACCGTCTCCTCCGGCATCGGCGCGCTGGCGGCACCGGTGGCCGGCGCGCTCGCCGACCGGACCGCGCGGGTACGGCTGCTGGCGGCGACCATCGTGGTATGGGGCGTGGCCCTGGTCGCCGGCGGGCTGGCCACCAGCTACCTGTGGCTGCTGCTGTCCCGGCTCGCGTTGGGCGCCGCCGTCGCGGCCTCCGGCCCGGTGGTCGCCTCGCTGGTCGGCGATCTCTTCCCGCCCGAGGACCGGGCCCGGGCGTACGGCTGGGTGCTCACCGGTGAGATCGCCGGGGCCGGCATCGGCCTGCTGCTCGGTGGCGACATCGCTCTCGCGCTCTCCTGGCGCGCACCGTTCTTCCTGCTCGCCGTGGCGAGCCTGGTGATGGCCGCCGCGCTGTGGCGGCTACTGCCCGAGCCGGCCCGGGGTGGGACCAGCTGGCTACGCCCGGAGCGGGGCGGGGACGGCAGGGACGCCGGCCGGCCTCGCCGCGGGCTGGATCGGTCGGACCCGGACACCCGGGCGGTTCTGGCGGGTCGGGGAGCCAGGCCCGCCGACGACCGGGTCTTGCGGGCTGACCCGAACGAGCTGTCCTGGTGGGCGGCGGCGCGCTATGTCCTGCGCATCCCCACCGTCCGGTCACTGATCGTGGCCTCGTCCATCGGGTACTTCTTCTTCGCCGGCCTGCGCACCTTCGCGGTGGTCTTCGTGGTCCAGCACTACGCGCTGGCGCGCGGACTGGTCACCGTCCTCGTCCTCGTCATCGGCCTGGGGGCGCTGGCCGGCACGCTGGCCGGTGGTCGGCTCGCCGACCGCGCTGTCCCGCGCTATCCGACCGTACGGGTGGTCCTGCCGGCGGTCGGGTACGGGACCGCGGCGGTGCTGTTCGCCCCCGGCCTGCTGCTGACCGCGGTCTGGCCCGCGCTGGCGCTGTTCACCCTGGCGGCCGCGTTCCTGGCCGCGGCCAACCCGCCCCTGGACGCCGCCCGGCTGGACATCGTGCCCGGCCAGCTGTGGGGGCGCGCCGAGAGCGTACGCACGGTGCTGCGGCTCGCCGCCGAGGGGGTCGCACCGGCCGTGTTCGGGTTCGTCGCCGACCTGCTGGGCGGCTCCGCCCATCGGGCGGCCGGCCTGCGCGACGCCTTCCTGATCATGCTGGCGCCGCTGTTCGCCAACGCGGCGATCGTCCTGGTCAGCCGCCGGAGCTACCCGCGGGATGTGGTCACCGCCGCGGCCTCCGGCCCGGGCTCGTCCGGCGGCTCGCCGGTGGTCGCGTCACGGTGATCATGGCCGGTGGGCGTGTTTGGAGTGGGCGGCCAGGGTTACAGGCCGGTTGTCGGCGGACGCGAGGTTGGCTGTGGACAGCATCGGTGAGCGAGACATCCGTCTCCTCGACGGCAGCACCTTCCTTGTCAGCGATCTCGACGGAGACGTGGCCTCCGGCCCCGGCCGTTCCGAGGGACTGTACTACCGGGACACGCGGCACCTGTCGCTGTGGCAGGCGCGCCTGAACGGCCGGCAGCTGCATGCGCTCACCGCGATGAACACCGAGTACGACGAGGCGTACTTCTACCTGGTGGAGGAGAGCGCCGCCGCGCCCGCCGCGCCCGTCGCGTCGCTGGTGCGGCGCCGCCGTCTCTCCCGAGGTCTGCACGAGCAACTGACCGTGAACAACCGAAGCGGCCAGGACCTGCCGGTCGTGCTCACCGTGGCGTTCGGCGCCGACTTCGCCGACCTGTTCCACACCAAGCACCGCCTGCCCGCCAACGGCCCGACCTTCCGCAGGGTCGAAGCGGACGAGGTGGTCCTCGGCTACGAACGGGACGACTTCCGCCGCTACACCCGCATCCGCGCGCCGGGGGCGTTCCTGACCACGGAGTCGGCCACCTTCCAGGCGACCGTGCCACCCGGCTCGTCCTGGACGGTCGATCTGGAGGTCGCCGTGGCCACCGAGACCGTGCTGCACCGGCCGGTGCCGCGGCGCGAGCCGAACATGGACCAGAACCTGGATGAATGGCTCGCCTCGACGCCCCGGTTGGAGACCGACTGGGTGCAGGTGGCGGACACCTACCACCGCAGCCTGGTCGACCTGGCCGGCCTGGGCTACTACCCGGACAAGGCGCCCCGATCGTCGGTACCCGCCGCCGGGCTGCCCTGGTACATGGCCCTGTTCGGGCGGGACAGCCTGATCACCTGCTACCAGGCGCTGCCGTTCGTGCCCGAGCTGGCCCGTAGCACGCTACGGGCGCTCGCCGCGTGGCAGGCCGACCGGATGGACGACTTCCGTGACGCCGAACCGGGAAAGATCCTGCACGAGCTCCGGGAGGGCGAGCTCGCGTACTTCCGCGAATGGCCGCAGTCGCCGTACTACGGCTCGGCCGACTCGACCCCGTTGTTCCTCATCCTGCTCGACGAGTACGAGGCGTGGACGGGCGACACGGGACTGGTCCACGAGCTCGAGGGCGCCGCCCGCGCCGCCCTGTCGTGGCTGGAGCAGTACGGCGATCTCGATGGAGACGGCTACGTAGAGTACCGCACCCGTACCTGGTCGCACGGCTTGCAGAACCAGTGCTGGAAGGACTCTCCCAACTCGGTCGTCTACCCGGACGGACGGCTCGCGCCGCTGCCCAGGGCGACCTGCGAGCTGCAGGGGTACGCGTACGACGCCCGGCGCCGCACCGCGCGGCTCGCCCGGGAGATCTGGCGGGACGACGCCTTGGCCGACCGGCTCGACCGGGCGGCGGCCGAGCTGAAGGACCGCTTCAACCGCGACTTCTGGCTCGCCGACCGCGGCCACTACGCGTTCGCGCTGGACGGCGAGAAACATCCGGTCCCGACTCTCACCTCCAACATCGGGCACCTTTTGTGGAGCGGCATCGTCGCCGACGAACGGGTCGAGCCGGTGGTGGCGCACCTGCTGGGCGAGGCGCTGTTCTCCGGATGGGGCGTCCGGACGATGTCGTCGGCCGAGCCGGCCTACAACCCGCTCGCCTACCACCGGGGCACCGTCTGGGCGCACGACAACTCGCTGATCGCGATGGGCCTGGCCGGCTACGGGCACCGGCCGGAGGCGACCCGTCTGGCGGTGTCCATCCTGGACGCGGCTGTCCATTTCAATCACCGCCTGCCCGAGTGCTTCAGCGGGGAGGACCGCCGGGTGGCCCCGACGCCGGTGCCCTACCCGGACGCCGCATCACCACAGGCGTGGGCGACCGGCGCTCCACTGCTCATGCTGCGCGTCCTGCTCGGGCTGCGACCCGGCGATCCGGATCCGGTGGTCGATCCCGCCCTGCCGGCGGGCGTCGGCCGGCTCGAGCTGCATGGTCTGGCCCGGCGTCGGCAGGGTGCGGTGCGCCATCGCTGATGCGGGCGGGCGCGCCGGATGTTCTCAGCTACCCGGCTCGCGCGGGCGGGATCCGGACCGGATGGTGCAGAACCAGGCCACCGAGTACGACCGTCCAGACGGTCAGCGTGTCGAAGGCGACCCGTTCCATCCCACCCGAACCGAGTACGGGATGGACGCCACCGAGATAGAGCAGGCACGCGACGACCGCGATGGCCCCCCAGACGATGCTGAACCAGCGCGCCCGCCCGGTGACGCCGGCAGAGCCGATCCCCGCCAGCACCATCCCGGCCGCGCCGGGCACCTGGAGCAGAGCGCCGGCCGCGTGCACCGGCAGGTTGACGTTCTCCGGGGCACACCCGACGAGCACCCCTCCCGCACCGGCCGCCGCCACGCAGCCGAGCCCGGCTCTGCTGGCCGTGCGCCCCGGCCACCAGCGCCAGGTCAGCAGCGCGCCGGCCGCGGTCAGCACCCCGCCGGCAGCGAACGCCACGTTCATCACCAGGTGCCGGGGAGAGCAGATTTCGCGGGTGTGGCCCTGAGGGCTGATGTACTCACCGCACGTGGTGTTGCCCAGATCGCTGATCGGGTTCGCGCCGAAGTCGTACGCCGGGTGCGCCCAAGCGGCCGCGACGATCGGCTGCGCGACCAGGTAGACGACCGTCAGCACCCAGCAGATACCACCGGCCACGATCACCGAGCGACTCGCACCCCGGTGCCAGCTGCGGACCATGCCCCGACCGTGCACCTCGTCCGCGGGACACAATCGCCCGCTGACGACCATCACCCTGACGGGGGCATCCCGATCACGCGGCTCGGGGAGCAGCACCTCGGCGGTTACCCACCTTTGTTACGAGCGCAGCTTGTATTTATTATCGGAGGGTCGGCACGGCAGCGCTCAGCACGGTATCGAGGTGGCGGACATGGAGACCCAGACCCTGGCGGCGGCTCTGGAACGGGAGCACCGCGAGATCGATGAAGGAGTTGAGGCCTTTTCGGCCCGGCAGGGGTCCGGCGACGAGGTCCAGGCCGCCTTGTCCCGCGCCATCCGCGCGCTCCGCCGCCACATCTACCTGGAGGAGGAGTTCCTGTTCCCGCCGTTGCGCGAAGCGGGACTCGTGGCTCCGATCCTCGTCATGCTGCGCGAGCACGCCCAGATCTGGCAGACGCTCGACGCCATCGAAGGCGACCTTCGCGCCGGTGGCGACGCCGACGCCCTGTGCCGGCAACTCGCCACCCAGCTCCTGCATCACAACCTGAAGGAAGAGAAGGTCCTCTACCCGCAGGCCGACGCCGTGCTGACGGCGTCGGCGACCGGACAGCTGCTGGCCTTCCTCGACTCCGGGGAGCTGCCCGACGGGTGGGTGTGCCAGAAGGCGCGCTGAGCTCGCGCGAACGTCCGGCAGGCGCGAGCGCCGTGCCGCAAGCGCGGTACTCAGCCTCGCGCCGCTGGCGTCCGGGATGCTGGAGAGCCGAGCGGGCTGGGCATCCACGCGTGCGCCCAGGTGCCTCCCACCCTGGACACCCACTCCTTGGGCGGGCGCAGCGGTGGCTCGGGGTATCGGGCCGGGTCGGGCAGGTCCGGGGCGGACTTCACGCCGGACGCCGCCATCTCCTTTTCCAGCCAGCGCAAGGCGGACTCGCCGGTGGATGGCGGTTCGCCGTCGGCCAGCAGGACCGGCAGGGCATCGGTGCCCAGTTGGGTCCACTCGTATCGCCAGGCGCGGATTCGTCGCCACGCCTCCGTGGTGATCGGGCCGCCGCTCGGGCTCACCGCCAACCCGTCGCGCAACGTCCAGGAACGGGACCGGCCGCGCAGGATGGGCCCGGCCAGCAGCCTGCGCAGCATCTCGGGGCTGCCGATGTCCAGGCCCTGTTCCCAGTACGCGGTGTAGAGCACCCGCCGGACGTCGGCCCCGACGCCCGCGCCATAGGCTTCCGCGTACCCGGACACCGCCGCCTCGGTCCTGGATATCGCGCGGGGGGTCGTCCACAGTAGCCGCTCATCTGGCGTCGCCAGATCGGCCACCGCTGCCATCTTCCGCTCCAGTGCGGCGCGCTCGGGCGGACCGAGGACCAGTCCGGTCGCGGGAACGCGGCGATCCCACTCGACGGCGCGCCAGTCGACCTCGATCGCGGCGGCGGCGAGCGCGTCGACCCGCCGGCTCGCCAGGTAGCACCACGGGGATGTGAAGTCGGCATAGATAACGATGCCCATGCTTACCACCACCGGACGAGGGCTTTTAACTAAGACGATAGTCAAAAATACCCGTGGTCGGAAGCGGGTGTGAGCGGCGAGACGGCGGCGTCGCAGCTGCCACCCGACCGGTGGCCGGTGCGCCGAGCCATGAACACGAGTCGCCGGTCAGCATGGCACCCGCCCAATGGCGGTTTCCGGCCGCCAGCGGGTCGACGGCGGTACTGTCACGCGGGCTCGAACAGGCAGCCCGCGGGCTGGTCCGGGCGGAAGGCGGTCAGCCCGGCTGCCGCCGTGCCCGGCGACCCCCCGCGCGGGTGGACCGCCGCTCGCTCACGCGGCCGGCCTGCGGGTGTGCGCGCGCCGCTGTCGCCCCGCTCGCCGCCTCCTGGTCCTTGGCGGCGAGGTGGGCCACGCACAGATGGGGTTCGACAAAGGGGTCGAGCCGCCTGGCCTCGATGGGCGCGTCCAGCTCGGCGAGCATGCCCTGCATGAGCCCCAGGTGGATGGCGCAGACCACCTCGCGGTGCTCCTCGGCCGCCTCGCGGAACGGGCAGTGGTGCAGCAGGATCTTCCGCTGCCGCCCGGTGGTGACCGCCTCCGGCGCGAACCCGATCTCGCCGAGCGTGCTGACCAGCTGGTCGGTCGCCGCGCCGGCGTCGAGCCGGCGGAACGGCGGTGGCCGGTCGACCAGGTACCGACCCCAGACTCGGCCGGCCTGCGCGGCGGCCAGGGAGGGTTGCGCGGCCTCGGCCGCGACGTAGCTGGCGAGGATCTCGGCCAGCAGCCGGTAACTGCGCCGGCCGGTCCGGGCGGCTCCGGGCCGGGCCAGGTACATGCTGCGGGGGCGGCCGGGCTGCTCGCGTTCCTCGGTGGTCCGGTCCGCGAGGCCGGCCTCGACCAGGGCGTCGAGGTGGAAGCGGGCGGTGTTCACGTGCAGCCCGACCTGCCGGGCCACCTCGCCCACCCCGAGCGGCTCACCGGCCTGCTGCAGCACCTCCAGCACACGAGCCCGGCTCTCGCCCAGTGCCGGCACCGGGCCCTCCTCGGCGTGCAGCAGATCTCGGACACTCATCCGCCTATTTTTGCTTAGAATCATGGTAGAAACAAACCCGGCTCGCCGACGCATGGACGGCCGCTCGCGGGGTACGGCTCTGCCCCTTCGTCCAAGACATCCCGTGAAGACGAGGTGGTCGCCGGTGCCCGCGAAAAAGACGGCAGCTCAGCCGGGGCGGCAGCCGCTGGCCCCGTTGCTGCCGCACGGCGAGCCGGTGGAGGCGCTGCTGCGCAGGTCGCAGTATTTCATGCCGGGCGAGTCGTCGCCCGACTACCGCGAGGTGCACCGGCGCGGTGGTCGCGGCGCGGAGGAGTTCTACCGGGAGCGGTGGCGGCACGACAAGGTGGTGCGCTCCACCCATGGGGTCAACTGCACCGGCTCGTGCTCCTGGAAGGTGTACGTCAAGGACGGCATCATCACCTGGGAGACGCAGCAGACCGACTACCCGTCCATCGGCCCGGACTCCCCGGAGTACGAACCGCGTGGCTGCCCACGCGGGGCCTCCTTCTCGTGGTACACGTACTCGCCGTCGCGGGTCCGGTATCCCTACGTTCGCGCGCCCCTGCTCGAGCTGTGGCGCCAGGCCCGGGCGCGGACCGCCGACCCGGTGGCGGCCTGGGCGGAGATCACCGGGGATCCGGCCAAGGCGGCGCGGTACAAGACGGCCCGGGGCAAGGGCGGGTTCGTCCGGTCGACCTGGCCCGAGGTCGTCGAGCTGGTGGCGGCCGCCCATGTGCACACCATCAAGCAGTACGGCCCGGACCGGATCGTCGGGTTCTCCCCGATCCCCGCGATGTCGATGGTGTCCTACGCCGCGGGGACGAGGTTCCTGTCGATGATCGGCGGCACGATCCTGTCGTTCTACGACTGGTACGCGGACATGCCGATCGCCTCCCCGCAGGTGTACGGCGACCAGACCGACGTGCCGGAGTCAGGAGACTGGTGGAACGCCGCCTACCTGATCATCTGGGGCACCAACCTGCCCATCACCCGCACCCCGGACGCGCATTTCATGACCGAGGCGCGCTACCGCGGCCAGAAGGTGGTCGTGGTCAGCCCGGACTACTCCGACCACACCACGTTCGCCGACGACTGGCTGCCGGCGGCTCCCGGCACCGACGGGGCGCTGGCGATGGCGATGGGGCACGTCATCCTCAGCGAGTTCTTCCGCGATCGCCAGGTGCCGTACTTCACCGAGTACGTCAAGACCTACACCGACCTGCCGTTCCTGGTCACTCTGCGCGAGCACGACGACGCCTACCTGCCCGGCCGGTTCCTGACCGCGGCCGACCTCGGTGAGCGCTCGGAGGGCGCAGCGCACAAGACAGTGCTGCTGGACGCGCGGACCGGCGAGCCGGTGGTCCCCAATGGATCGCTCGGGTTCCGGTACACCGACTCCGGGATCGGCCGGTGGAACCTGGAGCTGGACGGTGTCGACCCGGTGTTGACGCTGTACGGCAGGCACGACGAGGCCGTCCCCGTGGACCTGCCGCGCTTTGACGTCGGCGAGACCGAGGGCGGGTCGGCGATCCGCCGTGGTGTTCCCGCGGTCCGCGTCGCCGGCCAGCTGGTGACCACGGTGTTCGACCTGCTGATGGCGCAGTACGCGGTGCGCCGCGACGGCCTGCCCGGCGAGTGGCCGTCCGGCTACGACGATGCCGCGCAGCCGAACACGCCGGCCTGGCAGGAGCGGATCACCTCGGTGCCGGCGGCCGCGGCGGTCCGGGTGGCCCGGGAGTTCGCCCGCACCGCGGAGCTGTCCCGCGGCCGGGCGATGATCTGCATGGGCGCCGGTACCAACCACTGGTTCCACTCCGACCAGATCTACCGGAGCTTCTTCACGCTGACCATGCTGTGCGGGTGCCAGGGCGTCAACGGGGGCGGCTGGGCGCACTACGTGGGCCAGGAGAAGGTCCGGCCGCTGACCGGCTGGTTCACGCTGGCCTTCGGGCTGGACTGGCAGCGGCCGACCAGGCACATGACGGGTACCGCGTACTTCTACACGCACACCGACCAGTGGCGGTACGAGAGCTTCAGCGCCGACGAGCTGGCCAGCCCGCTGGGTTGCGGCCTGTTCCGCGGCCGCAGCTTCATGGACTGCCTGGCGCAGGCATCCCGGCTGGGCTGGACGCCGTCGCATCCGGCGTTCGGGCGTAACCCGCTGGATTTGGCCGACGAGGCTGCCCGCGCGGGCCGCCCGCTGGCCGAGCACATCGTCGAGGAGCTGCGGGCGGGCCGGCTGCGGTTCGCCGCCGAGGACCCGGACGCGCCGGAGAACTGGCCACGGGTGATGACGGTGTGGCGGGGCAACCTGCTCGGCTCGTCGGGCAAGGGCATGGAGTACTTCATGCGGCACCTGCTCGGCACCGAGGACGCGGTCCGCGCTCAGGAGTCACCGCCGGGCCTGCGGCCGGCCGAGGTGCGCTGGCGGCACGAGGGCCCCCGCGGCAAGCTCGACCTGCTCACCACGATCGACTTCCGGATGACCAGCACCTGCACCTACGCCGACGTGGTGCTGCCGGCGGCGACCTGGTACGAGAAGTACGACCTGTCCAGCACGGACATGCACCCGTTCGTGCACTCGTTCAACCCGGCGATCGCGCCGCCGTGGGAGTCCCGCACAGACTTCGACGTGTTCCGGCTGATCGCCGAGGAGTTCTCCCGGTTGGCCGCCATCCATCTGGGGAAGCGCACCGACGTGCTGGCCGTACCGCTGATGCACGACACACCGGACGAGATGGCGCAGCCCGGCGGGCGGGCGCTGGACTGGAAGGCCGGCGAATGCCAGCCGGTGCCGGGTGTGACGATGCCGCGGCTGGTGGCGGTCGAGCGGGACTATCCCGCGGTGGCGGCGAAGATGGCCGCGCTCGGCCCGCTGGTCGACCAGCTCGGCACCACCACCAAGGGCATCACCTGGACGCCCAGCCAGGCCGTCGACCAGCTGCGCCGGAGGAACGGCGTCATCCGCGGCGGCGTGGCCAGCGGGCGGCCCTCGTTGGAGCGCGACATCCAGTTCGCCGAGGCCATCCTCGCCCTGTCCGGAACCACCAACGGGGAGATCGCCCTCCAAGGGTGGCGGGCGCTCGAGCGCCGTACCGGCGTCGCCCTGGCCGATCTGGCCGCCGAGCGCGCCGGGGAACGCATCTCCTTCGCCGACACCCAGGTCCAGCCGCGGGCCGTGATCACCTCACCCGAGTGGTCCGGCAGCGAGACCGGGGGCCGCCGCTACTCCCCGTTCGTGGTCAATGTGGAGCGAAAGAAGCCATGGCACACCCTCACCGGGCGCATGCACTTCCTGCTGGACCACGACTGGATCGCCGAGTACGGCGAGTGGCTGCCGGCGTACCGGCCGCCGCTGGACTACGCCCGCCACTTCGGCGGGCAAGGCGCCGCCGGTCCGAGCCGGCCCGAGATCACCGTCCGCTACCTGACCCCGCACTCGAAATGGTCCATCCACTCGGAGTACCAGGACAACCTGCACATGCTGCGGCTGTTCCGCGGCGGGCCGGTGATCTGGATGAGTCCCGACGACGCGGCGACCATCGGCGTACGGGACAACGACTGGATCGAGGCGTACAACCGCAACGGCGTGGTCGCCTGCCGCGCCGTGGTCACCCACCGGATGCCCAAGGGCACGGTCTTCATGTACCACGCCAAGGACCGGCACCTGATGACCCCGCGCTCGGAGATCTCCGGCTGGCACGGCGGGTCGGACAACTCCCTGACCCGGCTGGTCATCAAGCCCACCCACCTGATCGGCGGGTACGCGCAGCAGACCTTCGCCTTCAACTACCACGGTCCGACGGGTAACCAGCGCGACGAGGTCGCCGTCATCCGCCGGCGCAGCCAGCACGTGCAGTGGTGAGCGAGGAGGGGAGCGACGCGGTGAGACCGATGGCCCAGATGGCGATGGTGATGAACCTCGACAAGTGCATCGGCTGCCACACCTGCTCGGTCACCTGCAAGCAGACCTGGACCAACCGCTACGGCACCGAGTACGTGTGGTTCAACAACGTCGAGACGAAGCCCGGCATCGGCTACCCGCGCCGCTACGAGGACCAGAACCAGTGGAAGGGCGGGTGGACGCTGGACCGCAAGGGCCGGCTGCAGCTCAAGGCCGGCGGTCGGGTGCGGCGGCTGCTGTCCATCTTCTACAACCCGGACCTGCCCACCATCGACGACTACGGCGACCCGTGGACCTACGACTACCAGACGGTGATCGACGCGCCGCTCGGCACGCCGAATCCCAGCGCGCATTCCATCTCGGCCCTGACCGGCCGGGACCTGAAGGTGCGGTGGGGCAGCAACTTCGACGACGACCTCGCCGGCGCGCCCGAGTACGCCACCGGCGACCCCGACCTGGCCGGGCTGGAGGACCGGGTGCGGATGGAGTACGAGCAGGTGTTCATGTTCTACCTGCCGCGCATCTGCGAGCACTGCCTCAACCCGTCCTGTGTCGCGTCGTGCCCGTCCGGGGCGATGTACAAGCGGGACGAGGACGGCATCGTCCTGGTCGACCAGGACCGTTGCCGCGGCTGGCGGTTCTGCGTCTCCGGCTGCCCGTACAAGAAGGTTTACTTCAACCACCGCACCGGCAAGGCGGAGAAGTGCACACTGTGCTACCCGCGCATCGAGGGCGGTCAGCCGACCATCTGCTCGGAGACCTGCGTCGGCAGGCTGCGCTACCTCGGTCTGGTCCTCTACGACGCCGACCGGGTCACCCAGGCCGCCGCCACACCCGATCCCCAGGATCTGTACGAGGCGCAGCTGTCGGTGTTCCTCGACCCGAACGACCCGCAGGTGGCCGCGGAAGCGAGCCGGGCAGGCATCCCCGCCGACTGGCTCGACGCGGCCCGCCGCTCGCCCGTGTATGACCTGGCCGTCCGGCACCGGGTCGCGCTGCCGCTGCACCCGGAGTACCGGACCCTGCCCATGGTCTGGTACATCCCCCCGCTGTCGCCGGTCGCGGACATCGTCGGCGCGGCCGGCTACGACGCCGACGACCCCGACCAGGTGTTCGCCACCATCGACGCGCTGCGGATCCCGGTCGAGTACCTGGCCAACCTGTTCACCGCCGGCGACACCAAGCCGATCCGCACGGTCCTGCGCAAGCTCACCACCATCCGCACCATCATGCGCGCGGCGCAGCTCGGGCTCGCCGTCGACGAGAATCTGCCCGCATCGGTCGGCGCGACCATGGCCGACCTCCACGACCTCTATCGGCTTCTCGCCATCGGCAAGTACGACGACCGGTACGTCATCCCGCCGGCACACGCCGAGGACGCCGGCCGGCTGATGGCCCAGCACGAGCAGCTGTTCTGCAGCCTGGACAGCGAAGGCGGCCCCGGCATGGGCGGTGCCGGCCCGCCCGCGCCGGCGGGGCCCGTCCACCCCGTCGCGGGTGGGAGCACGTTCCGCGGCGACGACGGGCGGACCCGCTTCAACCTGCTCGGCTGGGACGGCCGCGCCGCCGCCCCGCACCTGTTCCCGGAGCGGGAGACATGACGCCGGTCAGCCCGTACAAGCTTGCCTCGGTCCTGCTCCAGTACCCGGCCGCGGCCCTGTTCACCGGCCTCGACCAGCTGGAATCCGCGGCCGCCGAGACTTCGCCGCGGGCCACCAGGGAGGCGTTGGGCCGGTTCCTGGGCTGGCTGGCCACCACCGGGCCCACCGAGGTCGCCCAACACTACGTCGACACGTTCGACCTGCATCGCCGCTGCGCGCTGTACCTGACCTACCACCGCTACGGGGACACCCGCCGGCGCGGCATGGCGATGCTGGCGTTCACCGCCGCCTACCGGGCCGCCGGGCTGCGGCCGTGCACCGACGAGCTGCCCGACTACCTGCCGGTCGTGCTCGACTTCGCCGCCGTGCACCCGCGCGGCGAGGCACTGCTGTGCGGCCACCGCGCCGAGCTGGAGCTGGTCGGTCGCGCGCTCGCCCGGGCCGGAACCCCCTACGCGCACCTGGTCGACGCCGTCCGCGCGCGCCTGCCGAGGTTGACCCGCCGCGACCTCGCGCTCGTCGAGCGGGCGGGCGCCGCCGGCCCCCCAACCGAGCAGGTGGGGCTGGAGCCGTTCGCACCGCCCGGCTATGTCACGGGCACCGAGCGGGAGGTCACACGATGACGGCCTGGGCCATGTGGTGGTGGGTGATCCTGCCGTACACGTCATTGGTGGTGTTCGTGGTCGGGCATATCTGGCGGTGGCGCTACGACCAGTTCGGCTGGACCAGCCGCTCGACGCAGCTACAGGAACGCCGGCTGCTCAAGTGGGGATCGCCGCTGTTCCACTACGCGACCTTCGCCGCGATCGCCGGCCACGTGCTGGGCATCCTCATCCCGCGATCGTTCACCGAATGGATCGGCATACCCGAACGGGCGTACACCCTGTTCTCCGGCATCGCCGGGTCGGTCGCGGCGCTGGGCGTGCTCGGCGGCGCCGCCGTCCTGATCTTCCGCCGGACGATGGTGCCCCGGGTGCGCGCCACCACCACGGGGGTGGACTACCTCGCACTGATCCTGCTCGGCATCGTCACCGCGCTCGGCATCTACCTCACCCTGGGCGTGCAGCAGTTCGGTCACGGCTACGACTACCGCACGACCGTCTCGGTGTGGTTCCGCAGCCTCTTCGCCGGCAACCCGGATACCACCGCCATCGACCGGGCCCCTGTCATGTACCAGGTCCACGCCACCGCCGCCTGGATGATCTTCGCGGTATGGCCGTTCAGCCGGCTGGTCCACGCCTGGAGCTATCCACTGTGGTACCTGTGGCGGCCCTATGTCGTCTACCGCAGCCGCCGCCCCGTCCAGCCCAACGAACCCGGGACCAGTGGACGGCGCTGGCGCAGGATCGGCGTACCCTACTGAGCGCCGGCATGGTGGTGGCCCCAGCGGCACGGCCCCGCCCGTTGAATTTGCACAACGGCATTGTAATAATGGGAGCTGGCGGGTCGGCCGGGAGCCTCCGCCGGGCCGATGGCCTGCGCGACCCCGGTGTGTCCCCCGCGCCGGGCCGGCGACGATCCGCCATCGCCCCGGCCCACCCGGGCCGGGGCGATGCCCTCTCCCGCCGTCTTGCTCCTGAGCGCGAGCTCACCCGGTGGTGGCTCCACGCACAGACGCGACGAACCGCGCGGCCATGGACTCACGCGCTGTCGGCCGGCAGGGTGCGGCCGATGCGCACCCGCCACGTCTGCGGGCCCTGTTCCAGGTAGTCCCAGCTGAACGCCCCGTTGTGCTCGGCCGCGAACTGGTAGTACAGCGGCTTGGGGTCGTGGTCGTTGACCAGCACGAACCCCTCGCCCGGACGCAGGCTCGCCCAGGTGGAGAAGATGAGCTCGTGCCGGCGGGCGGGCACCTCGTCGCGGACGTCCAACTGCCGGTCTTCGGCGGTCATGGCGCTCTCCTTCGTCTCGTTCGTCACAGCGGGGCCGAGCCAGTGCGGCACGCGCATGCTCGGTTATTTTTACGAAGTACCCTAGTGTAAAATGGCCGACCGGGGCAACCTGCCGGGAGGAGGCGACCGTGACGTACGTGATCGGCGAACCCTGCATCGACGTGATGGACCGGGCCTGCGTCGAGGAGTGCCCGGTGGACTGCATCTACGAGGGCGGACGCTCGCTGTACATCCATCCTGACGAGTGTGTCGACTGTGGCGCGTGCGAGCCGGTCTGCCCGGTCGAGGCCATCTACTACGAGGACGACCTGCCCGAGAAGTGGGCGATCTACCGGGAGGACAACGCCCGGTTCTTCACGCAGGTCCTGCCCGGCCGCGACGGGCCGCTCGGCTCTCCGGGTGGCGCGGCCAAGGTTGGACCGTTGCATGTGGACACCGAGCTCGTCGCCTCGCACCCGAAGCCCGGTGAGACTCACTGAGATGAGCCATGCGATGAAGCCCGAGGCAGGGCCGGTCGCCGCGGAGGCCGCATCCGGGGAGGACAGACCACCCGGCGCGGCTACCGCTCCCGGCGAGGCGGAGGCGACGGGTGGGGCGAGGCGGCCGAGTCGGCCGGACCGCCGCCCGCTGCTGGCCGGCCTCGCCATCGGCGCCGTCATGCTGCTGGTCGGTGTGGGGATCGCGGTCAGCGGGCGTTCAGACGACGGCACCTCCGCGGTCACCCTCACCGGCGGGGGCGAACGCACGGTCCCGGTGCGGCTGGTCGACCTCGACATCGTGCCCGGCAAGATCACTGTGGACCGGGGAACCCGGCTGATCCTCGAAGTGACCAACGACGGCGGGATGCGCCACGATCTGGCCTTCCCGGGCGGGCCGGCAACCCAGATGCTCGACCCCGGCGGCAGGCAACGCCTCGACCTCGGCGCCGTCACCGCCACGCGCACCGGTTGGTGCACGGTGCCCGGGCACAAGCAGGCCGGCATGACACTGACCATCGAGGTCGCGGACGGGCAGGCCGCAGCCACCGGCCACGCCGGCCACAGCGGCCACACCGGATCGGCCGGCCGCGCCGGGCCAGCCGGCGGGGACGCGACGATCGACCCTAACGCGACACCGGCGAGCGACTTCCGCCCGTACCCCGCCACCCTTCCCCCGGCCGAGCCAGGCGTTCATCGCGTGACGCTGCGCATCAGCGACCAGACCCGACCGGTCGCCCCCGGCGTCACCCAGCGCATGTGGACGTTCGGCGGTACCGTCCCCGGGCCGGCCCTGCGCGGACGGGTCGGCGACCGGTTCATCGTCACGCTGGTCAACGACACCGACATGACCCACTCGATCGACTTCCACGCCAGCCGGGTCGCCCCCGACCTGGCCATGCGCGACATCCCACCCGGCGGCCGCCTGGTCTACCAGTTCACTGCCGAGCATGCCGGAGCGTGGATGTACCACTGCGCTACCAAGCCGATGACCCAGCACATCGGCAACGGCATGTACGGCGCGGTCGTCATCGACCCGCCCCACCTCGCACCCGTCTCCGCCGAGTACCTCCTCGTCCAGTCCGAGCTCTACCTCGGGCCGGACGGACAGCCCGCGGACGCCGCCAAGACCGCCAACGGCACACCGGACGCCGTCGTCTTCAACGGATACGCCGACCAGTACCGTCACCGGCCGCTGCCTGCGCCGGTGGGCGGCCGGGTACGGATCTGGGTGGTCAACGCCGGCCTGGAACGGCCCAGCTCATTCCACGTGGTCGGTACGCAGCTCGACACCGTCTTCGCCGACGGGGCCTACCTCGTCCGGCCGGGCAACCCGGCGCGCGGGGCGGCGCAGGCGCTCGCCCTCCAGCCGGGCCAGGGTGGGTTCGTCGAATTCACTCTTCCGGCACCCGGCCACTACCCGTTCCTCACCCACCTCATGGTCGACGCGGAGCGGGGCGCGGCGGGCGTCCTGGCGGCGACCCGCTGACGGGAGGCGACATGCTCGGCCTGTGGTCCCTGGTGCGCTTCGTCCACGTGCTGTCGGCCATGGTCTGGGTGGGCGGGCAGCTCACCCTGACTGCGATGCTGCTGCCCGTGGTGCGCGCCCGCCTCGCGGCCGCCGACCGCGCCGACGTGATGCGCCGCATCGGCCGGCGGTTCGGCATGTTCACCATCACCGTGTTCCTGCCGGTCCAGGTGGGCACCGGGGCGCTGCTCGCCTGGCGGCGGGAGGTCACTTTCGCCTCGCTGGCCCACCCCGGGTACGGGCGCACCCTGCTGGCCAAGCTCATCGTGTTCACCTTCGTCCTGGCGGTCTCCGGCCTGCACGGCTGGGCGCAGGGAACCCGCCGCGCCAGCTGGGCGCGCAGCTTCGCGCTCGGCTCCCTCCTCGGCTCGATCGTCATCGTGCTGCTCGCCACCGCCCTGCCTCACACCTGACGGTGCACACCTGACTGTGCGCCGGCCGCGCCACCCGTTGCGGGCGAATCAGGCGCGTGTCAGGCGCGCATCAGGGCCGGCCGGACCATCGGCACCAGCGGTTGCCCGGCGAGGAGGTGCGATGACGACTGCTGTCGAGGCCGAGGGCCTGGTCAAACGGTTCGGCGCGACGGTTGCGCTGGACGGCGTGGACCTGACGGTTCCGGCGGGTACCGTCCTGGGACTGCTGGGGCCCAACGGTGCCGGCAAGACGACGGCCGTGCGGATCCTGGCCACGCTGCTGCGTCCGGACGCCGGGCGTGCCAGCATCCTCGGCCACGACATCCGCCGGAACCGCTGGCGGGTGCGCGAGCTGATCGGCCTCACCGGCCAGTTCGCCGCCGTGGACGAGAACCTCACCGGCATGGAGAATCTCATCTTCCTCGCCCGGCTGCTCGACCAGCCGCGGGCGCAGGCCCGGCACTCGGCGCAGTCCCTGCTGGAGCGTTTCGACCTCGCCGGCGCCGCCGGGCGGACGGCCCGCACCTACTCCGGTGGCATGCGTCGGCGGCTGGACCTCGCCGCGTGCCTGGTCGGCCGCCCGCGGGTGCTCTTCCTCGACGAACCCACCACCGGGCTGGACCCGACGGCACGCAGCCAGCTCTGGGAGATCATCCGCGACGAGGTCCGCGGCGGCTTGACGGTGCTGCTCACCACGCAGTACCTCGAGGAGGCGGACCAGCTCGCCAGCCAGATCGTGATCATCGACCACGGGAAGGTGGTGGCGCGCGGCACCCCGGCGGAGCTGAAGCAGCGTACCGGCGGCCAGACGCTGCAGGTACGCCCGGCCGCGCCGGACGCCCTGCCGCGCGTCGCCGCGATCGTGGCCGAGGTGGTGGGCCGCAACGACACGGCGGCGGGCGTGGTCACCGCGCCCGTCCGCTCGCCCGCCGCCGTGCCGGAGGTGCTGCGCCGGCTGGATGCCGCCGGTATCGCCGTCCTCGAACTGTCCGTCCGCCAGCCCAGCCTCGACGACGTGTTCAAGCAGCTCACCACCGAAGGAGTCAGCTCGTGACCAGCACCGCCCACGTCGACCGGTCCGCGCTCGGGCTGGGCCGCGGCAGGACCTTCCGGCTGTACCGCCCCATCCGGCAGAGCGGCACTGTGGCGTGGCGGCTGCTGGTCCAGACCAAGCGCAACCCGGAGCAGTTCGTCGAGGTCGGCATCCAGCCGCTGATGTTCGTCTTCCTGTTCGCCTTTGTTCTCGCCGGCCAGCTCGCCGGATCCCGCGCGGCGTACCTCCAGTACGCCCTTCCCGGGCTGATCGTGCAGTCCGCCGTCCTGGTCAGCGCGCGGACCGCCATCGGCGTCAACAGCGACGTCACGAACGGGCTCTTCGACCGGCTGCGCAGCCTGCCGATCTCCCAGGTGGCGCCGCTCCTCGGCCGGATGCTCTCGGACTTCGTCATGCTGCTGTGGTCGGTGGGGATCCTGCTGGGCGTGGGTACCCTGCTGGGCTTCCGGGTCAGGACCAGCTGGGTGCAGCTGCTCCCCGTCCTCGCGCTGCTGCTCGTCTTCATGCTCGCGTTCTCCTGGGCCGGGGTGTACCTGGGCCTGGTGGCGTCCTCCCCGGAGAGCGTGCAGGCGCTCGCGTTCGGGCTGATGCTGCCGCTCACCTTCGTCAGCGGCGCCTACATCCGGGTCTCCACCATGCCCGGCTGGTTGCAGGCCGTGGTGAAGGTCAATCCGGTCTCGACCCTCGCCGACGCCATCCGCGGCCTGCTGGTGTCCGGCCCGGTCGGCCGGCCGGTCGGCGAGACCCTGCTGGCCTGTGCGGTCATCGCGATCGTCTTCGTTCCGCTGGCGCTTCGCGCGTACCGGCGCGAGCGGTGAACCGGTCGACCGCCGTGAGCGGACCCATGGCCGCCGGGTAGCCCGGCGGTCCCACGGATCACCCGGCAGCGACCAACTGATGCAGCAGGGTCTCGATCTCCTCCGCGGCGGCCGCCCTGAGCAGGGCGGCCGGCTGCTGGGCGGGCGTGGGCGGCACGGCGGCACAGACCGCCGCCTCGTCGGGGTCGGCGCCCACCGGCTGCCCGCGCATCGCCGCGGCCGCCTGCAGCAACGCGGCTGACTGGGCGGGCTGCGACCGGGCCAGCGCGATGGCCGCGGCCAGTACCGCCACCCGCGAGGTGAACTGCGCGTCATGCCCCTGACAGGCCAGGTCGTAGGTGTCCCGGCACAGTTCGGCGGCGTCCGTCAGGCGCCCCTCGGCGACCGCGAGGAATCCCTGGCTCGCCAGGACCGCCGGCAGGTAACCGATCCCCCGCCCGTGCGCCTGCACCTCGCTGAGCGCCCGGTCGAGCAGGCCGCGCGCCACGTCGAACCGCCCCTCCCAGCGCTCCAGATCGCCCAGCACGTGATACGCCGCACCGGCCGTCTCGCCCAGGCCCAGGCGCCGGGCATCGGCGAGCGCGGCGTCGAGCTCCGTGCGGGCGGCCGCGCCCTCTCCGGCCCGCGCCCGGACCGCGCCCAACCTCACCCGCAGCATCGCCTTGTCCTCGTCGGCGCCCAGCTCCGACGCCACCCGCAACGCCTCGGTCAGGCGGGCCGCGGCGCTGGCATGCTCGCCACCCATCGTGTCCAGCTCGGCGAGCGCGCACAGGCTCTGGGCCAGGCCCAGCCGCTCGCCGATCGCACCGAACCCGTCCAGCGCGGCGAGCAGCTCCGCGCGGGCGGCAAACGGCTGGCCGTCGTTCATCAAGATGCGGCCGGCGAGCATCCTGCTCTGTGCCCGCACCCAGGGATCGGCGTCGTGGGCACAGCGCCGCAGCGCATCGAGCATCGCGCCGGCGTCCTTGGCCAGCAGTGGCACCAGCGCCCGCGTGAGCACCATGCTCGGGTGGCCACCGGACTCCGGCCGCTCGGCCAGCCAGCTGCTCAGCGCGACCGCCTCGTTGAGGTACGCGATCCCCGCTGGTTGGCCGAACAGCGCCCCGTGCGCCAGCGCGCCGACCGTGCACAGCAGCGCCCTGGCCGCCGGCACGCCGGACCCGTCCAGGGCCAGCGCCCGGTCCGTCCACTCCATACCCTCGGCCCGCCGGCCGGACAGCAGCCAGAACCACTCCAGCGCCGCGACCAGCCGGACCGCGGTCTCCGGCGCATGCTCGGCCGACCAGCGTAGGGCCGCGGTCAGATCGTCGACCCGCTCGGCGAGCAGAGCCAGCGCCTGCGTCTGCTCGGCACGGCGCATCCGCGGTTCGCAGTCTTCCGCGAGCTCCAGCATGGCCTGCGCGTGCCGCAACCGGAACCGGTGCTCCTCCCCCGCCGCGGCCAGCCGTTCCAGCGCGTACAGCCGCACGGTGTCGAGCATCCGCAGCCGCAGCCGGGCGCCGTCGCCATCGGCGTGCACAAGCGACTTGTCCACCAGGCCCGCCAGCAGGCGGTCGACGTCGTGGGCGGGCAGGTCGTCGACGCCGGCGCAGACCCGGCGCACCGCGGACGCCTCCATCCGGTCCGCGAAGACCGCCATCCGGCGGGCCAGCACCCGCTCATCCGGGTCCAGCAGGTCCCAGCTCCAGTCGATCACCGCGCGGAGTGTGCGGTGCCGCGCATCCACTGCCGGGTTGCCGGAAGACAACAGGTCTAACCGATCCCGCAGCCGGTCGGCAAGCTGCGCCACGGGCAGTGACCGGAGCCGGGCCGCCGCCAGCTCCAGGGCCAGCGGCAGGCCGTCCAGAGCGCGACAGACGGCCGCGACAGGCGCCGCCGTCTCCTGGTCGAGCACGAACGACGGGCATGCGGCACGGGCGCGGGCGACGAACAGCCGTACGGCCGGACTGTCCTGAGTGGCCGGTCCGGTGGCGGCCGGGACGGGAAGCCCGGACAGCTGGTGCAGCGACTCCCCGTACAGACCCAGAACCTGACGGCTGGTGGCCAGAAGCCGCAGCCGCGGGCAGGCGGAGAGCAGCGCCCCGGCGATCCGGGCCGCGTGCGGCAGCAGGTGCTCGCAGTTGTCCAGCACGAGCAGCGCGGGGGCGTGGTACAGCACGTCGACCAACCGGTCCCAGACCCGGGGCCGGGCACCGGGCGGCCCCGGGGCGAACAGCAGGCCGCCGTCGCCCGCGCCGGTCGCGTCGAGGATGGCCCTGGGCACATCCTCCGCGTCCGTCAGCCCGGCCAGCTCGACAAGCCAGACCGAGGTGGTACCGGGATCGGCGATCTCGCGGGCCGCCTCGATCGCCACCCGGGTCTTGCCGGCGCCGCCCGGGCCCACGATGGTGACCAGCCGGTGCTCGGCCAGCAGCGCGCGTACCCGGCGGATGTCGCCGTCACGGCCGATCAGTGGCGTCAGCGGCGCCGGCAGCCGGACCGGGCTCGGCGCAACCACGGGTTTCGCCGGCGCGCCCACCTGGGCTGCGCCCACCGGCTGCGGCGCGCCCGCGCGCAGCAGCGCGAGATGCGCGGCGCGCAGCTGCGGTGAGGGGTCGGCGCCGAGCCGTTCGGCGAGCACAGTACGGGCATCCTCGTACACCGCCAGCGCGTCGGCGTACCGGCCGGCCGCCTGCAGTGCCGCCATCAGCTGGATGCGCAGTGTCTCCCGCAGCGGGTACTCCGCCACGAGCCCCTCCAGCTCCGCGACCAGCTCTGCGCCCCGGCCAAGGTCGAGCTCCGCCGCGACGCGCTCCTCGATCGCGGCGCGCCGCAGCTCGCTCAGGCGTGCCGCGTGCGCACGCAGGACCGGGGTGTCCGGCAGCCCCGGCAGTGGCGTCCCGCGCCACAGGCCCAGGGCGGTGCGCAGGGTGGCCGCCCGCTCGGTGGTATCGGTCGAGCGCCGGGCCGCCTGCACGAGCGATTCGAACCGGTGCGCGTCCACCTGGTCCGGGTCGATGAGCGCCCGGTATCCGGTCGGCCGGGATTCGACCTCAAGCTCCGGAACGGCCCGGCGCAGGCGTGACACCAGAGCCTGTAGGGCGTTGTCTGGCCTGGACGGCAGTTGCTCACCCCAGACCGCGTCCATCAGGCTGGTCCGGCTGACCTCCCGACCCGGGGCGAGCGCCAGCAGGACGACCAGCGTGTGCAGGCGTACCCCGTTCAGGCGGATGACATTCCCGTCGACGTCCACCCGCAGCGGCCCGAGGACCCCGATGCTGACCTGATTGGGCACGCCATCAGTCTGCCTCGGCACCTCCCCGGTCCGGGCCCCTGACGACCGGGCAGTCGGCACCCTTGCTGGACACCGAGCCGGTCGGATCCGGGCCGCGTCGGGTGTCAGGCCATCGACCCGGACCAGCATGCACCTGACCCGTGGTGATCAATGTCTCCACCGCCACCCGGCTGCGCCCCGCGACGTGCCGACGAAACGGGTCAGACGAGGCCGAGGGCGAGCATGGCGTCGGCGACGTGGGTGAACCCGGCAATGTTGGCTCCGGTGACGTAGGAGCCCGGGGCACCGTACTCGTCGGCCGTGGCCAGGCAGCGGTCGTGGATGCTGCGCATGATCTCGGCGAGTCGCGCCTCGGTGTGCTCGAAGGTCCACGAGTCCCGGGAGGCGTTCTGCTGCATCTCCAGCGCGCTGGTGGCGACCCCGCCGGCATTGGCCGCCTTGCCCGGGGCGAACAGGACGCCGGCCTCGGTGAGCAGCTTGACCGCGCTCGGTGTGGTCGGCATGTTCGCGCCCTCGGCGACGATCCGGCAGCGGTTGCGGATCAGCGCAGCGGCGTCGCTGCCGTTCAGCTCGTTCTGGGTGGCGCAGGGCAGCGCGATATCGCAGGGCACCTCCCAGATTGAGCCTTCCAGGCACAGGTGGGCGTCTGCGCCGCGGGCGGCGACGTAGTCGGCGATCCGGCCCCGATGCTGTTGCTTGACGGCCTTGAGCAGCTCGACGTCGATGCCCTTCTCCTCGACGACGTAACCGGTGGAGTCCGAACAGGCCACGACGGTGCCGCCGAGCTGGTGGACCTTCTCAGCGGCGTGCAGGGCCACGTTCCCCGACCCGGAGATGACGACCCGTTTGCCCTCGAACGAGTCGCCGCGGGCCGACAGCATGGTGTCCACGAAGAAGACAAGACCGTACCCGGTGGCCTCGGTGCGTACCTGCGCGCCACCCCAGGTGATGCCCTTGCCGGTCAGAACACCGGATTCGTAGCGGTTGGTTATCCGCTTGTACTGGCCGAACAGGTAACCGATCTCGCGCTGGCCCACCCCGATGTCGCCGGCCGGGATGTCGGTGTGCTCGCCGAGGTGACGGTAGAGCTCGGTCATGAACGACTGGCAGAACCGCATCACCTCGCCGTCCGAGCGGCCCTTCGGGTCGAAGTCCGAACCGCCCTTGGCACCGCCCAGGGGCATGCCGGTCAACGCGTTCTTGAAGATCTGCTCGAAGCCGAGGAACTTCACGATCCCCAGGTAGACCGAGGCGTGAAACCGCAACCCGCCCTTGTACGGCCCGAGGGCGGAGTTGAACTCGACTCGAAAGCCCCGGTTGATGCGCACCGCCCCCCGGTCGTCCACCCACGGAACCCGGAAGATGATCTGCCGTTCCGGCTCGCACAACCGCTGAATGATCGCTGCATCGGCGTACTGAGGGTGTTTGGCGATCACCGGGCCGAGGCTGTCCAGCACCTCGTGGACGGCCTGGTGGAACTCGGTCTCGCCCGGGTTACGCCGCAACACCTCGTCGTAGATGTCATACAGCTTTTCGTCCAGCATCCGCATCCAGGCTCACCCTCCGTTCCGGGCAGCGGCGGGCATCCGGCCGAGTACCGTCAAGGATTTCTTCCCCGTCACACAGGTCCCCGCGGAAGCAGCAGCACGCTTGCCCCACATATGCTCGACCCGGCCGCCACGCTGCGGTACGCGTCAGGACGGGCCGTTCGCCCGGGCCCAGGTGCCAGGATAGCCGCTGATCACCTGCACCGCGGACGGCCCTGACTAGCCGGGCTCCCCACCCGGACCAGTGGCGCATCCCGCACCACCGGGCGGTCGGCATCGGGGTGCCAGGCTCTCCGCCGGCGCCAGCAGCAGAGCGCCGGCGAGGGGCTTTAACCGTCTACTTTGTACTCCCGAACGCCGGGATGCCGGTGAGCGCCTGACCGATGATCAAGGTGTGCATCTCCGCCGTGCCCTCGTAGGTGAGCACCGACTCCAGGTTGTTCATATGCCGGATCACCGGATATTCGAGCGAGATGCCGTTGGCGCCGAGGATGGTGCGGGCGGTACGGCAGATGTCGAGCGCCTCCCGCACGTTGTTGAGCTTGCCGAAGCTCACCTGGGCCGGGTGCAGGCCGTGGGCGTCCTTACGGCGGCCGAGGTGCAACGCCAGCAGGTGGGCCTTGTGCAGTTCGAGCGCCATGTCCGCCAGCTTGGCCTGGGTGAGCTGGAACCCGGCGATGGGCCGGCCGAACTGGACCCGTGTGCGGGCGTACGCCAGCGCAGTCTCGAACGCCGAGCGGGCTGCGCCGACCGCCCCCCACACGATGCCGTACCGCGCCTCGTTGAGACAGCTGAGCGGCGCGCGCAGACCGTCGGCCCCCGGCAGGATCGCATCGGCGGGCAGCCGGACGTCGTCGAGCACGAGTTCGCTCGTCACCGACGCGCGCAGGGACAGCTTGTGCTTGATCTCCGGGGCGGCGAAACCGGGCGTGTCGGTCGGCACGGCGAATCCGCGAATTCCGCCGTCGGTACGGGCCCACACCACCGCCACGTCCGCGATGGACCCATTGGTGATCCACATCTTGCGGCCGTTGAGGATCCAGTCGGAGCCGTCGCGTGTCGCCGTGGTCCGCATCGAGCCGGGGTCGGAGCCGTGGTCTGGTTCGGTGAGGCCGAAGCAGCCGATCACCTCACCCGCGGCCATCCGGGGCAGCCAGTGGTTCTTCTGCTCCTCGCTGCCGAACGCCCAGATCGCGTACATCGCCAGCGACCCCTGGACCGACACCAGCGAACGGATGCCGGAGTCACAGGCCTCCAGTTCCAGGCAGGCCAACCCGTAGTCGACCGCGCTCATGCCCGCGCAGCCGTACCCATGCAGGTGCATGCCCAGCGCGCCGATCGCGCCGAGTTCGCGGGCGAGGTCCCGCGCCTGGGGCAGCTCCCCGGCCTCGAACCACTCCGCAATGTGCGGTTGGATCCGGTCGGCGCAGAACTTGCGGATGGTGTCGCGAACCGCGATCTCGTCCTCGGTGAGGAGGGCGTCGATACCGAGGGGATCAGCCGGATCGATGGACGGCACGGGGGACGATGTCATGGCTGGTCCTCTCGACGGACGGGGGCGCCGTTGGCGCCCGGCTGGGTCGGGGTGGGGTTGCGTAGCCAGGCAAGCACATCCTGGGTGTGCTCGCCGAGTCGGGGTGGCGGGCTGGGCGCGGCCGGTGGGGTGGCCGACAGGCGGACCGGGTTGCGTACCTGGGGCAGGTGTCCGCCGCCGAGGTGATGCACCGGCTCCAGGCCGAGGTCGGTGGCGTAGGCCAGCGCCGCGCCGATGTCCTTGACCTGCCCGCACGGCACGCCAGCGGCCTGCAGAACGGGTTCCCATTCGGCGACCGCCCGCTGGCCGAGCGCGGCTTCCAGGGCGGTGACGAGCTCGTCGCGGTGCCGTACCCGGGCGGGGTTGGTGGCGAACCGGGGGTCGCCGCTCAGATCGGGCCGCCCCACGGCCTCGGCCAGTGCGCGGAACTGTGCGTCGTTGCCGACGGCGACGGCGAGCAGCCCGTCCGCGCAGCGCAGCGTCTGGTACGGCGCGATGCTCGGGTGCCGGTTGCCGAGCCGGCGTGGGCTGTCTCCCGTGGCCAGGTATCCGGCTGCCTGGTTGACCAGGGCACCAAGGCAGCTGGAGAGCAGGTCGACTTCCACCCGCTGACCGGAGCCGGTGCGGTCGCGGTGGCGGAGCGCGGCCAGGATCCCGATGACCGCGTCCTTGCCGGTCAGGACGTCGACGAGGGCGACGCCGACCTTCGTCGGTTCGCCGTCCGGGTCTCCGGTGACGCTCATCAGCCCCCCGACGGCCTGCACGACGAAGTCGTACCCGGGCAGGTCCGCGCCGGCTGATCGGCCGAAACCGGTGATCGAGCAGTAGACCACGCGCGGGTTGGTGGCCCGGACGGTGTCGTAGTCGAGGCCGTGGCGGTCGAGGACGCCGGAGCGGAAGTTCTCCACCACCACATCGGCCCGGCGGACGAGTTCCTGGGCGGCGGCCAGGTCGTCGGGGTCGGCCAGGTCGAGGGTGATGCTGCGCTTGGAGCGGTTCACGCACTCGAAGTAGGACGAGGCGTGGGCGGTCCACGGCGGCCCCCATGCGCGGGTGTCGTCACCCGTACCCGGTCGTTCGACCTTGATGACGGTGGCGCCGAGGTCAGCCAGGGTCATCGTGGCCAGCGGTCCGGCCAGCACCCGGCTGAAGTCGGCGACCAACACACCGTCGAGCGGCAGCGGTGCGCTCACGACGCACCTGCCGGGTCGGTGGCCGCGGCCGGGCGGTCGGGCACCTGCCCGTTGGCGTGCCCGGTGGGCGCGGCGTGGCTGGGGACTGGCATCTCGGACTCCTCATGACGCGAGTGGGCGGACCCGCATGCGCACGTGGCGCTGGTGGAGGTAGGTGATGAGCCCCTCGGGCCCGAGCTCGCGGCCGAAGCCGGACAGCTTCCAGCCGCCGAAGGGTGCCTGCAGCTCGGTGACGTCGTTGATGTTGATGCCGACGGCACCGAACTCCAGCCGGTCGGCCATTGCCCAGGCCCGTTCGAGGTCGGCGGTGTACAGGTAGGCGGCGAGCCCGTAGGGAGTGCTGTTCGCGACCTCCAGGGCGGTGGCGTCGTCGGCGACGCGGTGCACCGCGGCGACGGGCCCGAACGTCTCCTCCCGCATGACGCGCGCGCCGAGCGGCACGTGGTCGAGCACGGTGGGGAGGTAGAACGTGCCGCGTTCGAACTCGTCGCCACGCGGCGCGTCGCCGCCGGTGACCACTGTGGCTCCCCGGCCACGGGCATCCTCGATGTGTTCCTCGGCGCGTCGCCGGACCGCCTGGTTGAGCACTGGGCCGTACTCGATCCCCGGGGTGATCCCGTGGCCGAGTCGCATCCGCTCGGTCTCTGCGGCGAGGGCGGCGACGAACTGGTCGGCGACGCGGTCCGCGACGAGGATGCGGTTGACCGCGATGCAGATCTGACCCATGTTCGAGAACGATCGCCGTGCCGCCGCCGCGGCGGCGGCGGGGATGTCGGCGTCCGGCAGCACGATGAACGGGGTCTGGCCGCCGAGTTCGAGCGAGAGCCGTTTGAGGCCGGGCGCGGCCGCGGCCATGATCGCCTGCCCGGTGGCCGTGGAGGCGGTGGCGGTGACCATGCGGACGTCCGGGTGGGTGACCAGGCGCTGGCCCGCCGCCACCGCGCCCGGCAGGTCGGACAGCACGCCGTCGGGCAGCCCGGCATCGACCAGGCAGCGGACCACGAGTCCCACCGCGAGCGGCGTCTCCACCGGCGGTTTGACCACCACCGGGCAGCCGGCCGCCAGTGCGGGGGCGACCTTCCAGCAGTACAGGTCGACCGGGTAGTTCCAGGGCACGATCGCGCCGACCACGCCGACCGGGGCGTAGGACACCACGCTCTTCACGTCGGGCCGGCTCGACTGCCGTAGGGTCCCGCCGACCCGTCTCCCCTCCTCGGCGTAGTAGCGCATGACCTGTGCGCCGAAGAGGATCTCCTTGCGGCTGTCCGGGACGGGTTTGCCCTGTTCGCGGGTGAGCACGACGGCGATCTCGTCGACGCGCTCCTCGATCAGCTGGGCCGCCCGGAGCAGCACGGCGGCGCGCTCGTCGGGGTGCCGCCGGGCCCAGGCCGGACCGGCGGACCCGGCCGCGGCGACCGCGCGGTCGACGTCCGCCGCACCGGCGACAGCGGATTCGCCGACGACCTCGCCGGTCGCCGGGTCGCGCACGATGTGGACGGCGCCGTCGGCGGCTGCCTGCCAGGCGCCGTTGACGAAAAGCGAGCGATCCCACGTCATCGCGTCACTCACCGGTTGCGCAGGAGCCGCCACAGCTCCTCGTAGTTCTTGTCGTTCTGGATGTGCGCCTGCTGCACGCCGACGGTGTTGGTGTTCACCATGACGAACGGCTTGTGGCCGCGTCGGACGAGTTCCTCGGCGGTGCCGGCGTTGATGGCGTGGCCGACGGCGATGGCGAGGCTGGTCGAGGTCGGGCCGACCGGGTACGGCAGGCCTTCGATGCGCTGGCTCGCGTCCTCCAACGGCACTCCGGTGTCGATGACGACGTCGGCGACCTCGAACAGCCGCTTGCCGCTGGAGTGGCGGCTGGGGGTCTGCGACGAGTGCGGCAGGGAGGTCACGCCGATGACCTTCAGGCCGCGCTCCTTGAACTCCAGGGCCATGTCCATGATCACGGCGTTGATGCCGGAGTGCGAGAAGAGGAGCAGGCAGTCGCCGTCGACGATGCGGTGGGACTTGAGGATGGCCTTGCCGAAGCCCTCCTGCGCGTGCAGGAACCGGTACTGGCGGGTGCCCCCGTCCCCCCACACGTGGTGCATGAGCGCCATCGACGATTCGACGATCGGCCGGAAGCCGGTGACGGTGCCGGTGCGCGGGAATGTCTCCAGGGCGGCGAAGCCGCCGTGGCCGGTGCCGAAGGTGAACACGAGCTTGTCGGCCGCGATGCTGTCGGCGCAGATGGTGGCGGCGGCGCGGATGTTCTCCTGCTGCGTGTCGGTGATCCACTGTAGGCGGTCGCGAAGTTCGGTCAGGTACGAGGTGATGACGCTCATGAGCTCCTCCGGGTAGACGTCGGCCGGTGACGTGGTGGTCAGGTGAGATCGGTCAGGCCGGCGAGTCCGACCTGAAGCAGGTCCTGCTCCGCGGCGACCCGGTGTTCGCGTTCGAGCTTCTCGTGGGTGATGCCGTCCACACTGGCCAGACAGAGTGACGCGGCCCGGACGCCGAGGGCGCGGGCCACCACGAGCACCGCGGAGGTCTCCATGTCCACGGCGATCACCCCGTACCCGGCCAGCTCGTGCATGCGAGCCCTGATCTGCTCCTTCCGGGTCTCCTCCGCGGCGAACATCTCGGTGTAGAAGCCGTCGTACGAGGCGACGAGCCCGCTCAGGCTCGGCCGGGTCTGCGCGGCCAGCCGGGCGCGCAGGGCGGCGTTCAGCTCGTGGTCGGCGATCGCGGGGTAGTTGAGCGGCAGGTACGTCGCGGAGGTCGACTCGTAGCGGACCGCGCCCTCGGCGAGGACCAGGTCCCCGAGCTTCGCCTCGCCGATCGCGAGCACGGTGCCGAGCCGCAGGAACCGGCGTACGCCCAGCATCGCCAGCTCGTGCAGGACGACTGCGGCGATCGCGGCGCCCATGCCGAACGCCGCGACGGTCACCCGGCGGCCGGCGTAACCGCCCGTGACCGTGGTCAGGCCCCGGTCCTCGTTGAGCCAGACCGGGTTGTCCAACAGCTTCGCGGCCAGCGCGACCCGTCCCCGGTCACCCACGAGAATCGCTCGGTCGCCGACATCCTCCCGGCGGCAGCGGAGGTACCAGGCCGAGTCAGTCATGACAGGTCCCTTTCGTTGTGGGCGGTACGACCGCGCAGCAGCGCGGCGGCCGCGGCGACACCCTGCTCCGCGGCGAGGCGCGGCTGATCCGGCTGCTCGATGACGCTGGCGACCACTGCGGCGAAGAAGGTGTCCCCGGCTCCCGTGGTGTCGGCGGCGTCGACCGGGTGGGCGTCGACGGCAGCGGTGAGGCCGTCTTGCCAGAACCACACGCCACGCGACCCGCGCGTTTCCAGGAGCAGCGCTCCGGGGGCGACACATGCGGCCAGCGGGGTGGGTGCCACCGCCCGCTCGAGGAAGCGTCGCTCGCTGGCGCTGAAACTCACCACGCTCGCCCGGGCCAGTATCCGCCGGACCAGGTCGGGCGGGTAGGCATCGGGGTCACCCTTGACCGCCCAGGCGAGGCGCTGCCGGTCACTCAGCTGGTCGAGCACGTCGACGGTGGCGCCGCGCGGTCCGACGAGCAGGCAGATCCAGTCGCTGCCGCGTGCGATGTCCCGCTGTGCCTCGGTGAGGCCGTCGACCACCTGGTCCCCTGGGTCGTAGACGCAGACTGTCTCCCCGTCGGCGCCGTAGAAGAGGTAGGAGGACGGCGTCCGCTCTCCTTTCACCTCCACCCCGGTCACGTCGACGCCGTACGATGCCAGCGCATCGCGGTACTTCTCACCTTCGGAGTCCTGCCCCACCCAGGTGATCGCCCGGGCGGCCAGTCGGGCGGCGGCGATGCCGCGGGCGGCGTAGGCGATCCCGCCGATCCCGGGCCAGGGGTTGCTGAGCCGACGATGGATCAGTGTGGTGCCGGCCGGGCCTTGGAACGGTCCCGTCGCCATCGCGTGGTCGAGGCTGGCGTAACCGAGGATCGCGACCCGAACGCTCAAAGCCGCTCCAGTGCCTGATCGAGCGAGACCACCCGACCGAAGTACCGATCGACGTCCTCGAGGCTTGCCTCGGCGAGGTGCGGCCGGTTGGAGTTGGTCGCCTCCCGAGGCAGCAGCACCTCGTACCCGGCCGCGAAGGCGTCCTGGATGGTCGCCCGGACGCACACGTTGGTCTTGACGCCGGCCACGACGAGAGTCTCGATGCCCTGTTCACGGAGGAGCAGATCAAGGTCGGTGGCGTAGAACGACGAGTACCGGCGCTTGGGTACCTCGACCTCGTTGGGAGCGCCGGAGGGTGCGAAACCCTCGACGTACCGCGACTCGTCGTCGCCGATCTCGCAGTGGCGCGGAAGCTTCTTGTGCTCGAAGTCGGTCAAGCCGGGATAGTGCCGCTCCACTGCGTGGACGATCAGCCGCTCATTCGTCCGCGCCCGGTCCAGCAGCTGCCGCAGCGGGCCCAGTACCTCCGCAGAGGCTGGGTAGTACGCCGGCTTTCCCGGGGCGAAGAAGGCGTCGATGATGTCCACGAGGATCAGGGCGGTCTTCGGCGGTGCCATCGTTCAGCCTGCCGTTCGGGTTCGGGTGCGTGCGCTACGGATTCCGGTGGCGGCGAGCACGACGACCACGACGAGGTACGGGAGGGTCTGCACCAGCTGCGCGGGCACGCCTTCGGTCTGCAGGCGTACCTGAACGGCGTCGAAGACCGCGAACAGCAGGCACGCCGCCGCCGTCGGCCAGGGCCGTGACCTGCCGAAGTAGAAGGCGGCGAGGGCGATGAAGCCGCGGCCGGAGACCATCTGGTCGTTGAACAAGCCGACCTGGCCGAGCGACAGGTGGGCGCCCCCGATGCCGGCGAGCAGACCGGCGATGACGGTCGACATGTCGCGCAGCCGCATGGTGGGCAGCCCCAGCGAGCGGGCCGCGTCCTCGGCGAACCCGGTGGCGCGCAGCCGCAGACCGGCCGCGGTACGGCGCAGCAGCAGCGCCACGATCGGCACGAGTGCCACCGCGGACCAGAACAGCGGATCCTTGCCGGACACCAGCGCCCCGACGACCGGCACATCCGCCACCACCGGGATCCGCAGCTGCGGCAGCCGGTCGAGGCCCTTGACCCGCAGGGTTCCGGAGACGTTCAGCACGCCGCGGAGGAGGTAGCCGATGAGCCCGGCGACGACGATGTTGAAGCCGAGGCCGGCGATGATCTCGTTGGCGCCCAGCCGCGTGATGGTCAGCGACATGAGCAGTCCGAGTACCGCTCCGATGGCAGCGGCCGCGACAACGCCCACGAACCAGTTGCCGGCGGCACCGCTGACCACCGCGCCGACGAACGCGCCCGCGAGCATCTGGCCCTCGAGCCCGATGTTCACGATGCCACCGCACCGGTTGATCATGCCGCCGATCGCCGCGAGCGCGATCGGCGTCCACAGCAGCAACGATGAGGTCAGCAGGTCGTCGATCACGCCGTCCTCCGTCCGAACCGCCAGCTGAATGCCAGCTTGACGACCGCGAAGACCATGACGGTGCCGCTCAGCACGTCGACGATGTCCAACGGGACGTTGCTGAACAGCTGGACCGTGGCACCGGCGGAGGCGAGGGCACCGAACAGAAGCGCACCGACGGTGATCCCGAGAGCGCTGTTGCGGCCGAGCAGGGCGACGGCCACGCCGGTGAACCCGTAGCCGGGTGAGAAGCCTTCGACGAACCGGTGTACCACGCCCAGCGCGTGGACCGACCCGCCCAGGCCGGCGATCGCGCCGGAGATCAGCATCGCCAGCAGGACCACCCGGCGCTGCCGGATGCCTTGTGCCACCGCAAAGCGCGGATTGGCGCCGACCTGACGCAGCTCGTAACCGAGTGAGGAGTACCGGATCCACACCGCGTACCCGGCGACGAGCGCCAGTGCGATCACGATGCCGAGGCTGAGCTGGTACGGGGGCATCAGCCTCGGCAGCCGGGCCGCGACCGGGATCAGCTTGGTTGCGGAGTTGGCCACGCCCTCGGCCTGGAAGTACGAGGTGACGAGCCAGCTGGCGACGCCGGCGACGACGAAGTTGAGCATGAGCGTGGTCACCACCTCGTCCACCGCCCACCAGGCACGCAGGACGCCCGGTGCCAGGTTGGTGAGCAGTCCGGCCGCCGCCCCGGCGAGCAGGGCGGCGAGCATGACGACCGGTCCGGGGAGGTCGGTGAGATGGGCGGCGAGCAACGCTCCCGCGAGCCCGCCGAGGACGAAACCACCTTCGACGCCGAGGCTGAACACCCCGGCCCGGAACGCCACCGCCGTCGCGAGGCCAGTGAACAGGATCGGCGTGGCGGACGTGAGGGTGGCGGCGATCCGGGCGGGGCCGCCGAACGCTTCGCGAAGGAGCAGGTAGTAGACGGTCAGGGGGTTTTCCCCGGTCGCCAGCAGCACCACGGCGCCGGCCAGCAGTGCCAGCACGACCGGCAGCAACGGCCGCAGGAACCGGGTCGCCGGGGACGTGGGCGCCTCGGCGAGCGTGGGTGCGTGGACGCTCACGCCGCTACCTCCACCTGTCGTCCAAGCATGAGGTCGCCGATCGCGGCACGACTCTCCGGCCCGCCCGCGACCACGCCGGCGACCCGGCCCCGGTAGAGCACGACGACCCGGTCACTGAGGGCGAGCAGCTCGTCGAGTTCCTCGGACACCAGCAGCACGGCCCCGCCGCGGTCGCGCAGGCCACGCAACTGCTCGTGGATGAAGGCGATGCCCTTGATGTCGACGCCCCGGGTGGGTTGGGCCGCCACCAGCAGCGTGGGCTGGTGGCTGAGCTCGCGCCCCAGCACGAGGCGCTGCTGGTTGCCGCCGGAGAGGGTGCTGACCTGGTCCGATGCCCGGCCATGCCGGACCGCGTACGTGTCGAGCACGTCACGCACGAACCTCTG